>ERZ1034710.30-NODE-30-length-93537-cov-73.571586_pt1 | contig 93537 bp, 82 predicted proteins | sample MGYA00520597_ERZ1034710 | MGnify/ENA primary metagenome ERZ1034710 (study PRJEB33766, sample SAMN09781714) | gut metagenome | biome: gut microbiome | host: Homo sapiens | place: Madagascar | study: EMG produced TPA metagenomics assembly of the PRJNA485056 data set... | reverse complement strand
CTGTCCACAGCACTCTTCCAAGCCATCTTTCGTTTGGTTCTATGTCTTTTGAATAGTGGCGTAGCTGTTTAATTAAAAGCAAGAAATAAGAGGGGAGAATTTGACATGATCTTGGAATAAAAAAAGACCTTTAAGTGGAGCGTATCTCTTAAAGGTCTTTGCTATAAAGCAATTAATAAGGTTTTTTGAAAAGGTTTATTTTTCGGTATCCATAATTTTAGAGCTATAAATAAGCGAATACAAGTTTAACGATATTTTTCAGTGATCGGCGTTAAGTTATGATCTTTTTCGTACTGGGTTAAGCCGTCATCCTGAACACGATACAGGTGGATATTCTCTTTATTAACATTAGCAAAAGCAACTGGTTTTCTGCCTCTGCCACTCCACTGTACGCATACACCTGACTCGGTAATAACTCTGTAAACCTCGTTAGAATGAGCAACAACTCGTTTAGGTTTGGTTGTAACAGGTATTCTGTAACCTAAGCGTTTCATATCCTCAAAAGAGATATTAAGCTCTTTCATTAACTGAATGATCTTATCAGCGTTCTGGATTCTGTATTTAAGATCTTCAATACGTTGATCAATAATCTGTTTAGCATCATTTAACTGAGCTAGGGAAAAGTTAGAGATCACTTCTTGAAACTGTTTCTTTTCGCTGAGAGTGAAAGGTTTATCATCAATCTTTAAATCTTGGTTAAAATCTTCGTTTTCCATGCCACGATCCTTACTTCTTAATCTCAGACATTATTAAAAGGCTCTTAAGGTTTAGACCTTGTTCTTTAAGCATTGAAGCAATCTTTTCAGCTTTTTGATTTTTAACACTAATATAGTGCTGATAAGAGCTTGTCTTTAGATACGCATTGTATCTGTTTAAAGACAGGTTATTCTTCTTTGTGTATTCCATAAACTTAACATATTTCTCGTTATAAGGATCTTCAAGAAACTGTTCTGGAGTATAACCTTCTAAAAAAATCATATCAGAAAAGTTATCAAATTCCGCAACGCTGTCAAAATCAATATCAACAGGAATAGCTTCTTTTCCAAACTGTTCTGAAATTATGTGAACGATGGCTTTAACTAATTCTGAAATTTCTGCTTGCTGCTCAGATGTTCTATCTTCAGAAAGATAAAGATCTTGTATTGTTTTTAAAATCCTTGAATTAGAAAGTAACTCTCCAATGTTTTTAGGAATACCGTGTTTCTTTATGTAAATAGATATAAACAAATCAATAAGCTGCCAGGTCACACCTGCCTGCTCTTCAATAAAAGAAGAAGCTTCAACATATTCAGAAATAGTTTTATCAAGAAAAGTTACTACAGCATCGTCAGGTTTCTTTTTTCCACTATCAATATCTTTTTTGATACGAGAAAGCCAAACAGGCGCATACCCTAATAAAGCACAAAACTCTTTGTCACGGATACCTAAAAATGCAGGTAAACGCATCAGCATAGCATTACTTATAACTTCATTTATATTTGCAAGTTTAGGCATATTTGCCCCTCGAGAAATATTAATACCAAGTATGGTTGAACGATTAATATAATCGTACAAAACGCATTTATTAGGTCAATTATACTATCATGTAAATTAAAAATGAAAGTTTATAAGCCAAATTAGCACAACAAAGTAAAGAATATTGATATATAAACATCTTTATTATGTATATTAAATTGATATTAAAATAAACTTTAACCAAGTTACTAAAACATGCCATTTATTTCTTGTTTTGATGTCTTTACTTTTTGAGTTTTGCAGTTCATAATTAAGCTGTTAGTTGGCTTTATTTTGTTATGTCAATTGTAACCCTAAGCTTCAAGGTCAAAGCTCCCAACCAGCGCTTCTCATTTTTCCGAGAATCATGTCTGCGCTGGAAATCAAAAACTACGGTTGTACAACTGTAGGTTTCAACCGAGCAAAGAAATAGCATCGGATAGGAACACATGTTTCCTGTCACGGTCTTTCTGCGCTCATTTTGTCAATTGACAAACACTATCTTGTCAATTGACGTGCATGGTGTTTGTCCTCAAGGAGAACATCATGGAATTATCAATTCTTCTTATTATTGCGACTTTTATCGCATTAATTTGCTTCTTCGCTAACGGCGAAGAAGTAAATGTACATTCTGAGGTTACTTCAACCTCAAAAAAAGTACATACATTATCTCAGGCTAAGCCTGAGTTATCTCGTGACCAATTACTATTGGCACGAGATAGGCTCTGTGCCAAAAACCACATTCGTGGTTTTGATGTCCTAAATTATGAAGCTGTCTTAGTTAAGACAGCCTCAGGATGGATTACCACCATCCAAAGAAAGACGTCATGTTAATTAATTTAAAAGTTCATCAACACCTTGTGTGTTGATGAACTTTCCTTAAGCAACTCAACGTGTAAGCTGTTATTTCAACTGTTTATAGGTTGACTTGTTTAAGTTAAAAGATTTCTTATTTTTTTATAAGAAATGTCCGTACCAGCTGACATTAATCAACACTGGCTTAATTAAACCTCCTCAGAAGTTTTTTTTTACTTCTGAGAGAGATGCGACTGATGTTGTTATATCCGTATATCAACTAGGTCTTATTTTTGTTTCCGTAAGGGGAATGCATTGTTTCCCTTCGGGAGCAATGTTTTCTCCTTACAAGGAGAAAATTATGTTAAATCAATTAATTGATGAAGAGTTTACTTGTTTCGAGGAATATCCAAGAGACAAGTACAACAGCATCTTTTTGTCTGACTACTTAAAGGAACTTGTCAGAAATGACATTTCTTTTAAGTTAGTTAAGACCGAGGACAAGTACATTGTCCTTTTGAAAGATGAGAAAGATGAGTTGCATCTTCACTAACTGTTTAATTCCATTGCGGAGTTTATGTGCTCCGCAGTGGACATATAGCTCCGCTAATTTTTTTAGGAGGAGCTTATGATAAAGAAAACTTTGTCTGAGGTTATCTCTCTACGTAAGGAAATCTTGCGTTTAAGAGATGAAAACCTTAGACTTAAGGTTAAGTTAGAAAGGTTAAAGGTGGATGACCAGTCATCCAAAAAAAGAGATATTCTTTTATCTCTGTCAATTACTGCACTATTGGCAGTAGTGGCTTATACCTTTAACTTTTTCTTTGACGAAATTTTGAGTTACAAAGTAAGTGTAGAAGTTTCAAATCTACAGTTATGTTACGTAACTCAATCTCCAGATTCTGACATGATAAAATTCTACATTCTGCTAGGTTCTATCATCGGTATTGGAGCAATTTCGTCTTACTTATGGAGGAGAAAGTAAATGATCATAATGTCGATCTTAGGAGGGCTAACCTTTATAGGTGTCTTTGCTCTTCTATTCTACTTTGCTTTTACTTGTTAACTTCCAACTCCCTTAGCCTAGTCTAGGGGAGTTTCATTTCTAACCACCTGAGAAGGTAAACACTATTTACCTTCTCAAGGTGCATAGTGTTTATCTTTTTATTTTTTTTGCGGCTAAGCCGCTCAAGGAAAACACTATGTCAAATTCAGAAAACTTAAAGCCTCGTTACAACTCCTTATTTCAAGATCTTTTAGAGCTTGGAGTTACAAAGGAGGACTTGGCTGCCTCCAAAGGTAAGTTAAATCGTTCAGCTGAAAAGCCGAACGAATCTCAGGCGTTTGCTTTATGGGAAGTAACTGATCCTGTTACAGGAGAAGTTACTGCCTTAAAGCAGTTGTTGCCCTTCAATATTTCATTAGCACTTGCTCTTAAAAAGGCTGGTGCTGATGTTGAGGTATCCAAAGAGATGCCTCGAAAGAAGGTATGGGTAACTGTAAAGGCTTGTGACGAGTACGCTCGTCACATACCTGAGTTCAACTCTGCATACCGTCCTGCGCCGGTACACGCAAACAAGGTCATAGACCTTGTAATGCGTCGTAATGGCGTAGGTAACGGTCGTGGCTTTTATGGCTACGGTGAGGCAGGTACTGGTAAGACCAGTATGTGCCTTTGGATGGCAAGTGTACTAGGTCAACCAGTGGTGCAGTTTAACTGTAGTGCAACTACAGAAATTGAGGATTTATTCCTCAGACAGATTTCATACAACGGTGTATGGAAGACTGTGGACTGCGCCATTTTAACCGCTTGCAAAAGAGGTTATTGGGCACTGGTTGATGAATTAGACTTAGCTCCGGCAAGTCTTCCACCATCACTGAATGATCTTATTGAAGGTCATTCATTCAGTGTTGCAGGCTTAAAAGAGCCTGTAAGAGCAAATGACCAGTTCAGGTTGTTTGCCTTCGGCAACACTGGTATCAACTGTAGTGAAAGAGGTAACTACAATGGTAGAAATATCATTGATGAGTCAACGCTTTCAAGATTTACAGTAGATAAATTTGATTCTCTTTCTGAGGATCAGGTGGCTAAGATGGTAAAAGCTGCATTTCCTGAAGTTAGTGAGGAATTTGCATCTATGACTTCAAAGTTTTTTGAAGGAGTGGAGAACCAGTTCATCTCTAACAACGTTCCAAGCGTAGTTAGCCCTAGAAACATTCTCGACTTTGTCGAGTTGTTCTTGGCAAACAAGGACGAGATGGCAGAGCCTCTCGTTTACGCTGTAAGCGTAAAACTTCCAATCATCAATGATGATGACGAAGTCAGGGATGCAGTCTTAACAGAGCTGACAAGTCACTTCAAGACAATTTGTCCTGAAGCTGATTTACGAAGACTGTGGGAGAGAAGAAATACTTTTGCTTGTGAAGCTAAAGCAGCAGAGCAGCAGGGTGACATCTTCTCAGAGTTAGGTCTATAAACAAAATATGTCTTAGGACAAACATCATTGTCCTGAGACGTGGTGTTTGTCCTTTTTTTAGGAGAACACCATGAAATTAGAGTATCTAATCGCTGGTTTAGTTGCAGTTTTTTACTGTGGTTTTGTTTCAATCACCAAGGCAGATGCTGCCGAAGTGGATAACCCAACCCCAAAAGAGGTTGCAGAGGCTGTAGCTGACATGCTACAGGATGCTTCAGATGAGGAGTACGAACAATTTATGGTTTGGACTTGCCAATATGCTGAAGCTTTACTACCTGTAAAGCACAAGGCTAAGACCAAGTTGGATAAGATTTAATTAATTTATTTGCATCTGATTGATGTGTCAGATGCAGTCCCTAAGGACAGCACTAAGTCCTTAGGGGCGTAGTGTTTGTCCTTTTTTTTAAACAAGGAAGAATATGAACACCACAACAGATGTAGCTCGTAACCGAGCACTTTTTTTGGATTCAATTTTACGTAGCCTGAATAAGGCTACGGTCAAAGATGCAGTTGAGGTAACTCTTAACTGCTCCATAAAAGATTTCAAGGCCTTAAAGGCTTTGAAAGCCGAAAAAAACTTTGTTACGAGCCGAGGAGCTCAGTTACGATGTGTTAGCGAATCAGCCAACACCATTGTTACGGTAAACGTAACAAGGGGGTAACATGAGCTCCTTCTTTAGAGTTGTCCCAGAGTTAGAGCAGGGCACTTCTGAATGGTTAGAGTTTCGCAAGAAACATATAACCGGCACAGAGGTTGCCCACCTCTGGAGTGGTCAGATAAAGTTCGAGCAACTCAGAGATGAGAAGCTCGGCTTAGTAAGCAAACCTCAGTTAAATACTGAGCCTGTGCTTGAAGGTAAGTTCTTTGAACCCCTTATAAGAGCACACTTACTAACCACCCCTCTGGGTAAGAAATTATCACCATCAGGTGAGTGTCCAACCCCATGTCTTGAGGTTGTCAGTGAGCCATATTTTATGGTGTCTCTTGACGGCTTAACAGACATGGGAATACCTGTTGAAATAAAGAACAGTTATTCCAAGAGCAAAACTTCTTATAAAGATGTTCTTGAGAATGGTTCTTTCTCAAAGACAGGTAAGAACGCCGGCTACTATGCTCAAGTACAGTGGGAAATCTATTGTACTGACGCACCGTGTGCGGTGTTCTGTACCCACAAGAGCTTGGACGGAAAAACATTCTGTCCAGATAATTTTAAAACACAGATCATTAAACGTGATCCTGAAGTTATCAAGGAGCTTGTCGCTATTGCTCATGGATTTAAAGAGTTCATGGACACAGGTAAGTTGCCAGAGCTTAAAGTGGGTAAAAGGGCAATTACACCTGCACCTCAGGAAGAGGTTGTACAGCTCGTTGAGTTGTACAAAACTCAAAACGAGGCTTATGAAGCTGCTAATGCTGCTTTAAAGCCTTTAAAAGAGCAGAGAGATGAAACAGCTAAGCTGTTAGTTGAACTGCTACCTGAGGGAGTTAATAAGCTGGAGACATCAGTCTGTTCAATCGTTCGAGAAGAACGTAAGGGCAGTATTGATGTTGAAGAGCTTTCAAGATACCTGGTCGAACATAAGCTGATGTCTGTAGAGCAGATAGATACATTCCGTAGGGATGCTTCTTATGCAAACAGAATAAGACTTAAGTAACTGGGTATTAACTGGAAGATTTTTATGATCTTCCAGTTGTTAGTGTTCCTGAAAACAGGATAGCTAACCTTTTTGAGCATTTACGAGTGTTCAGCAAGGTTAGTTATCTTTGTTTTTATTTTTTAATTCTTCAGCACATGCTGGAGAAGGAGCACTATATGAAAGCACCAGAATATAACGGCGTAATAACCGATGGTGATCAAATTTACTTGATAGGTGGTGCATACGGAAACTTCCGTGTTACCACCAATAAGAAAAAAGAGCTCGTTGTAGGCGAAGGTCTTCGCTTTCAGCGAGTAAGACGTGTTACCGGTTACTTAACAGGTTCTTTAGAGCGTTTTAATAATGCTAAAAAGGTTGAAGTAAGTGATCGTGTTAAGCACTTATCTGTAGGAGGAATTTAATATGACTCCTTCAGATTTAATATATTTAGGAAGATTGTTAGCTTCAGGTTACCTCTTCCTGTTCATAGAAACTTTTATTTTTATGTGTGGCGTACTTTGCTACCGAAAGTTTCTATAAAATTTAATCCCGTTTTGCGGAGTTTATGCTCCGCAAGGGACATATAGCTCCGCTTATTTTTTTTTAGGAAGGAGCTTATGAATAATAAGAACTACGAGTTTTTCCTTTTAAAGCAAGAAAACTTGCGATTAAAAGAGGAAAACTCTAAACTTAGAAAAGAAATTTAAAATCCCAAATCGCTGCTAGACAGTGCATTTGGAATTATGTTTTCAGCATTTCTTGCTGATATTACATTCAATTTCTTATTTTTCTTTAATGAGCTACTAGGCGAGAAAGTAGAAATAGAAGCTTCAGGGCTTCATTTATGCTATACAACCCAGTATCCAAGTACTCTATGGATTGAGTTTTCTATTATGTTAGCTTCAATTCCATGCCTTGGACTAATGCTCTATTTAATATGGAGGAAAAAGAAATGATTATTTTCTTTTCTATATGGGGAGGATTGACCTTAATAGGATCATTTGCTCTTCTATTCTATTTTGCTTTAAGCAAATAGGAAAAAGGAATGATCCTCCTTTATATTTTAGGAGGTGTAACCCTCCTTTCATTTTTGGGATTTATTTTTTACATTGCCTTTGGTAATTTTTAAAAATAATAGATCCAAGATTACAAAAAACACTCTATACATTGTCATAGAGTGGGGCGTTGTGAGTTACTAATGTACTGAAGATAGTACCAACTCTAACGTCTTTTCAATTTAATTACTTGTCTGCCTTAAAGGGCGAATACTTTTCGCCCTCAGGCGACAGGTGTTTGTCTTTTAAGGCTTTTTTATTTTTAGGAGTCTTAAAATGACTAATTCAATCGTAAACGCAGCTACTGCTGCAACTTCTACTGTTGTATCAACAACTGCTACCACCTCAGCTTCAACTGAGGTAAAAGATCTTTTAAAAGAAGGTCTAAAAAAGACCGCAGAATTTGTTCTAGTTATTTCTGGCATTTCTTTGATGTCAGAAACTGTTACTCTTTCAGGAGTAACAGATCAGAGTAAATTCACAGGTAACATCAAAGATGATGTTGCTGGTTCACGAATTAAGGTAACCACTAAGGCTTCCTTGTTTAGTGAACCAATTGCAGTTCTGAAAGGAATAAAGAAGAAGGTTGAAGCTGTACTTAATAAGTACGGCATCAAAGCCGGCATTGACGGCGGCTTCTTTGTCCCTAAAGAAGCAGTTGTTTCTTGTCTTGAGGAATTAATTCCACTTCGTGAAGAGTTTAATAATAAGCTCGAAGAAATGGAAAAAGGATTCTCTGATTACACCTCAGCCGAACAGGCAAGATGTAATCAAATCGAGGATCTTGAGCTTCGTAAAGAAGCTCTGGGTAAAATTCCAACCTTTGAGAAATTTGCCTCAAAGTGCGGATTTAAACCAATCGTCCTCGATTGGGCACAGACCTCAGATGCTACAGTCAACACTTTCTTATCAGAAAGCAAGACTGAAAAGAGCACCTCTATTGTTGAAGATTACTTCAACAAGATTTTTGAGCCATTTGCCATAGTTAAATATGACTATGACAATAACTTAAGAAATAAGGGCTCTGCTTATAAAGCAGATGAGGTAGGAAAGAAAAGGTCTTCTATTCGCAAAGCCTGTCAAAAGGCTTTAGATACCAAGTTCTGTATGGAACTTGTATTCAAAGACGAGCCTGAGAAGAGCTTGCTAGAAAAGGCATATAACATCATCGAGGTGGTAAATCAGCGTTTTGCTGGTACTGTCACTCAGATGGCAAAGCCTTCAGCAGGTTTAACCAAGGTGATGATAGATGTTTACAAGAACATCTTAGCTGCATTATGCAGTAGAGAGGCTTTTGAGGACTTTCTGTCAAAAGGCGGTGATGTTGAGACCATCTTAGGTGGTTTTGACATCGCTCAGGCAAAGCGTGGCGTTATCGAGACAGAGCTTGATTTTTCTTCTAAAGAAGAAAAGATGGCTTCAATCGACAACGCTATTGCAGAGCTTGAAGCTCTTTGTGAACAGAGCAGTGGTAAGCAACAGGGACAGGCTAAAAAGCAGGAAGCAATTCCTGAAGTAGAGCCTGTAGCAGAAGTTACTTCTACAGAAAAGAATACAGTTACTACAGAGAATAACTCAGTTGAGTTAGAACCTGTAGCTTCAGCTGAAGAAACTGAAATCGCAACTGCTGAGGTTGTTGAAGAGGTTCCTGAGATTGAAGAAACTGTACAAGAAGAACAATCTTCTACTGAAGAAGCAGAAATCACAGCTGATCCTGTATCAACTGAAGAAATTGCTGAACCAGTAGAGGAAGTAATTCTTCATGTTTCAGAACCTGAGGTTACTGAAGAAGTTAAGGCTTCTGAAGAACCTACAATAACCATTGATCCTTCATCAATGGATGTAGAAGACTTTTATAAGTCTTTAGGTCTGTAACAGACGTAAGAGCCGAGTAATCGGCTCTATAAATTAAACTCTTACGGAGTGTATGCTCCGTGAGGGGATATCTCCGTAATTTTTTATGGAGATAAATTTTAATTTAACTCCTCGGCAATAGCTGGGGAGTTCCTTTTTATAAAGTCCGAAAGGATCAACACTACGATCCTTTCGAGGCTCATAGTGTTGATCCTTTTTTTATTTTTTTTGAGGTCTGAGACCTCTAGGAGAAACACTATGAATAATACAAAAGCTATCGAAGATGCTAAGGCAGAGTTACGTAAGGGATTTTCCCTTATGCGTCAAGTTTTATCAGCTTTCTGTCCAAAAGACAGAGAGCTGAAGTTGGTTGCAAAGCAGAGTGACTCTGCTCCTGCGTCAACAGATTGTGAGGGAAAGATTTATATCAACCCTCTAATCGTGGCTCAGGTTGCTGAGCCTGCTAAGCGCCGTCAGGCACTTGGTCTAATTCTTCATGAGCTTGGACATTGTTTTTATACAAGGTTCAAGAGACAGGATGACACGTACACCTTGATGGTGGTATCTCCTTGGCATGAGGAATTAAATAAAAGGTGTGCTGATTACGCAGCTACACATGGCTTTGAGAAAAAGGAGGCCTATAAGGCCTACAAAGCCGTTAAGGCTTGTCTTGATGGAGAAATTCATCTTTTCTCAAATGCGATGGAAGACCCTCGCATTGAGCATTTAATGCAGCCTCATGCTGCAAATGCTCAAAAAATCTTGAGTCTGACACAGCAGGACTTTGTGCCAGTTGGCAAGTCGTTACCTTCAAAAGAAGATCTCTGCGAACGCAGTATATTAAACCTTATATCTATGTACTTTATGTACAAGATTCAAGAGTCTTTAAATTATAAAGGACTTGTTGAGTATAAAGGGGTAATTAAGCGTTTTGCTGAAGCCTTGAAGGAAAAGGGGATATGTATACTCCCTTCAACAATGAAGAATATCTTAAATAGAGTATCTTCAGAGATTGAAGATGATATTGAATATCATAAAAAATGTATACGATTTCTTAAAAACTTCGAGGATGAAATTCTGAATGAGTACTTTAAGCAGTTTGTCGAATTGCTTAATACTCCTGAAGAAGAGCAAGAATCCAATGAAGGTGAAGGAGAGCAGGACAATGATGGAGAGAACAAGGAAGAAGCTAACAGTTCAAAATCAGATGACAGCTCAGATGAACAGTCTGAGTCTTCAACTGAAAAGAAGAATTGTGAAGCTTCTAATTCTTGCTCTACAGAGCAATCATCAGTTTCAGAGAAAGGTATGAACACTGAGCAAATCAAGTCAATCTCAGATGAGATTGAGGCGATGGAATCTCAATGTTCACAAGAGCTAAAGGATGAATTTGAACAGTTGTGTTCAAATAAGCCTGTTGAGATTGTGAAGAGTGAAAAAAAATCTGTTCGCAAGAATAACGCTCTTCAGTTACCTGAGGACATCAAAGAAAAATCTTCATATTGGGTGGGTAACCCTAATGAAGTAAGTACTCGTATGATGTTTCATACCAAAGAAGAGTGGGAAGAAATTTTTGCCAAGTACGCTAAATCATCAGCTGGTTTAGTTGGAAAGGTTAAAAAAGAACTTCTTGCTTATACAAGACGTCAGTCCTGTTCTTTTGGAAGAAACGGAAAGCGTTTAGCCAACACAAAGATTGCCAAGGTTGCACAGGGGATTTATACAAAAAATCCTTTTGTAACTAAAGGTAAATCAGAGTGTTTGGATACACACATTACAGTACTTTTTGATGTGTCTGGCTCGATGGATTACAAAGCAGAACGTACTGCATTGGAAAAGACTGCTGCATTATTTGCAGCTACTCTTGGACGAATGGAGTCTGAGCACCTTGTAACCAGTATGTACAGCTATAGCAATCATTGCTACCAAATTAAAAAACCACGTCAGCGTGTTACTGCACAGCTTTATGCTGACAGATACGTTACTGAATGGCGGGGCAACAACGATTGGCAAACCATAGCTAACGCATACGAAGAGCAGATGGCTTACAGAAAACAGCGCCGTATCATCATCTGTGTAACAGATGGTGGTTGGAGCAGTGATGCTGAAGCCCCAAAACTCTGGAGTCTGCTTGAAGAGGCTGGTACCGAAATGTATGGTGTAATGATAGGTAACTGCTACTGGGAGAACTGCCCTAATTGGACAGCTGCTTTTAGAGCTGAAGACCCTTCACAATTAGAAGATATATTACAAAATCTTTTTGTGAAAGTATTACATCAGAACAAGGTAGCCAACCGCCGACTGGCAAGTTAGCACGTTCTCCCCAGTTTACTGGGGAGTTAGATTTTAATTAAACAATCATCCCTTGAAGGGGCTATTGCTCCTTCAAGGAACATATAGCTCCTTCATTTTTTATGAGGAGTAAATATGATAAAGATTGTTTCTAAGTATGAGGAAACTCTTGCTGAAAACTTGCGTTTGAAGCAGGAGAACTCTACACTTAGAGATAGAATAGAAAATCTTAAAAAAGATAAAAGAAATTCAAACTTTGTAAAATTACTTTTTGTAATTTTCCCTGTTGCATTAACAATTGCTTCAGGACTATTTGGATATGGCTTTATCTTTTTCTTTGAGGTGTTATGTGCTCAAACAGTAGTGCCTTTTTATAGATATGTAGAATTTGGAATAATTCTACTAGCTGTAGTTGGGTTTGTTTACGGCATAATGACATTGATTAGAACAATTTTAAGAAAGGAATAAAATATGGGAATTGCAATAGCAGCAATTGGCTTGACTTTAGCCGGTTTATACTATTTCTATATGCTTTTTTATGTTTTGATAATAGCAAAGAAATATATAGATCCCACAAAAAAAGTCTGAGGTACAGAATGAATATAATTGTTGGTAGCATTGCTTTAGCCATTGTTTCAATCATTTTTATTCTAACCTTAAGACACATAATTTCTCTTACAAAAGAAAACGAGAAATTATAAAAAAGAATAGTAACAACTTAGTTACTATTACCCACCAAACCGTAAAGGTAAACACTTACCTTTACGGCATAGTGTTTACCTTAATAAATTTAGGAGAACACTATGAAATCTCGAACAGAATTTCTAGAACGTTATCGCCTTGTTGGCGATGAGGTTACGCTTTGCGAATTAGCTCGCAAACATAACCTTAATCTTGCCTTTTGCTCTTTTGAGCAGGTTGAAGGTAAGGATGACACCGTAAGGATGTTAACTGAGTTAACCCCCTTACGTCCGAACGAAGAAAGCAAAGATGAAAGTTTGTCTTTCGAGTTTGAGTTCGGAAAAGAAATAGAAACATGCGTAGGCTGGCACTGCATAGAGCCAGCTTATGCTGATTATCTTGTTGACTATCTAGATTACATTGGATGGTCAGACTCCACTCCATTCAAAAAATGGGTCAATGAATTTGCTAAAGCTCTTAAAGAGCAGTTCCTAGTTGATAACTGGGAAGTTGCTCAAAAAGAGCCAGACGTCTTTCAAAGGATGTTTGAAAAACATATTCATTCCGTATGGCCAGAAGTCAAAGTAGATGTGAAAATCGAAAATGATATGGTTATATCGGTGAATATGGGCATCTTTGATCATACCTTTGATGTAAACGCAGATGCGCAGTATGTAGATGCTGTTGCAACTGTATTACGCAAAGGTCAGGATTTAAACGCTTGTGTTAAGGTAACTGCAAAGTTCCTCACAGGATTAAATCTTGAAGGACTGGACTGGGAGGTCCTTAAAGTCCTTGATAAACGTGACATTAAGGTTATCGCCTCAGTACACACTGGCGTACAGGAGTATGTCTCCTACGTAGACGTACGAGGTGATAAATTTTACTTACTGCACGATGGTTCTGCTGAAAGCTTTGTTAAAGCGTTCAGACAGGCATTTGGCAATATCAAGGCTTAAATAATCAAATACCTCTTACTTTATGTAAGGGGTATTCCTTAAACACCTGAGAAGGTAAACACTATTTACCTTCATAAGGTGCATAGTGTTTATCTTTTTATTTTGTGAGGTCATTGACCTCTAGGAGAACACTATGAACTTTTTAAATCAGCAACAGATTGTAGATCTTGTTAATCAAGATACTACAAGAAAGATCATGTTTCGACACGGAGACGATTTACGTTTCACTAATCGAGACGGAATGGTAGAAAGGGGTTCTAAGCGCAATCGTGAGTATTCTCTTTTTGATCTTTTTAAAGTGATCAAAAAGGGAAACTACATTGTTGAACTTGAGAATTTAGAAACCGATGAAAAACAGATTGTTTTTCACGGTTATACTAGCAACGATCTGTATTAAGATTTCAAATACCTTAAAGGGTAAAACATCTATTTACCCTGACAAGGTACATAGAGTTTTACTCTTTATTTTTTAAGGAGACTCTATGTCAATTGATCATTATCCACACATCATTCCTGATATAGGTGAGATGGATAAATTCTGGGAGTTCTTTGGACTTTGGGCAAAGAGATACGGATATGTACTTCGTTGTCTGAAAGAAGGCGCTGTAGGCGATAAACATTTTACTGACTATGAACTACGTTCTAGACGAGGAAAAGTTTATGTTTCAAGTACCTTTTACTGGGGAGAAAGAACCTTCTTAACTGATTTAAGTACCTTCGGTGCGTGGACATCTGAATATGCAGATGCTTCATTGATTGATGATGTCATCGGTCAAGTTGGAGAATTCCGATTAGGAACTGTCCCAAAGCAATTAGGTTGCTTTGTAGATAAGTTGCACTCTATGCTGTATCAATATGATTTCTACAATCATGAAGAAATAGCATATACGCATGCTGCAAAGCTACTCTTGCTAAAATTACCTAAGGAAATGCAAGCTTCGGCTTGCTTTAAATGCACTGGTAAGAGAAGCTTTGGAACCTCGTATGCAAAAGAGCTGCGAGAAAAAATCCGTAAGGGAAATGAGGCTGAATGGGTAAGACCATATTCTAAGTTACTCAATAATTTCTTCTGTCCTGGATTAAGTGACAGGATCTTATCTGTTTTAGATAAGAACAATATAGAAATTGTTGAAGTCAGCTCTCTAGACGTAATGTCAGATGTCTTTGCCAAGATTAGAGAACGAGGCAGAGACTTTATTCGAGAGCCTGATGAGTTTGAATGTTGTTATTACAAACTCTCTGTTCCAAATAAAGGAACTGATGAAATCTATTGCTTACCTTTTGATGACAAAATGTTTGCATGTGAGTTCAGAGAGAAATTTGGTTTCGTTAGTTAATTAAAAAATGTCCAATGGACAGACTTTATGTTTGTCCATTGGGCGCATAGAGTCTGTCTTTTTTATTAAGGAGACTTTATGAAATGTCTAAACCCAGACCTTATCAATGAAAGACGCTTCTGGCGTTTCTTTAACGATGAGGCTGAGAAGTACAATCTTGTTTTTCGACCTTATTCGGTAAAGGAAAACAAAAATGAAGGTTACAGCCTGCAAATTTACGATTTGTTAAATGCAGACGGTAAAGGCAAAAAACTGTATGAAAACTCCTTTTTCTTTGACAAAGAAATTGAAAAAGGAGGCGGAAGAGGCCTTTTCGGTTTGTACAGTTCAGCCTATAAAGACGTTTCTTTTATAGATAGCGTCATAACATCAATCTCAAACTTAGATAAAAATGTTATTAAAGGCGATAAGGTACTTATCGAAAACCTTGAAAACTTAACAGGTTTTTTACAAGGTCTGTTATATAAGTATGGAGCTTATAACAAGGATCCTACTGTGTTTAAATACGTACTCGAACAATACGCCTCATTGACGTATTCGTTTCAGAGTAAAAGTAAAAGAGTGAATGTTACGGTAATTCCGTACGAAGAACAACACACGGTAAACATGTGTCTGACTACGGAAGGAGAACCTCACTTTGAATGTAATGCTTCAGCAGAAAACATCGGCAATTCATTTTGCCGTGAATTTAGAAAAGCATTGCGTCAAGGGGAGATTGCTAAAAAATCACCTTTACGAAAACTCTTTGAACTGGCAAACAGTTATTACTGTCAGGGCATAAGCGATCGACTCTTAGATATTCTTGATAAGAATAATATCGAAATCATGGATATTTTAGGAGTTGAAAGAAAAGGTGATTTAATGGCTGTTTTACAGCTGCCTGATGAAGAAGCAAAGAAAGTGGTGTATATACCCAATGATGAAAAAAGCTTTGTATCTTCATTCAGAAAGGTATTTGGAAATATTCACTAACATTTAACCGCTCTGTCTAATTTTAGGCAGAGCAATTTTAAACAAGCCATTAAAGGCAGATATATGATGCCCTTAATGGTCACTCGTGTATCTGCCTTTAATGACTACACTCATTAAAGGAGAAAATCATGAGTGATGTATTTTTAGCCGCCAAGGGCCACTATGATGCACTGTTAAGGAATTTCTTTCCTGAGTGCAACGGGATGTTACAAGCCCGTGGCAGGCACGTTCCTGATCCTTTTCGTGCAGGATCAAAAGATGGAGCACGTGTTGATAAAGACTTTAACAACACGGGCAGACTTTACTTTAACAGTAACGTCTGGGGACTCGACAGTTCTTGTGTTACCTTCTATCAGTTAATGATAGCTACAGGTAATGCGAAGAACCAGCGAGATTTCTTCGTCAAGGTTGGTAGCTTTTTAGGACTCCCTGAGTACGAAAAAGGCTACCATGAGTCCCGCAAGGAGCGCATGGAGCGAGAACTACGTGATCGCAAAATGCGTGAGGAGCAGGAAAGAATTGCTAAGGCAGAACTTGAAAGACGTTCTGCTGAAGCGGTTGCTAAAAACAAGGAAATGTTGAAAGATACAATTCCTTTATTTAGCAAAACTGGTGATATTAACCCAGATGCAGTTGAAGTTTGGAAATATTTTTTCAATCGTGGACTGGCTGGGTTAATCAATGTCAAACCATCGGCTTTACGTAATCTTCGCTGTGCTGTACAGCTGGAGTATTACTTAGGCAAGGGCAAGAAGAGTTTACATTTTGACTCTCTTGTTTGCCGTGTCCAGACAGAAAAAGACGAAGGAGTTCAACTTCATCGTACTTACCTAAAGGACGGTAAGAAGGCTGATGTTGAGTGTCCCAAGAAGCTCACTGCTTCAGACGAACGCTTACAGTCTAAATGCAGATACATCAAGATTGGTGAACCTGTAGAAGGTGTTGTAGGTATCGCTGAAGGTGTTGAGACAGCATTATCTGTATATTTAGCTACAGGTCTTGGCTGCTACTGCTGTGTCTGTGCACAGAACATGAAAAACTTTGTGTTGCCTGAAGGCTGTCACACTGTTGCAGTGTTTGCTGACAAAGACAAGAGCAAGACAGGTGAGATTGCTGCAAGAGAGCTTGTTGCAAAGTTCAAAGAGCAGCGTAATGCGGATGCTTTTGTAGTACTTCCAAAGCAACCAATTCCAGAAGGTGCTAAAGGCATTGACTGGAATGACGTGTTACAGATGTACGGTGCACAAGCATTTCCAACAATAAAGACAATCATGACATTTGTTAGAAACAGACAATCTAAATTAAATTCTTCTGCCAGAAGATAGATTGAAAGTTTCTAACAAGTCGGTCGAAGCCCATTACCAAGTAAAATTGGTGGTGGGCTTTATTTTTTTTATGAAGAGATTTTTTTGTGTTTTAACCTCCATCTGTCACCATATGTTTAGATTAAATTTATTTAAAAAATATCGCTTAACAGCGCTTTTTTAAGCCATTTCTTTAATTTTCGTCACGGTGACGGAAGAGAAAAATATTAAGATGATATTTCACCTATTCAGTTCATCGTTGTAAAGCCTGCACTTAAAGCTACACATATACCGCAGAGTAGTAACAGAGATGCTTTAAAGTATTTTTCGTGAGATAAAAAGTGATTACCTACCATTGCTAAAATAAAGCCAGATATAATCAACAGACAAGAAATCATTTCAGTTATCCCAAGTTACCAGTGCAGCATATCATCACCGTAATCCTTAATAGGATCATTGATAAAACCTGTATCTTTCATTCTCTTAGCAATAGCTGTAGTCTTTTCAGTTCCATGTTCTACTAAAAGATTGTAAACATCACACCATATTCCTGCTGGAATTGATGTAGGACGTGCTGATGATAAGAATTTTCTTACGGTCACATCTGAAATATCAAGTTCTTTAGCCAGCTGTCTCCACCATGAATGACCGGTATCTTCATACATGGCTTTGGCACATTCAATGAGTAAAGCCTTCTGCTCATCATGAGTTAATAATCTTTTATAAACATAGTAATCATGATTTTTAATCATCTTAAATCTCCTGTGTTTGGTTTAAATCTATAACGCAGTCACGAAAAGGGACTTGGCGTCCCTTTTTACTTTGCTTGCCTTCTGCTAGAAGTGATAATCAAATCCCTGTATCAGATGTAAGTCTGTATCCTTATCGTCATCTAAAGAAGCGATGAACTCACGGTAGGTGTATACACCTGCTGTATCAGCTTTAATAAACAGTACACCATAAGGATCGCCTGAAATAAATCTAGCAAGAAAAATATGATCTAAAAGCTCTTTGTCTGACTGATCCTGCATCTTCTTTAAAGAGTCTCTGATATTTTTAACTTCAATAGACTGAAGCTCTTTAACTTCATCTGCTGAAAGATGCATTACGCAGTTTTTATATGAACCTTTTTTATAAAAGAGCTCTTCTACACTTTTGTAAGCTGTATGATCTTCTTCTGTAGCGTAATCAGCGCTAGGAACTTGGATCTTAGCCAGTTCTAAAATTTCATCTTCATCAAAGTGTAAGGTTTCGTTAGCATCAGTTGAAAATACAAGAATAGGTGCGTGCATTTATTCAAAACTCCGTGTTTTACAGGGAGCTTTCGCTCCCTTAAGTTAATTCTTATTAAGCCAGTTTCTGATTGTTATCGTCTTTTTGAGTTTCTTTAAGTTCTTGTTCACTGTGACCGAAGATGTCATTTACAGTGCGTTTGATAAATTCTCTTTCAGGAGCAGGTAGTCTTAAGCTGAAACACATCTCTACAATGTCCTGAATACTGTATGAAGTATTCAGAGAGACAACACCTGCGATCTTCAACAGGGTACGAGTAGAGAATGGAGCTGAGATCTGACGTACACCGCTTTCAACACCGGCGTTAATGGTGTCACGAACAGATTTAGCAAACTGAACGAGCTTAATTACAGTGTCTTTTTCTAACTTAGGAAAAGCGCTGATTAAAGCACAGGCTTCTATCTTAGGCTGATAAGACATGTTCATGTAACGGAAGCGATCCATAAATGCTTGGTTCATGGTTCTTGCTCCACTGTAGAAACCGGTATCATCGCCCATACCATTGGTATTAGCTGTTGCGATAACTCTAAAATTTTTATGAGGTTTAATTACTTCACCATTGTTTTCAAGAATGGTTAAAGGCTTTCCTTCTAAGACGTCATTAAGGATTGAAAGATCGCCTGGGCTCATTAAGTCAATCTCATTTAAAAGCAGGATTTCACCGTTTTGCATGGCACGGGTTAAAGCGCCGTACTCATAAACAAGTTCACCTTTCTTTAAGGTAGAGTGACCGATTAAGTCTGTAGACTCACATTTATTGGATAGTGTGATCTGCTCAACTCCCCAACCTAAGCGAGCTGCAATCTGAAGAATTAAAGAAGTTTTACCGCAACCTGACTCACCGTTGATATACAGGCAGTCATTAAAAGGGTGTGCTAAGAAAAGTAAAACAGGATTTAGTGTAGCTGTATTAAATACATAGCTAGGATTTTTAACTGGGATATTTTCAGGAATTGTACAGGTTGATAAATCTAACTCTGAAACAACTAACTTAGAACCGAAAATCTTTGTTAAATCTAATTTAGGCATTTTGTAACGTCCCTCTACATCAGACAGAAATCAAAATTTAATCTTTTCTTCTGTTCTCTTCAGAAGATGAGTTTATTATATCAATTTTATTACTATATGTCAATTAAATTGATATAGATAATTGTAAATATCTATATATAAATGTCTATAATATCAATTTAATTGATATTATCTACTAGATATTATTGATTATCATGTTTATATGTTAATAAAATTTATGTAAACAGACATTTGCCCCTTTAATCCAAATTAAGCCAGTTGATAAGCTCGTATATTGCGGTTGATAGGGGTATTTTACGAATGGAAAAGACAATGAACACAGAACAGCTTTTTAATAAAAAAATCCTTGAATATAAATCTGAAATCTTTATAGATGAGTTTTCTACTGATTTTGATCATTACGTCAATTTAGACAATGCAGCTACTACGCCACCACTTAAAATTGTAGAAAAAAAAGTAAGGGCTTTTCTTGTAAGCTACGGCTCTGTGCATAGAGGTTCTGGCGAGAAATCTATAGTATCTACTGACAAATACGAATGGGCTAGAAATACCATCTTAAAGTGCGTAGGAGCACCTGAAGAGAGTTACGTTGTTTACAGTCAGAATACTACGGGAGCAGTTAATATCATTGCTTCGCTCATGGCACAGATAGAAGGTAAGATTGCTGTTTCAGATATAGAACACAGCTCTTCCTTTCTGCCTTTTGTTGTAGAAGAAGGTCGTATTCGCTGCCAAGAGCAAATTCATCATAACAACTTCGATGCTGAAGCTAAACAGAGAATGGATGATATTCAGAGTTTAGGCAAGAATCAGGTTTGTTTTTATCACATTGACGATCATGGCAATGTTGATTTGGATGATTTGAAAAAAGTCTTAACTGAACATCATATCAAAGCTGTAATGCTTACTGCATCTGCCAATCTTACCGGTATCAGAACCAATATTAAGGCTGTAAGCGAGCTTGTTCATTCCTTTAAAAACACTTATCTAATAGTAGACGCCTGTCAGTACATTCCTCATCATGAGGTAAATATGGTAGAGATGGGTATCGACTTTCTGGTTGCATCAGGTCACAAATTCTATGCTCCATACGGCGGAGGTTTTCTCGTGGGCTCAAAGGAGTTCTTTGACAGCTTCATGCCATATCAGATAGGAGGAGGTAACCTTCCATACATTGATTTACAGGGAAACTTTTATCGTGAATTTAACAATCAAGCTTTTGATCCTGGTACTCCTAATTCTGTAGGAGTCTATTCAATGGCTGTGGCACTCAAATATCTCAAAAAAACTTTAGGTTACAGTAGTATTGAACAGTATGAGCACAATCTTGCCTTATATGCTTATAAAAAGTTAAAAGAAATTCCTGAAGTTAAGCTCTATGTGTCTGAAGAAGACTTAGGCTCAACTCTTACTTTTACAGTTAAAGGATTACCAGCGGATTGGGTTGCTGAAGAGCTTGACTGTATCTATGGTATCGGAGTCAGGGCAGGGGCTTTCTGTGTGTACAGATATGTTAACCGTCTAGTTGGGATTACAGATGACAAAGACATTGTAGAAGATGTAAAACACGGTTATAAAGATAATATAGCAGGCGTTATTCGTGCTTCTATCGGATTACAGAATACCATGCAGGACATGATCTTATTTGTAGAAGCTATTAAAGGAATTATTGCTAAGCATCAGTCATCAGGCTGTTTAAAGAAGCCAAAGCTAAGTGTACAAGGAAGTATAAATGACAGTGTTTTTTAATAGCGGTAAGTATTCAAGCAGCAATCTTTCTGAAAGGTTAAACAATAGTCTTTTACAGTACCATGAGTGGCGAAAACTGTTTAGTGACATCCCTGTAGCTGTAAATAACTTCTACGGTGATCCTTTAATTCAGTGGGATAACACCGTTGAGAAACTTATGTATCTGTTGTCTCAGAAACATACCGGCATTGTAAGTATTATTACCAAAGGTAAATTCACTCCATCAAAACTGGAATTTTTTAAATCTTTACAGGATCAAGGATTAAGAATACTTGTATGTGTTTCGGTTTCTGAGTTGCCTCAGTTTGAAAAGGTGAAGATGGAGCATCGCTACCATAATTTTAAGTTGTTAAATCAGTATGGTATTAAGAATGTAGCCTTTGTGCGACCTATGACGCCACCTTACAACACCGAGCCTGAAACAATTCACAAGATCGTAAATAATCTTTCTGCAAATGGCTGTAAAGATGTAATTCTCTCAGGATTTAGAGGCGATGATGGTCTTGTAAAAGATATGTCACCATCAGACAAGGTGGCATGGACAATGAGAGTTAAGCTGCTTACTCCTGATGTCTATACAGAATTTAAAGAGTGCTGTAAAAAGGCTGGTATGAACCTCTTTATGCGTGTAGCTTGTGGTGTAGCCCATGTTATGGGAGAAGATCATCCTTTAAATCCATACTATAACAGTCCCTTACTGTGTAAATGTGATGATCTTGACTGTCCTTTAAAAGATAGCTGCAAGCGTCCTTTAGCCCCTAAAGTAGGCTCTTTAGAGCTGTTAGAGTATTTAGGCTTTAAAGCAAGACTTGATTACATGGATTGTGATAATTACTGTAATTGCACTCCAGATCATCGACTGGAATGTAAATCATGCTGTACAACCTGTTTTAATTTAAAGACGCCTCGTATCACCATCTTGAACGAAGGTATAAATCTTGGAAGCTTAACTTTCTGTAGATATTTAACAGGCATGCTGTGTGCTCAAGACGGTGTAAATGATGATGGTGACAAGAATGTAGGGTATGCAACCATACCTAAATTCCCTCAGATTAAAAATCTTGCATGTCTTAACAGCTGGTGGTCTTATGCACAACATGGCAAGAAATGCTTTGACTGCTCGTACTGTGTAGATAAATACTATCAGGCACGCAATAACGACATGACCCCATTAGACTTTTTCTATGATGTTGTAGAAAATAAACGGTTATGTATTCCATCTGTAAGAACTGGAGCCTGATATGCAAGAACCTCAAGAAAATTATGAATTAAAAACAGTTCAAATTGAAATTGGCGAAGAGAACAACAAAATATTTTATTCATTGCTTAAAAAATCTCGTAACTTAATGCACTGGGGAATATGCGCCTTTGCTTGTGCTGTTGTCTCAGGAATAATTGATTATATTTACTTTCATAATTCTTCACTTGTGATCAAACTTTTAGCAATCGTACTTATGTTATTTGCTATCGCCTTTCTACAAAAGGCTATCAAACTACATAAGAAAGCACATTTATTTATGCAGGGAGTTATCCAAAAAATCTATGATGATGAACCTAATAAAATTGAAGAAATTAATACCTCTAAATTTTTTTAAGAAGAAAAATAACGACCCAATCACTATTCAAAGTAATGAAGGTGCCTGTCCAATCAATTGCCGCTACTGTGCTGTCACAAATATTGATAAAAGGATCTGTCTGTGGGAGAAAAGCTCCTTAATAGGCATCAACAAGGCAGTAACATATATCAATCCACCATACAAGGACAGGTTCCATTCATTTGAACAGCAAAGACAAGAGATGAGACCTTTTTACAAATTAAAACCATATTTGTTTGAAGGTGATATTGTCTGTTTTAATGCTATTTCAGATCCTTTCTGGAAACTCTACAGAGATGAACTTGAGTTTTTCTTAAAAAGGTATTCTCCTGTAGCAAAGCTAGTAACCTGTGTAACAAAAATGCCTGTGCCAAGCGTGCTGATGAAGCATGTTCTTAGCAAATACCCTAATTTCAGACTGATTGTGTCAATTACTGGCTTAGATGGCATTGAAGGAACTAGCACCGAGAGTAGATTAAAAACACTGGCAAGAGCTAAAGAATACGGAATTAAAGCCTTTCCTTTATGTCATCCTTATATCTCAGGTATGAGTGATTTAAGTTTTCTTAAACCTTTAAAAGAACTTGGATATGATGAAATTGATGTAAAAGGTTTTCGTTATAACCCACGCTATGACGGCTGGATGAACAAGAAATCTATTGAGCTTTATCGAGGTTCTAATGAGGATGAAGTTTTAATTGAGGACGGTTGGAGAGAAAAGGTGATAGAAAGCGGTCTTAAGATAGTATCTTTAAAAGACTGGTACAAAATGCAGAACCTTACAACTCCTAAGCTTACAAGAGAAGATGCTGAACTTAAAGTTAGAGAAGTCATGAAGATGGCTAATATCACTTCGTCAGGCACTGATGAAGAGGTGTTTGAAAGTTCGGTTCAGAGAAGGTTGTAAAGGACAAGTTCGAGTTATAATGAGAGTATGGCATATCCGTGAGAATTGAACTCTTCAGCTAAAGCGTCAGATCCTCTAGGAAATGCCATATACCACTTCAAATAAAATCTTAACTTTCCAATATCAGCAGTCAAAATAAATACCGGCTTTTAAGTCTTATAAAGTGTCTTAGTTGCGTTTTAGTTGCAAGTAATTTACGTTAAAAAAGAGGTTACCTTATGAGAGGTGATATAAACAATAACAATGCCAAAAAGAAAAAGAAACAACTGCTCTGCATAGGTTCAAATATCAAAGAGCAAAGAATAAATAGGAGACTTGCTCAAACTGAACTTGCCTATATTCTTGATGTAAGCGTTGAATCCATAAATAATATTGAGGAAGGTAAAAAGTCCAATCAGCTATCGTTAGAGCTGTTACTCGATATAGCTAACTTTTTTAAAGTCTCCCCCGAAGAACTCTTTAAAGAGAACTAACAATGCTGTCAAAAACTCATGCGTTGGATACCTTCTTCAGCAAAAAAACTATTATTACTTTGGAAAACTGACCAGAATCGAAAGAGTAAGTGTTCTGAATTTTCTTAAAAAGTGATTTACAAGCCATTATTAAAGATAATCGTTGTGTTATACTTGTAACTACGTTGGAAGGGCACGCTCAAGCTTTCTTGTTGCAGGCGTTTTGATCAAAAAAGTTCTGAACGTGCCACTCAAAATCATATCTTTTCAATATCAGCAGTCAAAATAAATACAAGTATTGGAGCTTGTAATAAGTCTTAGTCGCCAGTAATTTACGTTAAAAAAGAGGTTGCCTTATGAGGAGTGATATAAACAATAGCAAGGCCAGAAAGAAAAAGAAACAACTTCTCGCATAGGTTCAAATATCAAAGTGCAAAGAATTAATAGTGGACTTGCTCAGACAGAACTTGCCTATATTCTTGATGTAAGCGTTGAAGACATAGAAAACATTGAGGGAGGTAATGGGCATTGTGAATAGTTATCGATACCAACGACTAACGCCTTTCTCATTATTTGCCACCTACTTCAAATGTTCATGCAAAATTTGTTTTATCGTTGCTTGCGCCTCAGATTCACCTGACAAACGAATTAACTTGTAATAATCTTCAATCTCATTGCCAGAAAAGATAATCGCTATCACTTTCTCTGGTTTTCCAGCAACATGATCATAGTCTTCTGGATATGCCCAAAAACACCGCATACAAAAATTCACATCTTTTGCAACCCAATTTTTGCAGTGTTCACAGGTCCAAGACTTTGCACGATTTGCAGAAGGGCTAAGGAGCATAAAATAATCAATATCTTGCTCATCATGCTCTCCACCAATTTCATATGGGATTCTATGATCAACCTGAAGCTTTGCTTCATCCATTTCTTCAAGGTATATAAAGCACTTTGCTCCATATTTTTCAATAAGGGCTTGTTTCAACGCCTTTGATAAAACCGTACGTCCAGCAGCCTTTGATAAAGTGTTTTTTGCGTCTTCTGGATTTCCAAATTTATATGCGGCAATTTTCCTGCCATCTATTCCTGTTACTCTGTAAAAGTCGTTGATAAGAAACTCTTCTGCTCGCCCCTCATAGGCAGTTGCAATACTAATAGCTGCCATTCCAGAAAAAGGTTCAATCAGTCGATCAATTTTTTTAGGCATATATTGTAGAATTTGTGGGGCTAAAATTCTCTTAGAGCCTTGATATTGAACAATATGTGGTACTTTTCCCCTCATTTTTCTGAACCTTCTTTCTTAAATTCCACTATGTCGCCAATGCCACAATTTAATGCAGCGCAAATCTTATACAAACTCTCCATTGATATAGCTTCGTTTTTTCCCATCTTGGCAAGCACATTGAAGCTGATACCGGAGGTGTTTTTCAAATCCGTCCGGTTCATTTTCTTATCGATCAGCAGTTTCCAGAGCTTATCGTAGGAAATAGGCATTGCAATTCTCCGTTCCAAATTTAGACTGATTATATTATAGCACAAAGCTACGATGTTTGTAAGAAAATCTCATTGGAACGTGAGAAATACTTTGCACAGAAAAAAGCCGCCCACAGGAGCATCCGAACTCCTGACGGGGCTGTGCTATATATTGCTTCTCTATTTAGAAAGGTTCCAATACAAAAAGGATTTAATTATGCAAATAAATTTAATCGAAATATAGCTTCAGACCTTTTAATATTATTACCAACTAATAAAAACAACGAGATTGATTATGAAAAAAAATGAAGTCTTATATTTTTGCCATTGAAAAGCTGGTAATTAAAGATCTTGTTGACTGGAAAAATAAAGTAATAAAAACAGCAAAGGAAGTGATAAACAATGACAACAACACAGAAAACTAAATCATATTTTATTGGTGATCTTATTGAAAGTGCAGCTAAAATCACAGCTTCTGACTCAGTTCTTTTAAATAAGACCAATGAACATATTACTATTGCAGATTTAAAGACAGAAGCTGTATTTACAGTTAAAGATAAACTCTGATTATTCTTTGAACGGTTCGGTCTCGTACTGTTCATCTACAATCTTAACTAGTGTATGTCTTACGAGGTACCCTAATTCTTCATCAGAGAGCTCATCAGCCACTCCGGCGACCAAATCTACTACTTCTTTCAGTATATCCTCTATATGAGGCGCTATGCGATGTTTATAGGGCACGCTGTCATCCATAAACTGACTAACCATCTTGTCCAACTTTTTATAATCCATTTGTATGACCTCATGTGAATTTATGTATTATTGATGATACAAAAAAGCCCCATCACAGTGGATGAGGCATATCATGTTTTTGAGTTTTGTTTAGATTATATTTATTAAATCTAAAACTGGTTAAGACTTAAAAGCATCAGGTTGTTTAAGCTTTAAAAAGTCCTGATAAAGATCTTTGTAATCCTCTTTGTACTTATCAAAAATCTTATGGGTACTTTCAATTAAAGATAAATCATCTTCCTGCATCAACTTAGCCTGTAAAGCTGAGACCTCTTCACCCAAGATTTTAGCGTTCTTAAAAAACTCGGTTACAAGATCATCGTTATCATCGCTCTTTTTATCTTTTTCTGAGACAGTTTTAATGTTCAGCTCAGAAAGATAGTGCATGAAAGTTTCAAACTCCTGACGCTCTTTTAAAGCAGCATCCCATTTGTCATAGACTTCATCGGTACATTCAAAGGTATATAAATCAGAACGGAATTTAAAATCACCGTTTGAAAAACCTCCGCAGGCAGCAATGTATGTAGCAGCCTGATCCTGAATGTTCCAAGGTACAACTAAGGCTAAAGACTTAAATGTACCTCTCTGCACCTGATCTTCTTTAGTTAATTTATGCAGAACAGAAACCTTTAAGCAACCTTCATCAAAAAATGGTGATAAAAACATAATAAGTAAGCTCCTATGGATGTGTAATTAGTACCGGATAACGTTCAATATTTACTTTGTATACTTAACTGTTTCTTAATAATTCCTCTTTGTTTTAGTAATGACGTTCTCTACTATTCTTTAAATCAGCTGTAACCTTGTAAATTGATGTCAGAACAAGGATTATGAGGCCAACAATACTAAAGGTGCTCATAACAGCCGGTGTCCCTCTGTTGCAGGTTAAATACACTATAAAAGCAAAAGCGCCATCAGCTATAAGCCATCCTATAATCTCAAAAATCAAATCTACTGGTACTGACTTTAACTTTAAAAGGGTAGAGCCTGGATAAGTCTTATTAGTTCGCATCTAACAGCTCTTTAAGCTCTTTAATCTTTTGAGCTGTCTTTTTGTCGTCAAGATTTAATCTAGTGCAGTAATCAAGACCTGATTTTAAATCTGAGTGTCTTCTTTCAATCATGCGCCCTAAATAGTCCTGAGCAAGAGTATTTAGCGGTGTATTAGATGATAGTAAGTACTCAATTAAATTCCCAACGTCAGGAACCATATAGAGGTTATCTTTAAGATCTCTTTCCTCATGTTCATTTACTAAAAACTCAGCCATGACATTGTATTGCTCTACAGTATTGAGACTGTCAAAGCAGCACTTGGAACTGCTCTTTTCCTTAAGAACAAGAAAAGTATTGACAATAACACCACTGCGCACTGGGTCTTTCTTTTGCATATCCTCTTTAAAGAATGTACAACGATTCTGCCAGTAAAAAGGTCCATGCTCAGGGCTTGCATCGCAGATAATTACAACTGGGCTGTAAGACTCTACTTTTAAGCCTAATTTTTTAAAGGTATTGGGTACCTCATAATTGATAGTCTGTACATTTTTAGCATCAATAAGCTTTGCTGCTTTCTTTAATACACTATCGGTGGTATCACCTGAAAAGAAGGTGATCTTTTCTGGAATGTGTGTTGGCTTAACTATAACTGCATCATATAACTTAATCATTATTTAATCCTTTAACAGGTCACAGCCTACAATCTCTTTGGTGAAGGCCTTTTTGTAGTCTACAAGTGACTTTAAGCTGTCACTTAAGTTAATTGTAAGTAAAGGTATGACCAGTACGTTTAACTTCTTGCAAAGCTTAATATCAGCCTTTTTATCAAGTTTTTTATGAGCAAACCTCTTATTTAGAATTGAAACAAAAACGTTGTAGATAATATCGCTGAGTTTATCTTTAATTAAAAACTCACAGTGATCGCTGTATCTAAGAAAAGTTTCTGTATCAAAGGTCAATAAATCGTTATTCTGAAGCTTGGTATAGTAATAATCAGTGTATTTAAAGCTTTGAGTTTCAAGAAGCTCTCTTACAGAGTCTGAAGAGTTTCTGCTGTAAGCTAAAGCTTTTAGTTCTTTGTAAGAATTAACCTGCTTATTAAAATTTAAAAGCAGGGACAGGGCAGATAAAGAGCCTTGTTCATCAGCATCAAATACCGTTAACATAGCTTTTTCAAACTGACTTACACAGTAGTTATCAAAACTGCTTTTTATTTCATAAGGGATTTTGTTCATTTCCATACAGGACACAGCCTCGTAGTAGTTAAATTTTCTGTGCCCAAAATAAAGGTTTTCACCTTTAAATATTCATTGATAATGGGCAAGATTACACAATCTCGCTATTTCTTCACAAAAAAGTCTAAATGACAGTCATAAAGGTAAAACTCATAATCTCTGTACATAAAAGCAAAATAGATATATCTAGAGATGTAAGCAGTGTTCTCCAAAATTAGCTTTTCTGCATAAGTAATGACTTTGTTAAGTTCAAAATTCCTTTCTTTACAGATTTTCTCAATTTTAAAAATTCCAAAGTCAGACAGATGAATTTCATACTTAAATTTAAGGTTCGACCTGGATAAGAAAGTTAAAAACTCATGATCTTTAAAAGGGTTAATTTTTACTTTATGATTAGCTTTAAAAAGTTCAAGCAACTCATCTGTACGACTCACAGAACACTCCCAATAAAAGACTTAATTGTGTTTTTAAGTATCTCTACTTTTTATGGTTAATGAGAGTAAATATGAAGTCTGATTTAGTAAAAGGGACCATACATGATCTTGTAACTAACTTGGTTACATTAGGCATGTATCCACCAAAAGAGGGGATATTTGTAAATCTTGAGACCTCTTTTTCATAATCAACTCTGATCATGATACGATTTCTTTGAACAAGGCTTTTTAGGGCAAATTTGTTCTGCATAAGCTGAATCTCGGGGCGGATATGACATCTTAATGCCTTATCTAGGTTATAAGTTGAATTTAGAATACCTAAATAGCGACATAGCTTGGCAGTTCCCTTTGAAGACAACTTAATTCTTAATCTATAACCGCATGCTGATGGTGATGATACATAGTTATCAAGCAACTGTTTGTATTTTATAGAGCCACCTTCAAAAGAAAGTGAACCGTTCTTATTTAACACTTCAAGTTCTTTGTCTGATAACTCAAGCATCATACACACTCCCTATGTTTAAGATGGTGCGTATTATATCAATAAAATTTCTATATGTCAATTTAATTGATATGTAAATGCTGTTTTTAAATAATTTTATATCAATATTCTTGACATATAGAGCTAAATATGTATAATTAGAATCAAGCAAGGTGCAATTTTATTTACATTTAACACACCGAAACTTAAATAGAACTACGAAACCACAAACATAAGGACGAATACCATGATCACCTTTGTGAAGTCTATTCATTATGCCTATCTCTACCTCGGCATCGTATCAAGATCATCAATTGACCTGCTCTGCTTTCTTGGTTGTATCGCAGCTGTACTTTCAAACTACTCTGATTTCATTGCAGAATTTATGACTGCTCCTGTATCAGGTATGTTTGCTCAGTGCTCTTCAGTCAGACTTGCTATCCTGATTTTTAAGCAGTACATCAAGTAAATTACACTGAACATCGCCTTTATAAAGAGTGATCTCGTATAATTGGTATCAAATTGAATTTTAACAAGGAATGGAATATGAAATTTAAGACTCTTGTTTTAGCTACAGTCATTGGTGCTATTGCAGTTAGTGGGTGTGGAATTTTGAATGGTAAAAAGCAAAGTACACACGTTCATACTATTGACTGCACTATTGCGAATATCAAAGATGCACATCCTGACTTTAAATTAGAAGAAAAGGTTCCTGTAATTCAGTATTCACATTTTTTGCAAGCCCCACATAGATTGCTGACTGAAGACGAACTTGAGATTGAAGGAAAACATTTTATGACAGAAAACTATTTTGTTATTGTCTCAGGTTTTGGAACTAAAAGTTTAGTATATGGTACTGATTTTAGAACAATGGGGGCGCCAATAATTGACACAATTTTTGAACCAAACTCATCTGTTGGAAATTCCGTTTTAAATTATAACTTTACAAAAGTTTTAGGTGTTTATTTGAATACTGGACTCACCAAAGTAGCACTGCCTATTGTAGGTACTTACAGGGATGGTGATAAAGAAAAAATGGTTATAAAACCTGAAGGAATTATGCATCGCCTTTATGAAGACAATACCTTTGCTTTTATACAGGATGGTGCTAATTTTTCTGAAGATCTGAGAAACACAACTTTACTTTCTTTCGCTGTAAATAAATACGAAAATGGTCCAGTTAAACGTCCTTATGAAACATATTCAGATCATTACATTCCATATAATCAATATAGAAAAGTAAATTTAAACATTCTGTATGCTTCTTTAAGTAAAAGTAAAAATTCTTATTTACCATATATGTTGATTGCTACAAAACATCACCCAATAAAAGATTTAATACTAAAATATGATTATGAAATAAATTATTTTATCCAACCAAAAGACTATAAAGAAATTAACGTTTTGAAGTATATAAGTAGAGATAAAGATAACTTAACTTTTGAATTGATTACCATAAATAAAGAGGGAAAGACAAGTCAAACTGTGACTGTAAAAAACAAAAATAACCAAACGTTTATTTGTAATGGTATAACTTTCAAGTTAAATCGTGCCGACTTTGGAGAAAGGAAAGGCAATAATATCGGAGTCTTGGTAAGTTTAATATCAACAAAAGACTACAAGTATAATAGCAAAATACAAACTGTAAATGATATGCTTTCAAATAGAAAGAAATTGCTTGAATACTACGGAGTTACTCTATAAGCTTATAATTTTATCAAAAGCCCCAATAAGGGGCTTTTTATTTACCTTTTATTCAAGGTTATAACTGGTTTATTAGCACTACCATTCAGAGAGTCCTCCTGAACTACAGGTTGAGTCTGATTATTACTATTTACCCCCACGAGCTCTCTTATTCCTACCAATTAGATCTAGATTATCTTGAGCATTTTTAACAATATCTAAACCAGCTGCATTTAAGTCATTTGTTACTATTAAATCAGCATCCTTTTTTAAGCTTGAATTATTAAATTGATCTTTAGTCATTCCAGAGGTATTTAGAAAATCATTTAGGGCATTATCTCTTTCTTTTTCAAGAGTTGAAATAGCACCACTTCTGTCACTTGAACCGTAAGGTGACGAATTATTTCCTCTCATTGCTGGTACATAATTTTCTTTAGAAAACTTCTCATTTGCATATTTTGCAGCATGTTCAGCAACAAGGTATTTAGAATAACTATCATATTCTTCTTTGTTATCTTTAGCTTCTGCAAAATTATTTAACTTTCCTAAAGCTGGAGCCAATACCTGTTTTGATGCAGTTTTAGTGGTTTCTGCCAGCTGTGTATCTGAAATTCCACTACTATGCCTATTAAACTTAGCAGGATCCATGCCGTTTTGGGCCATCGCTGTATTCATTGAATTAACAAGTCCTAATGTAACAGGAGTTTTAACTCCTCTTGCATTAACAAGAGTTTCGTTATTCTTTTTAATGGTTTCTTCATTTTTTGTAACTTCTGCATCATTATTAGCAATAAATTCCTGTCTTCTCCTTTCTTGTTGGGCATCATGATCAGTTTTGACTAACTTGTTATTATTTTCATTGTCCTGAGAAATTGAATTTTCTGTATACGAAGGAACACCGTTGTCTATTACTTCATTTTGAACTGGAGTCATACTATCAACAACATCGCCTCTAGCATTATTAAGATTAGATTCGATTTCACTACCTGATACTGACTTAGCATTGTTATTTGTTGAGAACGATGAGGCAGACATTTCTTTTCCTTCAAGAGCTTGAACAATGTTATATCTGTTCCATGCACCTTGATCCCCACCAACTTCAGATAGAGCTTTTATATTAGCAACAGCACGAGCTTCCTCTTGAGTTAATCCACTTAACTGTCCCTGATCATTTAATCTTCTGTAATATGCATCAGCGTTATCTCGTAAATATTCATTATCTTGGCTTTGAGTATTAAAAAGTTGATTAATTGCTCTAGCTGCTCCGTAATTTTTTAAATCTCTACTAATTTGAGGAATAGTCCAAGATTTTGTTATTTGTGATTGTTGAGCAGCCTGCATTGACTCATTATAAGAAGTTTGGGCTGATTTTGCTTCTGACCAACTGTCTTTTAAGGTTTTTTGATTTGATGCTGATTGATTAAATTGATCAATCAACTGTTTATTGTTGCTAATTGCTGAATTAAGTTGTTCTCCAATCAAACTTCCTTTTGTATTTTGAATTTTTTTTGCAATAGAATCAGCATCATTCGCAGAAATCTGACTTCCTTCTGATTCTGATAAAGATACACTTCCTCCTGCTCCAATACTTGCATTTCTGAAAAGGTTAGCTCCTATCATTGCTTTAAATCCATTGCTACCAGATATGTTTGTTCCGTGGGTTCTGTTATAAGAATCAATATATTGTTGGCCAATGTCGGATAAAAAGGTTTCTCCTTCATCTGTAGCAGAATTAACTGCTTTTAAAAATGTATCACTAATACCATTAGATTTGTTTATGGCAAACTGTTCTTGGTAAGCCTTCGTCTGCTCTGCTGCGTAATTAGCTGATAGTGCTATTGCTTTAGTTTTTGCTGCTTGAACTGATGATAAATCACTATATCCGAAAGAGATATTATCCCAATTGCTTCTATTCTGTGCACCAACACCAAATTGAGTGCTTTGCTGAGATAACGCCTGCACCAACGGAGCAGGGGAAATAGCATCTGGCGAAGCAACCTTCTCGTTGATAAAGTCCTGACCGTTCATTCTGCCTGCTAAAGAGTTTAGAGCGTATACAGAGCCAGAGAAAATGAACAGAGTAACAACAGGAATTGCACCAATGAACATACCACCTGTAGCCAAGAAGTCCTGAGTGGTATCAGCAAGAACTTTAACTGCCATAAATGAGTTTGGATCGTAGGTTGTAGTATCCATACCATGGAAGCCCCAGATTGCACGCTGTAATCCAGAATTTAGATAAGCGTTGGCAATAGCAAGGCAAGGTAACCATGACTGAACCCAAGCAATAAGCATGAAGTACTTTAAGGAAAGTTTTACACCAAACATACCTAAGAGCAGTAAGAAACCACAGAAAGGGGTGATTGCATAGGTAAAGCCTTCCATAAAGGTCATGATAGGACGCATGGTTTTCTGGAACATGTTACTTTCAGCAGACCATTGCATATTTCTCTGCTGACGAGCCTGAACCATCATTAAAGAAGTTGCAAAGTCTCTTGAATCACGAGCCTGTTTCAACTCACCCTGAGAGAACATGTCGAACATGATAGCAGTCTTCATAAACTCCTGAACATCAGCGTTCATAGCTGACATGGAATTAAAGAGGTCTGATGCTTTTTGCATGCCTTCTCCCATTAGTCTTGAGTTTTCGGTCTTGTGTTCGTGACCGGTTAAAAGACCGGTTAGGGTAGTATTTGTATAAGATCCTGTATTTCTTAAAGCCTTATCCATCATATTGTCAATTCTGTCGAAAGCTGTGTCGCAGGATACTGTAACACCTCCGTTTGTACCGGAACCATCAATAATTCTTGTGAAGTAAACACCATTAGCTTCTGGGAAGTCGATACCTTCTTTTAATGACTTGTTAAAGATGTTTTGTTCTGACCTATATCCAAGATCAAAAGCTGTTAGAGTACAGTCTTTAATAAAGTTAGAGGCTGAAACTCTGAAGTTAGATTTAGGTCCGTTATCCTGATCAATAGAAGCTAAAATCTGAGGATTTAGACCGATTGTAGCAACGGTATTAAGAGTACGGACAGTGTCATTAAATACACCACCGCTACCCGCCATAGCACCGGTAATAGTACTTTCTGAATAAGGAGACTGGAAAGCCTGCTCCATAATTTCAGTAATACCATAACCGATATTTGAAATACCCCAACCGGCAATAGCTACACCGGCAGGAACATTATCAACAGGACGGTCTTCTTCAGTGATAACATCGTGAATATTAACATTTGCCGTAGCGCCAAAGAAGAAGTTCCAAGCTATCCAGCAAATTACGATAGAAGCTAAATCAAAGCCTTTTCCTGTCTGTAAAGACTTGAACCCCATCAGAATAATTCCGAACATTAAACCCAGTGCAGAAGCTGTAACAAAGCTTCCTGTACCGGTTACCATTGCGATAGCGTTCAAAACGTTCTGTAAGAACAGCGCATCGCCTGTGGTATATATAGTTAAAATATTTGGTAACATGCGTAGTCCTTATTTATTTTGAGTTGAGTTATTTTCAGGTAGCTTAGGATATTCCGCATGGCTTGCCTGTTCCGCTGCCCAGCGTTCGCCATCATCTGACAATTGAGCAATGTTTTTATATTTGGTATAAAGTGTGTTCATGTCATTAATGATTGTGGTTTCTGTGTCACGCAGGTATTTTTCAAAATTGTCTTTACTGGTTCCGTCTAAATCAAGACCAGCTGAGCCTTTTCTGATGTTATTTACTATATCTAGTAACATTTCTCCTGCCATGTAAGTTGCTATTGAATGGGCAACCTTTTCAGCGTACATCTTTGCATAACCGTTAGTTCCAGTCAGCTGTACGTCTTTTGTAGCAAGAGTGTAGAAATAAACGTAAATACCATGAGGTAGAGATGTAAAGAAATTTCTATCATCTGAAGTTATACCTAACTTGTCAGGTGTTTGAAGAGCCTGAATGATGCCTGTATTGCAATCTGTGTTATAAGTAGAACCTTGAGCACCACATAGTTTTTTCATTACCTGATGATACATATAGCCTTTGTTCAAGTCAGTAGTCGTTTCTGTTGGGTTCATACATTCATCAGAATCGCATCTGTACCCTTCTAGGGGGTTATCAGTTCCATCTTCTTCAACCAAATCAATTAAGCTAATCTTTGAACCTCTATTAGTAAAATTAAAAGTAGAGTCGGTTGCATTTTTACCATCATCTGTTGAAGCTGCCTGATGATTATTAATAGCATTTTGACTGATGATTGGTGTGCCAATAACAGACATAATGTCACCAATCTTTGTTTTCTTGTCTAAAGAAAATATCGAGTTCATCTTAAGTTTATTAAGACTCTTTGCGACAAGGTTACCCATGTTACTCGATGTATCATTTGTTCCATCCTCATTTGTTGATACAGCAGCACCTGTGTTGGTATTATTACTATTCAAGAATGGAGGATTTTTCATTGTCTCGAAGATGTCACCTGCTTGTGTTCCATATTCATTTAATGACTTATTATTTTCTATATTGCCTTTAATAGCTTCAATGCCTCCATCAACAAGACCTCTAGCCAGCTGACAAGAATTAGATAGCAGGTTGTTGATTTTCTGAACCAGCTCTTGGAACCACTTCATATTGACACCAATCAGTTCTGAAATAGTGTTAATAGCCAGCATGAAGAGATAACCTACTGCGTTCTGAGCAATAGAACGGAATAACTGCACTAATTGATCTTTGTTAATGAATGAAAATGATCCTAAAAATAGATCAATACCGCCACAACCGGCGGCGAACCCTGGAGGAGTAAAAGAAATAAAATCTCGATTAAAGATCTTGTTTCTTGCATAGATACTGCCACCTGAAATCACATGTCTGGAAGCAGATTCAAAAGCTCTGGCTGAAGTAGAGTTGGTCATAATGCCGAGCTTGTCCTGCATTGCCTTGTCAAGAAAACCTGCATTAGCCACTGTCACAGGAGCTGCAAGCATAGTCACAAGACTGCATAAAAGCAGAGTATGAGATAATCCTTTTTTAGTAGCTACGAACGTTGCTACTGCAAGTTTTGATATTTGATGTTTATCCATAATTAACTCTTGAGAATATATAACGTTAAATAAAATCTAGTAACCACGGGGAACATAATCTTTAGGGATTTCTTTGTATTTCTGATCTTGGATCATATCCACGAGCTCTGAAGGAGCGATAAAGTTGGTGTTCTTACCATAAGGATCTTTACCTCCTTTAGACTGTACTCTTTTAGAAAAATCAGACCCCATGCTGAACATTTCAGATATTGAAATTGCATCATCAAAAGGCTTTACATATCTGTAGTCAGTCTTATCAATCCAGTTGTACTTCATGGCAGCATCAATGGTTCTTGAATTAAATGTAGATGCTGTCACCATACCTTGTAATAAAGGCTTGATTTCATCTGTCTCTGCGTTGTACAGGAAGGTAGCAGGTAGAGCTAAAACTTTTAATTCATGTCTTAACTCAGGAGCTATATCATAATCAGGGAAATTTTTAGCAGAGACACTTCCTTCTGTAGGTTGGTCAAGAGAAACAGCTTTTACTGTTATTCCATACGCATTAGATAAATCTTTTAGTACATCTGACTGAAGATCACACAGATAGCAGCGGTCTTTGAACAGATAAAATACGCCAACTTTTTTAAAAATTTTGTGAAGTAATCTCTTCTGCTCTTGGCTGATGTAAGCATCTCTGGTTACGTTAGCGCTACCACCGAGTGGTGTTTTAGATGAAGCATCCAAGAGAGGGTCGCCTTGCATGGCCATACGACCTGCCTGTGCAAACTGTTCAGCTCTATCAATAGCAAGTTTCTGAATGTATAAGAAAGCCTTCAGGTTCTCTACAGTTGGATTGTCGATAGCAAGTTGCTTGTAAGATTCAATATTCTGTTGAAGCCATTTTGTAGAGCCTACTGCTGGAGCTTCCTCTTCAACAGGCTTTGGTTTAGGTTGAGCTTTAGGAGCTGGTGCAGGTGCACTTGCTGTAACCTTTGGTTTTTTCTTCATAATCTTCTTAGGCTCAGGATCTTTCTGGTAATACCACCAGCCCTCACCGCTCTTATTAGAAGAACTGAAGAATGGTTTAGTTTCTCTTTCAGGCTGCACAATAATGTAATCGTCAGTCTCTTTTAAAATCTTTTGTTTTACCTGTCCATTATCAGCTGAATTACCTTCTACAGCATAAGCAATAGATGTGGCACATAAAGCGATACAGACAGCTAAAGATAGTACGTTCCTTGTGGCTTTCATTTACCGTTTACTCTTTTAGGTAAGTTGGATTCTGTCAGTGTCTATTGTTTACTGAAATGTTGAATGAATTGTTCAAGTAAAGGGGCAATATTTCTAAACTGAAATAATGTTAATTATTTTGATATTTTTTGAAAAAATAAATATACTTTACGCAAGAGTATCGTATGGTGCGGTACTTCCGCATAAAACACTAAAATAACTATGAAAATCAAAACTCTTGTTAAATCTCTGCTGATAACGTCAGTTCTACTGCCTTCACTGGAAGAATGTGTAGCAGTTCCAACTTATCTTGCAGGTACTGTTTATGACAAAGTAGGAAAGACCGAACAGGTTGATCCTGTACTTTTGTATGCCGTGAGTTTGACAGAGTCTGCTCTAGGCAGTAAAAAACAGACTTCTCCTTCAATCTATGCCATTAGAACACCTGACGGTCCTTTATATCCTAAAACATTACCTGAAGCTAAACAGGCTTTAGCTAATGCTGTAGCTGTCTATGGTCATAAAAAGATTGATGTTGGTCTGATGCAAATCAACGGACAACACTGGATAGGTCTTAAAAACAAAAGTTCTCTGTTTAATCCGGTCTTTAATGTAACTTTTGGTGCACGCATACTGAAAACAGCTCTTAGTTCTACAAACGACAGGGTAGTAGGTATTGGCAGATACCATTCGTATACAGACTGGAGAGCAAAAACTTACGGTAGTAGGGTAATGGCTATTTATAACAACCTTAAGGGGCTCGAGTAATGGCTATTGCAAGAGATATAAAAAATGTTCAGATGCCTGCAAGGGATACTATTCTCTCAACTAATGAGGTTATGGATAATTCACCTGAAAATACCCCTTTACTGTTTGATCTGACCTTGACAACTGAAGACTGTATTTTTAATACCAGCAATGACTTAACCTATTTTGAAGCTCTTTTATGGAAAACCTTAGTTATAGGTGGTTCACAGGCTAATGACAGAATAAAAAATCATCTGCAAAAGATTTTTAATGTCTCAGACAAGTTCATGAAATACATACGTGAAGTGCCTATAAAAAACACTCCATATCTGTGTGAAACCATGCTTTTGTCTTTTGCGCCATCATTAAAGTTACAGAAAGATGTAGTTACCTATTTCAGGCTCCATCCAAATGAGCATGTAGACAATTCTCAGATGGACTTGAACGCCAGAAAAACAGATCTTCAACTGTGGCAGCAGTATATTGAAGTTATCAAAGATAAAAATGACAGATTAAGTCTGACTCCTTTAAGGCTTGGACTTTGTGACGAGTTTTACGCTCTATTCCAAAAATATATTGTAAACGATGTTTATCACGTCCTTTTAAGACAGGAGCATTTCTCAGTCAAACTTCGCTGTCCTGAAGAAATGGTGTTTTCAATCTTGGTTGAGGAAAGACCTGAAAAGATAGCTGCGCTAAAACAATTAAAAACAAGGCAGATTTTATCTTGCTCAGATGCGGATTTTCAGAGAGTTATGTCAAAGAGTAATTAAGGCTAAAGGCTAAGTGGCAGGTGTGTGTATGAACGATTTAATTGATATTCCATTATTTGAACTGTTTAAAAGTACGTCTTTAAAGCATAAGCCTTTGTTCTGCTTTACTATTACTGCCTACATCCTGGCGTGCTATGGTTTATCTAACAAAAACATTGGATTACTGTGTCGAAAAGATCATCGTAAGGTACAAACTATCGTTAATCTTGCTCAAAATCACTATCTGACACCTGAAGAAATTAAAGAGAAAAGTAAGACTAGACCTAGAACAATTCTTATTGACTCTATTCTGTCAACAAAACAGAACGGTAGATACTCTACCTTACTGTTGCTGTACACACACTTTCACCGTTCATCCCCTTACAAATGCTTTGATACCAACGCATTTTTAACAGCATGGATTGTTGAGTGTGCGATGGATGCAAAAGAAAAAGGAATTAAAACCAAAGCTATCAACTATAAAATTGAAGATATTGATATAAATCATTTCTTTACATTGTGCTATTCAATGCGTGAAAGATCTGATGCTCTCTCATGTTCAAATTACGCAACTGTATCGTTTTCCAAGAAAACCAAGTCATTCTGTGCTCACTGTGTTGTAGATACAATTGATGAGACAAGATACCATGCATCTGCTAAAGTTATGAGCTATGAAGAACTTGACAAGTTCTTGGCTAAAAAGAAGAAAAAAGATCTTGCTAATCAATCTACCAATGCGCAGAGTTCCATTGCATCCATAAATTCAAAATTCACTAGAAGTGCTGATGATCGCTTAAATCGTCAGAAGTAACCTTTAATTTCAACTTAATACAGCTACTTAATTTTAAGTACGCTGTATTTTCCTATTGTCTTTTCAAGATAATCACTCCATACCTGCATTGCTTTCTTTCTAGGCTCATACAAAAAAGTCCTGTCATAGCGTAAATGTACCGAAGTTGTATATATGTGCTGTAAGCAGGCAACACCTACCTCATAAGGTATCTCTGTCGTGTGCTGTGCGAAGAAAGACGCACCTACAGAACGTATACCATGGGGTACAAGAATTTCACAACCAGCTTTCTGAAGAAGATGCGAGAACCTGTCGCTTGGCATTGCCTTTTCAGAATCACGCACACTGGGAATTAACCATCCCTCTCCATCATCACCGTTTCTACATTCCATAATTACTTTTATGAGGTTTTGAGCATACTGAGTAAGTGGAATTGAGAACTCTTTAAGCGTTTTGGTATTAACAACCACTAATCGACCAATAGGTTCTTCAAAGAAGATGTTACAGCGCTTTATAGAGGTCAATTCAGCTACTCTTAGTAATGTGTAGAAGAGAAGTTCAAATAATGCTCTGTAGACCGTTTTCATAGGTGATATGTATTGTTTAAAGACAAGCTGCAAGTTTTCATCTAGGTTGAATGGGTCAAGGCTCTTCTGTCGCTCATAGGCAGGTTTCTTTATAATCTCCTTTAAAGATACCAGTGAATTAAAGGACAGGTCTGTCACCTTTGTAACAATCGCATAGTCAACTATTCTGCACAGATACGAAAGTAGTGAATGAGCAAGCCCTGCATTGATCTTGTTAAGACACAGTAGAATAGAAAATGTAGAACGGTCTTCAACTACTTCTTTGATTGTTCTGTCCATTAAAGCTGACAGATATTTATTTACGGTCTTTTCTACGTTATTTCTGTGTACTAATCCTACACCTTTGCCCCAAATCTCCAACCACTCTGTAAAAACAGTTCTTAGTGTTGTTCCATTACTTCTTGTATTAGCTGAAGAGATAAAAGAGTCAACTATCTTTGTAGCAGCATCTTCTGAGATAAAAATCTTTTGTCTTGAAGGTCCTACCTTAGTAAGAAGTTTTTGTTCATTCTCAGTTAAAGGTTCTTTCTTAAAATATGTATTCTTATAGTCTTTAACAAACTTCTTTATTGCATCTGCTTTTTTACCTGTACGATGTGAGTGCAGTTTCTTAGTTATATACTCACAAATATCTATAGCTGTCTGCACTCGCATTTCATCACATCTACCGATCATTACCTTGCATACAGCAAAATTATCAAAGATATTGTAGTAATAGAGTTTGCGTGTATAAGAGGCTGTCCTCTCAGCGATAATACTCAGGTAAGAGAAGATTGTTTGCTCTTTATACTCATTTCTTTCAGAAAAATTGATCTTGCTTATATCATCGTCTGTGTAGTTGAGATTGTAGGGTGGATGTCTTAAGTCATATCCTAAACGGTAAGCACTGCTACCATTATCAAATACCCATTTAACCAGAGCATTGGAATTGCGATTGGCAGGGCGTTTATCGTACTTCTTAATGAAGTCATAAATCTTTTGAGCCTTATCTCGAGCCTGTTGCTGGTTTAACTCGTAATAGCAGCCAATATAAAGATAGATAAAAGTGAAGTACGAAGACTTTCTTGTCTTAATCTTCATTAGCCATACAGCACAACCTACTTTTTTGCGATCACAGTAATGTACTCGCAACTGAAGATAATTACCGTCAGATAAAAAAGTGTCCCTTTGATTTGAATAATCAGATATTTTGATTGGTTCAAAAAAATCCTTATTAAAATTTAATTTGCTCTGAAGCACAAATTTCTTTAGTTTATTCATGGTTTTACCTCATAAATTGAACAATTTAGGGTAAAATATCATCGGTTATTTTTAGCTTTTATAGTTGACATTAATCTATAAATGCAATAAAAATATTCAGTGTGTGGAATTTTGACTTACACACCTATTGGTGGTTGGTTAATCACTAAGATATAACAATAATAAAAAGATAAAGTTTTCTATTGGCACTATGCTTTATTTTAAAACTCTATCAATGCCTAGTCTTTAAATAAAGACTCTTATATAAGGCTTTTAGTTAATATGACAATGGCTCTAGCGAAAGCCTTCTTATATTGTCATACAAAAGGTTTACATATCATCACGCTCTATGTTATTCAGAGGGCTAGTAAGTCATTGCTCTGAAAACATATAACATAACTGTTAACGTATTTCAGCGACTATATAAATCGTTGTAGTAAATACAGTTAGCATCACTGTTAACGTATTTCACCGACTTTATAAGTCGTTGTAATAAATACTGTTAGTCATCACAATAAAGGTTCTTTTTCCATCGTCGTAGACATTTTGCGGAATGATCTTTGAGTCACCATCAACAGAGTAGTTGTAGTTTCGCCTTTGCGTACTGTCATTGTAGGTTGCAGCAACATTAAGCGCTGGTCGTGAGTTTCCTTCATATGAAACATTTTGCACAGAAGAATAGTACTTAAGACTTGAATTAGTCTCTGAGTAATCATTATGATCCTCATTTGAGTCATAGTTACTTGTGTACTGTAAATATGAATCGTCCCCATAATGCTTTTTTGATGGTAACTTTAAGCTATTAGGGTATGAAAATACTACAGCGGGCATAAAATCAGCTTCAGTTGATTTTAGACGAATGTGATAGGTTCTTCTGTCTGTGGTTATGAGCATTGAGGTTTTAAGCCCAGCTTCTAAAGGCTTTACAATTAGGTGTTCTACACTGTCATTTGCTGATCCTGAAATGGCACTTTCAATATTCCATCGAACAGAATCTCCTAATTGAACAGATAAAATGCTCTCTCCTTTTTCAAAGGCAAGATCAGTTAATTCCAATAAAGCGCAGACGACAGTAGGTATTCCAGAGCCGTAAGCAAAGGTAACCAATCCTGCTTTATAGGCAGTACCAGCCACCTGTTTTGCATCTAATAAGTCAAGTTTTGAAAGAGTTTTTAAATCTCTGTCATCTAATTCTACATTGTCAGCAAAGGCACTGTAACTTGAGAAGAAAAGGCATGACAAAATTACAGACAATAGAGATAACCTTTCTAATTTAATAAGGAAACTCATTTTCATGATGCTACCTCAATGATTTTGTTGACATTAAACTCGTTTACAAACAGACCTAGAGGATTGAGTCTTACCTCCTCAAGATTGTCATAAGCGACATTCAGTCTTTTGTAACTTACAAAAGCTTTGTATCTTTCTGTTAAGGTTTGCTCTTTTTGTTTGGTCATAAGTTTGAAAGTGACCTCGAAAGTGTTGTCTGACAGTGACACTACAGATTCGATGGCGGTGTTTCGTAATGCGGTTGCATAAGACATAACATTTGCTTTGGTGTAAAAGTTATCTATAAATACAGAGGCTGCGCTGCCTAATGAAGTTTTTGCATAGATCTCATTGATAAATCGCCTTTGCAAAGCTTTATCCTCACTTACAGCGTACAATCTATCAACGTACTCACAGACGAAAGATGCCTTTACTTTTGAATTTAAACTGTCTTGATTAGGATTTTCTAAAAAAAGCACTGAGCCTTGCTTATCTACAGTCACTACATAAGGTCGAAACTGAGTTTTACCACTTAAATCAATGCAGTAGGCAAGTGAGATAAAGCCTAAAGCCATTCCTAAAAGCCCCATAAAGGCAGGTACTAGTTCTGTACGCAGTGCTTTTATTGCAAGATCTGTAAATTTCATGCCGGAGGCAATTTTTGCCTGCTTCTTATTTTTCTTTTCCTTATAAATGGTAGGCAAATTCTTCTTGATATCGTTCATACATTTCATCCACATAAGCTTTGTCGTTTTCTGAGAGAGATAAAAGTTTTAGTTCAGTATCAGAGAGTGCTAAAGAAAAAGGCATAAAGTTAATGTCTTTATGTAAAAACAAAGTATGCTTTGGTTTTGCCTTACAGATAGCATCAATTTGACTGTCGCACAGCGAGAGTTTTTTATAGAATCCTTTTAAAGTTTCAGTGTTGGCATCTTTATTAGGTAGAAAAATTCTGGTTTTAATGCAGTCTAAAAAATCACCAATGTTAGAAGCCTTAGACAGATCGTTAATTGATTGTGTGGCTAATACAATTGCGACATTGTGTTTTCTAAAGGTTTTAATCCAGGTGATAAGTTGCTTTGAGAACTCTTCATTAGCAAGCATCATCCAGGCCTCATCAATGATAATGGCGCCACACGTACCATTCATAACGCTCTGATTGATGAGTTTAAAAATGCACTGCAACGTTGGGTATAAAAAGTCATCACCCTTTTCAAAAAACTGTCCGCATTCGAAAACAGTAAGATCAGATTCAAAAGAAGGATCAGAGTCTCCATCTAAAATTGAGTTTTCAATGACACTGTTAGTAAAAGCAGATAAGGCTGTTTTGAGCTCTTTTCTAGGAAGCAGTGTGCACATCGTACTTAAAGTTCGTTCGTGTTTATCAAAGTCTGCTAAAAGATTAAGTGCATCACGAAGATCATCCTTTAATTTAAGATCGGTCTCATAGCCCTGCGAGATAAAAAGTTTTTCTAAAAACTCTAAGGCACTAGCCTTATCATTAGGAGTATCAATTTTAGCTAAAGGGCAAAAGCGGATGCCTTTACCATTTTCTAATTTTATATGGTTACCATTTAAAGCTTTTGTCAGTCCGTAAAAAGAGTTGCCTTTGTCAAAGACAAAGATCTTCATCTGGTCATATTTTAAAAATGAAGGAATAAGACTTCCTAAGAACACAGATTTACCGCTACCTGGAGGACCTACTACCAGAGCATTGGCAAGATCAGTGTCATGCAGGTTTAAGTGAGCATATAAACCTTCTAAAGTTCTTACAGTCATTAAAGAAGGTTTATTCTTACCATATCTGAAATTAGGAGACACACTCTGTCCTGTATAGACCTGATTTAATGGTAAGAGATCGGTGAGCACTGTATTAGGCAGCAGAGCGCGCCTAACATTTTCAAGGCTATGTCCTGGTAATGAGCCTAAGTAAGCTTCAGTTGCGTTTACAGTTTCAATTCTTGCGCCAAAGCCAGATGCTTCAATACTTTGCACACACTTTAAGGCCTGCTTTTCTAAAATCTTAGGATCGGTGCCTGAAAAGATGATATTGGCACAGTATGAGCCAAAGCTTAAAGAATTTTGGACCAGGTTCTTTTTAGCATCACTAATATCATTTAACTGTTCTACAGCGTCCTGATTTTCGTTGTCTGATTTAGAGTTTAAAAACTGCTCAATAAAGCCGTGTTTTTTCTGCGCCCATAAACGACGGTTCTTTTCTAAAAGTACCTGCGAGGTAAAACTGTCATAGCTAATAAAGCGTGTCGAAAATCGATAATCAAAGTCTAGAGCACAGAGTCTGTAAAGAATATTAAAATCAGATTCTATAGGCAGTCCTTCAATTGCAACTACGACAATATATCTGTCTGATAACTTTGGAGATGAGCCTGAGGTAAAGTCATCTGATGACAATAAAGAGTCAAGATAGTAATCAGATTTTGGAATGTGTAAAGATAGCTTTTTACCGCTAATACAATACTTTAAAAAGTTAACTGTTTCATGAGATCTGAGCTTTGAGTAATTGCTATTATCAAGAGCATTTTCTTTTGCAACTAATTTTTTATTATCTAAAAAAGTGCATTCTTCAAGCTTTAATGTGTTCTCAAGAGAGTTTTTAATCGCCTCAACGCTTTTTGAAAAATCTATAATGACACTGTTAATCTTGTCATCAGCAATAGTTACACAGTCTTTAGATAAATCATCTTCATCAAAGATGCTGGCGATATTGCGCAGACAACCTAATGAGTGAGATAAAGATGTTATGGTAAGGTAACACTCTTGCGTGTAGGTATCATGGATCTTAAAAAACTCTTTTCTTTTTAAATAGAGTTTTTTAGCCTTATCGTTGCCTTTATATTCACAATCTTCAATATCATTTACTTTCTGTCTTATAAAGTCGACATTTAAGATGAAATTACCACCTAACTTTCTGATGGCATTGGCAGTTAATTCCTGAGTGCGGCAAATAAGTGCACTGTCAGCATAACTTAAATCATTAGCTTTTACTCTAAAGGTCTTAAGAAGACCTCCATTCTTTAAAATGATGGTGTTCTGAGGACCTAAAAGAGCGTAATCTAAAAGATCTGTAAAACCAGGATGGTTTGAGGTGCACTTGTACTGCTTCCACATCCTTTTAGCTAGCATAATCACAATGAGTATGCTCAAAAGCGCAAGTGACAGTGATAAAGATGAAAAAAGAGCTTTTATCATAATAAGTTAGATAGTTTTCTAATTTTGCTGTTGTAATTATTTAGAATGTTCTTAAAAGACTGATTGAGTAGCCATTTTTACTGTTATTTATTTTTTCTTACACTCTGTCTTGAGTAATAAGTTTTTTGTGCCAGATAATAAGGCTTATAACGAATGTTCTTTAAGTAAACTTTTCTTAAATACAAATCGTCTTTTGCCATTTTTAAGAGGCACAAATACAGCACTATAAAAACAAGTAAAAGCACCACGATTGCAACTAAGGAAAAACTAAAAATGCTGCCTACAATGGTTATAAATACAAGCAGCATACACAGTTCTCTGTCACAGCCTAAAAAACTCTGTTTACGCAATACAGATTGATAAATAGGATGTTTTACTCCAGACACGCTTTCTCCTTTAATCTTTGACTATGCATACCTGTAAGCAATTTACCTGCAACCTATTTAGCAAGCTTCTATAAGTGCTTCGTTTTTATGAAAAGAAAAACTAAAATTACTTTCAAGCGTGTTGATGTTTACATCGTTAAAGGTGTCCATGATATGTGAGGTTCTATTGACTTTAGGACTGTCAATTAAAGTTGATGAAGGAGACGATGTGTCATGAACAAAAGCTTGAAGCTTTGATCTTGGATTTTGCTCATTAAAATGAGTTATTCTGTCTGACAGAGGTTTTTCATGAGATTTACTTTCTTTATCATTTAAAGCTATTTCATTAGAGACTGTAGCTATCTCTACAGTGGCTCCGTTAAATAAAGATGACATTAAGGTGTTTGCTCCTACAAGCAGTGTCATTACCATCACAAGATAAACAATACTGCGCATAAAACGCCCCATTTCACCACCTGTAAAAATCAAGGTGGCGCCACAGGACACAATACCAATTAAGGATACAGAAAATGCCACAGGACCAGTTAAAGACTTCTGTATGGTCTTAAGCCAGGTCTCATAAGGTAATACGCTACTACCAGATGCTGTATCTGCTGCAAGAGCATCTTTAAAGACTGAAATTAAGACAATCAAAGCTGCAAATTTTAATAAAGTGTTTTTCATTTATTTTCTCCTAGGAATTTATAAGTGAATTTGCCTTGTTCTAAACCAGTGACAAGGGCGATACTGGATACGTGTCTTAAAGGTTCTCTTTTTAAAATAATTATGGCATTGACAGCTAGAGCTATCATGCTGTCAATATTGTCAGGGGCTGACGGGTTACGGCTTATAAGCAGTTTTAATCTTTCAAGACACTGCAAAACAGAACCAGCATGAATTGAGGCAAGACCTCCTGAATGACCGGTAGATAGTGCATCTATAAGATCAAGGGCTTCTTCAGCTCTTACCTCACCTACTACAATTCTGTCTGGACTGAGCCTTAAGGTTGCTTTAACTAAGGTACTAATAGAAGTATTAGGACCTGATACTAAATTTACCGCATTGTCATTTTCGATTTTAAGTTCAGGAGTGTCTTCAATGCAGACTATTCTTGAGAAAGGTTCAAATAAAGCAATCCTCTTTAACATCGAATTGATAAAACTGGTTTTGCCACATCCTGTCTGACCACAAACTAAGATGTTTTTTCTCTCTTTTATCAGAGAATCTAATATGGTTAACTGTTCTTTGGAGATAAAGTTTTGTGATACTAAATGCTCAAAGTTCAAAGAGAGCGCGTGTAATGATCTTAGGCAAAAGCATGGATACTTACACAATGGTGGTAGCAAAGCTGAGAATCTGGCATTGATGCAAGAAATTTCAGTTTCGATGATAGGGCAGTTAACGTTAATATCAATTTTGCTCATAGAGGCAACAGTTCTGATTAGGATCTGTGCCTTTGAAGGAGATATGTCACAATATTTGACATTCTCCCCATCTGAATAGCGCACATAGAGCGCACTGTCTGGATTAAGCATGATTTCGTCGACAGCACCTTCAATTAATGAGCCTACTAATTCATCAGATAACAGTTCTGACAAAGTCATCACGGTTCTGTCAAAATCTAAAAGCTCGTTTTTAGAGGTACTGCTCATATGAAAAGTCTTTTCCTAAGTAAAATACTCTGCTTTCATGAATTAAAAATTCAACTACTCACCATGGCGCAAGATTATCCATGAAGATTTTTTTAGACGACTTTTTTACTGATACAAACTGTAAGTAAAATTGTCTATTTATTTGAAATTAAATAAAAATAATATTTTAAAAAAGATTTGAAAAAGACTTGAATATTTATAGACACTAAATTTTTTCTTGGTGATTTTTAGTGCGATGTAACGAGGAAAAACTGTACAGCCTAAAGCGAATGGACACAAAGAGACCTATCTTTTTGAATAAATTAAAGCTGGTAGAACATCTTTTTAAAAATTAGGTTGAGACAAGAAAGCCCTGTAATCAAAGCTTCCTTGTGTAATCTTAGATTAAGTCAAAGTTGTCACGAGCAAAGACTGGTATATATTCAAGAGGAGCATCTGCTGTGATAGTTATACCTCCTTCATAGACAGCACCTGTATTGGTATCTCTCCATGTAGCTCCTTTTGGAAAATAAACTTAAAGAGATGATTTGCCTTTTTCTTATTCCATATCTTAAAGTTCATCAATCATTGCTTTTGGATTTGGAAAGTAGTCGTTATCAAAAGACCAATCTCCTTGCTTTTTACAATAGAAAAAGTCGATGACAATTACATCTAATGGAAGCTTTTTGTACTAACGAGCAACCTCAAGCATTTGATCTTGAGTAACATAGCGTAATTTACTTTGCCAAAAGCCCATTGCATACACAGGCATCATTGGTTCTCTGCCTGTAACCTCGGTATATCTTTTTTGTTGCTTTACATACTAAAAACGTCGTCACAATTCATGTTTAGCGCATAGCTTTTTCATTAGAAAAAATTATCTGAACTACTTCAAGAAAAGGTGTATCGACGATTTAGCAATGTCTGTAAATATGAGACCAATTCACAAAGAGAAAAGGTCCCATTATGAATTTGACTGTTTAAAATATGGTAAAATCGTACCTTAGTTTATGAGTCTTGATATTTAAAATGTTATTTAATACACCTGAATATTTTCTACTATTCCTACCTGTAAGTATTATTGTTTATTTCTTTTTCAGTAAAAGGCGCTATTTTGCTGCCTCAAAGCTGTGGTTGCTTTTATGTTCACTTTTCTTTTACTGCTACTGGAAGTTTGATTACATTTGGATTTTATTAGGTTCAATTGTTTTCAATTTTGTAGTTGGCTCTATACTTTCAAAAGAAGCTAATGGTAGGCAAAATGCTCTAGAGAATAGTCAAAACACTCAATTAAATGTGACTAAAAGAAAGGTTGTCTTAGTCTTTGGAGTGCTTGCAAATGTAGTAATGCTTGGCTATTACAAATATACAGATTTTATAATCTCAGATTTGAATCTGCTTTTAGGTACATCATATGAATTAGTACACATTGTGCTACCACTTGCCATAAGTTTCTTTACCTTTCAGCAGATAGCTTATCTTGTGGATTCATACAAAGGTCTTACCAAAGAATACGATTTTGTGTCATATGCAGTTTTTGTATCCTTTTTTCCTCAGTTAATAGCAGGACCTATTGTTCATCATAAAGATCTAATTCCTCAATTCTTCAAGGCAAGAAAACTTGTTTTAAACTATAAAAATCTGTGCCTAGGTCTGTTTATTTTTACTATCGGTCTTGTAAAGAAAGCAATCATCGCTGATAAGTTTGCAATTTGGGTAGGCGACGGTTTTGACAGTGCAAACAACCTTACACTGCTTACCTCTTGGCTAGTGTCTTTTTGCTACACCTTTCAGCTGTACTTTGATTTTAGCGGTTACTGTGACATGGCTGTAGGTTCAGCTCTCTTCTTTAACATTAAGTTATCAATTAACTTTAACAGCCCTTATAAGGCTCTTTCTATTCAGGATTTCTGGCGTCGCTGGCATATAACTTTATCTACCTTCTTAAGAGATTACTTATATTTCCCATTAGGCGGTAGCAGAAAGGGCTGCTTTAGAACTTATCTAAACCTCTTTATTGTTTTCTTTATAACAGGTATCTGGCATGGAGCTGGCAACACCTTTGTCTTATGGGGACTTCTGCATGGTGTCGGCATCATTGCTCATAGAGTATTTCATAATCTAGGTTTTGCTTTACCTAAAATTCCTGCATGGATTTTAACCTTTATCTTTGTTGATATAGCCTGGGTTCTATTTAGAGCTCCTGATCTTAATGTGGCTTATACAATTTACATCCACATGTTTGATATTAGTTCACTCTCACTAGAGCAGTTATCTAACTTTAAGACAGCCTTAAAGGGCATCGGTTTGAATTATCAGACAGTAACTTATGTGGTCTTAGCTTTAATTGTGGTTTTAAGCTTCAAAAACTCTAATGAGCTCTTAGCTAAAGTATCGACTAAAAACTCAGTAAAGTTACCTTCGTTTAAACAAATTCACAATCATAATTTACAAAAACTGCTTGTAAAAACTACTGGTTATTTTGCTTGCGTGTTAGTAGCACTAATTTTGTTCTATGTGACATTGGCAGTAATTGGTTCTACCTATACAGAGTTTATTTACTTTAATTTCTAAGATTAATTTTTTTAATTCAAGGTATTACCCAGTTATAAAGGTAATAAAAGGATTTAGATAATCATGGCAAGTAAAAAGATCTTTGCTCTTATCATGTCTTTATTTATAGGCATATTTGCTTTGTATACAGTTGCCATGTATTTATATGATCCTATGCATATTATTTCAAACAAAGAGCAGTTATTTAATGGCAGCATGCGCTATCAGGCTCGAGGTTATCTTGAGAATAAGAATGTCAAAGGGCTTATTATTGGAACTAGTATGCTTGAAAATACCAGTTCAGATGAGGCAACTGCAAAATTATTTAAACACGGTAGTGCTGATAGATTTATAAACATTTCGTTAGCAGGTTCAACTTTGGCTGACAGAAAGGTAGTCCTTGACTATGCTTTTAAACACAATGAGATAAAAAAGGTTATTTATTCTTTAGAAATGTCTCCTCTTTTCTATCAGGAATTAGCGCCGATGAACTGGCAGAAGATCTATGATGACAATCCTCTAAGTGTTATGTCTCCGTATCTAAAGACAGGTTACGTAAAATGCTTGCTGACTTTTTCTAAAAGTGAAAAGTGCGTAGGTGTACAAAAGTCCTTAGACAGACCAGCATCTTGGATAGATGATCCATTATATAAAGACAGCTTTAATGGAGTATGTTCTTGGAATGAGGTTTCAAGAAACATCCTTAAAAGTTATCTTGATACAAACGGTAAAAGTAATGAACTAAAACTGTATGGTTTAGATTATCTAAAACAGTATACAAAACAGGAACTTTTTAGCATTATTGATGCTAAAAAGGACACAGAATTTTATCTTGTGATACCACCTTCTTCGGCAATCTATTACAAGCTTCAAACTTTGTACTATAAAGAACATATTGCTTTAATTAAGAACTTTATTACTTACTTAGCAGATACTTGCTCTCAAAGAGAAAACTGCACTTTATACGGCTTTGATGACACTGGCCTTTCATTAGATCTAAAGAATTATAAAGACATGTTTCATTATTTAGATAAGATAAATTCTCTGATGATTGATTCCATTGAAAAGCATGAACATGTGCTAACTAGTGAGAATGTACAAAGCTATTTTTTTAGAATGGATGAGATCATAGAAAAGGCTGATGTTGATGCTGTAAAAACAGAAATAAGACAGTGCAAGTAAGTATATCTTAAGTTTTAAAAGCTCTAACAACTTAAACAAGGAATGTCATAATAAAAAGTGTTAAGAGCTAACGGTAGGACTTTGATTTTTTTTCTGCATTCTTTTAAAAGACAGCGTAAATGCTCATTTATAATGAGCGCGAATGAGCTTTATGTGACAGGGTTTTCTTTACAATTGAGCATATTTTGCTTACTCGATCTCTTCTTAGTTGTTTATTGCATTTTCAATAGCGTGTATACGCTAACGAACAACACGTTTTAGGATCCAGAGCTCACCGTCATTTACTTACAAATTCATTTCTTGCGCATCATTTAGATAACTACAGACTATATTCAGAAATTTATAGAGCTTGTTTTGTTTGTTAATCCCATAAAAAAGCTCCAACCAGTAAGGTTGAAGCTTTCTTAAATAAAATTCTACTTTAAATTATTTTTTAGCAGCAAGTCTTTCTGCTCTCTTGCAGGCTGCTGCTGTAAAGATTACGTCTGTTGAGCTGTTTAGTGCAGTTTCAGTTGAATCCTGAATTACACCGATAATAAAGCCAATACCTACAACCTGCATTGCGATGTCGTTTGGAATACCAAAGATTGAGCAAGCTAAAGGAATTAGCATTAAAGAACCACCAGCAACACCTGAAGAGCCACATGCGCATAAAATTGAAGCTATACACATTAAGAATGCTGAAGCAAAGTCAATTTCAATACCTAAAGTATGAGCTGCAGCCATAGTCATAATAACGATGGTGATACCTGCACCTGACATGTTAATAGTGCAACCTAAAGGAATAGAAATTGAGTAAGTAGCCTTATCTAGCTTCATCTCCTCGCATAATGCTAGGTTTACAGGTAAGTTAGCAGCAGATGATCTTGTGAAGAATGCGCAAACACCTGATTTAGCTAAGCACTTGAATACTAATGGGTAAGGATTCTGATGAGTGGTGATAAATACTAATAATGGGTTGAAGATGAATGCAACCATTAAGAAGGTTGATACTAACACTGCAACAACATGTACATAGTTTAGTAAGTTAGCAAAACCTCCTTCCTGGGTGCATGATGAGTATACTAAGCCGAATACACCAATAGGAGCAAAACGGATCACCATACGAATAACACCAGATACGGATGCAGCTAAATCATCTAATACGCGTTTTGTGTTCTCGTGAGCAACTCTGAACATTAAGCCTAAGGCAATAGACCACATTAAGATTGCAATGTAGTTACCATTGATAAATGCAGAAACAGGGTTCTCAACAGCCTGGTTAACAAAGTTAATTAAAACCTCACCAATTCCTGATGGAGCTGAAACATCAGCATTCTGAGCTAATTCTGTGAAGGTGCTTGGGAAGATGTAGCTCATGGTCAAAGCTAAACCGCCAGAAATTAACATGCCTACAAAATAAAGCACAATAATAGGCTTCATAGAGGTCTTCTGACCTGACTGATGCTTTGCAATAGCAGATGCTACCAATACAAATACAAGAATAGGAGCGACAGCTTTTAGTGCTTTAACAAAGAGGTTACCTAATGTTGGGATCACTGATTTGTCATCAGGATATACATACGCTGCAAAGATACCTAAGATAAGACCAATTACGATTTGCAGAATGAAAGGAACTCGATTTAGAGTCCTTGCAAACGGACCTTTTGGATTTTCAGATTCTAACATAGTGTTATTTTCCTTATATTTATAAAGGCAAGAAGCCTTTCTTTTCTGTAGAAATTTGGTTCATTTTACAGTCAAAATCTATAGATTTGTATTTATTGATCAATTGATACTACATTTAAGTAAATATGCACATAAAAGGTGCAAATTTTAATCATAAACTCGATACATTGAGCTTTTTTGAGGTAGCCAAAATGTAGAGAAAATAAGAAGGCGTAATCGCTTACGGGATAAAAATCTTATATTTAAGATTTTGAGTTATTTTAATAGATTTTTATTCTTTCAATTTTGGAAAAAATTGAAGCCTTGTATTATAATCAAGCTGTTTTTGGCTAAGGCTAAAAAGAATCTTATTTAATGAACACATACAAATTAGGTACCACCAATGATCTATTCTAAAGAAGTAGAGAATATGTGCCCTGTAACTAAGGGTGCATACCATGGTCCTGCTCCAATTCCTGAAGAGGGTAAATGGGTTCAGGCTAAAGAAATCACAGATATCAGCGGATTAACTCACGGTGTGGGTTGGTGTGCTCCTCAGCAGGGCGCTTGCAAGATGACCTTAAATGTTAAAGATGGCATCATTCAGGAAGCTCTAGTTGAGACTATTGGTTGTTCAGGTATGACTCACTCTGCAGCTATGGCATCAGAAATCTTAATCGGCAAGACCTTATTAGAAGGCTTAAACACCGACTTAGTTTGTGATGCGATCAACACTGCATATCGTGAGCTATTCTTACAGATCGTTTACGGTCGTACTCAGACTGCTTTCTCAGAGGGCGGTTTACCAGTTGGTGCTTCTCTTGAAGACTTAGGTAAGAACCTACGTAGCCAGGTTGGTACTATGTTTGCTACTAAGGCAAAGGGTCCACGTTACTTGGAGATGACAGAAGGTTATGTTACCCGTGTAGCTTTAAACAAGAATGACGAGATCGTAGGTTACGAGTTCGTAAACTTAGGCAAGTTAATGGATCTGTTAAAGGCTCACCCAGAGATGTCTGGTAAAGACGCAATTGCTAAGATCCAGGGCCACTATGGTCAGTGGGATAATGCCGCTAAGTATATTGATCCAAGAAAAGAATAACGAGGTACTCAAAGATGGCATTATTTGAAAGTTATGAGCGTCGTATTGACAAAATCAATGGTGTATTAGCTCAGTACGGTATTAAGTCAGTTGAAGAGTGTAAAGAGATTTGCGCTAAGTATGGTTTAGATCCATACAAGACTGTTGGTGACATTCAGGGTATCGCTTTCGAAAACGCAAAGTGGGCTTACACTGTAGGTGCTGCTATTGCATTAAAGAAAGACTGCAAGGTTGCAGCTGATGCAGCTGAAGCTATCGGTATCGGTTTACAGGCTTTCTGTATTCCTGGTTCTGTAGCTGAGGATCGTAAGGTTGGTTTAGGTCACGGTAACTTAGGCGGTATGCTATTACGTGATGAAACCAAGTGCTTCTGCTTCTTAGCAGGTCACGAGTCATTCGCTGCTGCTGAAGGCGCTATCGGTATCGTTCGTAACGCTAACAAGGCACGTAAGACCCCATTACGCGTTATCTTAAACGGTTTAGGTAAAGACGCAGCTCAGATCATTTCTCGTATCAACGGCTTCACTTATGTAAAGACCAAGTTTGATTACTACACTTCTGAGTTAAAGATTGTAGAAGAGATTAAGTACTCAGATACAGAGCGTGCTAATGTTCGTTGCTTCGGTGCAGACGATGTTCGTGAAGGTGTTGCAATTATGCATCACGAGGGTGTTGATGTTTCTATTACCGGTAACTCAACTAACCCAACTCGTTTCCAGCACCCAGTTGCAGGTACCTACAAGAAAGAGTGTATCGAGCAGGGTAAGAAATACTTCTCAGTAGCTTCTGGTGGTGGTACCGGTCGTACCTTACACCCTGATAACATGGCTGCTGGTCCTGCTTCATACGGCATGACTGATACAATGGGTCGTATGCACTCAGACGCTCAGTTCGCAGGTTCATCATCAGTTCCAGCTCACGTTGAGATGATGGGCTTCATGGGTATGGGTAACAACCCTATGGTTGGTGCTACCGTAGCTATCGCAGTTCAGGTTGCTCAGGCTTTAAACAAGTAATTTGTTTAACTGAATGATCTTAAGAGGGGCAGTTCTTGCCCCTTTATATTTTAATAATCCCTTTTTATTTCTGTTCTTCAATTAAGAATCTTCTCTTCAATCTACTTTTGTTTGTTCTAAAATCAGTTTTAGTAAGACATTCACCAATATGTCGGTTTCTAATGTAAGATGACTTTAGTTTATAGAGGACTAAATTATGTCAATCGATCAAGGTAAATATATCTGTGCCTATACAGATTTTGGGTTTAAAAGACTATTTGGATCGGAGCTTAACAAAGATATTTTAATTAGCTTTTTAAATTCATTTTTGAACTTAAAAGATAAGATTGTAGACTTGTCTTATTTATCTTTGGAACAATTAGGTGATTTGGTTACTGACAGGGAAGCTATCTTTGATGTTTATTGTAAAACATCTGATGATGCTTATATCATCGTTGAAATGCAAAATGCAGCTTAGAACTATTTTAAGGACAGAAGCATATTTTATAGTTCTTTTGCAACAAGAAATCAGGCTCCAAAAGGTGTTTTGGATTATCAATTAAAAGCTGTTTATACAATTGGATTTTTAAATTTTGTCTTGGAAAAAGACAGTGAGTCTTATCGACATGAAGTCGTTTTATACGACAAGGTCACAAAATGTCAATTTTATGACAAATTGGCTTACTATTATTTTGAATTACCTAAATTTACCAAAACAGAAGATGAACTTGAAACTATCCAAGATAAATGGATGTATGCAATAAAAAATCTTTCTGCTTTAAACGATAAACCTGTTGCTTTAAAAGAACAAGTGTTTACAAGATTATTTAGAATTGCAGAAATAGCAAAATTCTCTGAAAAAGAAAAATTTGCTTACCAAGGTAGTTTAAAAAAAAATGTGGGACAATAGCGCCGTATTGGAAAAAAGTTATACCGATGGTCGCAATGACGGAAAAGCCGAAGGAAAAGCTGAAGAATGACTTTCTATTGCAAAAAACTTAAAAGAGATTGGAATATCACCTAAAGATATTTTTAAAGCTACTGGTCTTAAAGAAGGCGAGTATTAGTCTTATTTTTATGTCAATTTTTGCCAAAAGTGAAAAGAAATTATTGTTTAATATATTGTCTTTCTTACTAAAGATATTGCTCATTGTGTCGTTAAGTAGTTATGAGTTTTAAAACGGCCAATGAGCTGATATCAGGAGAGAAACAGGTGCAATTCCTGTAGTTGTCTCTGGGGAGTCCTCCCCAGAGGTAACGCTCTTACTCAATACTTTAAAGATTTTAAATCCACCGCTCTCATTTACTTACATTTTCAATCATCAGTGCTTATCTTTTGATATACTGCAAGTTTGAATTTATCTGCATACACCTAAAGTTTTCTAAGTAACAAGAGATCTACATTTCTGTAGAGATCCGACAAAAGAACTAGTATGAATCGTACCATTTATAATCTCTTACAATATTTAAGAAGAAATCCTGATCTTTATACAGCAGCTATACTAGCCTTTGTAACTTCATTTTTTATCAGGTTCTCAATTACAAGTACTATTGAGGCTTTAAATTTAAAAATCCTGTTTTTACTTTTATGCCTGATGTTAGTTGTAGCTTCTTTTAAAAAGCTTGGTGTTTTGTCTTTAGTCTATATGAAGCTGTGTTCTCTATCAGGAAATGCAAGATCACTCTCAAGACTGTTTATCTTTATAAACTTTTTTATCTCCATGCTAATTACCAATGATGTTTCATTGATAATCTTTATACCTATCGCTATTGCAGCCTTTGTAAAAGTAAACAGGCAAGATCTCTTAATTAAGGTTCTGTCATTACAGACTATTGCAGCTAATGTAGGCTCAACACTAACACCTATTGGAAATCCTCAAAACCTCTTTATTTATACAGTCTTCAACTATGATTTACTGTCTTTTTTAAAGGTTACTTTTCCTATCATTCTAGTGTCATTTGTATTGCTGTTCTTAACCACACATTTTATTGATACCAAGCCTTTAAAGTACGAAAGCAAGATTGTACTCTCAATTAACTCAAAAAGATGTTCTTTAACTACTGTTCTCTTTGTGCTCTGTCTTTTAAGTGTACTAAGAGTATTGGATGTTTATCTGATGTCTACTCTCGTCCTTAGTTCAATTCTTATAATGGACATGAGTCTGTTCAAACAGGCAGATTACAAGTTGTTGCTACTCTTTGTTTTCTTGTTTATCTTTGTGAACAATGTGTGTCAAATTGAAACTGTTAAAAGCTTTGCTGAGAACTTTGTTGATAAATATGAATACTTTATTTCAGTATCGCTCTCTCAAATAGTTTCAAATGTGCCTGCAACTGTAATGCTATCTAATTTTGCAAAAGATCCAAATATGCTTTTAATCGGTGTGAATGTAGGTGGCTTAGGTACTATCATTGCATCAATGGCAAGTCTAATTACCTTTAAGTTCTATATTAAGACTGAAGGCGCAACTCCTCTTTACTACATGAAAAAATTTACTAAGTACAACATAGGGTTCTTGCTTGTTTTAGTAAGTTTTCACTTTATTTTTCCTCAATTCTTTTAGAGAAATTTATTGAATATCTGAGGATTTAATGCGTTTAAAGTACAGGTGTTTAAAGTATAATATCGCCATAAACTTGGAGCTTATAATTCATGGCATTATCATTCTTTGCAACCTGTCCTAAAGGTTTAGAAACTCTTTTATTAAACGAATTAAATCAACTTGGAGCACAAAGCGCTAAAGAAACTGTAGCTGGTGTATCTTTTAAAGGCGACTTTGCTTTTGGTATGAAAGCATGTCTTTGGTCTCGCTTTGCTTCAAGAATTTTACTTGAGATGTCAGAGTTCTACTGTGAAACTGACACTGAACTTTATATCGGTGCTAATGGTGTAGCTTGGGAAAAGTATTTTGATAAGAGTAATACCATCGCAGTTTCCTTCACAGGTACCAATGATGAAATCAGAAACACTCAGTATGGTGCTTTAAAAGTAAAGGACGCTATCTGCGACAGATTACAGACAACTCTAGGTGGAAGACCTGATGTTGATAGAGAAAATCCTGATGTTTTAATTAATTGCCATTTAGATAAAAAGGGCAGTGCAAACATTTTAATCGATCTCTCAGGTCGCGCTCTTCTAAAGCGTGAATATCACCGTGGTACAGGAGCTGCTCCTCTAAAAGAGAATTTAGCTGCTGCCATGATTAAAAGAGCTGGCTATACAGGTGATAACTTTATCGATCCTATGTGTGGTTCAGGTACCTTATTATTTGAAGCAGCTTGTGTGGCTACAGATACTGCACCAGGTATCAGAAGAGAACATTATGGCTTCTTTAACTTAAAACAGTTTGATAAAGATGTCTGGAATAACCTTTTAGAAGAAGCTAAAAACAGATCTCAAAACGGTATAGCAAAGTGTCTTGAAAGAAAGGTTGAGATTGTAGGTTTCGATCTTGATGAAAGAATTGTAGATATTGCTAATGAAAATGCTGCAAAGGCTGGTTTTTCGAATTTAGTTAAGGTATATCACTGTCCTGTTCAGAATCTTTATAATCCATTTACTTCAGATCTTAAAGTTACCATTGTAACAAATCCTCCATACGGTAAGAGAATGGGTAACTTTAATGAGTTAATCGCTCTTTATACTGAGATCGGTGCTGGATTTAAGAAGAACTTTAAAGGCGCAAGAGCTGCAGTGATCTCTTCATCACCAGAATTACTCTCCTGCATGAGATTGCATTCAAATAAGGTTTACAAACTTTATAATGGTGAGCTTTTATGCCAGTTAAGAGTCTTTGATATTAACGAGACTGAAGATCTAAGCGTAAAAGAAGAGCAGAACATTAAGATTGCAACAGACTTTGCTAACCGCTTAAAGAAAAATTTAACTTACATGCGCAAGTGGGCAAAGAATGTAAATACCAATGCTTATCGTGTGTATGATGCTGATGTCCCTGAGTATTCTGCTGCAATTGATTACTACGATGGTTACTATGTAATCCAGGCATACAAAGCTCCAGCTAAGGTAAATCCTCGTGTAGCAAAGCGTCATGAATTAGACATGCTAAGTGCGACAGTGGAGATTGCAGGTGTTACTGGTGATAAGGTTATCTTAAAGAGCCGTGAAGTTCAAAAGGGCGACAATCAGTACGAAAAAGCCAAAGAACTTAAAAATGAGTTCATGACTGTCAATGAGAACAATGCTCTGTTTAGAGTAAATCTCTATGATTACCTTGATACAGGTCTTTTCTTAGATGGAAGACTCATCAGAGATTTAATCAGAAAAGAAGCAAAAGACAAAGACTTTTTAAATCTGTTCTCTTATACCTGTTCAGCCTCAGTTGCAGCAGCCTTAGGCGGAGCAAAATCAACTGTATCTGTTGATATGAGCAGAACTTACCTTGAATGGGGTATGGAGAACTTTAAGCTAAACCATTTAGCAACAGATAAGGCTCAATTCATTCAGGCAGACTGTCTAGCTTGGTTATCTCAAGATCAAGGTCTTTTGTTTGATCTTATCTATATAGATCCTCCTACCTTCTCAAACTCAAAGCGTATGGAAACAAGCTTTGATGTAAAACGTGATCAGGTAGCGTTACTTTCAAATCTTACAAGACATCTAAAAGATGGTGGTGAGGTTATATTCTGCACCAACTTCAGAGGTTTTGTAATCGATGAGTCTATTAAAGATTATGGTTTTGAAATTGAGAATATCTCTGAGTCGACTCTGCCTCGTGACTTTTCTCGAGATAAAAAAATTCATACCTGTTACCGTTTGAAATTCACCAAGGCTAATATGGTAAAAACACCTGAGCCTATGACAACATTAAAAGCAGCTCCTAAGTGGCAGAAAGCTTTAGATGTAAAAGAAAATTCTTATCATGAGTATTCTGATTCAAATCACTATTCTCAGGATAGAAACTCAAGAAATGGTGACAGAAGCTCTTATAGAATTTCAAGAGCTTACTCTTCAAGAACATCTAATAGCTCAGACACCGCTACATATAGTACAAATACTGGTGTAAATAAGGTTTGGGGCGAGGCCAAAGAGAGTCACTCTACTTACAGACACGAAAAACAGGATAAATTTACCAAGCGTTCAGGAGAGTTTTCCCATAAGCCATTCAGACGTGATGAAGACAATTCATCATTTAATGAAAGACGAACTTATGATAATGGCTACTCCAGAGGTAAGTCATCATATTCTAAAGGAAAAGATAGCTTTTCAAAAGGTAAACCTAGAGCACCTTCTCACAAGCCACGTGTGTTTGGACCTGATGGAATTAAGGATCTGTAATGAGTCTTGTATCCATTATTGATGCTTATTTAAACAACGGAGCTGACAAACTTTTAGAAGGCGCTAATCTTTCAATTGAAGAGAATGAAAGAATATGTCTTGTAGGTCGTAACGGTACTGGTAAGTCAACTCTGTTAAGTTTGATTCAGGGTAAAAGGGAGTTAGATTCTGGAAGAATTATTATTCAGTCAGGTCTTAAGATAGCAACTTTATGTCAGGATCCTCCTTCATACGAACACGGTACTGCTTATTCACTTGCAGCTAGCGGTGTACCTGTTGTAGGTGAAGCTTTATCAAAGTTCTCTTTATCAGAAGATCCTCATGAGCAACTGGAGCTTTCTGCTTTTATTGAATCACATGATGGTTGGGTTAAAGACGCGGTTGTGCGTAAGATCCTAAACAGAATAGGTTTAGCTCCCGAGCTTGAATTAAAATCCCTTTCAGGTGGTAACCGCCGTAAGGTGGCGCTGGCTGCAGCTTTAGCTTCTGAGCCACAATTGCTACTTTTAGATGAGCCTACCAACCATCTAGATATTGAATCTATTGCCTGGTTTGAACAAGAGCTGAAAAACTTTAACGGAACTCTAGTTTTTGTAACCCATGACAGGTTCTTTGCCAATAACTGCGCTACAAGGATAGTCGAGTTAGATAGAGGCAAGCTTTATTCCTATCCAGGTTCATTTAATCGCTATATTGAACTTCGTGATGAGCGATTACGCAAAGAAGAATTAGCTAATGCTGAATTTGACAAGATCTTAGCTCAAGAGGAGGCTTGGATCAGACGCGGCGTTAAGGCTCGTCTTGCTCGTAATGAAGGCAGAGTAAAAGATCTTGAAGAGCGCAGAAAAATAAGAGCAAATAGACGTGACAGAATGGGCAACGTCATTATGGAGGCAAATTCTGCGCAAAGAAGCGGTAACTTAGTTTTTGAAATTAAAGATCTTAATATCTCTTTTGGTGAGAAGTCTGTTATCAAAGACTTTAGTGCAACCGTAATGCGTGGTGACAGAATTGGTATTACAGGTCCAAATGCTGCTGGTAAAACTACTTTAATTAAAACTCTTTTAGGTCAGATAAAACCAACTTCAGGCAAAGTAAGAACAGGTGTTAATGTAGAAATACAGTATTTTGATCAGTACCATGAAGGTCTTGATCTTGAAAAGTCTGTGGCAGATAACGTCGCTGATGGTCACACCGAAGTATGTATCAACGGTAAGAATAAGCATGTGATCTCTTATCTAGCTAACTTCCTGTTCTCTGGTCGAAGAGCCCGTTCTCCAGTAAAAGTTTTATCGGGAGGTGAGAAGAACCGACTGCTTTTAGCACGCCTTTTTGCCAAAAGCTCAAATGTTCTCATCATGGATGAGCCTACTAATGATCTTGACTTAGAAACCTTAGATTTATTAGAAGATCTTGTATCAACATATAACGGTACTGTTATCATTATCAGCCACGACAGAGCTTTTATCGATAAGGTTGCAACTGAGACTTGGGTCTTTGACGGTAAAGGTCACATAGAGTCTGTAATTGGTGGTTGGTCTGATGTGTTAGCTTATTATGAGAGAATTTCTAAAAATGTAGAGTGTCAAACAAAGGACAATTCTCAAAAAGATATTAAAAATTCTGAACAGCCATCAAGAACTGGAACAGAAAAAACAGATAATTCTAAAAAGAAAAAAGGTCTTACTTTTACCCAAAAGCATGAGCTAAAAGAACTTCCAGATAAAGTTGAAAAGTTAGAAGCTGATATTGCCCTATTAGATGAGCAACTGTCAGATCCAGCCTTATTTGCTGATGGTCCTGAAAAATCTATTGAAGTTACCAACAAGAGAAACAAGGCACAAGAAGAGTTAGACAAGCTCTATGCTCGTTGGGAAGAATTAGAATTGATAAACGGAGAATAAAATGCCTGCCATTTTTTCAAAGATTGATTTACATTCACATTCAACAGCTTCAGATGGTGCTTTTACTCCAGAAGCTTTAGTACAAAGAGCAATCTCAAGAGGTCTTACTCATTTAGCTTTAACTGATCATGACTGTGTTTTAGGAATTGATAGGGCTAAAAAGGAAGCAGAAGGTAAGCTTGAGTTAATTCCTGGAGCTGAGCTGTCAACAACATGGAATAACGAGCAGATCCATGTGGCAGCCTTATTTATCGATAAAGATGCACCAGCACTTCAAGAATATCTAAAAGGTCAAAGAGTCTTACGTATTCAAAGAGCTCAGGAAATTGGTGACAAATTAGATAAGCAGGGATTTACTGATTCATATAACGAATGCGTAAAAAGAGCGGGGGAAGGTGCCTCAATTACACGTGGCAACTATGCTCGCTACATCGTTGAGATGGGCAGAGCTCAGACCAATGAAGATGCCTTTGAATATTATCTTAAAAAAGGTAAATGCTGTTATGTAAAGACTAATTGGCCTGATATTAGTGTAGCTGTAGATGCTATCTTAAAGTCAGGTGGTATTCCTGTGTTAGCCCATCCAAAACGCTATTCACTTACCAACACAAAATTAAGATCGTTAATGGAATATTTTAAAGATTGCGGTGGTTTAGGAATTGAGGTCGCTTCATCTCAGCAGAAGCCTGCAGATCATGAGTATTTGTGTGAACTTTGCAAGAAGTATGATTTCTTAGCCTCATTAGGTTCAGATTTTCATAATATAGGTCCATACAGAGAGTTAGGTTTTAACCTGTCAATCCCTGACGATTTAAAGAAGGTCTGGGAAACCTCTCAAGCAAAAGAATACCATTTTAACTAATTATCTAACTAACCAAACAACTAACTAACCATTTAGTTCAAAAGTTAAGTGTAGTAAGTAAGGTTTATCTTGCAAAATATTGCTAAAAAAGCAGTTATAAGATGACCTTACTTCTTGTTGCAAAAATATTATCCGCTCTATTTTACGCTCTTAAAAAAATACTAGAACAATTGAATCCTCATCTAAAGAACCATCACGAGAAAAGACAGTAAATCAGTTGAGTATTTGTCTTAGCTGACATTTTGTATCGTTTAATAAAAATTATTAGCTAAAGCTAATTATAGTTGCATGCAACTAACTATATCTGTACAATAATTTTGTGTTCGTAATTAAGATTTTTTAGCTAAGAGGAAATCATGTCAAAAATCGTTAAAGTTATCGGTCGTGAAATTATCGATTCACGTGGTAATCCAACTGTAGAAGCAGAAGTATATTTAGAAGATGGTTCTTTTGGTCGCGCTGCAGCTCCATCTGGTGCATCTACAGGTTCTAGAGAAGCTTTAGAGTTAAGAGACGGCGATAAATCACGCTTTGGTGGTAAAGGTGTATTAAAAGCTGTTGCTAATGTAAATGGTCCAATAGCAAAGGCTATTGTAGGCAAATGCTCTTGCGATCAGTCCGGTATTGATAAGATCATGATAGAGCTAGATGGTACTGAGAATAAAGATAAGTTAGGTGCAAATGCTATCTTAGCAGTATCTTTAGCAGTAGCTAAGGCAGAGGCAGCTTCACGCAAGGTTCCTCTATATAAATATATCGGTGAACTATACGGCCATAAGGGTAAGTATGTTATGCCACTGCCAATGATGAACATTCTAAATGGAGGCAAGCATGCAGATAATAATGTGGATATTCAAGAGTTTATGATCCAGCCTGTAGGTGGCAAGAATATCCGTGAAGCTTTACGCATTGGTGCTGAGGTATTCCATGCTCTGGCATCAGTATTAAAGAAGAAAGGTTTATCAACAGGTGTTGGCGATGAGGGCGGTTTTGCTCCTAACTTAAAGTCAAATGCTGAAGCTTTTGCCTGCATCAAAGAGGCTGTTGAAAAAGCAGGATATGAGTTTGGTAAAGATGTAACTCTAGCTATGGACTGCGCTTCATCAGAGTTCTATAACAGTCAAAAAGGTCTATATGAGTTAAAAGGTGAGGGCAAGTCATTTACCTCTCATGAGTTTACTGATTACCTTGCTAATCTAGTAAATGAGTACCCAATTGTATCAATTGAAGATGGTCAGAATGAGTCTGATTGGGATGGTTTTAAATACCAGACTGAAAAGTTAGGTTCACATGTTCAGTTAGTTGGTGATGATTTGTTTGTAACTAACACCAAGATCTTAGCTGAAGGTATTAAAAAGGGTATTGCAAACTCAATCTTAATTAAATTCAACCAAATTGGTTCTTTAACTGAAACATTAAATGCTATTAAGATGGCCCATGATGCTGGCTACACAGCTGTGGTATCACACAGATCAGGTGAAACTGAAGATACTACAATTGCTGATCTTGCAGTTGGTACCTCATGCGGTCAAATTAAGACTGGTTCTATGAGTCGTTCTGATCGTATTGCCAAATACAATCAGTTAATCAGAATCGAAGAAGAATTAGGTGACGATTGCGTTTTCTTAGGAAGAAAGGCTATTAAAGGTCAAAACTAAGTTTTAGATCCTTTTTGATTGAAGATTTTGTGCCAGGACTTGTTCCTGGCGTTTTTGTTGGTGCTCATAGAAATCCAAATTTAAGATGTAATCTCAAAATTATGGTAAATGCAAAATAAATTTTACAAATTTAAGAGTGAATGAAATGAACTTTTTGATCTTACTTTGCTTTTTTAAGTTACATTTGTGTTAACTTGATACAAAATACTTTTGAAGGAATTTTGTCATGAATAAGAAAACAATTGCTATTGTAAGTTCATGTGCTGTAGCTGTAGCAGCAGTTGTATATGCTAGCGGTGTTTATTTTACAAAATCAGCTGTAGATAATGAGATTGAAAAGATTAATGACATCTCAAGCCAAGGCGAGAATACCTCTCAGGAGATTGCCTCTGTTGCTCATTTTAATGTTGAAGATAAAGGCTTTTTCTCACAAAAGGGCACACTTACACTTTCATATCCCCCATATGTTAACTTTTCAATTCCTGTAAAAATTGAGCATGGATTTTTAAATGCAGAGATATCTTTTGATACAAAAGATATCAACAACTATTTATCAAGACAAAAGCTTTTATCTCTTGATGGAAATACTTTAAAGAGCTCTGCAAAGTTAAAAATAAGTGCTTTAAGTCAAAGTGCAACTTTAAAGCTAAAGCTTGATGGAAGATATCTTGACAGATCAATAAATCCTATTTCCGCATCGGTTAAAGCAGAGTTTGATAAAGATGAGAACGTTGATTTGTCATCTGAATTTTACAGTATCAATCTAGCCTTTATTGGAAAAGTCGATTCTATAAAGTACAAGACCAAGTTTACAGGTATCGGCGCTCTAAAGAAATTTGATGAAATGGAGCTATCAACTAAAGGTGTGAAGACTATTGGTTTTAAATCTGATAGCTTAAAAGCATCATTAGTAGCTAAAAACCAAAAAGATGATGGTACCTTTGATCTTAAGTTCAAAGCCAAAGGCGATAATCTTGATTATATAAAGGATTATGATGCAGTTATTACTGTAAGAGGTATTACAGCTGATGCTCTAAGTAGCCTGTATACAGGAGCTGTAACCGGACTTCCAAACTCAATTCCAAATATAAAAGGCATCGACATTGATAAATTTGAAGGCGTAATTGATGATAAGATTGGCTCCTTAATCGGTTTGTATGATAAAAAGAAACTTCCTATTAAAGCTTATGGCAAACTTGATTTTAAAGCCTCAGAAGATGAATCAGTTCCTGTGATTAACGGAAATATCAACGTTACAACAAAAGAAGATCCTGGTCAGACCATGTTCTTTGTAAAAAAGGATAAGGAGTACAGCTCAGAGATTAAGATTGTAGATTCAGAAGTTTATGTAAACAATGAACGCATGATGTAGCAAGTAGTTCTGATTGATAAGTCAAGCTCAGAATTTCATACTTTGTGCTTTTAACGCCAAAGTATGAAAATTCTCGACGGTTAAATCCCTGCTGGGAATTTTTTACTAACGAATTTGATAACATACTATTTCCCTATTTAACATAAGGTTAATGTTTCAATAGATGCTATACTTTAGATCAAAGATCAGAAAGTTTTTAGGACGATGACATGAAATTTACAAAGCTACTGCCAAATTCATGCAATTTTAGAGATCTTATTGACAATAATAGAGTATATGTAGATAAGACAGCTTTAATTTGCCAAATTGCAAAAGATGAAAAAGGCCCATATTTCATTTCACGTCCAAGACGCTTTGGTAAGTCAACTCTTATCAATACCTTCCATGAACTCTTTGCTCATGGAACAGAGAGGTTTAAAGGTTTAGAGATTGAACCTTTATGGAAAGACAAAACATATAAGGTTATCCATTTAGATTTTTCTACATTCAGAGAGGTTCCTTCAAACAGTTCTTTTAATAAAGAATTTATGGATGCCTTTAAGCTTTCACTTGAAGAAGCAGGTATTGAGCCTACAAAAGAAAATATAGATAGTCCGGCTAACTTGCTAAAAAAGACACTAGATACAGAAAGTGAAGTGGTATTGCTAGTAGATGAATATGATGCACCATTAACAGCTGTCTTAAATGATAGCAATGAATTTGAAGATAGACGTAAGATCTTATCTAACTTCTATTTAACTGTTAAATCATGTGACGGAAAATTCCGTTTTATCTTTATTACAGGTGTAACTTACTACTCACATACCTCTATATTCTCTGCATTTAATAATTTAAAAGATTTAACTTTAGATCTAAGATACGGTGCTTTATTAGGTTATACCAGTGAAGAGTTAGAATTATATTTTGGTGAATATATTGATAATGCTGTCGAGGTCTTAAACAAGAAGTACCATACAGAACGATATACACATGATTTAGTTGTATCAGAGTTAAAAAGAAACTATGACGGCTATAGCTTTGATGAAGAAGCACTCAATCATGTTTACAATCCTTGGTCGATAGTAAACTTCTTTGATGCTCCTGTTAGAGGTTTCATTCCTTACTGGGTTGTATCAGGAGGATCAACACCAACATTCTTAGTAAATTACCTAAAGCAAGGTTTAGAAAAATACAATACAGATGATTTACAGTCACTGTTGAATATTGACTCTACAGTTAATTCAGCAGCAGAGTACCTGTATCCTAAAATTGAAAATATGGCAAATCTTGACCTGTTTGCTATTTTGTATCAGGCTGGTTATTTCTGTATTAAAGCTGTTGTTGATGATATTTTTAAGGTTGGAATTCCAAATTTAGAAGTTAAGAAAGCGTATTCTAACATTGTGCTCAACGAGCTTACCAAAACAAAGGAAGCTAAGTTAAAGTATGTAGAACCATTCAAAGAAGTTTTAGCATCAGGAAACTTAGACAAGATAAAAGAGCTTTTTAATACCTTTATCAATGAGTTTTCATATGAAACAGTAAAGAACTTTAATGAAGCTTGTTTTAGAGATGTACTAAAGCTAGCAATGCTTACTTTTAATGTAACTGCCTCAACAGAGGTAATGGGAGCCTGTGGCAGAGCAGATATTACAGCTGAAGCTGGTGACTATCTGTATGTCTTTGAATTAAAGGTAACAGATAACAGTAAAGACATTGACACAAAACTTACCGAAGCTAAAGATCAAATCATTAAGAACAAGTACGCAAGACGTCTTACAGATAAGACTGTAGTACCAGTAGCTTTAGTCTTAGAGAATAACTCTAAGAGTAGAGATAAGAGTGATACTCCTGTTTGTGAGATTGTTGCTTTAGAAAAAGTTTAATAAGACTAAAAACGGTGAATTAGTTTTCACCGTATTCTTGAAGATGGATTGAAGTAGTTATTACCACTTCTTCTTATCACCAAAGATTTCATCAAGATCGCTCTTATCGGCTAAACTCTGACCATCAGCGTCAGCCTTTTCTTTCTTAGCAGGATCTTTAATCTTAGTTTCAGCATTGATTCCATTTAAAAGGTTTGTTAGAAGATCTTCTTTTTCAGTAAGCCAACCGTCTTTTACACCAGAAGCTTTGATAACACTTAAACCTTTATCAATAAGCTGTCTGCAAGAACCTATTTGACGTAGTCTTTTCATTTCGAAAACTTTCTGAATTAAGTTTGAAATGTTAACTTTTAGCACCAGAATGTACAGACGACGATCTTCTTTATTTAATTGAGATGGATTTAAAGGAATACCTGAGGTCATCTCTGACTTTAAGATGCTACGTAATCTTCTGATAACACGAAGTTGAGCAATAGCCATAGCATCATTTTCAGGGGCCTTAAAAGTACTTAATTCTTTGTAATTGGTTTTTAGCTCGGCAATGATCTTTTCTTCGTTAGCAATTCTGTCTTTTACCTCATCACGGGTTTTAGGATCAATTGCTCTTTTTCTTAAAGCTCTGATAATTCTGTAGTGAAGAACTAAAACTAGTGTTTTGGAAAATGCAACTTGAGCTTGGTTTAAAAGCAGTTCTTCACATTCGGTGATGATGTTTCTTGCTCTAGTAGAGATAAGTCTAGCATCCTGCTCACGGCGGGCAACATAATCACTGTACATATTCACAATGATTAAAAGAAAACTTGCTAGAAGAACAAATATAACAGCTATTGTAATAAACATAATCGCTTCTCAAAACCGAAACATTCTCGTTATTATAACGGTATACAAGACAATTACTTAAGTTTATGGGTAATTTTTTTGAACAAAATCGTAAAGTTACTCAAATTTACAGGTAACTTTTTTGTCTCCCCAGTTATTTATGACATTTCGAGCGTCATTTTGAGGTCGAGATGTGACTACTTGATGTTGAAATTTAGTTTGCAAGGCTTTGTTAAATCGTTTGCGATGTCACTTTTATACAGACTAATTATGCTATAATTCCTGCTGTTGTATACAAATTACAACTTAATTTTACCGGTAACGAACCGCCTCTGCTAAAACATAGCAGAAATAAAATCGGCAGTTGCAGACAGCTGTAGTCAAATAAACAATTGATTACAACGGTTCACTGAACAAGGAAAGTACCATCTATGACAACATTGATTAAGACAGCTGACTTCATTGAGTCTGTCTGTGATGCGATTCAGTTCATTTCTTATTATCATCCAAAAGATTTCTTAAAGGCTATGAAACATGCCTATGAAATTGAGCAGAATCCATCAGCAAAGAACGCAATCGCACAGATCTTAGTAAATTCAAAAATGTGTGCAATCGGACACCGTCCATTGTGCCAAGATACAGGTGCTGTTACCTGTTTCGTTAAGATCGGTATGGATGTTCGCTTTGAAGGCGACATGACTATTCAGGAAATGGTGGATGAGGGTACTAGAAGAGCATATGCTTTCCCAACAAACCCTCTACGTAAGTCAATTCTAATGGATCCATTAGGAAAGAGAATTAACACAAAAGATAATACTCCTACTGTAGTTCACATTGAGATGGTTCATGGTAACAAGGTAGAAGTAGCTATTGCATCAAAGGGTGGTGGATCTGAGAACAAGACCCACATGAGAATGTTAAACCCATCAGACAGCGTAGTTGATTACGTATTAAGCCAGATCCCTCTAATGGGCGCAGGTTGGTGTCCTCCAGGAATTATTGGTATCGGTGTTGGCGGTACTCCTGAGAAGTCTGCAATTTTAGCTAAAGAAGCTTTAAATGATCCTATCGATATCCAGGAGTTAATTGCTCGCGGACCTAAGAACGCTGAAGAAGAGTTAAGACTTGAGCTTTATGACAAGATCAACAAGTTAGGTATCGGTGCCCAGGGCTTAGGTGGTATTACCACTGTTCTTGATGTTAAGGTTAAGACCTACCCATGCCACGCAGTATCAAAGGCTACTACAATTATTCCTAACTGTGCTGCAACTCGTCACATTGATTTTGAGTTAGATGGTACAGGTCCAGCAACCTTCACACCTCCATCATTAGATGACTACCCAGATATCGAAATCGGTGGTGCAAGTGCAAATGTTAAGAGAGTAAATCTTGATACTATCACTAAAGAAGAGATTGCTTCATGGAAGATGGGCGAGACCTTATTATTATCAGGTACTATCTTAACAGGTCGTGATGCTGCTCATAAGAGAGTATGTGACTTAATCGCTCAGGGTAAGCCTCTACCTGAAGGTGTTGATTTCCACAAGAAGTTCATCTACTACGTAGGACCAGTACCTGCTGTAGGTAATGAAGTTGTTGGCCCTGCAGGTCCTACCACTTCAACTCGTATGGATAAGTTCGTTGAAACCATGCTTTCACAGACAGGTCTATACGGAATGATTGGTAAGTCAGAGCGTGGTCCTGAGGCTATCGCTTCAATTAAGAAGCACAAGGCTGCTTACTTAATGGCAACCGGTGGTGCTGCTTACTTGGTATCTAAAGCAATTAAGTCTGCTAAAGTACTAGCATTCGAAGATCTTGGCATGGAAGCTATCCGTGAGTACAAGGTTGTTGATATGCCAGTAACTGTAGCTGTAGACAGTGAAGGTAACTCAATCCATAAGATTGGACCTGAGCAGTGGTCAAAGAAGATTGCAGAGATTAAGTTCAAGTACATCTAATTAAAGTACTTAAACTAAATTGAATATCCTCTAAACTCAGAACTAGGGGATATTCGTGAGAGAACGCTTTCTTGAAATATAGAAGGCGTTTTGTTTAAGCAAAAATGTCTCTCCGCTTTTATTTCCCTTACAAGTTTCTCAATCATATTATTAGCTTTGAATAAAGATGCACTTTACTGCAATTTGTAAAAGTTTCATAGTTCTCTCACGCAACGTGTTTTCAGTTCTAGAGCATACTTTATTTAGCAAGTGAACTATTAGCGGCAAATGCCTGTAGCAACTGTTTTAAGATCTCAAGTCTTGATCTAGACTCACTTTCAGGTACGTTGTACCTTAATGAGCTAGGACCAGTGATTCTGTATTCATTATGTTTACAGGTAGTCATGAGTCTTATCAGATACTCATTAGAGATCTTATGATTCTGATTTAACTCAATGATGCCTCCTTTAGCGTCGCCGTTAATTCTCTTAATTCCAAGCTCGGTTGCTAAAACCTTTAAAGATGATATCTCAAAGAGGTTTTTAGTAGCATCTGGCAAGAAACCAAATCTATCAATTAGTTCAACTTTAAGATCTTCAAACTGATCCACTGTTTTACATGATGAAATACGTTTGTATAAAGACAATCTGGTATTTACATCTGCAATATAGTCAGTTGGTAGCAGACATGGTAAGTGGAGATCGATTTCACATTCATTAAGAGTGATCTCTGCTAGTGATGGCTCGTGACCTTCTTTTAGAGCTTTAACCGCAGCTTCTAACATCTCAGAGTAGAGTGAGAAACCTACAGATTCAATCTGACCTGACTGTTCTTCACCTAAAAGCTCACCAGCACCTCTAATTTCCATATCGTGGGTAGCAAGAACGAAGCCAGCACCTAACTCTTCTAATGAAGAAATAGCATCAAGTCTTAATTTAGCATCTTTTGATAACAGCTGTTTAGGAGGGGTAAAGAGGTATGCATAAGCTTGGTGATGAGAACGTCCTACACGACCTCTGATTTGGTGTAACTGGGCTAAACCTAAAAGATCAGCTCTATCGATGATGATGGTATTAGCTGTAGGCACATCAAGACCATTTTCAACTATAGTAGAGCAAACTAAAAGGTTAAATCTTTGGTGATAGAAGTCTCTCATCACCTTTTGCAGATCACGTTCATTTAACTGACCATGACCAATACCGATTTTTGCCTCTGGTACTAATTTAGCTAATTGTTCTGCTCTTTGGTTGATGGTTGCAACATCATTATGCAGGTAGTAGACCTGTCCTCCACGACGCAATTCACGCATGATAGCTTCACGGGTTAAGGCATCAGATTTTTCTGTTACAAAGGTTTTAACTGCAAGTCTGTGCTCTGGTGGAGTTGCAATGATAGAGAGCTCTCTCATTCCTTCCATAGCCATGTTCAAAGTACGAGGAATAGGAGTTGCTGTAAGAGTCAGCAAATCAACCTGAGCTCTAATTTCCTTTAAGCGCTCTTTTTGTTTTACACCAAAGCGGTGCTCCTCATCAACAATGATAAGGCCTAACTTTTTAAATTTAATGTCTTTTGATAGAAGTTTATGTGTACCGATGATGATATCAACACTACCTTTTTCTATCTCTTTTATTACCTCGTTTTGTTGTTTTACTGTTTTAAAACGGGATAGAAGTTCAACATTGATTGCAGTACCAGCAAATCTGTCTTTAAAGTTTTGATAGTGTTGCTCTGCTAGAATTGTAGTAGGTACTAGGACTGCAACCTGAGAGCCTGCTGATGCCACCACAAAAGCTGCACGTAGGGCAACCTCGGTTTTACCAAAACCTACATCACCGCAAACTAATCTGTCCATTGGCTGTTCTTTTGACAGATCGTTAATAGTGTTGTTAATGGCAGCCATCTGATCAGGAGTTTCCTGATAGCCAAATCCTGAAGCAAATTCATCCAAAGCTTTTTCTTCAACTTTAAATGCAGTACCTGCGACAGCTTTACGGCGAGCATAAAGATCTAAAAGCTGAGCTGCAACATCAGTTACCTTTTGTACTGCTTTAGCTTTCTTTTTAGACCAAGTGTCATTACCCAATCGTGATAAAGGAGGATTCTCAGAGCCAGAGTATCTTGCGACTTTTGATAAAGAGGTAATAGGGATATTGAGCATATCCCCATTTTGGTATTCGATGGTTAAGAATTCACCTTTGATGCCACCAATATCCAAGAGCTTAAGACCACGATAACGACCGATACCATGATCGATGTGAACTACGACTTGACCTTCTTTTAAGGATGAGAGGTTGCGGATGATGGTATCCTGAGAGAGCTTCGATTTATATGAAGCTCTTCTTTGTTTTACAACTTTAAAGCCTAAAAGCTCACTTTCTGTTAAGACACATAGTTTTGATGATGGAAGGATCATACCTTCATCAAAAGGAGCAATAGTCATCATCATAGGTGCTTTTTCGTTTAAAAAGTCCTCAAAAGATGAGGCTGCTTTCATGCCAAATTTATCAACTAAAACTTGAGGCATGATCTCTCTTAAGGACTGACGCCTTCCTTCAGAGAGCGCACAGATTAAAATTCTGTAACCGTGACTGATTTTGTCATCAGTAAAGGCAACAAAAGCTCTTGATGATTCTTTTTCCTGATGGTTAAAAGCAATCTCTGGTACCTTTTCAAAATCAGTATTGTAAAAGCCACGTTTTGAGACTGAATCATCAGCAAAAGGATTTTTGTATAAAGAAATTCTTTCAAACTTTTTTAAGTTATCATTAAATTCTTTAGGAGTTAAAAAAACTCTTTGAGCAGGAAGGGTAGGGTGATCTGAGTTACCAGCGTACTCTAAAGCTCTTTTATGAACATCTACATCGAAATCGTCACAAGCTTTAGTTACATCATCTACAGTTATGATTTTGAACTTTTCATTTAAGTAGTTAAATACAGGTTCAACTTCACTAAAGAATAGAGGTAGATAGTATTCAATACCAGCTGGAATTGCACCTTTAGAAATTGCCTGATAGATAGGATGATTAGTAAGATTTGCTCCTACAAAGGCATCTCTATAATTACTTCTAAACAGACTGATACCTGACTCATCTAGAGGAAATTCATGAGCTGGTAACATTGAAACAGAATTAATCTTTTCTAATGATCTTTGGGAGTCGACGTCAAAAATTCTCAAGCTATCAACTTCATCATCAAAGAAATCAATTCTGTATGGTGTCTTAGACCCCATAGGATAGATATCGACAATAGAACCTCTTACTGCAAATTCACCTGGAGAGAGTACTTGCTCTACAAGGAGGTAACCATGAGTTGTAAGATCTTTTTTCATCATGGTGATGTCACGTTTATCACCAACTTTTATAGAAAAGCTTTGCTTCTTTATAAAAGACACAGGAGCAATTCTAGGCATTAGAGCTTGTACAGTAGTAATGACAATACCATCTGACATCTCAGGCAATGCTGCTAAGAGCTTTATTCTTGAAGAGACAATATCCTGATGAGGGGATAAAGTATCATATGGCAAGGTTTCCCAATCTGAGAAATACTCAATGTCAGTTTTAGGAAGTAGAGCCTTTAAATTGGTTCTTAAGCTTTGAGCATCAAAGCTATCGGCACAAATTACTAATATAGGACAAGATGTACAATCGTGTGTAGCTTGCTCATAAATAGCAGCTATGGCTCCTGTCAAACCTGTAGAATTTAAATTACCAATTGATTTTACGGTATTAGAAAAGGTTGCATTGATGCCACCCTTTATAAGATCTTTTAACTGCATTGTTGTTTGCTTTTATGTTTTTTTGCTTGAACTGTCTTCAATATCTATTTTTTAGCAATATATTGAATTATACGATCTATCAAATGTCACACGATACTATCAGTAAGAATGACAAGATGAATCATCTTGATAATACAAGGTGATAATAAATAACAAGTTGCGTTATACTATTCACAATTTTACATCATTTGTGTGTTAGCTAAAATCTATCGTAGTAAAAACATGCTGTCTTTCTTTAAGAAGAACGACTGATGTTACTTATGCTAGATAGATTAAATTCTGCAAATTGGCACAATATTAGACTGAAAATGAAATACCTGAAAAGCCATATTTATCTATTAGCTTGGTTTGTGTTTATCACAGCCTGTGCTTACATAATCCCATATTTTTCTAATGATTACCGTTACATGATGATTGAGGGTACTCAAGATCTTGTGTCATCATTTAGCGACATTGTAGTATCTCAATATCGTCACTACTTTACTTGGGGTGGTAGAACTCCTCCACATGTATTAGCTCAGCTGTTATTATGGGGCGGTAAATATGTGTCAGCTGTAGGTGCTGGTCTTTGTTATTTAGTTTTGATCTACTTAATCTATGTTCAAGCTAAAGGCAAAAGAGTAAATCCATTTAAGCTTTTAATTCTGCCTGTACTTTTTATAACTGTAGCTTTATGGTTATGTCTGAGAGCCTATGGTGAAGTTATCTTTATGTTAGTTACCTCATGTAACTATCTGTATACCACCACCTTCATTTCGGCATTCCTTTTGCCTTATAGATTTTCAATAAATGCGGATAATTGTAAAAAGTCAGTACCTTTTGCAATTATGATGTTTCTGTTAGGAATCATCGCAGGCTGGTGTAATGAGAACACAGGATTTGCTATCTGTGCTGCTAACTTCCTGTTATGTCTATATCTTTATAAGGTAAAGAATTTATCTTTCTGGCATATCACAGGTTTTGTTGGTACTTGTATAGGGTTCTTAGTCTTAGTATTGTCTCCTGGTAACAATGCTCGTCTTGAGATGATGGAAACAACCGGTAGCTTTAATTACTTCTCCCATTTAGCAGTGACATTGGATATTTTCTTCTTAACCTTGTTAGAAGAATTACCTTTAATTCTGTCACTTTTTTATTTACTCTTTATTGCTTATAAAAATAAATTCTTTTCAAAAGATAAATTTGCTGAATATAAAAATGATTTTATAGGAGTGCTCTACCTCTTTATCTTTGGATTTGCATCATTGGCAATTATGATTTTTTCTCCTAATTTCCCAGCAAGAACCGCAACTCCATTTACCTGTGCTTTGATTGCTTGTATATCAGGTGTTTACTTTATTTTAAAGAAAGAAGATATAAAGGTAATGCCAAAAACATTGACAGTATCTTTATACACTCTATGCTTTGTCTATATTCTAGTTACAGGTGAGAATGCCTTAGGCGGACTTTTAAAGGTAAAACAGGATATGGTGGAGCGTGATTATGAAATTCAACAGCAATTAGATGCAGGAGTAAAAGATCTGGTGGTAAGTCCTTTGACAGTTGAAACCTCTCGCTATATCTTTGTGGCAGATGTTAGAACCAAGCCAACATTTTTTGCAAACGAGATTTTAAGCCGTTTCTATCATGTAAATTCAATTGTCAGAACCTGCGATTTTGCAAAAACTGTAAAGCACTCTGATCTTATTATCTATCAACATTACGGAGAACCAGTATGCTCAGTGAAGAAGCCCTAGTTAAAGCTGTAAAGAGAGCTCTGTTGTCTCAAAGTGATGACGGGATGGTAAAAGATCTTTTAGTTATCCATGAAAGAGAAAGGCTTTCTCAAAGATTTGAGGCAATAAATAAAATTCACGGCAAGAGTGCAGCTGATTTGATGGAGGATGACGTTTCATCAAGACATGATTTAGTAAAAAAGAAGCTGGCCTTTAAGGTCAGCTCTACTCGTTTCCCTCTGCCAAAATCACTTAGCAGAGGTCCTGTTAGAAAAACTCACAATCGAGGCAATTAGTCCCAACCGTTAGCATCATCCTCAGTTACATCTGAGGATTTGATTTTTGATGAATCTGTCTTCATAGCATTCCATACTCTGTTAGTAATCTTAGTTGTTTTAGCAGGAGTAGGTTGCATAAAGTACATAGTCTTTAATTTCTCATCTGAAAGCATAATACTGTCATTTGACTTAAGCTCTTCAGATAAGTTGTCCATAGCCTCATCAACTGGTAGAACATAACCTAACTCGTCAGAGAGTTTTCTTGCGTTCTCAGGAGTTAATAGCCAGTCAAACCATTTCATAGCGTTGTCATAGTTCTTTGCGCCACGAGGTACAGTCCAGCTGTCATACCAGAAGATAGAACCTTCTTTTGGAATTACATATTCAATATCGTATTTGTGTTTACCGTGTGCAGCTAAGTGTCTGCCTTGAATAATGTCACCTGAGTAACCAATAGCTGCACAAATCTCGCCTGATGCAAGATCTGTTACATAGCGGTTAGACTGGAAATAAGCGGTGTTAGCTGCCAGATTTGTTAAGATCTTTTTAGCTTCTTCGTAATCTTCAGCTTTCTGAGATAAAGGATCTTTACCTAAGTAATGCTGTACAGCTGAGATAACCTCAATAGGAGAGTCAATTACAGCAATACCGCATTTTTTGAGCTTGTCAGAATTTTCTTTTTTGAATAGAAAATCCCAGGAATCAATTTTGTAATCTTTGCCAAAGATCTCTTCAATCTTTTGCTTGTTATAGCCAATACCGATGGAGATCTCAATATAAGGGTAGGCGTAGTCATTGTTTGGATCTAAAGTTGCCATCTTTTCTAATCTTGCATGGTTTAACTTGACCCAGTTAGGAATTTTTGAATGGTCGATTTTTTGTAATGCACCTGATTTTGCCATTCTTGGTACATAGTAGCTTACGACTACAGCTGCATCAAAGCCGGTATTACCAGCTAATAATCTTGCTTCCTGTAATTCATTTGAATCGTACTCTACATAGCTTGTTTTAAGACCAGTATCTTTTTCAAAGTCAGCTACAGTGTGTTCTCCAATGTTGTAGCTCCAGTTCCAAATATTTACTTTATCGCTGTTTTCAGCCATCGCGCTATTTACAGTACCTAAATATACGGTACTTAAAAGGCACAAAGACAATAGCTTCATTATCATTTAACCTCTTTTAAAGTTTATACGCCGAATTAACGGTCCTATCTCTTAGTAGAACATGCCAAATCACCAGTGTCAAACTTTATACTCAAGAATTCGCCATATTGTCATATTTTCTTTGGTTTTATAAAAATAGACCTTCATATGATCTTGAAAAGACTGTGAGTAAAAGAGATCACCTACAGTGATTCGGTAATGGTTGTAGAGAAACTCGATGTCTCAAGAATAGATGCAACATGTAATTAAATTGAGATATTACAGTCTTACAAGGCTCCTTTAGATGGTATCGTTTACGCTTAAAGAATTCATTACCTCAAAAACATCATTTAGATAGTTATTCATTTACTTATCAAAATCTGAGAGTTAGGATTTGCTCTTCTAGGTCACCTCAGTTCCTATTCAAGAACTTTCAGAGGGGGCTTATTGGCTGTGCAATGCAGCCTCTCTTTTCTCCTTTATATCCTCAAGTCTCAAATTTACCTAACCTTACACTTTTCGTGATGTTTTGCTCTATTTTGAGTATTTTGATCAAAGTTATAAAATTTTTAAAATAAATATATAATGATACATATTATTAAATATAACGTAATTTTCTTCTAAATATTAAGGTTATAGATATGTTAATGTCATTTTCTGTTGATAATTTTAGATCAATTTGTAAAGAACAGAAGTTATCTTTTGTATCTGATAAGGCAACAGAATTAGAGAATAATGCATGTTCAATTACAAATAACAATAAAATTAGATTACTTAAATCATGTGTCATTTATGGAGCAAATGCTAGCGGAAAGTCCAATTTGTTAAAAGCTCTTGCTACCATGAAAAATATTATTACTTCAAATAGAGAGGTAAATTCAGAACTACCTGTAGTCCCATTTTTATTAGATCCAGCTACTAAGAATGCGCCTAGCCTATTTGAAGTTAATATTAGTATTGCTGGTGACAGGTTCCAGTATGGTTTTTCTTGCACTAAAGAAAAAATTATTAATGAGTGGTTATATGTATATCCACATTTGACCGGTAAACGTAGAACATGGTTTGAAAGATTATATGATCAAGGTTCTAAAAACTACGACTGGAATGTTACAAATAACATTAAAGGAACAAAGACCGTTTGGGTTGAAACTACGAGAGAGAATGTTTTATTTTTGTCAAATGCTGTATCTTTAAATTGTGTATCATTAAAGCCTTTGTTTGATTTCTTCAGCACAGGAATCGCTATTGTTTTAAGCACGGATTTTATTCCATTAACATTCACTACGGATATGGCTTTACACAATAATAAAGAGGAGATCCTTAATTTTTTAAAAGCTGCTGATTTAAAAATTACTGATTTTAAAATAAAAAAAGAAAAAGTTGATTACCAAAATATCAAAGGGCTATTGCCAGAGCAGATAAGAGAATCAATTGAAAAAAATCCTGATAGTTTAATGTCAATGAATATAAAAACGATTCATTCTGATAAGATTGGAAATCAAATAGAATTTGATTTAGAAAGAGATGAGTCTGATGGTACAAAAAAGTTATTTCAATTTGCAGGACCTTTTATAGATGTATTAAAAAAAGGAAGAGTTCTTGTGGTTGACGATTTAAACATAAGTTTGCATCCTTTTTTAATGAAGTTTTTAGTTGAACTTTTTCACAATGAAAACACTAATCCAAAGTGTGCTCAATTGCTAGTGACAACTCATGAAACATCAATCATGACTCAAGATATTTTTAGACGAGATCAGATCTGGTTTACAAAATTAAACAGTTGCCAAATGACAGAATTATTTCCTTTGACAGTCTTTAAACCATTAAAGGGAAGTTCAAAAGAAAGATTAGAAGTTAAATATTTTAAAGGTAAGTATGGGGCATTGCCTTATATTGATGTTTTCAGTTTGAACAAATTTTGAATGAGTATTTCAGTGTAAAATAGCCCAAAACACGCAACTTTATCTATTTAAAAGGTTAAATGATGAGTAACAGTAATAAATTTAACTCTTTTCGTAGAACACGTGTTAGTTCTGAAACTAGAAAATCATCAGTAAAAAATGAGTTAAAAAATGTTTTAATTGTTTGTGAAGGAAAAGTTACTGAACCTGCTTATTTAACCCTGCTTATTTAAATGAAATTTTGAAACACTATAGGCTTATCAATAATGTAAAAGTTGTATCATCTAACAAGGGATCGTCGCCAGAAAATGTTCTAGAGTGTGCTAAGTCGTTTATCAAAAAAGATGGTTATGACCAAGCATTTTGTGTATTTGATAAAGATAAACACTCAACATATAGCAGTGTTGTCAATAACATTAAGAATATAAGAATCATCTCTTCCATTAATTCTGAGCCCTGTTTTGAGTACTGGTTATTACTTCACTTCGAATATACAACTTCTGCCTGTTATACAAATAGTGATCCTGCTAAATACGTGATTGGTTGTTTAAAAAGATATGACCCATCATATTGTAAAAGTAGTAAACAGGATTTTTCTAAATATATAAAAAAGGTTAATATTGCTGTAGAACATGCTATACAGTCATTAATAGATGCAAGCAGCAACGGAACAGATGATCCATCGACTCATATGCATGAATTAATCTTGTTTCTGCAAAAACTATCAAAAGAAGTTAATGATTGAATAGATTGAAGTTCGTTGAAATCTTGAATCTTTGTCAAAACTATCTATTTCATATTCTGTATAATTTCCATAAAGCCTTTTTCAATAAACTTAAGCTAATCAGATAAGCGTACATAGGTAAGAATAATTTTATGGAAAACTTTCAATACTGTTTACCTACAAAATACATCTTCGGTCAAGGTGTTAGTTCTAAAGTAGGTCAGACTATCTCATCACTTGGATATAAAAAAGTTTTAATTGTCTATGGAGGAGGATCGGCTGTTCGCTCTGGTCTTATCTCATCAATTAAAGATCAATTGGCATCATTTTCTATTGGTTACACCTTGTTAGGTGGAGTAAAGCCAAATCCAAGAGCAGATCTAGTATATGAAGGTATTGAAATAGCAAGAAAGGAAAAAGTAGATTTCATTTTGCCTGTAGGTGGTGGTTCAGTAATAGATACAGCTAAAGCTATTTCATTAGGAGTAGCTGACAGTGAACAAGGTGATTTTTTTGATTTTTATCTTAAAAAAAGAAAGCCCGTGTCCTCTTTAAAAGTAGGCGCTGTGCTTACCATCCCTGCAGCTGGCTCTGAAAGTTCAACCTCATCTGTAATTCAAAAGACAATAGGCGGTCATATCATTAAATGCGGATGCTCAAGTGAACTGAACAGACCTTTGTTTGCCATATTAGATCCTGAACTTACCTATACTGTAAGTAAATACCAGACAGCTTGTGGTATCACCGATATGATGGCTCATATCATGGAAAGATACTTTACAAATTCAGAGTGTGTTGATGTTACAGATAACATCTGTGAAGGTTTATTGAGGGCTATCATTAAGAATGCTCAGACAGTAATGGAAGATCCTCGTAACTACAACGCAAGAGCAAACTTAATGTGGGCAGGCTCTTTAGCTCATAACAATATCTGCGGGGTTGATAGAGAACAAGATTGGGCAACTCATCACTTAGAACATCAGTTATCAGCTTTATATGATGTAGCTCATGGAGCAGGACTTGCGGTAATGTTTCCTGCCTGGATGGAGTATGTCTTAAAGCATGACGTCATGAGATTTGCCCGTTTTGCTTCAAACGTCTTTAATGTTGCATTTGACTTTGACGACCCTTCAGTTACAGCAAGTGCCGGTATTGATGCATTAAGATGTTTCTTTAAATCAATAGGAATGCCTTTGTCATTTAAAGAAATTGGAGCTAAAACTGAAGACATTCCTTTGCTTTTGAGTATGCTCGGTGTAGATGAGCAAAACAATAGTGAAGGTAAGTTTGTTGTTCTATATAAGAGCGATTGTGAAAAGATTTACTCTATTGCAGCAAACTATAGTGAACATAAGATAAATGAACAGTAGATACATTGGCTCTTTTGGTGCACAGTGACTTTATTAGTGCTCACTTTGCGCAAATTGTATATCGTGATACCTTACACCATTAAGAGCCAATATCTTATAAAAAGATAAGCTAAAACAAAATAAAAGCTAGGAAAATAAAATGTTACAAAGACATAGATATCTTGAGTTGCTCTCAAGAGAGTATGACAACCGTTATGCGGTTTATACCAAGCTGATTAACCTCAATACTGTTTTATCTATGCCAAAAGGCACAGAGCATTTTATTTCTGATATTCATGGCGAATATGAAGCTTTTAAACATATCTTAAATAACGCCTCAGGCGTTATCAAAGAAAAGGTAAGATTAGTCTTTACTGATTACACTAAAGAGCAAATAGATGAGCTATGCACTCTCATTTACTATCCAAATGAATGTCTTTTAAACAAAGAAAAGGACGGTAGCACTGATTTAAACTCTTTTTATACAAAGACCATACTCGATTTAATTGCACTATCAAATTACCTCTCCTCAAAATACTCACGTTCTAAGGTAAGAAAAGCAATTGATGGTGACTTTTCATACATCATAGATGAGTTAATGCATGCTAAATCAGATGATCAAAACTCAAGAATGGCTTACCACCGTTCTATTTTAGAGGCGATTATCAAAACTGGCTCTGCTAAATATTTCATTTTAGAACTGTGTAAACTTATCAAAAGATTAGCTGTCGATAGACTGCATGTCTTAGGCGATATCTTTGACAGAGGTCCTCACCCAGATAAGTGCATGGATCTTTTAATGAAATATCATGATCTTGATCTGCAATGGGGTAATCATGATGTACTCTGGATTGGTGCCTGTTGTGGTTCTGCTTTGTGTGCTGTGAATGTACTTTGTAACAACATCCGCTATAAGAACTTTAAAATGCTTGAGAATGGCTATGGTATTTCTTTAAGAAAACTTGCCATGTTTGCAAATTCTACTTATAAAAATGAAAAGGACTTTCCTGCAGACCATAAAGCCGTAGCTGTTTTGGCTGTAAAACTCATCGGTCAGTTAGTAAAAAGACATCCTGAGTATGAATTAGATGACAGATTAGTGTTAGATGGTCTTGATCTTAAAAATGGTTCGGTTACTTTAACTGACGGTAAGACTTATAAGTTAAAGACAACTGATCTGCCAACTGTAGATAAAGCTCATCCTTATGTATTAACTAAAGCTGAACAGGAAGTTGTAGATGATTTGGTAGCGTCATTTACAGGTTCAGTAAGACTTAATAACCATGTAAAGTTTCTGTATTCTAAAGGTACCATGTATCAGTGCTTTAATGGCAATTTGCTCTACCATGGATGTATCCCATTAGATGAGGATGGCTCCTTTAAAAAGATTAAATGTGACGGTAATGAACTGTCAGGTCGTGATTACCTTGATTTTTGCCAAAAGAAAATTCGCGAAGCTTATACCTTTCGAGATCAAGAGCATTTAGATTTCTTGTGGTACATGTGGACAGGTCCATTATCACCACTTTCAGGTCGCAGAATGAAACTATTTGAAAGGCTGTTTGTACAAGATGAGTCAACTTGGCATGAGCCTAGAAATCCGTACTACACCTATTATTACGAAGAGAAAACCTGTAATCAAATCTTAAGAGAGTTTTCTTTAGATCCGAATAATGGCCATATCATCAATGGCCACACTCCTATCATGGTAAAGGACGGAGAAACTCCTGTAAGAGCAGGAGGAAAACTTTTAGTTATAGATGGAGGTTTTTGCAAAGCTTATCAGGCTAAAACAGGTATTGCAGGCTATACCTTAATCTATAGCTCACACTATTTGCATTTAAAGGCTCATACTCCTTTTACTACCATCAAAGATGCTATTGCTAATAACAGTGATATTGCGGACTTGCAGGTAATTTCTGTTGAAGATTTTAAACAAAGAAAGATGGTTATAGATACAGATCTTGGACAGGGGATAAAAGAGCTTATCTCAGATCTTGAAGATCTTTTAGAGATGTATAAGCAAGGTCTGTTAAGAGAAAGATTGACCGATGAAAAGGGTAATCCTTTTATCTAGATTTTATCTGTGAACCTCATAGAGTCTATTTAAGAAATAATATAGTTCATTTAAAAACGTTAGGTACTCAATTTAAATAACGTTACGATGGTTTATAAAGATCACAAAAATAGCCACGTGAATTTTGAATTTAGGTTTAAACATGAATTTTTAATTTAAAATTTACAAAAATTTGAGGTTAATTAACCTTTGTAAAAAAATCTTTATAACTAGGATTGCTTCAAGAGTTTACTAGGTTAATTAACTAAGTTTAATAATCATAATTATTTAAATTCTTTCTAACTCCTTGTAATAAAGCCATTTCTGAATTAAATCGGTATTTTTTTGCAAAAACATTACATCCGTTCACTAGGAAAAAAAGGATCTTATCTATATAATCATCATGCTTGAAAAGCGATTATGTTTCAGTTAAAAAAGAACAGAAACGTTTACGACAGATAAAAAAATCTGTTTGAACTTAATTAGGAGTAATCATGAAAGAACAGTGGCGCGGTTTTACCGGCTCTCATTGGGTTGATGACGTTAACGTTAGAGACTTCATTCAGCACAATTACACACCTTATGATGGTGATGAGTCATTCTTAGCAGGTCCTACAAAAGCTACAGATAAGTTATGGGGCGAGTTACAGCAGTTACAGCATGAAGAACGCGCAAAGGGCGGTGTTCTTGATATGGAAACTGAAGTAGTTTCAGGCATTACTGCTTATGGTCCAGGTTATATCAGTGCTGATAGCAAGGATCTTGAGAAGGTTGTAGGTTTACAGACTGATAAGCCTTTAAAGCGTGCTTTCATGCCATACGGCGGTATCAAGATGGCTGAAGAGGCTTGCACCACCTATGGTTATACCCCTAACCCTAAATTCCACAAGATTTTCAACGAGTACCACAAGACTCACAACCAGGCAGTATATGATGCATATACTCCTGAAATGAGACTTGCTCGTAAGAACAAGATCATCACTGGTCTTCCAGATACCTATGGCCGTGGTCGTATCGTTGGTGACTACCGTCGTGTAGCTCTATACGGTATTGATTTCTTAGTAGCACAGAAGAAAGCTGACTTAGCAAACTGCGGTTGCGGTACCATGACTGATGACATCATTCGTCAGCGTGAAGAGTTAGCAGATCAGATCAAAGCTTTAAATGCCATGAAGGTTATGGCTGATAGCTATGGATTTGATATTTCACAGCCAGCTAACAACGCTCGTGAAGCTGTTCAATGGTTATACTTCGGTTACTTAGCAGCTATCAAGACTCAGAATGGCGCTGCTATGTCAGTAGGTCGTGTATCTACCTTCCTGGATATTTATATTGACCGTGACTTAAAAGAAGGCACCCTAACTGAGGAAGAGGCTCAGGAGTTAATCGATCACTTAGTTATGAAGTTACGTATGGTTAAGTTCGCACGTATTCCTTCATACAACCAGTTATTCTCAGGTGACCCTGTTTGGGCAACTCTAGAGGTTGCAGGTTTCGGCATGGATGGCCGTCACATGGTAACTAAGAACGATTACCGTTTCTTACACACCTTAGAAAACATGGGTCCATCACCAGAGCCTAACTTAACAGTTCTATACACTGAGAAGTTACCATTAAACTTCAGAAAGTATGCTGCTAAGATTTCTGTTGATACCTCATCAATCCAGTATGAGAACGATGATGTAATGCGTCCAGTATGGGGTGATGATTACTCAATCTGCTGCTGCGTATCTGCAACACAGACTGGTAAGGAAATGCAGTTCTTCGGTGCTCGTGCAAACTTAGCTAAGGCTCTTCTATACGCAATGAACGGCGGTATTGATTGCAAGACCGGTATGCAGGTTGGCCCAAGATTACCTAAGATCACCTCAGAGTACTTAAACTACGACGAGTTAATGGCAAACTACGATATCGTTCTAGAGTGGTTAGCTGATCTGTATGTTAACGTATTGAACTTAATTCAGTACATGCACGACAGATACTACTACGAAGCAGCTGAAATGGCTTTAATCGATACTGATGTACGTCGTACTTTCGCAACTGGTATTGCAGGCTTCTCGCACGTAGTTGACTCATTATCAGCAGTTAAGTATGCAAAGGTAAAGCCAATCCGCAACGAGAACGGCATTGCTGTTGACTTTGAGGTTGAGGGTGACTTCCCACGTTACGGTAATGATGATGATCGTGCTGATAAGATTGCAGTATGGTTATTAAGAACCTTCTTAACCAAGTTAAAGAAGCGCCATACCTATCGTAACTCAGAGGCTACAACCTCAATTCTTACCATTACTTCTAACGTTGTATACGGTAAGGCTACAGGTTCATTACCTGATGGCAGAAAGGCAGGCGAGCCTTTATCTCCTGGTGCAAACCCATCATACGGTGCAGAGAAGTCTGGTTTATTAGCATCTCTAAACTCAGTTGCAAAACTACCTTACGAGTATGCTTTAGACGGTATTTCAAACACCCAAACCATCAGCCCAGATGCATTAGGTCACTCAGAGGAAGAGCGTGTTAAGAACTTAGTTCAGGTAATGGACGGTTACTTTAACCAGGGAGCTCACCACCTGAACGTTAATGTATTCGGTACTGAGAAGTTAATCGATGCTATGGAGCACCCAGAGAAGCCTGAGTATGCAAACTTCACAATCCGTGTATCAGGTTACGCTGTTAAGTTCATCGATTTAACTCGTGAGCAGCAGTTAGATGTAATTTCTAGAACTTGCCACAAGGCAATGTAATTTAGAAAAATTACACTATAATCTGTATAAAGAGGGCGCCTTTTGGCGCCCTTTGTCTGAATAAGATAGAATTACTTATAACGATTCAGAGCATCAAGTATCTATCAGAAACTAGAATTTATAGGACACATGTAATGACTCAAGGTTATATCCACTCTTTTGAAACTTTCGGATCTGTAGACGGACCTGGTGTTCGTTTCGTGGTCTTTATGCAAGGTTGCCCAATGCGTTGCCTTTATTGTCATAATCCAGATACTTGGAAAATGAAAACAGGTGAGACTTACGATGTTGATACTGTAGTCAATAAGGCCATGCGTTATAAAAACTACTGGGGCAAAGATGGCGGCGTTACAGTAAGCGGTGGCGAAGCATTAGTTCAAATTGAATTTGTAACTGAATTATTTAAAAAGTTCAAGGAACTTGGTGTAAACACCTGTCTTGATACTTCAGCAGGTCCTTATAGAGATACTGATGAGTATAAGCAAAAGTTCGATGAGCTTATGAAATACACAGATCTTGTGTTATTAGATATTAAACATTCTGACAGTGCTGAACACAAAAAACTAACAGGTATCGGCAATGAGAACATCCTGTCTTGCGCTCATCATTTAGATGAACTGCATATACCAGTATGGATAAGACATGTTTTGGTTCCAGGCATTACTGATAACAATGAACAGTTACAGAATGTAAGAAAGATCATTGATTCTTTATCAAATGTCAAAAAAGTTGAAGTACTGCCTTATCATTCATTAGGTGTACATAAATATGAAGCTCTAGGTATTGATTACAAGCTCAAAAATACTCCAATGCCTGATAAATCATCAGTTGAAATAGCTTGTAAGATTTTAGGTGCACATCAAGACTAAGCTAAACTGAATAGTTGCACACAGAGATCCCTTATTTGAAATGTTTGCATCAACATAGCTTATACAGATGCAAACATTGCTTCATGCAAATCTAACTTATTTACTCATCTTCTTTAAGAATAGATATTTTTGCTGTCTATTTGAAAAGATTCTTTTACTTCAGCTTTTTTACGCTAACAGCGCAGTTCTTTCCTGCAAAGGCAATTACGTAAGCATAGATACTTTGAATCATCCTGCTTTCCATAAAAGGTTCAGCGTAATTCTTCCCTTCAATTTGAGACAGTGCTGTTTCACTTAAGGTTGCTATATCCGAACCTGTAGGCTCTACTTTAATCTCTATGATTACAGCTTTGGTATTGCGCTCTGTTTTAAAGGTAATATCAGGATAACCGTTGCCTGATTCATAGTTAGAATGGTAATCAGTGATGAGATTTTCACAACAGGTAAAAATTCCATTTAAAAAGCCATGACATGATAGTAGTTCTATAAAGGAGCTTTGGTTGCTGTATCTCGTATTGAGACATATTTTTGTAGCATGTCAAAGAAGATGTCATAAGTTTCTTTTTGATTGCCACAAGACAAAGCATCAACAAGCTTATTATGCAGGTTATGCTTTATAAATTCAGAGCCAAATTTTGACTGAAAGAGCTTGATAAGATAGTCACGTATCTCAAGATTAGGAAGTTTTGCACAAATATTATTGTATCTTATACTGCTATCATCTAAGGCGTCAGTTGCATTCCAATCTACTGTTAAATATCCTTTGTGTAGTAACAGAGACCAAAAGTCGTCAAAGCTATTCTCTGATAAAATGTCATAGTTCATGGAATCGTTTAATTGAAAGGTAGCAGACTTACCATTAATTAAGATCTGAATGATATTTGTTGCATAACCAGACAAATTATCGAGTTTTTCTTTTAACTCTTTATCTTTATTAGAAACAAGATCACACCAGTAGGTATCTGTTTTAATTTCTGAAGCTATGCCTTTTCGCTTTTGTTCAAAATTGTTTTTTACAAAGTTAACTACATCTACAGGATTAAAGATTTCTTTGTCGTAGAATTTGTAACCACCGTAGTACTCTTTTACTATTGGAAAACAATATTCAAGATCATAGTCTTTTAAGAACTTTAAGGTCTCATCTTCAGTAAAACCAAACATGCCAGTGTACTTTATTTTATTAAAGATTATAAAGTATTTAATATATATTTATTAAATGCTATATTTATTTTTTTGATATGAACAACTACCTATTTACTTGCTAAATAGGTAGTTGTTAAAAGTTAAGTGCTAGGGCACAGTAGCATTAAAACAGTTCTGCTTTTTACTTTAATCTTTTCACCTGCGTGATACCTGGTACTCATATAGAATGGAGTTACGTCTTTACCAGGTCCTAGAGATGTATTGATGAACTGGTACCAGCTCTTATCAAGGTGACCTGGAACGCATGGTATTTCGATAGTCAAATCTTCCCAAAAGGCATTAACAAAGATGTAGGCATACATCTCTTGTTTACTGTAGTAGTATAAAAAGCCAATTGAGTGAGACATATCAGACCAATCGGGCTGGAATGGTTTTATACCATGCCACTGGATCTTGGCATTAGTGAGCAATTTGTCTAATTTATGGTGAGGTGTATCATTTACATGCTTAATTTTACCGATTCTGGAAAGACCAATTAGTGTCTTGGTAAAATCAAACATCTCACGCTGTTGCTCATTAAGATCCCAGTTTAAATAGCTAAGCTTATTGTCCTGGCAATAGGCATTGTTATTACCATTTTGAGAGCGCAGTACTTCATCTCCCATACAGATCATTGGAGTACCCAGTGAGAGCATGGTAATTGCCATGAAGTTTTTCACCTGACGAAGTCTTAATTCATTTAAATGAACATCATCGGTAGGGCCCTCAAAGCCGTAGTTTGCTGAATAGTTGTTATCATTACCATCACGGTTATGTTCACCATTAGCAAGATTATGCTTGTGTGAATAGCAAACCAAATCGTACAAGGTAAAGCCATCATGACAGGTGATAAAGTTAACAGACTTTTGAGCATCAACCATATGCTCGTTGTAAATATCAGGAGAACCTAAAAGTCTTAAAACAAACTTTTTGACCATACCAGGATCTGCTCTCATGAAGCTTCTGACATCATCTCTGAACTGTCCGTTCCACTCTCTCCATTTAGAGCCTGAAATAGCACCTAACTGATACAGACCGCCTGCATCCCATGGCTCTGCAATTAACTTGGCCTCGGCAAGTCGTCTGTTTGCATCAATAGACAACAAGGTAGTGTTGTCGTTCATTGGGGCGCCAAATTTGTCACGGGTTAGAATAGAAGCTAAATCAAATCTAAATCCGTCAACATGCATCTTCTCATGCCAGAAGACAAGTGAGTCAATAATCAGGTTTCTTACAACAGGCTGGTTAGCATTTAAAGAGTTGCCACATCCAGAGTAGTTCTGATAATAGCCATCTTTAATGATGTAGTAGCCATCCTTATCAAAACCTTTAAAACAGTAACTAGGACCGTTCTCATCACCTTCAGAGGTGTGGTTGTAAACCACATCTAGGATAACCTCGATGCCGTTTCTGTGAAGGGCTTTGACCATGTCACGGAACTCTTTTACAGGTCCTTCAATACTTTTATCGGAACTGTAGCCTTCGTGTACTGAGAAAAATGCCATAGGACTGTAGCCCCAATAGTTATCCATATTAGGTCTAGCATCCTTTTCATCGAACTGATATACAGGCATGAGCTCTACTGCTGTGATACCTAGCTCTACAAGATATGGGATCTTTTCAATAAGACCTTTGTAGGTGCCTCTTAGTTCATCTGGAAGACCTGAACTTTTATCAGCCGTAAATCCTTTTACATGCATCTCATAGATGATGGTGTTCTCAAGTGAATGGTGAGGAAAAGTATCAATACCCCAATCGTACTCGTCCACATTGATGACAGCACTCTTAGGTGCATATTTAAAAGCAAGCTTCTCGTCTTTAGGTAAGAATCTTTTGTAATCATCAGGGAAGAGTACTCTTTTTCCATATGGGTCAATTAAGATCTTGTTAATCTCTTCTGCCTGAGATTGTGCCTGTGGACTGTCTACAGTTTTTGTTACTCTATAAGCATAGATTTGACCAGCACCTATATTGTGAACAAATACATGCCAAAAGTAGGTGGATTTAAAAACTGTAGAGGACAGATGTACTACATAAGGGGAATCGTCATCTACTGCATCGAACAGTAAAAGATCAATTTCGGCTGCATCTGGTGCCCAAACGGCGAAATTTACACCACCTTTTTCAATAGTTGCACCTAAATGTCTGCAGTGACCTTGTGAAATAATATAATTCTTGTTGCTCACGTATACCGATCCTTGATAAAAATAGGTTTATATCTTTGTTCATATTCTGAATATAGATTGAGCTTAGTTGAAATCAAGTTCAGTTTAATAAAATGAACTCTCTAATCTTATTCACTTTTTTATTTTGTGCTCATACGCACTTACACAATTGTTGTACTCAATTGTAGCAATCCTGCTTTGAAAACTCTTACAGCTTATTCCTCTTTCTGTGATGAAATTCATCAATAATGCTTTACTTCTAAATTTAAAGCACCGGTGTAAAACATAATTAAAATAAACTAAACAATAAAATCTATCTCAATGTTCATTTTTAGGGCGTAGTTAATCATTATGACCTAAATTATGTTATTTTTGACGGTATGCAAAACAACTATGGATGCAACTGATTTTGCAAAAGTTCTCTTTTACGAGGATCACCATTTCGTTTACCAAAGATGTAAATTGATTAGCAAATTGAGTATGCACAACACAATTCTTCATTGGAGTTTATAGTATGGCAGATTTAAACTACATTGCAGCAGGTCGAATCAACACCACACCTCTCGATCTTAATGGCAATCTTGATAAAATTCTCAAACAATGCGCACAAGCTGTAAAAGAAGGTATCTCCATTATAGCTTTTCCAGAACTTGCAATTTCTGGTTACAACTGTGGTGATCTGTTCTGGCACAGTGAGTTAACTAAAGGTGCACAGCATGCTTTGTTAAATTTAAAGTACTCACTGCCTGAGGGGATAGTTGTAGGTGTAGGTCTGCCTTTAACAGGCTCTGACAATAAGTCTTATGATGCTTATGTACTATTAAAGAAAAGCAAGATCATAGGTGTAAGTGTTTTACACTCATGCTATAACAGCTGTGACTCAAGAGTTCGTTTCTTTAGAACTCCTTGTGTAGAAGGTTTATCTTTTAATATAGGATCTGAAATCTTTACCCCAAGTAATACTTTTGACGTCGAATTAAACGGTTCAACTAAAAAAGTGGGTATTTACTTTAATGAAGGTGATTTAGCTTATCTTGATAAGGTAGAGCTTTTAATCTGTCCTGAGGCCAAGCGTTTTGAACTTTTTGATGACAAAAAGCGTGTTGTAGATGCTGTAGCCTTATCTTCAAATCTAAAATGTACTGTTGTAACAACTAACTTATTAGGCTGTGAAAGCGGTTCTGATATCTTTGATGGTCTGTCAATTATTGCTGATGACGGTAAGTTAGTCTCACAGAGTAACTATCTGTCATTTAAGCGAGGTGATTTTGTAACAGCATCATCAGGCATCAGTGAGTTCTTAAATGAGTATGACACTATTGTTAGAGCTGTTGCATTAGGTCAGTTTGACTGGATGTTAAAGACCCGTTCTCATGGTTTTGCTCTATCTATGTCAGGTGGTGCTGATTCAGGTCTTTGTGCAACTTGTGTCTGCTATGGTCAGTTAGCAGCACTACAAGAGTTAGGCTATGACGAGTATAAAGAGCTTTTATCTGCATTAAAGTTTGAGGTACCTGCTTTTACAGGTGATAAACAGTCATATGTAAAAGAAAAGATCATGCCTCAGGTCTTAACCACTGTATATCAAGGCTCAGCTGTATCAGGCTCTGTAACCAGAACTGCAGCAGAAAAAGTTGCTCATAACATCGGAGCAACTCATTATGAGTGGTCAATTGCAAAGTTAGTTGAAGATTATGTTGCTATCATCAATGGAACAACACCTGATGATAAGCTTAACTGGGATCGTGACGATTTGACATTACAGAACATTCAGGCTCGTTCTCGTGCACCTGGTATCTGGATGATCGCAAACCGTTATAACAAGCTTTTAATGTCAACCTGTAATGCTTCAGAGGATGCTGTAGGTTATTGCACTATGGATGGAGATACAGCAGGTGGTCTATCTCCAATTGGTGATATTTCTAAGAGCAGAATTCTAAAAATCAATCAGCATATAGCTGATGATGGTATTGAGGTTGTAAAAGGAGGCTTGAAACTTGATGTGCCTGATATGTCATACATTTCAGCTCAGGCTCCAACTGCTGAATTAAAGCCAGGCCAGACTGATGAGCGTGACTTAATGCCTTACGTGATTTTAGATAGAATTCACGTTTTACATCAAGAAGAGCTATTCACTCCACAGAGAATTTTAGATACTTTAGCTGAAGAGTATCAGAATTTTACTCGTGATGATCTAAAGCTGTTTGTAACTCGTTACTTTACAAGACTTGCTGTAAATCAGTGGAAGAGAGAAAGGGGCGCTACCACTTTCCATATTGAGAAGACTGATTTAAATGCAAAATCAGGCTTTATCTTCCCATTACTAAATGATGGTTACAGATCATTGCTTGAAGATCTTAAATAACGTTTAGTACTAAAAAGTCTTAGATGCGCCTAACTTAAAAGTTTTTTTTTACTTCAATCAGTTAGGCGTCTTGGAACTTAAGGTCAATTTCAAGAGACCTGAATATGTAATATTGTTTTGTTTTACAATATTAAATTGTTGTCAATTATGATTGTTGTCTGCAATATGCATCTTTCTAAAGCTTTTTGCTAATTGATTTCTTAAATAGGGAAAAGAGATTATTGATGTCCTATTTTTTGGATCATCCCTAAATTTGGGGGTTGACTAGAGCAGTGAATTTTGTAGATAGGA
>ERZ1034710.20-NODE-20-length-114809-cov-80.460882_pt1 | contig 114809 bp, 87 predicted proteins | sample MGYA00520597_ERZ1034710 | MGnify/ENA primary metagenome ERZ1034710 (study PRJEB33766, sample SAMN09781714) | gut metagenome | biome: gut microbiome | host: Homo sapiens | place: Madagascar | study: EMG produced TPA metagenomics assembly of the PRJNA485056 data... | reverse complement strand
CAAGGGGCTGGATGAAGTGGGCAGTGATACAGGCAGAACAGGAGAATGACATGAATATACTAAAAAAACTTATGCAGCGTCTGTGCGGTTGCGGAAAGCATGATGACCGTGAAAACGGGGAGTTACTTACAGCACAGCTGCGACTGGGACCGGCAGACATTCTGGAGTCAGATGAGAATGGCATTATCCCGGAGCAGGACAGGGTAATCACGCAGGTGGTGATACTGGATGCGGATAAAAAGCAGATACAGTGCGTGGTAAGACCGTTGCAAATCCTGCGTGCTGACGGGGTGTGGGAAAATGTTGGCGGGATGAAATAGCCGACGGGTTCACAAAAAACCGGAGTCCGGCTCCGGTTTTTGTTGTCATGTCATGGTGATGTTTGTTAAGAAAGTAAAGATTGATTCATTTTGAAGGTTGAAATGTATGCTATCACCATCTTCTGTAAATTTGGGGTGTTCATGGAATTCTTTAACCAGAAACCTGACTTCTCCTGACAGTCGTATTTTATCCTCTGTAAGGGATGCAGCTGCTAGCTGGTAATGTTATTGGCAAAGGGGGTAACGCTGTAGTATATGAAGATGCTGAGGATGCAACAAAAGTCCTGAAGATGTTTACTACATCTCAAAGCAATGAAGAGGTAACAAACGAAGTTCGTTGCTTCAACCAATATTATGGTGCCGGGAGTGCAGAAAAAATATATGGCGATAATGGCGATATTATTGGTATTAGAATGAATAAAATAAACGGGGAGTCGCTTTTTAATATTTCGTCATTGCCAGTACAGGCTGAGCATGCTATTTACGATATGTTTGACAGGCTGGAGCAAAAAGGAATTCTTTTTATCGATACAACAGAGACAAATGTCTTATATGACCGTGTAAGGAATGAATTTAATCCAATAGATATATCATCTTATAATGTTTCTGACCGTTCATGGAGTGAAAGCCAAATAATGCAATCTTATCATGGCGGAAAGCAAGATCTTATTAGTGTGGTATTAAGTAAAATTTAGTAATTTTATCCAGTGTAGTGGATTTGTTGCATGGATGGAGTTGGTAAAAAGTGGTGTGGCTGGCAATCCAGGCGGCTTCACAGAAATGGACGATGCCGTTGAAGGACTGGCGAATGGCAATGAGCCGCTTTATTATCGAGTTCGGTGACCGCCTGGACGGTCACTTCTGAGAAAAGGCATTTACACGGAATCTTAAACAGGCTCTTTTGTGAGGTTTTTAGGAAAAGATGTATTGATTCTTATTAATAATAGCTGTCATCCATTTCAGCTATTATTTTAAAATAAACAAGTTAAAGCTTATACTCTTGTTTCTTGGATTATATCAAAGGTATCAACATAATTTGATGGGTTATGATGTGGTGAGTCATTGCTTTCGATATCGATTACCACATCCTCTGGTTTTGGATGTCGCTGTCCAACAGGTATACCTTCTTCCATAGCTTGTATATCAGCCCCTGTTGCACGGGCAATATCTTCTTTATTAGGGAAGATGGCACCTTCTCTTGCATGCCACCATATACGAGGATAGTCAGTGAATCTGGCTACTCCAAACTCGGCCTTGTTTAAATCTGCCAGCCCCAGAGTCGTACCTGCCCACCATAAAATAGTGTCTGGCTTTAATCCTGGAGTGTAGCATTGTACAGCATGCCCCAAAGCCTGTCCGGCCATTGAACCAATATGAGGGGCTAACATTGGGTCTACTCCGGGGAGTCTGGATACCGCAAATCCCCCTGCTGCGCCAACCGCATTCGCTGCCGCATTGGTAAGAACGGCATATTTGGTTCGAGGATTATCTAAATCCCACTTAAAATGTGCGCCAAACTCCAGTCCCAGAGTCGCCTGGAATGGGGATGTTCCATATTTTAAATCAGCTTCCGCTGGTCTGATAACCCACTCCTCCGTGTAATTTGCTTTTGGCCCATCAGGAGTAAGAGGCGTTTCTCCAACAAGCTTCCATCCATTTTCAGTTTTGACTATAGGAAGTTCCACACCATGGTTACGAACAACCTGAGCCGTTAATCCAAACCAAGGCACTGCATCCGGTGACAATACATTTTTTAGTGGTCCTGGAAGGTCTCTGTAGTTAATTCCTATTTCATCATGTGCAGGAAATAACTGTAAGACATAGTTCCCGGTTGTGGGATGTATATCTGGTTTTACTATGTTCATCTGAACACCATATTTACCAGAAACACCAGAGACGGAACTGGGTATTTCTAATGCCATCTGAGTAACATTGAATAAACCAAACATATCCAATGCTTTTTTTCCTGCAGAGCCTTCTTCAAGATGAGGCGCAAGATATGCGTCTAACCCTGAGAGCAGACCTTTATCTCTTATTAAACCCAACAGAGCTGTTGTTTCACCGCATTCCGGTGCATGTCGCTGCATATCCTCTGGGATATGAACAACAAATCCCGTTTCGCATCCATTAGGTAATTCGGATTGCGGTATTTGTGTTGGGGGCGTTTGTTCTGTGTGATGATGTTGATTGTTTTGTGTGGTAATTCCGGATTGTACGATCGGTTGAATGTTCATGATAAATCCTTATGACGTAATTTATATCCATTAATAATATCAATCCATTGATATTATCAGTGTCACATATCCGATGTGGACAGCTTTAATATATAGCTGTTTGAATGCTTGATTGATGTGACTTAGATCTCAAAATTAAGTTGTTAAATTTACCAGTTTATCGTTTGAATACTTAAAATAAATTATAAATGTTTCTACTATTGTTTTTTATGGTTTAAATTATTGTTGATTGTATAAGTTGATTGCATTTTTACTCTAAGTGTTATAAATATTTTATACTGATATTAGTCTTATTATATATATTTTTAATGAAAATGAGCATAAAACTAAGACATATAATGCTTGGCAGCTTTATGCCCTTCTGATTGGCTGTATGTTTGATGACAAAAAATTAGCGCAAGAGGACAAAAAATCACCTTGCGCTAATGCTCTGTCTCAGGTCACTAATCAACTCTAACTCATTGATTAATAGGAACGCGAAAGATTGATCGTTGCGTAACACTGCTTGACAGAAGGGACAGAATAGATTCTCCTTCAGGAGAATCTGTATACAATCAATGCCAGTTTTTTCGCATTGATTATAAAATTCATCAATAATGCCTTGAATGTGGAATATATTCTTCTGGGGTAGGCCTCTTCACTAGAACATGTTCAATCTTTAGTTTCAGCTTCGTACAGAATACGAGCGGCTTCTTGCGTAACATTATACATTGCCTGCTCATCATTACCGCCAGCCCCAGCAATCGTCAATGCAACCCCAGCATAAATTTCTGGGTAGCTATGTGTAAATATATCCAGTGTATTTACATATTTCTCTTCCATTCCTGCATCATAACGAACCTTATTTATTCCCGTTGCCATTGATTGTGGTGGACTGGAGCCTTCTGCACGAAAATAGTGATGTGACAGATCCGAGATAGCTTTGCATCCTTCTGCTTGGCTTAAGCCTGGAGCGGCCCATGTCTTACCAAAATGCTCGGCAGCGTAACGTGTTGCAAGAGTGGCATCAGAGGAGGAACCAGATGTTCCGCTCATGACCGGTAGCCCAGCCTTATCACGCATAATTGTGCCGATATCTTGAGAAAGATCCATGCCTGTTGGTGTGCGGGTTGAGTGTGTACCGTTACGCTGAGCATCAATGCGGTTGTCTGCGCGGAATTTAACTCGCTCCTGAATCTTTAGCCTTCCAGCCAGCACTTGGCCAGTTTGAGCAAGCTCGAAACCAGAGAGTGCTTGTTCTTTTGTGAATGGACCTTCAGAACCGCACAGCATCATTGAGAAGGCAGAATGCGCACTGTCGGATAATTTTAGTCCACGACTACCGTAAAATGGTGAACCAGGTTTTGGCTCCTCTGAGCCAAGAGCCTCTTTGCCTAGCTGCTCGCGGTCGTTTCCATCCCAGCGTGTTTCCGTTTTCCAAAGGCCACGCTCCAGATGCCCCATCCATGCTGTTTGTTTGAATACAGGAGATTCTGGATTGGTTAGCCCCTCAACGGTCGAACGCAGAATATTCTCTTCTGCTTTGCGATACCTCAGATAATTCTCTGCTCGTGTTTGCAGATGCTCTAATGATTTGTAATTATTGTTGGAAAGTGTGATTTGTAGGAATGATCTCACAGTTATCGGCGAGTCAGCACCTGGCCGATAAGGTTGAGTTCCTATGTGGGCTTGGCTACACAATCCATCCTTCAGAGTATTACTGTCAGTTGTATATATACCGATTTGTGAATCGCTTACAACTGGTTTGATTCTGTTCGGCATATCACTTGACGGTTTATTATTTACGTTTTCATCATTTGGCCCAGTTGTGAGGAGTCCAGAAATACATCTTTGACTTAATTCGGGCTTTGCTGCAAACATATCTGCTATTCCTTATTTTATAAATGCATTTCCCAATTCTGGTTTGCATACATTTCTTGTGGCTAAAATAAATACTTGTCATCAATTTTGCAACCGTATGCTAACAAAATGAGTTGCTATACCGATAAAGGGACACTTTTGCTTAGTTAACCACACCATTTTCTTCGGACATAGGAAATTCCCGGCATGTGGACGGGATTTTAGTCAGTGAATAAACCAGTCGTCCGCTGTTTCCCTGGCTTCCTGAAGTGTTTCCTGTACAAATTCGTGTGCGGACTCTTTATCTGTGGCTCTTAAAATAGTGAGTCCATCATTACTGGCAGATTTGATGATGATTTCTGCATTGTCATATCGTTTCCTGATACGGCGCAGCATTTCCTGTTGCAGGGCAGGAACAGAACCTTTTGGCATTTTGCTGATTTTTTCTTTAGCGATACAGCTCTCAACACGCATAACACTCTCCTGTAACTGAGGTTATGTACAGGTGTTATTTTTAGTTGTATAGATAACCAGTGTCAATTGCTGATATTGTCTATGGGGCATCAATGGGGCATGTATGGGACACTTTTTATAGGCGAAATCCGTCGAAGTTCGTCGACATCGAAAACGAATTATCTGTCCAACCCTTGAAAATCGGCGCTCCTGGACGATCTTCGTTGATTTTAAAAAATGTTGCGTCACGCGCGTAACGTGACAGGGTTAATATCACAAAGCAACGCCACTTCACCAATTGTGTAAAGCGCCATCGTCTCACCCTTGCTCGCGAGGTCCCGGTTTAACTTTAGACGCAGTTTTGCGAACCAGGTAGTTTTGCCCGTTTTTTGTGCATCTATAGGGTGATTTTATTTTTGCCAGGCGATTTTGAGTGATCGTACTCACGAATTCTCATTTTTCTGCAAGAGTTCAAAGAAAGTTAAACGCAGGCAATGTATGTTACGCGTTTTAAAGGGAAGTGTGGTTTGCGGGTATGTACGATTTTAATCTGGTGTTGCTGCTGCTTCAGCAGATGTGCGTTTTTTTAGTCATTGCGTGGTTAATGAGTAAAACGCCATTATTCATACCGTTAATGCAGGTCACGGTTCGTCTGCCGCATAAATTTCTCTGCTACATCGTCTTTTCCATCTTCTGCATCATGGGCACCTGGTTTGGGTTGCACATTGACGATTCTATTGCCAATACCCGTGCGATAGGCGCGGTAATGGGCGGCTTACTCGGCGGTCCGGTCGTCGGTGGGCTGGTTGGTCTGACCGGCGGCTTACATCGATATTCGATGGGGGGCATGACCGCGCTAAGTTGCATGATCTCAACCATCGTTGAAGGATTGCTCGGCGGCCTGGTACACAGCATCCTGATCCGTCGCGGGCGCACTGATAAAGTCTTTAACCCCATTACCGCCGGTGCCGTCACGTTCGTCGCTGAAATGGTGCAAATGCTGATCATCCTTGCGATCGCCCGACCTTATGAAGATGCGGTGCGTCTGGTGAGTAATATTGCTGCACCAATGATGGTCACCAATACCGTCGGCGCGGCGCTGTTTATGCGTATATTGCTCGATAAACGCGCGATGTTTGAAAAATACACTTCTGCTTTTTCTGCCACTGCGCTGAAAGTGGCAGCCTCGACGGAAGGCATTTTGCGACAGGGGTTTAACGAAGTGAACAGCATGAAAGTGGCTCAGGTGCTGTATCAGGAGCTGGATATTGGTGCAGTCGCGATTACCGATCGAGAGAAATTGCTGGCCTTTACCGGAATTGGTGACGACCACCATTTACCCGGCAAACCGATTTCTTCGACTTACACCTTAAAAGCGATTGAAACCGGTGAAGTGGTCTACGCTGATGGCAACGAAGTACCTTATCGTTGCTCTTTGCATCCGCAATGCAAACTGGGGTCGACGCTGGTAATTCCGTTGCGTGGCGAAAATCAGCGCGTGATGGGCACCATCAAATTGTATGAAGCCAAAAACCGTTTATTCAGTTCAATAAACCGCACGCTGGGCGAGGGGATTGCGCAACTGCTTTCGGCGCAGATTCTTGCCGGGCAATATGAGCGGCAAAAAGCGATGCTCACCCAGTCAGAAATCAAACTGCTTCACGCCCAGGTGAATCCTCATTTTTTGTTTAATGCGCTTAACACCATTAAAGCGGTGATCCGCCGCGACAGCGAACAGGCCAGCCAGCTGGTGCAGTATCTTTCCACTTTTTTCCGCAAAAACTTAAAGCGGCCTTCGGAGTTTGTTACTCTCGCCGACGAAATTGAACATGTGAACGCTTATCTGCAAATTGAAAAGGCGCGCTTCCAGTCGCGGTTGCAGGTCAACATTGCTATTCCGCAAGAATTATCCCAGCAGCAATTGCCCGCGTTTACCCTGCAACCGATAGTGGAAAACGCCATTAAACATGGGACATCACAACTGCTGGATACAGGGCGAGTGGCAATCAGCGCCCGACGTGAGGGGCAACATTTGATGCTGGAGATCGAAGACAATGCCGGTTTGTATCAACCGGTAACCAATGCCAGTGGGCTGGGGATGAATCTGGTGGATAAGCGTTTACGTGAACGGTTTGGCGATGACTATGGAATAAGCGTCGCCTGTGAGCCTGATAGTTACACCCGAATAACGTTACGACTACCATGGAGGGACGAGGCATGATTAAAGTCTTAATTGTCGATGATGAACCGTTAGCACGGGAGAACCTGCGTGTATTTTTGCAGGAGCAGAGCGATATTGAAATCGTTGGAGAGTGTTCAAACGCCGTGGAAGGGATCGGCGCGGTGCATAAACTGCGCCCGGATGTGCTGTTTCTCGATATCCAGATGCCGCGCATCAGTGGTCTGGAAATGGTGGGGATGCTCGACCCGGAACATCGTCCGTATATTGTTTTTCTCACCGCGTTTGACGAATACGCTATTAAAGCCTTTGAAGAACATGCCTTTGATTATCTGCTGAAGCCAATTGATGAAGCGCGACTGGAGAAAACGCTGGCGCGTTTGCGTCAGGAACGCAGCAAGCAGGATGTTTCGCTGTTACCGGAAAATCAACAGGCGCTGAAATTTATCCCTTGTACGGGGCATAGTCGGATTTATTTGCTGCAAATGAAAGATGTGGCATTTGTCAGCAGTCGGATGAGCGGTGTCTACGTTACCAGCCACGAAGGGAAAGAGGGCTTTACCGAATTGACATTACGTACCCTGGAAAGTCGTACACCACTATTGCGCTGCCATCGTCAGTATCTGGTTAACCTCGCGCATTTACAGGAGATTCGTCTGGAAGATAACGGCCAGGCCGAGTTGATTTTGCGTAATGGCTTAACCGTGCCGGTCAGCCGCCGTTATCTGAAAAGCTTAAAAGAGGCGATTGGCCTGTAAAAGACTGCTAAAATGGCTTTTTGCCTCATCAACACCTGAAGGCCTCATGCTAAGTAACGATATTCTGCGCAGCGTGCGCTACATTTTGAAAGCCAATAATAATGACCTGGTGCGTATTCTGGCGCTGGGTAATGTCGAAGCCACCGCGGAACAGATCGCCGTCTGGCTACGTAAAGAAGACGAAGAGGGTTTTCAGCGTTGTCCGGACATTGTTTTGTCGTCATTCCTCAATGGCCTGATTTATGAAAAACGCGGCAAGGATGAGTCTGCTCCGGCACTGGAGCCGGAACGTCGCATTAATAACAACATCGTGCTGAAAAAATTACGCATCGCGTTTTCGCTGAAAACCGATGACATTCTGGCTATCCTCACCGAACAGCAGTTCCGCGTTTCGATGCCGGAAATTACAGCGATGATGCGCGCACCGGATCATAAAAACTTCCGCGAATGCGGCGATCAATTTTTACGTTATTTTCTGCGTGGACTGGCAGCGCGCCAGCATGTGAAGAAAAGCTAAGACGGGTATGGCGGCCATGCGAAACATGGCCGCCGACAGATTATTTCACTTCTTTAAAACCAGCGGCTTTCATCACCAGTTCCATTTGCGCCATAGTGATACCTTTTTTGGCATCTTCAGCAGAAACGTTGATTCCTGAAATACCCTGCAGGGCTTTAAAATCCACTTTTTCCATATCGATAGTCACGTTTTCCTGCGCGTAGGTATCTGTATAGGTTAATTTTTCTTCAACACCCGCGATGTTTTTGTATTTGGCGCTTAACGGCTCAAGTGTCTTGGCAGCGTCTTCTTTGGTGGTTGCACCAATAGAAGCAAATTGAATTTTGGTTTCAGAAGATTGCTTAAGCACCTTGTCACCTTTGTAGACATAGGTAATGGCAATTTCAGTGCCGTTCAGATTGGCGCTGAATTTCTTCGATTCTTCTTTGTCACCGCAGCCAGCAAGAGAGAAAACCAGAACAGATGCAACAACGAGGGAAAACAGCTTATTGAAAGCCTTCATGTAAAACTCCATTTTATTTAATCAAGAAACTGGTGACTCTCACCAGGGGCTATATAGAATATGCCTAATACCGTGACGTGAGCAGTCCGGAACTGGAGTAGAACTCTTAGTAAAAAGCACTATTTCATCCTTGTTGCTGAAGCATGGGGAATAATTGTTCGCAAAGTAAAACACCGTTATTCATTGCTTCTACCCGTGCCTCGCTTTCTGTATTACGAAATTGTCCCAACACATGTGCCAGCCGATAAAAACCGACCGCGGAGAGGTCATTCGCCAGCAACTCTGCCTGACTAATAGCGCTCTGTTCCTGATAGCGCCAGCCGTTATGGAGCAGTTGAATAAGTAACGCCTGGCAGCGCATCAGCAACTGATGAGCGGTAGACGGCACAGGCAAAACGCTGGCAGAAGGTAGCGGTGCCACAGGCGCAGTTTCTGCGTCCAGCGCCCAGGCGCGGGTTTTTGTCATCATCACCCGTGGTTCCAGTGTCAATTGCCCATCAACAAAACTGACAAAGCCAGAAACCAGACTCACGGGGTCGTATGTTTGTTGCAAAAGCGCCGCCATGCGTTCAACGGCAAAAGGAGAACAGGCAGATGCCGGAAGGGATAACGTCAGGAGATTATCTTCACCTTCGCCGCTGATTACCTGCGCATCCAGCGTCTGGCGGCTGCTATCCCAACCGAGCGAAATACACTCAGCGACCGGCAGAATAAATAAGTTATCGACCTGATTAAGAGGCCGTATGCAGGCGGGGGGACGCTGGCGTAAATATTCCCGCAAAGCCACAATGCCCGGCTGGCGTAACGGCGCGCTCAACATTTGCCAGGCATCAGGCGACAGCGGCACAACGCTGCTTAAGCGGTTGCGGGTAGCTAACAGCAGCTCGCCATCGGCACTGCGTTTTGCTGCTTGTGAAACAATTTGCCCACCCGCCAGTGCGCCAGCCTGAAAACTAAACAGCCGACGCGTAGCTGCCGGTGAGTTTTCCTGTTCACTTCGCGGCCAACTGCGCGAAAGGTGCAAAATACTGCCGGTGTCGGGATCGGTAAACCAGATGCGTAAACCATAATGCTCAATATCCTGCCAGCAACGCATACCTAAAGACACCAGCCGCAGATGATCAAGCTTTGCTTCTCCGGCAATGCCAGAGCCAACGACCGTGCGCCACGGCACAGGAGGAACTTCACCAACACTGTCGCGCCGGGCCATCTCTTGTGCGCAATTTAATCGACTGTTTAATGCCGCAAGCTGACGTAAGCATTCTCCGGCATGATAGTGGCTGGCGCGGGCGTGGAAGGCATCAACGCTTGCCCGTAGCTGTCGTAGTGATTCACTCACCCATCGCCAGTTGCAGCGTTCCGCCGCCTGCTGCGCGCGACTGAAAGCGGCCTCGTAGTGAATAAGCGGCTGGCTGATGCCGCCCAGCCATAATGCCTGGCTTAATTGCTGAACATATTGACGACACGCGTTACCCTCGTCGTTGGCAAACGGATCGTCAGATGATGTGACGTGTTCGCTGCGCATCTGCCAGATTAAATGAGTAAATTCCGCTTGCTGAGTTTTGGCCTCGACGAAGGCCTGCACAGCCAGTACGACATGTTCGCAAAGTGTGCCTTCAATACAATCACAACGGGCGAAACGAATACTGCTGCGGGAATAAAAACGCACATCGCTCATCGGTAAGCGGGCAGAGGGAATTTCGCCCGGCGTACAGAACAACTCAATGGTGATGCCTTTAGCGACCAACGCCTGTGCGCGTTTGCGGGTGGCATCGGGCAGGGTAGCCAGTTCTTCCAGCCAGATTGCCGGATCCCACGCTTCTTCTTTTTCCGTAGGCTGGGCGGTAGTACAAAGTCGTTGATAACTTAACACAAGCATCACGCGATGACGGCACATACCGCTGGCCCCGCAGCTGCACTGAGCCTCTTTCAGTGCCTGGCCGTTCGCCAGCTGGGTACGGACACCGTCACTGAAGGTGGCGATTAAAGCGCTGTTCTCATGGCTGATTTCCGGGACGTTGCCATTTTCCAGTTCCTTAAGACTGCGCTTAACAAAACCGGCATTGCTTAACGCCGTCAGGGCCTGCGGTGTCAGTTCTAATAATTCCGGACGTAGTGAATTCATGACTGAAGATTCTCCGCAAGCCATGATGCCAGCTCGCCCGGTGTCATGGCGGCTATTTGTGCGCCGACATTTACCAGCGCCTGGGCCGTATCGTGGTCATAGCAAGGTGTTGCTGTGCTATCGAGCGCTGCCAGTCCCAGCACTTTGATGCCGCTCTGGACACACTTTTTCACCTGATGCGTCAGTAATGATGATGAACCCCCTTCGTAAAAATCGCTCACGAGGATAATGACGCTTTTCGCTGGTTGTTCAATAAGTTGCCGACCATACTCCACGGCACTGGCGATATTGGTCCCGCCGCCCAACTGTACTTTCATTAATAACTCTACCGGATCGGCAACGTCTGCCGTGAGATCAACGACGCTTGTGTCAAACGCCACCAGATGGGTACGAATGCCGGGTAACTGCCACAAACAGGCCGCCATCACCGCAGAGTGGATCACCGAATCGACCATCGATCCGCTTTGATCAACCAGTAAGACCAGTTGCCATTGTTCGCTTTGGCGTTTAATGCGGCTGTTAAAGCGGGGGGATTCGATATACAACTTGCCGTGTTGCGGGTGCCAGTGTTGCAGGTTGGCGCGCAGAGTACTTTTGAAATCAAAGTTTCGCGCCAGTGGAATAAATGAACGGCGACGGCGATCGCGGACACCAGAAAAAGCCTGGCGAACTTCCTTTGCCAGTCGCGCCATAATTTCTTCAACAACCTGGCGCACTATCTGGCGGGCGGCAGCCAGTACTTCGGGATTCATCAGATGTTTGGTGTGCAAAACGGCGCGTAGCAGGCTTTCGGAAGGCTGCATACGTTCCAGCACGTCGAGATTTGTCACCACATCTTCAATGCCGTAGCGCAGTACGGCATCGCTTTCCAGCCGCTCAATCACCTGTTGCGGAAACAGCGTGTGGATACTGTTGATCCACTCAGGAGTGGTGAGATTTGAGCCACCTAATCCACCAGAGCGTTCACCACGCTGGAGCCGTTCAGGATCGCGCCCATACAGCCACTCCAGCGCGTGATCTATCTGCCGGGCGTTGTCATCCAGCCCACAAAGCGCCGTTTCTGCCGCTTCGCCAAGAATTAATCGCCAGCGTTGTAGCTCACGGGTGGTCAGAAGATCGTTCAGTTCAGACATGGAAAACTCCCCAGTGTTGCAGCGATGCCAGTGCCTGCTGTTCGAGTTGTTGATGATGTGCAATGGCTTGCGGTGGACAATGCAACGGCATTTGCAGTGCCGAAACGGGAAGTTGCGCCAGTTGATAATGCTCAAGCACCTGATGCGCCAGCGTTCCGCGTTCTCGTGGCGGTAGCCAGGCCATCGCCGCGCGTAAATCGGGCAGGGCATTGATAAAATTGGCATCACTCAGTTGATTCAAATGGCTGCTGAAACCGGCGATAAATGCAGGTTGACAGGCCAGTTGATGACGGGCTAATGCCAGCAAACCGTGCAGCGCCTCGCCGGATTGTGCCGGGGATAACTGCGCCAGCATCGTCAGCGCCGCTTCGGCACTGGCGTTGGGATGTTCCAGACGCATTAGTGCGCCAAGAGCCGCGCCGCGATCCAGCGCCGGGGCATGAATCGCCTGACTGCGTCGCTCCAGTAAGGCTACCGCCGCAGAAAGCGAAACGCCGGATAAATTAACGCCGCTATGTAGATCGCGCAGAATATGGCAAAGCGCTTGCCAGCTATGCAGGTGAGCGTGAAACTCCTTTTCATCCGGTCTGCCGTTAGATTCACACAGCCACAGCGTGCGATCGATAGCCGCGCATAACGTCGTTTGTAATATCTGCGCGCCTTGCATACCGCTAATTTCATCCAGCCGCCATAAGGCATATAGCACTTCCAGCGCCTGGCCCATTTCGGCAAATTGATTTTCCTGGGCGATTAATAATGTGAGTTGCTCCAGTAATTGTTGACTGAAGGACGCCAGACCCGCTAACGCCGCCTGGCTAAGACATGTGGTGATACTGCCGATTCCACCCGCGTCCAGCATATCGGCTTCTAATTTATGGCGTGCGGCTTCCTGAAGTGTTGCACCAAAGCATGCGGCCTCAATCAATGCCGCATGCTGGCTAAGCGGGCGGGTTAATTTCCAGTGTTCTTCACCGTTGCCTGCAAGTGTCAGTGTACTTCCCTGCTGGCGTACAATCCCAGGGATCTCCAGTATTGCCAGCCGATGTAACACCTGACTTTGCGCCAGCCCATCGGGGGTAAAGCGATTTAAGGTAAGCTCCGCCGGAAGAGAGATTGCGGTACGTTCCAGTTCGCAGGTGACATCTTTTGGCAGAGGCAGTTGTGGCGTGGAAGGGGCAAGTTTACCGAATCCGTCACCCGCTAATGTGTCTATCAACGTTAGCAGAATCGGATCGGTATCGGGATGAATAACGCCGCGATAGCTCCACGGCAACGGTGCATTCAGGGCTTCTTTAATCAACGAGCCTGCTATGGCATCCAGCCAGTCAGTGCGTAACGGTAGTGTATGACCGCGCAACTGTGCCAGTGCCATTGCATGCAGATGTGCGGCAGCCATATCCGCGGTCGAAGCAGGCAAGTTGTGCTGGCGCAAACGGGTGAGAACCGTTTTTAGCAGTTGTTCACCGGCCAGCTGTAAGCCCCACTGCCAGCACCAGTTTTGCCAGACCGGGGCAGGCATACCGGAAAGGTATCCTGCCAGCACATCAAGGCGCTTTTCACTGTAGGGCGTGAGATAACAACCTGTAATGGCATCTGCCAGCGAGGGCAATTCCGGCGTGTTAATGTCCTGCGGGCATTCGCGCCACATTTTTGCCAGTGCCGGAGCGTGCCAGCCACCGCAGACGACTAACACGTCGCCATTATTTTGCTGCACCGCCCATGCAATCCAGCGAGCCATAAAGGCTTCGCGCTGACGATTGAGTGCATCGCCGGGGAAATCGCCCCGCAGTTGGGCAAAATAGTGCGCCAGCGCAGAGGGTAATGCAGTTTGCTGGCTTTCATCTTCGAACAAGTGATCCCACAGGGTATCGCTGTTATCCATGCGGGTGGCACGCAGCAGTAAGGCCTGGCTTTCATCTTGCGTATCAGGCGAATCGTCCTCTTCTTCACTCTGCGCCCAGCAAGGCAAATCGATGAAGTAAGTTTGTGCCTGAATACGACGTGCGGCTTGTAGCGCCTGCCACTCCGGCGAAAATTCAGCAAATGGCGTCCAGGCACCACGCCCGGGGGCTGCACCGTCCTGATACTGTCAATAACTGTAAATAGCTACCGGAAGCTGGTGGGAAAAAAAAGTTCGTCTACCCGGTCATTAAAATCAGCCGGGCCTTCAATCAACACGTATCGTGGCCGCTGGCTTTCGATTAACGATTTCACCAGCCGGGCGCAGGCCGGACTATGATGCCGGATGCCGACAATTAACGGCTCGCTCATGCCTCTTTCCTCACGGCAGGCGGTGGCGGGCTTGATAATAAGCCTGCCAGTGAGCTTCTTTATGTGTGGCGACACGCTGTTCGAAGTAACGGCGCAGACGAGCGCGATCTTCTTCGTTATCTTTGACGATGGTTCCGGCAATACAGTCCACCAGGTCGGCAGGCTCCCCCGCGCGATTCGCTAAAAACCAGGCGCGGACGCCTACGGCGTGGGCCACGTTCACGGCTTCAGCGGTGGACATAATCGCTGTCAGTGTATCCATTGACGTTTTCTTTTCGCCGTTGGCACGCAGATCGCGGAAGGTGCGTACCAGTAACTCCAGTACTGCGTCAGGCACTTTATGCGGAATACCGCTATGGGCCAGCAAACGCGCCGAAGCACTGGCGACCAGTTCCAGCTCCTGGGCGAAATCCATAATCGGAAAGACGGTTTCAAAATCGAAGCGACGCTTTAGCGCGGCACTCATCTCATTGACGCCGCGATCGCGGGTATTGGCAGTGGCAATAATATTAAAGCCTTCCCGCGCATAGAGCTGACTGGCTTCACCGGTGAGTTCCGGCACCGTCATCACCCTGTCAGAAAGCATACCTAACAGACAGTCTTGTACTTCCAGCGGTGTACGCGTTATCTCTTCAAAACGGACGATTTTGCCGTCGCGCATTCCCTGGTAAAGCGGGGCAGGGACCAGTGCTTCCGTTGACGGACCATGGTTGATAAGCAGGGCGTAGTTCCAGCCGTACTTGATTTGATCTTCGGTAGTAGATGCGCCGCCCTGGATGGTTAACCCGGCATCGCCGCTAATAGCGGTTGCCAGTAATTCAGACAGGAGAGATTTTGCGGTGCCAGGTTCCCCCACCAACATCAAACCGCGCCCGGTGGCAAGAGTGACTAACATGCGTTCGACAGCGGAGGGACTAATCACCACTTTACGGCTAATATTTTGCGCGCTATCGCCAAGGATAAAAGCACGGGCCGCAGGCAAACTTAACTGCCAACCGGGCGGGCAAGGTGCGTTATCATTTTGTTTTAATTTTGCCAGTTCATCGGCGTATAACACAGCAGCAGACGGACGCTGCAGATGATTATTCTGCGGTGACATATATTCATCCCTGAAATGTATTAATGAAATAAACGATATTTTACGCGCAATAAATGTTTGGCGCATTAGTTGTTTGAGCGAAAAATATCTGGAAAGCAGATCACAGTAAATAAAAAAACCTGCTGGTGAGGCAGGTTCTTTTATTTACTACTTTCAGGCCTAACACCACAGCCTGTGCAACATCGTGTTCCAACGAACGAATTATAACCACGGCTGGACCCCGTTGCAATTAAGATAATGAGATTTATAATCCAGACCGTTGGGACGTTGCGCCGGATCGAATCTATTTCAAGTCCTGGCTACCGGACGGGTGGTGCTGCAGGTGGTGCCCTGATCCGGAGTGCAACATCGTGGTCCAACATACGTAAACCAGTATCGACAGGCAGTGTAAGGGTAAGGTGCTGGTGTTGCGCTCCTTAATAAGGAGAGCGGATGGACACGCTGACACAAAAGTTAACCGTGCTCATTGCTGTACTGGAGCTATTAGTGGCTCTGTTACGGTTGATTGATTTGTTGAAGTAACGGGCAAATTGAAACGCATCTAAGGGGGAAAACCGCTTCCCCCTTTAATAAAATGATTACTGTTTTTATTAATTCATCATATAACTCATTTTTATTTATAAATTCATCGATTTTATATTCAACGCACCATTTGACCGGGATGTGAATATTTATGGTGGGCTATTGGCAAAAAATATCTGGAAAGTAGATCGCAGAAAATAAAAAAACCTGCTGGTGAGGCAGGTTCTTTTATTTACTACTTTGATGTTAAGTTACTGATAGTGCAACATGGCATCTCAACGAACGAATTATAACCACCTCTGGACAGTGTTGCAATTAAGATAATGAGATTTATAATCCTGACTGTTGGGAAGTTGCGCCGGATCGAACCCATTTCAAGTCCTGGCTACCGGACGGGTGGTGCCGCAGGTAGTGCTCTGATCCGGAGTGCAACATGGCGACTCAACAAACGTAAACCAGTATCGACAGGCAGTGTAAGGGTAAGGTGCTGGTGTTGCGCTCCTTAATAAGGAGAGCGGATGGACACGCTGACACAAAAGTTAACCGTGCTCATTGCCGTACTGGAGCTATTAGTGGCTCTGTTACGGTTGATTGATTTGTTGAAGTAATGGGCAAATTGAAACGCAACTAAGGGGGAAAACCGCTTCCCCCTTTAATAAACTAATATTCTATTAGTTGGTTGAATATATTCTGTAGTTCACGATTAAAAATTGCTATTACAGTTTCAGGTGATTCACCTCGTAATTTCCGCTCATCAATACACTCATCTCTTATATAAATCAACGCATCATTTATTAGCGGGTCAGCATCTTCTCGATCACGTTGATGAAATGTTGGACGTAGCCGGAATCGCTCCAGTCGATAGACGGAACCTGTAAATAATTCAGAGCATTTATGGATCTCAAGTCTGAAGGAAAACGGATCTTCAGGTACAGGGACCTCATAATCGTAAATAGCAACCAGCTCTTTTTGCACGATCATCGCTTTCCCCGCTGGTAAGTCGTGTTGATAACGGGCAGTTGCATCACTGCCCGCTGTGTTTTAATGGAAAATGACGTCAGGTGCGCTTAACGCCTCACTCAAATCAAACACATCAAGTTCGGCAAAAGTGACGGATTTATTGTCACTGTACACTCGAAGAGAACGGAAGCTCATTAGCGCTTTGCTATCAACATTGTAGTGGTTAAAACCGGGTGAAAACTTAAGGACCAGCCGGTACTCACCCAGGTCATAGACAAATGCGTCCTCATAGCCTGACTCCCAGCCTTTGTATCGCATTCCCATAAGTTGCCCAACGGTAGCAGATTTACCTTCCCAGCGATTCAAACTATTACTGGCTGACTCGTCAGGCGTGAGCAGCACCGTGCGCCGTGTCAACTGGCGAAGTGGCGGTATAATTTCGTAATCGGCAAAAAGCTGGGCAAATTCACTGCGCATTTCTGCTGTCATTTCTAACGGGTGGGCAATGCCAATCAGAGCATCCGCAGGCAGGTCAATTGGCTCATCCTGCGCATTGCAGAACTCCCCCTCTGCGGCCACACGAAAGGCGTTGAGTAAACGACGCGGTTCATTTGCCGGATACACGCCCCATATTAATCGCTGGGTAACCAGGCGGGTAAAGGGATGATTAACAAACAGAGTATGAAAATCTGCCAGCGACCAGCGTCGGGTGGTACGTAGGGCAGCTTCAAGACGCGGGAGCAGGTTTTTGCTCACCTGAGTAGCATCTTTTTTTAGCCCTTTTAGTCGGGCCAGTGCCTCGGGCGCTTTCAGTTGATCGTCATCGGCGCGCAACCGGGGAACGCTTTTCTGGCGAACGTTTTGCTGATCAAAGATAACCGGGTTGAGGTTTTCATCGAAGCGAACGGTAAACTGCCGGGGACCAAAATCAAAACTCAACGCCTGCGGATCATCAAGGCCCAGGGTTGGGACTAATCTGTCCGCTAGCTCTTCCTGGCTTAGCCCGCGATTTTCTGCGACCACCTGAAGAAATTCCGCCGCGTTATCACGTAAGGGGCGGGATTTAGCCCGTTGCGATATATGATGCAGCTGTATCAGCGCCATATCATTATTCATCAGGGTAAGGATGTTCAGGCCGCTGACAGCACGGGCAGATTTGCCTTCTTGTGGCCAGGCGAGGATCTGTGTCGTCAGATCCCGTGCCGTGCTTTCGTCACCAAAGAGACTTAACGCCAGAAATGCCCAGTTGTCTTTTGCGGGGGCACCAGCTTGTTGCCACGCAGTGAAGAGATCCCAGGCAAAAGCTGCCAGCGTTTGTGGCTGGCAGAACGTTTTCAGTTGTTCCAGCCCGCTATAAAAACGTCCCCCCTGGGTAAAGCGCAGCATTTCGCCGATAATTTCCAGAGCGTCACCGGTAACAGGCTGATTATTAGTGATAAGTCGAGGCCTGGACCACATTGCCGGATGCCAGAAATCAGGGGCTTTTGGAATGCGTGCCGGGTAAATGTCCATTGGACCCTGTTTAAGCAACTGCTCCAGGGCAGACCATACATCTGTACGCTGCCAGCGGTTTGCCACGGTTTGTAGCAATTCGCCATGTCCCTGTTCGTACAGTAAACGCAGGGCAAGTAATGCGGCTTCGCTATTATCGCTGGGTTTGGTAAAGACAAGAGGGATAAGTGCACTAGCCGTATGTTCCGGCCATTGTAAAATCCACTGGCGAGCCAGATCACGCTGCGCCGCGAAACGTCGCCAGACGCGGGCAACAGGCAGCGCCAGTTCTGTTGCGCCAAAATTTAAAATTAACGGAAATGTTTCTTTTGGACGATGTGAAAAAGCCAACAGCAGACCTGGTAGCGCATCCAATCCGAGGATACTGAGAAAATAGTCCTCACCCGCGAACAGATGCTTTTTCTCAATGATACGCAGCCAGAAGGTCAAAGCCATCTCACGCGGCAACTGTGCCAATAAATACAGGTTCCAGACACTCTTTTCCGGACGATAACGTGAGAAGTTGTCATTTTCCCATATGTTAATTAACGCTTCTATGTGACCGCTGCGGAGCGCCTGTTCTGCTAATTGTGCTTGCGGGGAGTTCCAGCCATTCAGGATCTCTTCAACCCGCCCCTGGTAGTAATGCCACTGAACAATGAGTGAATTGCGTGCAGCATCCAGTTTTCCGGGGAGTATATAATTCAGAAACAGCCATACATCATCCCCAAAACCCAGTTCCTGTAATACAACTCGTCCACTTTTTTGTTCCATGCGTTCCGCAAGAGATTCCGTGCTGAAATAACGGGCAGACTCAGTGGCGGCAAGCCTCTCTTGTTCGCCTGGTTGCCAGTAAATTTGCGGAGTTAATTCGAGCGGTGCCAAATCAAGACGTGAAGCTGTCATTTTTTTCTTACTACGCCACGGTGGTGAAACGAGCATTTCAGGCAGACTGCTGTTATCGGTGCTATCAATAACCGGTTTTGGCGGTGCCGATAAATAACTATTCAGCACTGCCCTGGCTTGAGTACTTAACCACGGCATCACTTCTGCTGCCAGTTGTGGCTGCGATGCCATCAGCGTTTGTAACAGCGTACGCCAGTATTCATCGCGTGCTTTTTGCTGTGCAGGCAGCTTTTTGTCTTCGATGATTGGATAACCTGGGCGGGCTGGTGGTTCTTTTAACGCCAGCAGTTCTGCCAGTGCGGCGAGCGTCGCGTGGGGGAAGTTTTTACTGTATTTAGCCACACGTTGCAGGCTGGGTTTGTTTTTATCAGCCACCAGTAGCAAGGTGCGGATGACTTGCGGATGGTTAATTTGTACCAGCAGACTGCCGCAATCTTCTTTATGGGCATACATTGCCAGGCGCGGAACGGCTGCCAGTCCTTGTTCGCGCAAAAGGGAGGCGCAGGCCGCGTAGCCGAAGCGGTTTTCTTGTGACATGTAGCTGGCTTCGCGATCGCTAAATACGTCCAGGCCCCAGTATCGTTCGAGTTTTTTTACCGCCGTATTATCAGTAGCAATGACCTTTAACCACTCCTTTGAATGGAGACTTGACCGGGAGCTTTCAAGACTGGCGAGTTCATTGGCTATTTCAGGTTTTTCCGGGAGGAGTAGTGCAATAAAAGGACGGCGAATTTTGGGTATTCCTGGCAGTGCGGCAATGAGTTTGTCGGCGCAACGCTGCCAGCTGCTTTCCTCTGCCAGAGAGAGATGCTTACGCAGTCGGAGATCGAATTCGTTATAGGTTTCTGAGCGATAACCATAGCCATAATCCTCGTCCTGATACTGCAATGTCACTAGCAGAGGATCACTCTCATAACATCGTGTAATAAACTGGCGTGCAATCACCACCTCAGTCGCATATTCCAGTCCCTCTTGTTGGACGATTTCGTCGAGCAACTGTTGGCTGTCATTTTGCGCGATACAGACTAGCGCCGCCATTGTCCGGGCCGGGATTGAGGGTTTGTGTTCGCCGATCAAGTTGATGGCCTGCGTGATGGCGGACTGCCACTCCAGTGAAAAATTTTCATAACGCCAGACAATGTTTTTTTTCTTCTCAGCTTTTTGTAGCAATTTATCACCCAGTGTCTGAATGATGCTTTCAGTGATAACAGGCACCGGTTCGCCCGGCCATTTGCGATGACTGAGTGGTGTTTTGCCTTTTTTATATTTCAGTTCCAGTTGGGCGTTATCCGCCAGCCACGGTAATTCCTTGTCCATGCTCTTTCCTTATTCAAACAGGGCTTCAATATCGTTAATTAGCTCGCTGGCGGTGATGGCATCGAGTACGGAGAACTGCGCTTCCTGTGTTGAATTACTCCCCCAGCCATAGCTTTCCGCTTTGCCTTCCCATAACCACAGCTTGCTTAAGAGCTGCTCAGCGCTAAGTTCGGCTGGTGACATACCCACCGCAAAACCTTCGTCGATTTCCATGATTAACGACCAGCGACCCAAAGGTTTGATCATCCATCCGATCCAGCCTCCATCCTGTGGTTCGCCCTTTATCCAGCCTTTATTCGCCAGCCCCATGACCCGACCACTCGGGCATTTTCTGCCTGCCCAGCGGGTCAGTTCACTGGCATTGCGCTCGGCTTCTGTCAGGGCGTAGCTGTTACGGTCGAGCTGGCGGAACGGTGGTAGCAGTTCGTAGTCGGCAAAAAGCTGACCAAAGGCGGCAGCATCCGTTGGTGATATTTCCAGAACGTGAGGAGTGCCGATAGAGATATCGCCTTCCGGCAGGGTGAAAAGATCATCGTCAGCGGTGCTGTAGCTGTTATCTTCTGCTACGCGAAAGCAAGCCAGTAGCTGGTTTTCGGCGCTATAAACGCCCCAAATCAGACGGCGGGTTAAGTGACGAACCAGCGGATGCTCAACCAGGAAGAGCTGGAAGTTTTCCAGCGACCAGCGGCGGCGCAGGCACATGGCGGATTCCAGCCTTGCTACCTGCTGGGCGGCGATGGTACGCGCATCTTTTTTCAGCAATTTGTAGCGGTTAACCGCATCGTTCGCCCGCGTTTCATCATCGCTTTTGTTCGGTTTGGGCAGGTCTTTCAGGCGGCTGCCGGAAACATCACGCACAAACGGTTTTAAGGTTTCATCAAAGCTGACGGTGAACTGCCGTGGGCCAAAATCCAGCAGCAGCGAACCGTTATCATCCAGACCGAGATCCGGTGCTAACCGATCTTCAAGCTCCGCCACCGTGAGTTCGCGGCTCTCGGCAATGTCGGCAATTTTTTCTTTTGCCCGCTCCTGTAATGCTTTGAATTTCAGTTTCTGGGCGATGCCGTTAAGCTGCATAAGGGCGATATCACTACCGATAGCAGCGAGAATATCCAACCCAACGGTGGCGCGTTTATGCTGGGATTCACCAGGCCAGGCGCGTATTAATGGCGTCAGTTTGCGGGCGGTGTCATCGTTACCGAGAACGCCTAACGCAGTGAACGCCCAACTCTCTTTCGACGGCGCGCCAGCGGTCTGCCAGGCGGTAAACAGATCCCAGGCAAATCCCGCCAGTGAGTCGGCGGAACAGACGTCTTTCACCTGCAATAATCCCGGATACAGAGCCTCTTCCTGAGGGAAGCGGAGCATTTCACCGAGGTGGAGGAGGGCGCTATCTGGCAGTGATTGGGCATTTGCTTTTAATACCGGGCGCGTCCAGAGCGATGGCTGATAAAAGGCCGGAAGAGTGGGGATTTTTGTCGGGTGATTATCTAAGGGATCGAGCGCAAGCAGAGCGTTCACCGCATCGGTTACTTCCGGCTGGTTATAACGTCGGGCGATTTCTTGCAGTAATGGCTGATGACCGTTTTCGGTAAGCATACGCAAGGCAGCGCGGGCGTTATCCTGTGCTTCACCGGCTTTGCCGAGCGCCGCAGGCAGCAGGCCGGTAAGGGCATGTTCCGGGTATTTCAACAGCCAGCTACGGGCGTTTTCGCGTAGCGTTTTCAGTTTGTTGAAGGCACGGGCGACGGCAGGAGCCAGCTCACTCGCTGCGAAGTAATTCGTGATGGGCAAGGCTTCTTGTGGATAGCGTGCAAGTGAGTTTACTAACCCAGGTAACCCTTTGAGTCCAAAATGTAACATGGCGTATTCGGTATCGGTATGTGGAGATAGGGTAAGGGCATTCCATGCTTTTACTGCTTTCTCCAGCGGCAATGTTGTCAAAATCCCCAACTGCCAATAATGCCCGGTAGGTGAATGAAACACCTTAAATTCACTTAGTAAGGTTGAATAATCTTCATTTAGCCATGCCTCAACTACCGCTTCGGGAGCTTTAATATATGTACCAGCGATCCGTCGTTGAAAACCCATCCTTGCCAACAGGTTGGTAGTACTTTCTTCATGGCTAACCGTGATGTGTTTTGAATACCAGATATATTTCGCCAAAAGTTGATTACTGATTTCTTCTGTCAGATAACAGATTGGCTCAATGCCTAATGGCGCTAAATCCAGCACCGGAATCGGCGATTTTTTCTTTTTCGAAAGCCAGGGAGGGGAGACTACTACGGCTGGCAGTAGATCGGCGCTGGCATGGTTTGAGGGCTGTGTCAGTTGTTGCTGGCATGATTTCAGTACGGCAACTGCGGGTGTCGAGAGCCAGGGAATGACCTGTTCTGCCAGTGCTGGTTGTGAGATAAGCATTGTCATTAGCATAATGCGCCAACTGTTCTCTTCTTTTTGCCCAAGAAGTTCCGTCAGTGCCGCCATTGCTGCATGTGGGAACGCAGCAATGGCTTTCGTCATCCGATCGTGACAGCGTTTAGTATGCCCGGCTACACGTATAAGCAGTGTTAATGCGAACGGATGATTGATATGACGCAACACATCGGCGCAGTAGTCACTTGCGGCATAGGGAGCAAATCGGGGCAGGGCTGCAACACCTTGCTCCTGTAATACGGTGGCTGACCATATCGCACCACAATAGTAATCATCAAAAATGGCATATGGTTCGTGATATTTTTCTAATGAGGCAAGAATGTGCTCATCAGTCGCCACTATTTTTAACCACTCAAGCGAGGGTAATTTTTTTTGCCCCAGTAGACGCTGGGCAATTTCATGTGCAATTTCTGGTTTTTCGGGTAATAAAAAAGCAATTAATGGTTGCCGCCATTCTGGAATATGTGGAATTGCGGCAATAAGTTTTTGTGCACATTTTTGCCAGAGAGACTCTTCCGTCAGTGATAAATGTTTACGTAGGCGTAATTCAAATCTGGAATATTGCTCCAAGTAGCTAGGTGCAATGCCAGACGGCAGAATAATAATGACATTATTCGCATAATCCCATTCAATATCAATCTGTTGAAGGTGTATTATTACATCAGTAGCATATTCCAGACCGCCTTCCTGGACGATCTGATCCATAACATCCTCACGCACTTTATATCTTGTGCATTTCATTTCAAGTGCCGTGAGTACAGCCATTACTGGTGATGGTAACTGTGTTGTTTTCAGGCCGTCGATCTGACTGATCGCCTGGGCGACGGTGTTTTGCCATTCTAAAGAACAGGCGCTGAAGTCAAATGTGGCTGTTTTATTATCCCGTTGCGACACACTACAGGCTAAGCGACGTAATTGGGTCAATTTGTCTGCTTGCTGAACAGGAACTCCGGGAAAGCGGCGATGACTTAACGTGGTGTGTACAACTTCGGGCGGAAAAACGACAGCAATATCTTTCGCCAGCCACGGTAAAACAGCATCTGTATTTTTGTCAGGCGCACGGGTTTCTGCTACGAAAGAGGGTTGTTCCTGAATAATGGTGGATAAGTCCGCTACCTTGAGAGAGCCCGTTACCGTTTGGGAAGGTTGCAAAGAATTATCCTTCGCTTGCTCCACATACCCCTTCTTCACCTTCTCCGCAATCAGCTTAAGCTCCGCTTTTGCCGCTGCCGCAGCATCTGAAAAACTTTTTATCTGACTTTGTCCGTGGGTACCGATTTTGCCCCAGCTAATATGAAGCTCATTATCCTGTTGCTCAACTGCCCAGAATTTATGTGATTTTTCGTCCTGATAGATAAAGTGTCTCATTCTGCATCCCTGTAATTTTATCCAGTTGAATGCAGATGCTACCAGTATTTATGCGGGTTAGAGAGAGACAAAATCGCAAGAAAACAACTTTAGGAATTTATAAAGAAAAGGCGCTGTCGATGCAGCGCCTTAAAGGGGGATTATTTCACCTGATGGCCTGGTTTAGCACCAGCATCCGGGCTTAACAGGAAGATATCTTTCCCGCCAGGACCAGCAGCCATTACCATGCCTTCGGAGATACCAAAGCGCATTTTACGCGGTGCCAGGTTGGCCACCATAATGGTGTGACGCCCGATCAGTGCCTGCGGATCCGGGTAGGCAGAACGAATACCGGAGAAGACATTGCGTTTTTCACCGCCGAGATCCAGTGTCAGGCGCAGCAGTTTGTCAGAACCTTCAACAAACTCTGCGTTTTCGATCAGCGCCACGCGCAGGTCAACTTTTGCGAAGTCGTCAAAGGTGATGGTTTCCTGAATCGGATCATCTGCCAGTGGGCCAGTAACTGGCGCGGCAGCTGCTTTCACTTCTTCTTTAGACGCTTCCACCAGTGCTTCAACCTGCTTCATATCGATGCGGTTATACAGCGCTTTGAACGGATTCACTTTGTGGCCCAGCAGCGGTTGCTGGATACCATCCCAGGTCAGTTCTGTATTGAGGAATGCTTCTGCGCGCTCGGTCAGTTTCGGCAGTACCGGCTTCAGGTAAGTCATCAGCACGCGGAACAGGTTTATGCCCATTGAGCAAATTGCCTGCAGGTCGGCATCGCGGCCTTCCTGTTTTGCCACCACCCACGGAGCCTGCTCGTCGACATAGCGGTTAGCCAGATCAGCCAGCGCCATGATTTCGCGCACTGCTTTACCAAATTCGCGGCTTTCCCACGCTTCACCAATCACTTCAGCGGCATCAGTGAAGGTTTTGTACAACTGCGGGTCAGCCAGTTCGCTTGCCAGCACGCCGTCAAAACGCTTGTTGATAAAGCCCGCATTACGAGAGGCCAGGTTAACCACTTTGTTCACGATATCGGCATTCACACGCTGAACGAAATCCTCCAGGTTGAGATCGATATCATCAATGCGCGAAGAGAGTTTCGCAGTGTAGTAGTAACGCAGGCTGTCAGCGTCAAAATGATTCAGCCAGGTGCTGGCTTTAATAAAGGTGCCGCGAGACTTGGACATCTTTGCGCCGTTCACCGTCACATAGCCATGAACAAACAGGTTGGTCGGCTTGCGGAAGTTGCTGCCTTCCAGCATGGCAGGCCAGAACAGGCTGTGGAAGTAAACAATATCTTTACCGATGAAGTGGTACAGCTCGGCGGTGGAGTCTTTCTTCCAGTATTCATCGAAGCTTACGCTGTCGCCGCGCTTGTCGCACAGATTCTTGAAAGAACCCATGTAGCCAATCGGTGCGTCCAGCCAGACGTAGAAATATTTGCCCGGCGCGTTCGGAATTTCAAAACCAAAGTATGGCGCGTCGCGGGAGATATCCCACTGTTGCAGGCCGGATTCAAACCACTCCTGCATTTTATTTGCCACCTGCTCCTGCAACGCACCGCTGCGGGTCCATGCCTGCAACATTTCGCTGAAAGAGGGCAGATCAAAGAAGAAGTGTTCAGAATCACGCATTACCGGCGTAGCGCCAGAAACCACCGATTTCGGCTCGATCAATTCAGTCGGGCTGTAGGTCGCGCCGCAGACTTCGCAGTTATCGCCGTATTGATCCGGGGATTTACATTTCGGGCAGGTGCCTTTCACAAAACGGTCCGGCAGGAACATGCCTTTTTCCGGATCGTACAGCTGAGAGATGGTGCGGTTTTTAATAAAACCGTTCTCTTTCAGGCGAGAGTAGATAAGTTCTGACAACTGGCGGTTCTCTTCGCTGTGCGTCGAGTGATAGTTGTCATAGCTGATGTTAAAGCCTGCGAAATCAGTCTGATGCTCCTGACTCATTTCGCCAATCATCTGCTCCGGGGTGATACCAAGCTGCTGAGCTTTCAGCATGATCGGTGTACCGTGGGCATCGTCGGCGCAGATGAAGTTGACCTCGTGGCCGCGCATTCGCTGGTAACGGACCCAGACATCAGCCTGGATGTGCTCCAGCATATGGCCGAGGTGGATTGAGCCGTTAGCGTACGGCAGTGCGCACGTCACCAGAATTTTCTTCGCGACTTGAGTCATAGTAGGCATTACTTCTTAATAGTGAAAAGGGGTTAGATAGTACCAAATGGGAAAATGTTAAGTAAGTACTTCTCTATATTCTTCAGGTAAACTATCAGCTGATGGTTTATCTATACAAAAAAGGAGTCGGGATGAACGAACAATCCCAGGCCAAATCACCAGAAGCCTTGCGCGCAATGGTCGCCGGGACACTGGCCAATTTTCAGCACCCAACCCTGAAGCATAACCTCACCACGCTGAAAGCGTTGCACCATGTCGCCTGGATGGACGACACGTTGCATGTGGAACTGGTTATGCCATTCGTCTGGCATAGCGCGTTTGAAGAGTTAAAAGAGCAATGTAGCGCCGAACTGCTGCGTATCACCGGGGCGAAAGCTATCGACTGGAAACTGTCGCACAATATCGCCACCTTAAAACGCGTGAAGAATCAGCCGGGTATTAATGGTGTGAAGAACATCATTGCGGTCAGTTCCGGTAAAGGCGGCGTGGGTAAATCCTCCACGGCGGTAAACCTGGCGCTGGCACTGGCGGCGGAAGGGGCGAAAGTCGGCATTCTGGACGCCGATATCTACGGCCCATCAATTCCCACCATGCTGGGCGCAGAAAATCAGCGTCCAACTTCGCCGGACGGTACCCATATGGCACCGATTATGTCTCATGGCCTGGCAACCAATTCAATTGGTTATCTGGTCACTGACGACAATGCGATGGTGTGGCGTGGACCGATGGCGAGCAAGGCGTTAATGCAGATGTTGCAGGAAACCTTGTGGCCGGATCTCGACTATCTGGTGCTTGATATGCCGCCAGGCACCGGTGACATTCAATTGACGCTGGCGCAAAACATTCCAGTAACTGGTGCAGTCGTGGTCACCACCCCGCAGGACATCGCGTTGATCGATGCGAAAAAAGGCATTGTGATGTTCGAGAAAGTCGAGGTTCCGGTGCTTGGTATTGTCGAGAACATGAGTGTGCATATTTGCAGTAACTGTGGTCACCATGAACCGATTTTCGGTACCGGTGGTGCAGAGAAACTGGCTGAAAAATACCACATACAGCTGCTGGGGCAGATGCCGTTACACATTTCCTTACGTGAGGATCTCGATAAAGGCACGCCAACGGTTATCAGCCGTCCGGAGAGCGAATTTACCGCTATCTACCGCCAGCTGGCTGACCGCGTTGCAGCTCAGCTCTACTGGCAGGGTGAAGTCATTCCAGGCGAGATTTCCTTCCGCGCGGTCTAACGCCTATTAACCATTCTGGTTATTCTTCATACACCGCAGAGATGTTACATTGATGCGGTGTATTAGTTTTTGCCGCATTAATGAACACTTATTTAATACTGCGAATATTCTGCGGACCTTCGTCCGAAACTCTACAAAGTCGATTGATCATACAGGCAATGCTTCATTATCATCCTTCGTGGCTGTGTAGTGGATGTACAGCTATAGTTTGTTATGCACTCATTCTATCCAGGCATAACCTTTACTACAGGGATAACGTTCAATGAATAAGTATTGGCTGTCAGGAATTATTTTTCTTGCCTATGGATTGGCTTCTCCCGCATTCTCTTCAGAGACTGCCACATTAACGATTAATGGCAGGATCAGTCCCCCAACATGCAGTATGGCTATGGTTAATAGTCAACCACAACAGCATTGTGGTCAGTTAACGTATAATGTTGACACCCGTCATCAGGTTTCTTCGCCCGTCAAAGGTGTTACGACAGAAGTGGTTGTTGCAGGTAGCGATAGCAAACGTCGAATCGTGTTAAATCGCTACGATTAATTTGGCAACCTGATTTTAATTGCATTTAGAAAGCCGAAATCATTTATATAAATGATTTCGGCTTTTTTATTGATATCAACAATACCATTTACATAAATCTACATTAATTAATAGATGCGATAAATATTTAATACTCTTAAGTATTTGTTGTATTTATATTGCATTGGTTAATTTGTTTTAAATCAATAAAACAATATGTTTACATTGCGGCAACTTTTTTGATGTGAGAAATTTGTTTCCAAGAGATACAGACTCTTAACAACCAAAAATAAATTTTATTAAGGAACATATTATGAAACGTTCAATTATTGCTGCCGCTGTCTTTTCTTCTTTTTTTATGAGCGCTGGAGTATTTGCTGCAGACGTTGATACCGGAACATTAACCATTAAAGGAAATATTGCAGAATCTCCGTGTAAATTCGAAGCGGGTGGTGATTCAGTAAGTATTAATATGCCGACTGTACCAACCACTGTCTTTGAAGGTAAAGCTAAATATTCTACCTATGATGATGCAGTCGGTGTAACCAGCAGCATGTTAAAAATTAGCTGCCCGAAAGAAGTTGCTGGTGTAAAACTCTCGTTGATTACCAACGACAAAATAACCGGCAACGATAAGGCGATAGCCAGTAGCAACGATACCGTGGGTTACTATCTCTATTTAGGTGATAACAGCGATGTCCTGGATGTTTCTGCACCTTTTAATATTGAGAGTTATAAAACAGCGGAAGGTCAATATGCTATTCCGTTTAAAGCAAAATACCTGAAACTAACAGATAACTCAGTGCAATCAGGTGATGTGTTATCTTCTCTGGTTATGCGTGTGGCGCAGGATTAATAAATAAAATTGCAAGTTTCTCCAGGTAATAAACATGGCCGCTATCCCATGGCGGCCTTTTAATTTAAGAGGCATTAAAATGAAAGGATTATTATCTTTACTCATTTTTTCTATGGTCCTTCCTGCACATGCCGGAATTGTTATCTACGGGACGCGCATTATTTACCCGGCAGAAAATAAAGAAGTTATGGTGCAGTTGATGAACCAGGGAAATCGTTCTTCGCTGCTGCAGGCGTGGATTGATGATGGCGATACGTCGTTACCACCAGAAAAAATTCAGGTTCCTTTCATGTTAACGCCACCAGTTGCAAAAATAGGGGCAAATTCCGGGCAGCAAGTAAAAATCAAAATTATGCCGAATAAACTGCCCACTAATAAAGAAAGCATTTTTTATCTGAATGTTCTGGATATTCCACCAAATAGTCCAGAACAAGAAGGTAAGAATGCACTGAAGTTTGCGATGCAAAACAGAATCAAATTGTTTTACCGGCCGGCGGGTATTGCTCCGGTAAATAAAGCGACCTTTAAAAAGTTACTGGTAAATCGCAGTGGCAATGGATTGGTGATAAAAAATGACTCAGCTAATTGGGTGACGATTTCGGATGTCAAAGCTAATAATGTCAAAGTCAATTATGAAACTATAATGATTGCCCCCTTAGAAAGTCAGAGTGTTAATGTCAAAAGTAATAATGCAAATAACTGGTATCTGACCATTATCGATGACCACGGCAACTATATTAGTGACAAAATTTAATTGCAGGAGCTGCCTATGTTGAGAATGCCCCCACTTGCATCAGCAATCGTAGCGTTATTGCTCGGCATTGAAGCTTATGCAGCTGAAGAAACCTTTGATACCCATTTTATGATAGGTGGAATGAAAGACCAGCAGGTTGCAAATATTCGTCTTGATGATAATCAACCCTTACCGGGGCAGTATGACATTGATATTTATGTCAATAAGCAATGGCGCGGGAAATATGAGATTATTGTTAAAGACAACCCGCAAGAAACATGTTTATCAAGAGAAGTTATCAAGCGGTTAGGCATTAATAGCGATAACTTCGCCAGCGGTAAGCAATGTTTAACATTTGAGCAACTTGTTCAGGGTGGGAGCTATACCTGGGATATCGGGGTTTTTCGTCTCGATTTCAGTGTCCCGCAGGCCTGGGTGGAAGAACTGGAAAGTGGCTATGTTCCACCGGAAAACTGGGAGCGGGGTATTAATGCGTTTTATACCTCTTATTATGTGAGTCAGTATTACAGTGACTATAAAGCGTCGGGTAATAGTAAGAGTACATATGTACGTTTTAACAGCGGGTTAAATTTACTGGGGTGGCAACTGCATTCTGATGCCAGTTTCAGTAAAACAAATAACAATCCAGGGGTGTGGAAAAGCAATACCCTGTATCTGGAACGTGGATTTGCCCAACTTCTCGGCACGCTTCGCGTGGGTGATATGTACACATCAAGCGATATTTTTGATTCTGTTCGCTTCAGAGGTGTGCGGTTGTTTCGTGATATGCAGATGTTGCCTAACTCGAAACAAAATTTTACGCCACGGGTGCAGGGGATTGCTCAGAGTAACGCGCTGGTAACTATTGAACAGAATGGTTTTGTGGTTTATCAGAAAGAGGTTCCTCCTGGCCCGTTTGCGATTACAGATTTGCAGTTGGCCGGTGGTGGAGCAGATCTTGATGTCAGCGTGAAAGAGGCGGACGGTTCGGTAACCACCTATCTGGTGCCTTATGCAGCGGTGCCAAATATGCTGCAACCCGGCGTGTCGAAATATGATTTTGCGGCGGGTCGTAGCCATATTGAAGGGGCGAGCAAACATAGTGATTTTGTCCAGGCGGGTTATCAGTATGGTTTTAATAACTTATTGACGTTGTATGGTGGCTCGATGGTTGCGAATAATTATTACGCGTTCACTTTGGGGACTGGCTGGAATACACGCATTGGTGCCATTTCCGTCGATGCCACGAAGTCGCATAGTAAACAAGACAACGGCGATGTGTTTGACGGGCAAAGTTATCAAATTGCCTACAACAAATTTGTGAGCCAAACGTCGACGCGTTTTGGTCTGGCGGCCTGGCGTTATTCGTCGCGTGATTACCGGACATTTAACGATCACGTTTGGGCAAACAATAAAGATAATTATCGCCGTGATGAAAACGATGTCTATGACATTGCCGATTATTACCAGAATGATTTTGGTCGCAAAAATAGCTTTTCCGCCAATATGAGCCAGTCATTGCCAGAAGGTTGGGGGTCTGTGTCATTAAGTACGTTATGGCGAGATTACTGGGGGCGTAGCGGCAGTAGTAAGGATTATCAGTTGAGTTATTCCAACAACCTGCGACGGATAAGCTATACCCTCGCGGCAAGCCAGGCTTATGACGAGAATCATCATGAAGAGAAACGTTTTAATATTTTTATATCGATTCCCTTTGATTGGGGTGATGACGTTTCGACGCCTCGTCGGCAAATATATATGTCTAACTCAACGACGTTTGATGATCAGGGGTTTGCCTCAAATAATACGGGATTATCAGGAACAGTAGGGAGTCGGGATCAGTTCAATTATGGTGTCAACCTGAGTCATCAACATCAGGGAAATGAAACGACAGCTGGAGCGAATTTAACCTGGAACGCGCCGGTGGCAACAGTGAATGGCAGTTATAGTCAGTCGAGTACTTATCGACAGGCTGGAGCCAGTGTTTCAGGGGGCATTGTCGCCTGGTCGGGTGGCGTTAATCTGGCGAACCGTCTTTCCGAAACGTTTGCTGTGATGAATGCGCCAGGAATTAAAGATGCTTATGTCAATGGGCAAAAATATCGCACAACAAACCGTAATGGAGTGGTGGTATACGACGGAATGACACCTTATCGGGAAAATCACCTGATGCTGGATGTGTCGCAAAGCGATAGCGAAGCAGAATTACGTGGCAACCGGAAAATTGCCGCACCTTATCGCGGCGCGGTTGTACTGGTTAATTTTGATACCGATCAGCGCAAGCCCTGGTTTATAAAAGCGTTAAGAGCGGATGGGCAACCATTAACGTTTGGTTATGAAGTCAATGATATCCACGGTCATAATATTGGCGTTGTCGGCCAGGGAAGCCAGTTATTTATTCGCACCAATGAAATACCGCCATCGGTTAATGTAGCAATTGATAAGCAACAAGGACTTTCATGCACAATCACCTTCGGTAAAGAGATTGATGAAAGTAGAAATTATATTTGCCAGTAATAGTCAGGTGGTTCTATGGAAATTCGCATAATGCTATTTATATTAATGATGATGGTTATGCCTGTGAGCTATGCGGCATGTTATAGTGAGTTATCTGTTCAGCACAATTTGGTTGTTCAGGGGGATTTTGCACTTACTCAAACACAAATAGCGACATATGAGCATAATTTTAATGATTCGTCATGCGTGAGTACAAATACTATCACCCCTATGAGTTCGTCGGATATTATTGTTGGGCTTTATAACGATACCATAAAATTAAATTTACATTTTGAATGGACCAATAAAAACAACATCACGTTGTCAAATAATCAGACCAGTTTCACCAGTGGTTATTCAGTTACGGTGACACCTGCGGCCAGTAATGCAAAAGTGAATGTTTCTGCGGGGGGCGGCGGTTCAGTGATGATTAATGGTGTTGCGACATTATCCAGTGCTTCATCATCGACACGCGGGAGTGCCGCAGTACAATTTCTACTGTGTTTATTAGGTGGCAAGTCATGGGATGCATGTGTAAATAGCTACAGAAATGCATTGGCACAAAATGCAGGTGTCTATTCCTTTAATCTGACATTGTCATACAACCCGATAACCACAACCTGCAAACCGGACGATTTATTAATTACTTTAGACAGTATTCCCGTTTCACAATTACCAGCCACAGGTAACAAAGCAACAATAAATAGTAAAAAAGAGGATATTATTCTGCGTTGTAAAAATTTATTAGGTCAACAAAATCAAACATCACGGAAAATGCAGGTGTATTTATCAAGTTCTGACTTGTTAACCAACAGCAACACAATACTGAAAGGTGCGGAAGATAATGGCGTAGGATTTATTCTTGAAAGTAATGGTTCGCCAGTCACACTTTTAAATATCACTAACAGCAGTAAAGGATACACAAATTTAAAAGAAATTGCGGCAAAGTCAAAACTTACAGATACAACGGTTTCAATTCCGATAACAGCCAGTTACTACGTCTACGATACAAATAAAATTAAATCTGGCGCACTGGAGGCAACCGCATTAATCAACGTGAAATACGACTAATAACAAGCAAGACGAGCAAGTGGCTAATAATAAAAAATAACAAGGTGTCTGCATTTCCCCCTCATGATGAGGGGGCTTTTTTTAGCGATGATAAAAAATCTCACCGTCGTAGGCTTTAATGATTTTACCGTCGGTGTCGCTGATCAACACGTACGCGCCACCCATATAGGTCCAGTGCGTCCCGGCATCAGGCGCGGGCAGGTTACGTAACTGCCACTGCTTAATGTTGTACTCATCGGTGCGGTACATCTCTGGGACGGTATCACCTGGTTTGAAATGCTTAAAGTCAGCAATGAAACTACTTAACTCATACTTAGAAATTCCCGAGGTATTGGTCGAACCCGCGGTGGCTGGTGCGGCCCAGGCGGCACTGGTAACCAGCAAAAGCACACCCAGCAACATCTTATTTTTAATGGTCATAAACTCTCCACTTTGGGGATCTGTAATATCAGTCGCATATCTTTCCTGCCATACAATATAACTGACAAGCGATATTTTGTTAGTGATCCCATGATTTCGTAAAAAGTGTAAATGAAAGGATGCCCTAAAAGCATCCTTAGCGAGCAGAGAGTCAGCGGAAATAGCTGATTTAAGAATCATCCTGGGCTGAAGATAACATGCAAGCCTAAAGGATTGAGTTATCGCATTATGCCCATGAAGCCATGTACGCCCATATACACACCGACTAAGCCAATCAACAGACTGGAAAAATAGGGGGCGCGTTTAGCGAGAGTGTTAAATCCGCTCCAGCGTTTTGCGACCTGCTGAACGCTGATTGCTGCGCCAACGCCTACGGTGACAAGCGTTAACGCCAGGCCAATGCTGAAACTGACGACCAGTGTTGCGCCCAGTGTCAGGGCTTTCAACTGAATGCAAATCAACAGCACGGTAATTGCTGCCGGACAGGGGATAAGACCACCTGTTAAGCCAAATAACAAAATTTGCCAGTTGGTGACCTCTCTACCATCAAAGCGTCGTTTAATATCATTGGCATGGGCTCGTGCATGGGCATCCTGATACTCGCCATGTTCGTGATGGTGATGATGTCCATGGTCGTGGTGATCTTCGTGATCGTGGTGATGATGTTCATGATCATACTCGTGCATATTCTCCAGCCAGTTGCGTTCGCCGCGCCAGGTACGCCAGAACATCCAGAACGCGGTGCCAATAATGATCACTGCGGAAATCAGCTGGAGCCACGGTTCTGCTGATTGAGCAGTAAAGCGCTTGCTGATCACCATCCCGCCAAAGGCAATTAACCAGACCACTGCGGTATGCGAAATAGTTGCTGCCAGTCCGAGCATCACCGCCTGTTTAATGGTGCCTTTGATGGCGATGATAAACGCCGCCATCATCGTTTTTGAGTGCCCTGGTTCCAGGCCATGAAGCGCACCAAGTAAGATGGCGCTGGGGATGAAGAACCAGGCGTTTCCTTGCTGAAGAAGAGTTGTAAATTCGGTCATGATAATAATTCTTAGTATTAATTCGGCAATCTGATTCTACTCCCCCCCAGTACCTGATACTACCCCCAGTAGATTAATAGTGCTATGATTTTTCATATTCTTGTTAACCAGGTGTTGCCATGTCTCATACAATCCGTGATAAACAGAAACTGAAAGCGCGTGCCAGTAAGATTCAGGGCCAGGTCGTGGCGCTCAAGAAAATGCTCGACGAGCCGCACGAATGCGCTGCAGTTTTACAACAGATTGCTGCTATCCGTGGCGCGGTAAACGGTCTGATGCGGGAAGTGATTAAAGGTCATCTGACGGAACACATCGTTCACCAGGGGGATGAGCTAAAACGTGAAGAAGATCTGGATGTCGTTCTGAAGGTGCTGGATTCATATATCAAATAATTTATTAACGCGATTGTAAAACTGCCGTTTTTCCTCGTTTACAACGCGTGCGCTGGACATTACCATCCTCCTCTGCGATTTATCATCGCAACCAAACGACTCGGGGTGCCCTTCTGCGTGAAGGCTGAGAAATACCCGTATCACCTGATCTGGATAATGCCAGCGTAGGGAAGTCACGGACCACCAGGTCATTGCTTCTTCACGTTATGGCAGGAGCAAACTATGCAAGTCGACCTGCTGAGTTCAGCGCAATCTGCGCACGCGTTACACCTTTTTCACCAACATTCCCCTCTTGTGCACTGCATGACCAACGATGTGGTGCAAACCTTTACTGCCAATACCTTGCTGGCGCTCGGTGCATCGCCAGCGATGGTTATCGAAACCGAAGAGGCCAGTCAGTTTGCGGCTATCGCCAGTGCCTTGTTGATTAACGTTGGCACACTGACGCAGCCACGCGCTCAGGCGATGCGTGCTGCCGTTGAGCAAGCAAAAAGCTCTCAAACACCCTGGACGCTTGATCCAGTAGCGGTTGGTGCGCTCGATTATCGCCGCCATTTTTGTCATGAACTTTTATCTTTTAAACCGGCAGCGATACGTGGTAATGCTTCGGAAATCATGGCATTAGCTGGCATTGCTAATGGTGGACGGGGAGTGGATACCACTGACGCCGCAGCTAACGCGATACCCGCTGCACAAACACTGGCACGGGAAACTGGCGCAATCGTCGTGGTCACTGGCGAGGTGGATTATGTTACCGATGGCCATCGCGCCGTTGGCATTCACGGTGGCGATCCGTTAATGACCAAAGTGGTAGGAACTGGCTGTGCATTATCGGCGGTTGTCGCTGCCTGCTGTGCGTTACCAGGCGATACGCTGGAAAATGTCGCATCTGCCTGTCACTGGATGAAACAAGCCGGAGAGCGCGCAGTCGCCAGAAGCGAGGGGCCAGGCAGTTTTGTTCCACATTTCCTTGATGCGCTCTGGCAATTGACGCAGGAGGTGCAGGCATGAAACGAATTAACGCTCTGACGATTGCCGGTACTGATCCCAGTGGTGGTGCGGGGATTCAGGCCGATCTTAAAACCTTCTCGGCACTTGGCGCTTATGGTTGCTCAGTTATTACTGCACTGGTGGCGCAAAATACCCGTGGCGTACAGTCGGTGTATCGCATTGAGCCTGATTTTGTCGCCGCCCAGCTCGATTCGGTGTTCAGCGATGTGCGAATCGACACCACTAAAATCGGTATGTTGGCGGAAACCGATATTGTTGAAGCGGTGGCAGAACGGTTGCAACGTTATCAGATCCAAAACGTGGTACTCGACACCGTTATGCTGGCAAAAAGCGGCGACCCGCTGCTTTCACCTTCGGCGGTTGCTACGCTGCGCAGTCGATTATTGCCACAGGTTTCATTAATAACGCCAAACTTGCCCGAAGCTGCCGCCTTGCTCGACGCGCCACACGCGCGCACCGAACAGGAAATGCTGGAACAAGGGCGATCGCTGTTGGCGATGGGCTGTGGCGCAGTGCTAATGAAAGGTGGTCATCTGGATGATGAGCAAAGCCCGGACTGGCTGTTTACCCGCGAGGGTGAACAACGGTTTACCGCACCGCGCATTATGACCAAAAACACCCACGGCACTGGTTGTACGCTCTCTGCGGCGTTGGCTGCACTACGCCCGCGCCATACAAACTGGGCTGACACCGTACAGGAGGCAAAAAGCTGGCTTTCATCAGCATTAGCCCAGGCCGACACGCTGGAAGTTGGTCACGGTATTGGTCCGGTTCACCACTTCCACGCCTGGTGGTGAGCACCGTACTATAGCTGCTTTGGTTATTGTCAGCCTTTGGCACTGACATTCAGGGATGAAACCAATGCAGCTAAGAATTACCAGTCGAAAAAAACTCACCTCTCTATTATGCGCTCTTGGGCTAATTTCCATCGTTGCAATTTATCCGCGTCAGACGGTGAATTTTTTCTATTCGACAGCAGTTCAGATTACAGACTACATCCATTTCTACGGTTATCGCCCGGTTAAATCTTTCGCTATTCGCATTCCTGCCAGTTACACCATTCACGGAATAGATGTTTCTCGCTGGCAGGAGCGGATCGACTGGCAGCGGGTGGCAAAAATGCGCGACAACGGTATCCGCTTACAGTTTGCTTTTATTAAGGCGACGGAAGGCGAAAAGCTGGTGGACCCGTATTTTTCGCGTAACTGGCAACTAAGCCGCGAAAATGGCCTGCTGCGCGGGGCGTATCATTATTTCTCCCCGTCGGTAGCAGCGCCGGTTCAGGCACGATTATTTCTGCAAACGGTGGATTTCTCACAAGGCGATTTCCCTGCGGTACTGGACGTAGAAGAACGGGGAAAATTATCGGCAAAAGAATTACGCAAACGAGTAAGTCAGTGGCTAAAAATGGTCGAAAAAAGTACGGGAAAAAAGCCGATTATTTACTCAGGAGCCGTTTTTTATCACACCAATCTGGCGGGCTATTTCAATGAATATCCGTGGTGGGTGGCTCACTATTATCAACGTCGTCCGGACAATGACGGCATGGCCTGGCGCTTCTGGCAGCATTCCGACCGTGGACAGGTAGATGGCATCAATGGTCCGGTGGATTTTAATGTATTTCATGGCACGGTGGAGGAGTTGCAGGCATTCGTTGATGGGATTAAAGAAACGCCTTAAATAAGAAGCAGTGATATACTCCCACCAGACTCCTCGGCAGGAAAAAGACAAATGGAACAAGCGCATACCCAGCTGATTGCCCAACTGAACGAGCGTATTTTAGCGGCGGATAACACGCCGCTTTATATTAAGTTTGCCGAAACGGTAAAAAATGCCGTGCGCAGCGGGGTGCTGGAGCATGGCAATATTTTGCCCGGTGAGCGTGATTTAAGTCAGTTAACCGGCGTTTCGCGCATTACGGTGCGCAAGGCGATGCAGGCGCTGGAAGAAGAGGGTGTGGTGACGCGTTCGCGCGGTTACGGCACGCAGATCAACAACATCTTCGAATACTCGTTGAAAGAAGCGCGAGGTTTTTCTCAGCAGGTGGTATTGCGCGGGAAAAAGCCCGATACGCTATGGGTTAACAAGCGTGTCGTGAAATGTCCCGAAGAAGTCGCGCAGCAGCTGGCGGTCGAAGCAGGAAGTGATGTCTTTTTGCTTAAGCGTATTCGCTATGTCGATGAAGAAGCGGTATCGATTGAGGAATCGTGGGTTCCGGCGCATTTAATTCATGATGTTGATGCCATCGGGATTTCACTTTATGACTATTTCCGCAGCCAGCACATTTACCCACAACGTACGCGTTCCCGCGTTAGCGCCCGGATGCCGGATGCCGAGTTTCAGTCACATATTCAGTTAGATAGCAAAATACCGGTGCTGGTGATCAAGCAAGTGGCGCTTGACCAACAGCAACGGCCTATTGAGTACAGCATTAGCCACTGTCGCAGCGATCTATACGTTTTTGTGTGCGAGGAGTAGTTCCTCGCGCGTTGGCGCACAATCACCGCCCCGATGCCCGACAACCCACGACGCCACTGCATTGCCCAGTAATACGGCATCCGCCAGTGGCAGACCAGAGGCCAGCCCGGCAAGTACGCCACCTGCATGACTGTCGCCCGCCCCAATGGTGTCTACAACTTGCGTTGGAAATGCCGGAATGCAGCCAGAAGCGTCGTTGCTGAAATACCATGCACCCTCTTTATCGAGACGAACGATCAACGGCGCGGCAAATTTCTCCTGCCATTGCTTGCCAAGTGTTGTTATCTCTGCGGATAAAGCAAAACGTTCGGCGGCAATCTCAGCCTCTTGACGATTGAGTGATACTAAAGGTCGACAGGCCATGATCCGCGCCAGTAATGCGTCCGGGATATCGCCGATACGTGGGCCAAAATCGATAAACGGCGTCACGTCTTGCAGCTTTTCCAGCCATTCCACTAACAATTCGCCGCAGGGCGAGGCCAGTTGATAACCGGAAAAATAGAGCAGGCTGCCAGGCGCAACGGTTAATCGCGCCAGCCACTGGCGATTCCACTGATTTTCCACACCGCTGAATGACATAAAAGTGCGTTCGCCATCCGGCTCAACCAGCGCCAGACACCAGCCGTTATCGCCTTCGGCGTTATCGATCAGGCTGATTAACCCCTCTTTCGCCATCCGGTTGCGAATAATCTCCGCCCACACGCCCTGACCGAGCGGCAAGGCATTACCCGCTTCGATGCCGAGGCGCTTTAACGCCACGGCAATATTCAGTGCGCAGCCGCCAACGTTAACGCTCTGCTGCTTCAGTTCGATATCGCACCCACGCCAGGGGAGGGCATAAGCGTCGGCGATCACATCAATGACCGCCGCGCCGACGACCATCACCGGCTGACGCGAGGTTAATTCAGGCAGCAGCGTGTGTAATCGAGCGCCGCTCATACCGCCTCCCGTTGTTGACGATATTTCGCCAGCGCTGTGGCATAGCGGTTGAAATCAAGCTGATTTACCGCATCCAGTTCCGCCTTTAATGCAGGATCGATAGCGTTAACGCCATGCAACGCGCCGCAAATCGCCGTCGCCATAGCGCCGATGGTGTCTGTGTCGCCGCCAAGGTTAGCGCACAGGACGGCGCAGCGATTCGGGTCGGTTTGTGCCAGTTCAACCAGCGCAATGGCGCACGGAACGGACTCAATAGTGCTGGTACCTGCGCCAACGACCTGGTAAAGCTGTTCGCTGGCGGATTCGGTGCCGTCGGCATTGCGCACAATTTTCAGCGCAATCTCCAGACGTGCTGCCAGTGAGGCGCTGAAGGTAGTGATGCGTTTTTGCTGTGCATGTCGCGCAATTGAAGGCAGGGAATCAACAATCGCTGACCAGCTTTCTCCGTCAATGGCACGAGAAATCGCCCATGCGATGACTACCGCACCTGCAACTGCCAGATCGGATTTATGGGTCGGGCTCGACGCCAGCGCCACATCATCAATAAAGGAATCAACATCACGCGCCGGAAGCAAACAACCTAATGGCGAGACGCGCATCGCTGCGCCGTTGGTCACGCCGTTGTTTTCCAGTTCAGCAACGGGTTTACCGTCGCGAATGGCGTTAAGCGCAATCTTCGAGGTCGGACCTAGTACATTTTTGTTAAAGGCGTCGAAACGCAGCGCCCAGTCGAGAATATTACGCCCAATCAGATCCGGATCGATCTTGCCTTCACGTTCCAGTAACGCATCCGCCAGACACAGCGCCATCGAGGTATCGTCGGTGAATTCGGCGCGGTTAAAATAACAGGCCGCGTTATTCTCCTTTGGTCCAGGCAGAAAACGGTCAATCCAGCCAAAGTGTGCTTTAACGCGGCTGCGTGGCCAAAGCTCGGAGGGCATCCCCATCGCATCCCCTAACGCCTGCCCATAAAGAGCACCGAGAATACGTTCTGTTTTCATTTAACTTCCCCTTGTGTCAACGCAATATCGCGATCATCGACCTTGATAGCCGTAATTTCGTTGTCGGATTCGCGGAAAAAAATCATGAACAGCACGGCGATAATGGCAATCATCACCGCGCCGAAAGTCCACATCCCGGACCAGTTGAAAGTCAGCCCGTTTACCGGTTCCGGATAAGCGAACATCTTTTCCATCATCACACCGCCAAGACGATAGCCGAGCAAACTGCCGAAGCCCTGGCAGCAGAGCGTGATCAGCCCCTGCGCGGCGGTACGCATATGCACGGGGGCTTTTTTATCGACATAGATGTAAGCGGTAACGTAGTAAAAATCGTAACTTACGCCGTGAAGCAAAATACCGAGGAACAGTAACGCGTAGGTGAAATATTCATCCGCACTACCGTAAATAAAGAAGCCATAGCGGATCGCAGCGGTGACCAGACCAAGCAATAATACCTTTTTGATACCAAAGCGTTTAGTGAAAAACGGCAATGCCAGCATAAAGAAGATTTCAGAGAACTGGCCGAGCGTCATCCAGCCGGTGGCGTTTTTCATGCCAACTTCGGTCAGATAACCGTTGGCAAAGATGTAATAGAACGCCAGTGGCATCGCAAACAGGAATGAACAGAAGAAAAAGACGAGGAAGTTTTTATCGCGCAGCAGGATCAGCGCATCCAGGCCGAGCATGACTTTAATGTCCATTTTGCCGGTGCTTTTTGGCGGCGTGTCGGGCAGGAAAAACGCAAACACACCGAGCAGAGCAGAACTTCCGGCGGTAATCAGCAGCGGGATGTTAGTCGGTGAGATATCGGCATACCCCAGCATTTGCGGCAAGAAACCACATGCCAGACCAGAGGCAATCCAGCCGATAGTGCCCATCACACGAATGCGCGGGAAATCACGCTCCACATCCGGCACGTTGGCAAAAGCGATACTGTTAGTCAGCGCAATGGTCGGCATATAGGTTAGCGAGTAGGCCAGCAGTAACGGGAAGAACCCGGCAAAAGTGGTCTGTTGCGCAGCGAAATACATCAGCAGCGCGCCTGCGAACATCAATACCGCCAGCACTTTTTGCGCCGAGAAAAAGCGGTCAGTGATGGAGCCAACCAGAATTGGCGACAGGATCGCCGCAATGGCTGTGCAGGCATACGACCAGCCAATTTCTCCGGCACTAAAACCGCTTTTACTTAACCACAACCACAATGGCACAAACCACGCGCCCCAGATAAACCATTCAACAAACATCATGAACGACAGCTTTGCTGTTGTTTTCATCTTTTAATTCCTTCATGACAGGTAATGTAAGGTACGCGATGACAATACCACTTAATAATACCTTTTAAATACCTTTGCGGTGAAAACTTGACCGCGCTAACATTTTTTCTGATGAATCGAGCCAACAGAAAACGCTGAAAAAACATCCAAAAGATGGAAAAACTCGCCCGTAACGACCAGGATTATGATTGCCCGCAAAAGGCGGGCCAGGACAATCCATAGCCGATATCCAATCGGAATTTACGGGAGCATAGTAATGACAGATATTGCGCAGTTGCTTGGCAAAGACGCCGACAACCTTTTACAGCACCGTTGTATGACAATTCCTTCTGACCAGCTTTATCTCCCCGGACATGACTACGTAGACCGCGTAATGATTGACAATAATCGCCCGCCAGCGGTGTTACGTAATATGCAGACGTTGTACAACACCGGGCGTCTGGCTGGCACAGGATATCTTTCTATTCTGCCGGTTGACCAGGGCGTTGAGCACTCTGCCGGAGCTTCATTTGCTGCTAACCCGCTCTACTTTGACCCGAAAAACATTGTTGAACTGGCGATCGAAGCGGGCTGTAACTGTGTGGCGTCAACTTACGGCGTGCTGGCGTCGGTATCGCGGCGTTATGCGCATCGCATTCCATTCCTCGTCAAACTTAATCACAACGAGACGCTAAGTTACCCGAATACCTACGATCAAACGCTGTATGCCAGCGTGGAGCAGGCGTTCAACATGGGCGCGGTTGCGGTTGGTGCGACTATCTATTTTGGCTCGGAAGAGTCACGTCGCCAGATTGTAGAAATTTCTGCGGCTTTTGAACGTGCGCACGAGCTGGGTATGGTGACAGTGCTGTGGGCCTATTTGCGTAACTCCGCCTTTAAGAAAGATGGCGTTGATTACCATGTTTCCGCCGACCTGACCGGTCAGGCAAACCATCTGGCGGCAACCATCGGTGCAGATATCGTCAAACAAAAAATGGCGGAAAATAACGGCGGCTATAAAGCAATTAATTACGGTTACACCGACGATCGTGTTTACAGCAAATTGACCAGCGAAAACCCGATTGATCTGGTGCGTTATCAGTTAGCTAACTGCTATATGGGTCGGGCTGGGTTGATAAACTCCGGCGGTGCTGCGGGCGGTGAAACTGACCTCAGCGATGCAGTGCGTACTGCGGTTATCAACAAACGCGCTGGCGGAATGGGGCTGATTCTTGGACGTAAGGCGTTCAAGAAATCGATGGCTGACGGCGTGAAACTGATTAATGCCGTGCAGGACGTTTATCTCGATAGCAAAATTACTATTGCCTGATACGCCTCATACGAACAGCACCACCCCGTAGGACGGATAAGGCGTTTACACTGCATCCGGCAACCTATGCCTGATGCGACGCGGAAGCGTCTTATCATGCCTACATAGCACTGCCACGTATGTTTACACCGCATCCGGCATAAAAACACGCGCACTTTGCTACGGCTTCCCTATCGGGAGGCCGTTTTTTTTTGCCTTTTACTCCTCGAACAATTTTCACATTGTCGTTTTTGTGATCGTTATCTCGACATTTAAAAACAAATCATTTCATTATATTTTGAAATCGAAAACAAACGACAGGATATGAAAATGTACGTGGTATCGACAAAGCAGATGCTGAACAACGCACAGCGCGGCGGTTATGCGGTTCCGGCATTCAATATTCACAATCTCGAAACGATGCAAGTGGTGGTGGAAACCGCTGCCAACCTGCATGCGCCGGTCATCATCGCCGGAACGCCTGGCACATTTACTCATGCTGGTACAGAAAATCTGTTGGCGCTGGTCAGCGCGATGGCGAAGCAATATCACCATCCACTGGCAATTCATCTCGACCATCACACGAAATTTGACGATATCGCTCAGAAGGTTCGTTCTGGCGTGCGCTCAGTCATGATTGACGCCTCGCATTTGCCTTTTGCGCAAAATATTTCACGGGTCAAAGAGGTGGTGGATTTTTGCCATCGCGTTGATGTCAGCGTCGAAGCGGAGCTGGGGCAACTTGGCGGCCAGGAAGATGATGTGCAAGTCAATGAAGCCGATGCTTTTTATACCAACCCCGCTCAGGCGCGTGAATTTGCCGAGGCAACCGGAATTGATTCCCTGGCGGTCGCCATCGGCACGGCTCATGGGATGTATGCCAGCGCACCGGCGCTTGATTTTTCTCGACTGGAGAACATTCGCCAGTGGGTGAACTTACCGCTGGTGCTGCATGGCGCGTCAGGGTTATCGACTAAGGATATTCAGCAAACCATCAAACTGGGGATATGCAAAATCAACGTTGCAACGGAGCTGAAAAATGCCTTCTCGCAGGCGTTAAAAAATTACCTGACCGAGCACCCTGAAGCGACCGATCCCCGGGATTATTTGCAGTCGGCTAAATCCGCAATGCGCGATGTGGTGAGCAAAGTGATTGCCGATTGTGGCTGCGAGGGCAGGGCATAACGCACCTGCCATTTAATAAGGAAAAAACATGAAAGCGTTAATTGCCCGGCATAAAGCTGGTGAACATATCGGCATATGTTCAGTCTGTTCTGCCCATCCGTTGGTTATCGAAGCGGCGCTGGCATTTGATCGCAACAGCACGCGCAAAGTGCTGATTGAAGCAACGTCAAACCAGGTCAATCAATTTGGCGGTTATACCGGAATGACACCGGCAGACTTTCGCGAATTTGTTTTTACGATTGCCGATAAAGTTGGGTTTGCACGCGAACGCATTATTCTCGGCGGCGATCATCTGGGGCCAAACTGCTGGCAGCAAGAAAATGCGGATGCGGCGATGGAAAAATCCGTCGAGCTGGTAAAGGAATATGTTCGTGCCGGTTTCAGTAAAATTCATCTTGATGCGTCAATGTCCTGCGCGGGGGATCCCATACCGTTAGCACCAGAAACGGTTGCGGAACGAGCTGCTGTGCTTTGCTTTGCTGCGGAAAGTGTGGCGACAGATTGCCAGCGTGAGCAACTGAGCTATGTCATTGGCACCGAAGTTCCGGTTCCGGGCGGTGAGGCCAGCGCCATTCAGTCAGTACACATCACCCATGTTGAAGATGCCGCCAATACTTTACGTACGCATCAAAAGGCCTTTATTGCCCGTGGGCTGACAGAGGCGTTAACACGCGTGATTGCCATCGTGGTGCAGCCGGGCGTGGAATTTGATCACAGCAATATTATCCATTATCAGCCGCAGGAAGCGCAGCCGCTGGCGCAATGGATAGAAAGCACCCGAATGGTTTATGAAGCACATTCTACCGATTACCAGACCCGGACGGCTTATTGGGAATTAGTCCGCGATCACTTTGCAATATTGAAAGTCGGTCCCGCATTAACCTTTGCTTTACGCGAGGCGATATTTGCACTGGCACAAATTGAGCAGGAACTTATCGCCCCTGAAAATCGCAGCGGTTGCCTAGCGGTAATTGAAGAAGTGATGCTCGACGAACCGCAATACTGGAAAAAATATTATCGTACGGGTTTTAACGATTCATTACTGGATATTCGTTACAGCCTGTCGGATCGTATTCGTTATTACTGGCCGCATAGTCGGATTAAAAATAGCGTCGAAACGATGATGGTGAATCTTGAAGGCGTGGACATCCCACTGGGCATGATTAGTCAGTATCTTCCCAAACAATTTGAACGCATTCAGTCCGGGGAATTATCAGCAATACCGCATCAGCTGATTATGGATAAAATTTATGATGTTTTGCGCGCCTATCGCTACGGCTGTGCGGAATAAGGACGGTATATGACTAACCTGTTTGTTCGTAGCGGAATTTCTTTTGTCGATCGTAGCGAAGTTTTAACCCATATCGGTAATGAGATGCTCGCGAAAGGTGTGGTTTATGATACCTGGCCACAGGCATTAATTGCCAGAGAAGCAGAATTCCCTACCGGGATAATGCTTGAGCAGCACGCCATTGCTATACCGCATTGTGAGGCGATTCATGCTAAGTCGTCAGCCATTTATCTGTTAAGGCCAACAAATAAAGTTCATTTTCAGCAAGCGGATGATGATAACGACGTGGAGGTGTCGTTGGTTATTGCGTTGATTGTGGAAAATCCGCAGCAGCAATTGAAACTTTTACGCTGTTTATTTGGCAAGTTACAACAGCCCGATATCGTCGAGACACTAATTACTCTTCCTGAAACTCAGTTAAAGGAATACTTCACAAAGTATGTTTTAGATTCAGACGAATAAATCCCTCTGTAACAATAAAAAGGACTATTTATGAAACGCAAGATTATTGTCGCTTGCGGAGGCGCGGTTGCGACCTCTACGATGGCGGCGGAAGAAATTAAAGAGTTGTGTCAGAATCATAATATTCCTGTTGAATTAATCCAGTGTCGGGTTAATGAAATAGAAACCTATATGGATGGTGTGCATTTGATATGCACCACTGCCAAAGTGGATCGTAGTTTTGGCGATATTCCGTTAGTTCACGGCATGCCTTTTATTTCTGGTGTCGGTATCGAAGCATTACAAAATAAAATTCTGACTATCTTACAGGGGTGACCTATGTTTTCAGAAGTCATGCGTTATATTCTCGACCTCGGCCCTACGGTGATGCTTCCGATTGTCATCATTATTTTTTCTAAAATATTAGGCATGAAGGCAGGCGATTGCTTTAAAGCGGGTCTGCATATCGGGATTGGCTTTGTTGGCATTGGCCTTGTGATTGGCTTAATGCTGGATTCCATTGGTCCGGCGGCGAAAGCGATGGCGGAAAATTTCGACCTGAATCTGCATGTGGTCGATGTCGGCTGGCCGGGCTCTTCACCAATGACCTGGGCTTCGCAAATTGCGCTGGTGGCGATTCCGATTGCGATATTGGTTAACGTGGCGATGTTACTGACCCGTATGACGCGGGTGGTAAATGTTGATATCTGGAATATCTGGCATATGACCTTCACCGGCGCGTTGCTGCATCTGGCAACCGGTTCATGGATGATAGGGATGGCAGGTGTCGTAATTCACGCGGCGTTTGTTTATAAGCTCGGCGACTGGTTTGCCCGCGATACCCGAAATTTCTTTGAGCTGGAAGGTATTGCTATTCCGCACGGTACGTCGGCGTATATGGGGCCGATTGCGGTGCTGGTCGATGCTATCATCGAGAAAATCCCAGGCGTTAACCGAATTAAATTTAGCGCCGACGATATTCAGCGCAAATTTGGTCCATTTGGCGAGCCTGTCACCGTGGGTTTTGTGATGGGGCTGATTATCGGCATCCTCGCGGGTTACGATGTCAAAGGTGTATTGCAGCTGGCGGTAAAAACGGCGGCAGTGATGCTGCTAATGCCACGGGTGATTAAACCCATCATGGATGGTTTAACGCCCATCGCTAAGCAGGCTCGTAGTCGTTTACAGGCGAAGTTCGGCGGTCAGGAGTTCCTGATTGGCCTTGATCCGGCGTTGCTGCTGGGACATACGGCGGTGGTATCGGCAAGCCTGATTTTTATCCCACTCACCATTTTAATTGCTGTTTGTGTGCCGGGTAATCAGGTGCTGCCGTTTGGCGATCTTGCCACCATCGGCTTCTTCGTGGCGATGGCGGTCGCCGTGCATCGTGGAAATCTGTTCCGCACCTTAATCTCGGGTGTCATCATTATGAGCATCACCCTGTGGATCGCGACGCAAACTATTGGTTTGCACACCCAACTGGCGGCTAATGCTGGGGCGTTAAAAGCCGGGGGTATGGTGGCTTCAATGGATCAGGGCGGTTCTCCCATTACCTGGTTACTGATTCAGGTTTTCTCCCCGCAAAATATTCCCGGTTTCATTATTATCGGTGCAATTTATCTGACCGGTATTTTCATGACCTGGCGTAGAGCGCGTGGCTTTATTAAACAAGAGAAAGTCGTTCTCGCAGAATAATTTTTACCTGAGGGGGAGGTTATCCCCCTTAACAATCAGGAGTTTTTATGAAATCAGTGGTGAATGATACTGATGGTATCGTGCGCGTTGCAGAAAGCGTCATTCCTGAAATTAAACATCAGGATGAGGTGCGGGTAAAAATTGCCAGCTCGGGCTTATGTGGTTCCGATTTACCCAGGATATTTAAAAATGGTGCACATTATTATCCAATAACGTTAGGCCATGAATTTAGCGGCTATATTGATGCGGTGGGATCCGGTGTTGATGATTTACACCCTGGCGATGCGGTTGCCTGTGTGCCGTTATTACCCTGTTTTACTTGTCCAGAGTGTCTGAAAGGGTTTTATTCCCAGTGCGCAAAATATGATTTTATTGGCTCGCGGCGTGATGGTGGATTTGCTGAATATATTGTCGTTAAGCGAAAAAATGTCTTTGCTCTACCCACGGATATGCCTATTGAGGATGGGGCTTTTATTGAGCCGATTACCGTTGGTCTGCATGCTTTTCATTTAGCGCAAGGTTGTGAGAATAAAAACGTTATTATTATTGGTGCCGGAACCATTGGCCTGCTGGCTATTCAGTGCGCTGTCGCGCTGGGAGCAAAGAGTGTGACGGCTATCGACATTAGCTCAGAAAAACTGGCACTGGCAAAATCTTTCGGTGCGATGCAAACATTTAACAGTAGCGAAATGAGCGCGCCGCAAATGCAGAGCGTTTTACGCGAACTGCGTTTTAATCAGCTTATCCTCGAGACGGCTGGCGTACCGCAAACTGTCGAACTGGCGGTAGAGATTGCCGGTCCTCATGCCCAACTGGCGCTGGTGGGCACGTTGCATCAGGATCTGCATTTAACATCGGCAACGTTTGGCAAAATATTGCGTAAAGAGCTGACGGTTATCGGCAGTTGGATGAACTATTCCAGCCCTTGGCCGGGGCAGGAGTGGGAAACGGCGAGCCGGTTGCTGACAGAATGTAAGTTAAGCCTGGAGCCATTAATCGCTCACCGTGGAAGCTTTGAAAGCTTCACCCAGGCGGTGCGTGACATCGCTCGTAATGCCATGCCGGGCAAAGTGTTGCTCATTCCATGAAACCGCGGGCCAGCGTGATGCTGGCCCGGTATTGTGCAAAACAGATCATTCACCAATGGTCCCCCTTCGTTTACACTAGCCACAATTGAATATGGGTAAATGACGATGAATTCATTCGAGCGAAGGAATAAGATCATCCAATTAGTGAATGAACAGGGAACCGTGCTTGTTCAGGATCTGGCGGGAGTATTTGCTGCCTCGGAAGCGACAATCCGTGCCGATTTGCGCTTTCTCGAACAAAAAGGCGTGGTTACGCGCTTTCATGGCGGTGCGGCGAAAATAATGTCCGGTAATAGTGAAACCGAGACCCAGGAAGTCGGGTTTAAAGAGCGATTTCAGCTCGCCAGCGCGCCCAAAAACAGAATAGCGCAGGCGGCAGTCAAAATGATCCATGAAGGGATGACCGTTATTCTCGACAGCGGAAGTACCACAATGCTTATCGCCGAAGGATTAATGACCGCTAAAAATATCACGGTGATTACCAACAGTCTCCCGGCTGCGTTTGCCCTTTCCGAAAATAAAGACATTACTCTGGTCGTCTGCGGTGGCACGGTCCGCCATAAAACGCGATCTATGCATGGATCTATTGCTGAACGTTCCCTGCAGGATATTAATGCCGATTTAATGTTTGTCGGTGCTGATGGTATTGATGCGGTTAATGGTATTACGACCTTTAATGAAGGTTATTCGATTAGCGGTGCGATGGTCACCGCCGCTAATAAAGTGATTGCCGTTCTCGATTCATCGAAATTTAACCGTCGCGGTTTTAATCAGGTACTGCCAATCGAAAAAATTGACATTATTATTACCGATGATGCTGTATCAGAGGTGGATAAACTGGCATTGCAGAAGACACGGGTAAAATTAATTACGGTGTAGTATTGTTCTGTATGCCGGATAAGGTATTTACACCGCATCCGGCATTTCGGATTCTCCCTGGTTCAAGAGAGAATAGTTTGATTAACGCAATAATGGACAATCTGGTGGTAATCGACAACGCAACGCCGCCGGAAGTATTTCAATATGAAAGTTTTGTCCGCTCAACGGTTCGCCATCAAGATTAAAAGTGATTTCGTGTGGGGCTTGTATATCAAACCACGACGAAGCGCCTTCGATAATATTCGGGTTATCTTCGTCAGATTTTAAGGTTGATACGAGAGCCGGAAGAATTTCATCGCCGGTAAAAATGCGCAGTTGCAGCAAGCCATCGTTAATTAACGCGTTCGGACACAATTGCTGACCGCCACCGGCCTGACGCCCGTTACCAATACCAATGACCAGGGCGTCACCTTGCCAGTGAAAGTTTTCACCGCGGATTTCACAACGGTCCGGTTGCAGAGTATCCATGCGCATTAAGCCATGAATGATGTAAGAGACGCCACCCAGCGCGGCTTTTAATTTTTCCGGCGTTTCTGTGGTAATACGCGTCCCAAATCCGCCTGTCGCCATATTAATAAAACAGGTTTGTTTGTTGACCTGCGCCATATCTATCGCAATGGCGTTACCGGCAATTGCCAGTTTCAGCGCCTTATCCAGTGCCTCAGGAATCCCTACACTGGTGGCAAAATCATTGGCGGTTCCTAATGGCAAAATTCCCAGCGCGGGTATGTCATCCCCCTCACACTGAATCAACGCCGTAGAAACTTCATTAATGGTGCCATCGCCACCACCGGCAATCACCGTTGCGACGCCCAACTTCCGGGCCTCCTCTACATATCGTGCGGCATCGCCTTTCTCCCAGGTGACCCGCACATGGATCGTCATTCCTTCCTCACGCAACAGCATAATTGCTTCGCGCAAGGGTAGATTGTCAGTACTTTTGCCATTAAGAATCAGTAAGCTGGCGGGAAATTCTGCCATGATCGTATGTGCCTTTATGATTGGTCTGTAGATAGTGTAGAGCAGAAAACAAAAGGTGGAGTCAGAACAGGATGAAAGTCGGAGGATAAAAAGTCAGTTCAAGTATGGAGGATTCAGTGGTTACCACCAGGAGCTTGCAATGGGGACAGCGAATACTAACGGCTGCCACCGATAAATTTCAAAAAAGAGCATATACCTAATATTCAACTAAACAGTGGCATCTTCAATATAATATATTAAAGCCCCCATGGAGTTACCCTGAAGGGCCTCAATGTCCGTAATTCCTACTTATGTAGGAAATGTTGTACAGAACATTTATTATAATCCTATTCAATTATAATAATCATGCCATTATTATATTTAAACACTAGAGAGTGTCGTTGGTATTTAATGGGGGAAGGTGAGATGAAAAAGATAGCTGCTATATCATTAATTAGTATTTTTATTATGTCTGGTTGTGCTGTGCATAATGATGAGACAAGTATCGGTAAATTTGGTCTTGCATATAAAAGTAATATTCAGCGTAAACTCGATAATCAATACTACACCGAAGCCGAAGCTTCTTTAGCCAGGGGCAGAATATCTGGTGCAGAAAATATAGTAAAAAATGATGCAGCCCATTTCTGTGTTACTCAGGGCAAAAAAATGCAGATAGTTGACCTGAAGACAGAAGGTGCAGGATTACATGGCGTCGCTCGTCTGACATTCAAATGTGGAGAGTGAGAATATTTTTTGGTAAGCGTCAAACATGCGCGTTCTGGTTGTGCTTAGCCGGAACCTGTGCGAGCACGATGCCGTTACGTGAAAGGCATCGTGCTATGAAGGGAGATTCTATCGATGTGGTCAATGGAAGACGGTTACCAGAGATAGGGCTTATGCATAAAAAAATAAGCCCGTGTAAGGGAGATTACACAGGCTAAGGAGGTGGTTCCTGGTACAGCTAGCATTTTATGGGTTATGTTTTTCAGCGAAACGGATGATAACCTTAATAAATGCAGCTGTATGTGATCGGTTTCTAAGAATTTTCCATCCGGGAAAAATAATCGAAATTAATCACTTACCGTGGGGATTACGCGTGGTTTCCCCGGAGAAATTACGCATCAGCAGCGCGTAATTGAGCTCAAGATCCTGCGGGACCGGGAGCCACACAGTATAACCATCGCCTGGTGCTATCGGCATAGCTTCGCCTTTGGCGTTTTCCATGTGCTCAAGGGTAAAATTAATGTTGCCTTGCGGCGTCATCAGCTCAAGGCTGTCGCCAACGGAGAATTTATTTTTCACCGCTACCGCCGCGAGGTCCCCCTTGCGCTCACCGGTAAACTCACCAACAAACTGCTGGCGGTCAGAAACTGAATAACCGTATTCGTAGTTCTGATAATCGTCGTGAGTATGACGACGCAGGAAACCTTCGGTATAGCCACGATGCGCCAGACCTTCCAGAGTTTCCAGCAGGCTGGTATCGAACGGTTTTCCCGCAGCGGCGTCATCAATAGCTTTGCGGTAAACCTGTGCGGTGCGTGCACAATAGTAGAAAGATTTGGTACGACCTTCGATTTTCAGCGAATGCACGCCCATTTTGGTCAGGCGTTCTACATGGGCGATGGCGCGCAGATCTTTCGAGTTCATGATGTAAGTGCCGTGCTCATCTTCAAACGCGGTCATATACTCGCCCGGACGCTGGGCCTCTTCGATCATAAACACTTTGTCGGTTGGTGCGCCGATACCCAGCGTCGGCTCAACATTTTGCACCGGAATCGGCTCGTACTTGTGTACGATGTTGCCAACATCATCTTCTTTCCCTTCCTGGACGTTGTACTCCCAGCGGCAGGCGTTGGTGCAGGTGCCCTGGTTCGGGTCGCGCTTGTTGATATAGCCAGAGAGCAGGCAGCGACCGGAGTAGGCCATGCACAGCGCGCCGTGAACGAAGATCTCGATCTCCATATCCGGCACCTGATTGCGGATCTCTTCAATCTCTTCCAGCGACAGCTCGCGAGAGAGGATCACGCGGGTCAGGCCCATTTGCTGCCAGAATTTCACCGTCGCCCAGTTCACGGCGTTAGCCTGCACCGAAAGGTGGATCGGCATTTCAGGGAAGTGCTCACGCACCAGCATAATCAGCCCTGGATCGGACATAATCAGCGCATCCGGCCCCATTTCCACCACCGGTTTCAGGTCACGGATAAAGGTTTTCAGCTTGGCGTTGTGCGGTGCAATGTTGACCACGACATAAAACTTTTTCCCCAGCGCGTGGGCTTCATTGATGCCGAGCTGAAGATTTTCGTGGTTGAATTCGTTGTTGCGCACACGCAGGGAATAACGCGGCTGGCCCGCATAAACAGCATCTGCGCCATAAGCGAAAGCGTAACGCATATTTTTCAGCGTTCCCGCCGGGGAAAGGAGTTCCGGTTTAAACATAATTCTCTCGTTCTGATGACAGGTCAGATCCGCTTCACCTGATGAAGCGGTTAGGGGAGTGCCCCCACTTTAAGGGCGGGCATTGTAGCGCAATCGGCGGGTTTAGCTCCAGTGTAAATGTCTGGTGGCGTCCTGGTTTTGGTTAAGGATACGAATGACGATAATTTCCCCTGGTGATTGCAGGAAATAAATGACGTGGCGTTCAAAAGGAAGAACAAAAATACCTTCGCCTAATTCAGGTCTGGGCGTACCTATATTATTGTTACTCAGAATCTGGAGAACGTCTGAAAGATGTTCCACATATCTGTCGGCTTGTGGTTCGCCGAAATGGTGATAGCTGTAATACCAGATGCCTTCTAAATCCTCATTGGCTTTTGGCATGAGTTTAATAATACGCACATTATTTCCTTATCCCTGCTTTCACCTTCCGTAAGAACGCGTCCTTTTCCCACGGCTGAGCTTCACCACTACTCAACCCTTCTGCGAGCATGTCACGTAACGCTTGCAGGCGAGACTCTGCTTGCTTTTCTCGAAGTAATCGCAGTGACTCACGGATCACTTCGCTTTGGGTGCGATAGTCGCCGGATTCAATTAAGGACTCGATAAATTCACGCAACTCATCGCCGAGATCAACCGTCATCGTTCTGGCCATTTTACGCCCGCCTGTAAGTAAAAATCTTACATCAGTGTATGTCATAAACCGGATAGCGTCACGAAAGTATTAGAAGATATTTTGGCACATGAACATGTTCAGGAGGATAAGTATGGGATGGTAAACAAAGAAAGCACAACGAGTGCTCGTCAGTGCCCACTATTTTAATGGCGGCGGTTACTCTTAATTATTAATAACTAAGCGTTATTTGGATATAAAGCCGGACGCCAACAACCCACGCCCGGCATCGTAATTACGTATTGTCTTTCACCGTCTGGCTTGTGCCATTGGCTTTAACGGAGGCAATTCCGGTTTCACGAGATTGCGCGGTGGCGTACATCTGGCTGGAGCCGATAATTTGATGATTAGCGGCTTTCAGATTGAAATAGAATTTGCCGTTACTTGCCGTTTTTTTCTCATAGCGTTCTTCTTGCGGGCTGTTGCTACGCACCGACGCGATGCCCTTTTCCGCAGAGGCTTTTGAGGTATACAGCTCGCTGGTGAGGATAGTCTCACCATTGCCCGCTTTTAGCACAAACCGGAACTGATTATCACTGCTCTTACTGAGTTCAAACCAACCAGCCATAATGACTCCTTGATTGAAATTGCGTATCGAAAACAGCATCTAAAGGTGCTGTTTACCGATTAAAGTATGAGCGATTTTCTGATGCCTGCCAGGGCGGAGAGATAATGTCAGTTTGCTGACCATGCGTGGGATAATGTTGCCGGATCTGGTCTGAACGCCATCTCCGGCTAACAAAGTCATGTCGCTAAAACTAAACGATGCGGCAGGCGTCGGCTTCCCAGCGGTAACCAACGCCGTAAACGGCGCGGATAAATGACTGTTCGGCGTCGAGAGATTCCAGCTTGCGGCGCAGGTTTTTAATGTGGCTGTCGATGGTGCGGTCGGTTACTACGCGGTAGTCGTCATAAAGATGATTGAGCAAATGCTCGCGGGAGAACACTTTTCCTGGTTCATGAGAGAGCGTTTTCAGCAGACGAAATTCCGCAGGCGTCAGGTCAAGCATTTTACCGCGCCATGAAGCCTGAAAACGACCTTCGTCGATAATCAACGGGCTTTCAGCATCCTGTTGCTGCAACTCGCGCTGCGGTTTGCAACGGCGCAAAATGGTTTTGACGCGCGCTACCACTTCCCGTGGGCTGTACGGCTTACAGATATAATCATCTGCGCCAATCTCCAGCCCCAGCAGGCGATCGATCTCTTCGATTTTTGCCGTCACCATCACGATCGGAATGTCAGAAAAACGACGAATTTCCCGGCACAGCGTCAGGCCATCGGTGCCAGGGAGCATCAGATCTAACAGGATCAGATCCGGTGGTGTCTGGCGCACATACGGCAGTACCTGATCGCCGTGGCTGATAAGCGTCGGCGCATAGCTCGCAGCACGCAGATAATCAATGAGCAACTGCCCCAGCTTCGGTTCATCTTCCACGATCAAAATACGCGGTGTGTTTTCGTCGATTGGTAACTCGGTCATACTTCTCTCTGTAAATCCCGTTCCAGCGGTAACTCTACTGTAATGCTTACCCCGCCAAAAGGCGAATGGGCAGCAATAATGCGGCCATTATGTGCTTCAACAATGTTCAGGCAAATCGCCAGCCCCAGCCCGGAACCACCGCTGGCGCGGTTGCGGGAACCTTCGGTGCGATAAAAACGTTCAAATAATTTTTGTAGCTGCTCGTCACTGACACCTGGCGCACTGTCGGCAAAGGTCAGGCGCACCGTTTTGTCGTGCTGCTCGGCAGAGATTTTCAGGCTGCCGCCGCTATCAGTGTAGCGCAGGCTGTTTTCGAGTAAGTTATTGAATAACTGCATTAAACGGTCGCGATCGCCAAATACGGTAATACTGTCTGGCAGGGAAAACTGCAGTTTCAGGCCACGGCTGGCAAATCGTTCGCGAAATGCGCCGCCCGCCACTTCCAGCAGTGGGATCAAATCTACCGGTGCTTTTTGATAGGCGAGAGCGCCTTCATCAGACATCGACAACTGATGAAGATCGTCAACCAGTTTAGTCAGTGTACCGACTTCCGCCTGTAAAGACGCCACCGTCTCCGGCGTGAATTTGCGCACGCCATCTTGAATGGCTTCCAGTTCACCGCGCAGCACCGCTAATGGCGTACGCAGTTCGTGTGAAATATCGGCCATAAAATCGCGCCGCATTTGCTGGTTTTTCTCCAGCGTGCTGGCAAGCTGGTTGAAGTCTTGCGCCAGTTTGCCCAGTTCATCTTCACTGGTGGGCGTTACGCGGGTAGTGAAATCGCCCGCCGCCAGTTTGTGCGTGCCATCGACAAGTCGTTTTACCGGTGCCAGCAAACCGCGCGCCAGCAGAAAGGTGGCGAGCGCCGCGAGTAACGTTGCCAGGGCGACGATCAGCCAGCTGGTTTGCCGCTGTTGTTTATCGAAATTGATATCAGTATTGCGCGTTAACCGCTCAACGGGGGAGGCGATCACCGCGCCAACTTCCGCACCGTTGACCAGAATGGGTCGCCGTGTACCGTCAGGTGGAATCGGCGCTCGCGGACCAACCAGCACTTTGTTGTTTTGATCAACCACCCAGAACTGGGTACGCCAGCCGTGCGGTGGCATACCCGGGCCGGGTTTATCTTCCGAATTATCGTGTTCAAATGAACGCAGGATCTGAAAGACAAAGCGATCATTGTTGCGCAGGAAGCGCCAGTTGCCATGCTGCGCATACTGCTCGCCAAGCGCATCACTTAACAGTTGTAATCGTTGTTCATTACCATGCTTGATGTAATCAATAAAGCCACGCTCAAAACTGATACGCACCGCCCAGTGCATACTGATCAGCAAGACAATGCAGGTGGCGAAAATCGCCAGAAACAGTTTGCCGGTAATACCGGGTCGCCAGAACTTCATTGCGCGCTCCTTTTTCGCCGCGAAATAGCTACATTTTGATGCGTATCGTTCGGCACTCTGGCAAAGATGAACGCCGGAAGGGCGATGATCAACGCCATGCTAAGCCAGGTGTACATAAAGACGGTTTGTGTGGTGCCGCTGTCGACGCTGACATGCTGTGAACCAAAAAGTCCCAGCAACAGCCCGGCGATAGTGACGCCGATACTCATCGACAATTGCATAATCATCGACAGCAGGCTGTTTCCGCTGCTCGCCAGATTGTCCGGGAGATCTTTCAGCGTCAGGGTGTTCATGGAGGAGAAACGCGTTGAGTTGACCATTCCTTGTAAAAACAGGACGAACGGCAAAACGTAGTACCAGCCCAACAGAGCGGTAGTCATAAACAACAGGGTGACCAGCGACAGACCCAGCGTGGTCGCTACCAGTACCCGACGATAACCAAAGCGATTCACCACCTGAACCACAATTCGCTTCATTCCCATGCTGCCAAGCACCATCGGGATCATCATCAGTCCGGCATGAAACGGCGAGAAACCGAGGCCAATTTGCAGGAAAACCGGTGTCATAAAGGGCAACATGCCACTGCCAATACGTCCGGCAAAGCTCCCCGCCAGGCCCAGCGAAAAGGTACGAGTGCGGAACAGTTTCAGACTGAACAGGGCGCGGTTGTTATTTCTGGCGTGCAGCAGATAAAGCACCAGTGCCACCACGCCAACTGCGACCAGGCCAGCAATCGCCAGCGGCGATAAACCTGTACCTTTACTGCCGTCCAGCGCCAGGGTTAATACCGCCATGCCAACCGCCAGCAATAAAAAGCCGGAAAGATCAAAGCGCCGCGTCTGCATGGTGTAGTTCGGCATTAACATCAATGTGGCGATCGCACCGATAATCCCCACCGGAATGTTGATCAAAAAGATCCAGTGCCACGACGCGTACTCCACCAGCAGACCGCCGAGCGCCGGACCGAGCAGCGGACCGACCTGACCGGGTAACGTGACAAAGGTCATCGCCGCCATATATTGCTCGCGCGGTACGATTTTCATCACCGTCAATCTGCCGACCGGCACCATCATCGCGCCGCCAACGCCCTGTAACGCGCGTGCCAGCAACAGTTCGTTCAGCGTGCCGGAAAGCGCGCAAAACAGTGAACCGAGAGTAAACAGCACGATGGCGGTAAAGAAAATATTGCGCACGCCGACTTTGTCCGCCAGCCAGCCGCTGGCGGGCAGCATCACCGCCACGGTCAGCACATAAGAGACAATGACCATGTGCATATGCAACGGACTTTCCCCGAGGCTTTGCGCCATTGAGGGAAGGGCGGTGTTTACGATGGTGGTGTCCAGCGACTGCATAAAGAAGCCGAAAGCCACAATCCACAATTGCCAACGGGTGCTGTCGGGAAGATCTGTCATTTACTCGGTTACCGTTTGTTTAGGTTTACGCGAAAAACGCAGCCGCAGACGGTCGAAAAAGAGATACACCACCGGCGTGGTATACAGCGTAAGGAGCTGGCTCATTACCAGTCCGCCGACAATGGTGATCCCCAGGGGTTGCCGCAGCTCCGAGCCGTCGCCGCCCGACAACACCAGCGGCAGCGCGCCAAACAGCGCCGCCAGGGTAGTCATCATAATCGGGCGAAAACGCAGCAGACAGGCCTGGAAAATAGCTTCCTGCGGCGTCAGGTTACCGTGCCGTTGGGCTTCAAGCGCAAAATCGACCATCATAATGGCGTTTTTCTTCACGATGCCGATTAATAGCATGATCCCTATCAGGGCGATTAGGCTGAACGGGGCATTGAACAGCTCCAGCGCCAGCAGCGCTCCAACACCCGCCGAGGGCAGGGTGGAGAGAATCGTCAGCGGGTGCACATAACTCTCGTAAAGGATACCCAGCACGATATACACCGTGGCGATGGCGGCGATAATCAGGATCACCTGTGAGTTCATCGTCTCCTGGAACACCTGCGCTGTTCCGGCAAAACTGCCGCGCACCGTCGAAGGCACACCAAGCTGGGTCATTGCGCGATCGATCGCCGCACTGGCGTCCGAGAGCGATTTTCCGGTCGGCAGGTTGAACGAAATGGTCGAGGCCGCCGATAATCCCTGATGATTCACCGATAGTGGGGCATTCGCCGGTTGCCATTTAGCGAAATACGACAGCGGGATCGCTTTGCCTTCGTTATTGATAACGAACATTTTTTCCAGCGCACTGATGTCCTGGGTATAGCGCGGATCCACTTCCATCACCACTTTATACTGGTTCATCGGCTGGTAAATGGTCGAGATTTGCCGCTGACCGAAGGCGTTATTTAACAGACTGTTGGCGGCTTGTACGTCGATTCCCAGCCGTGCCATGGTGTCACGGTCGTAAACCAGATTCATCTCCGCGCCGTTATCCTGCTGATCGGAGTTCACGTCCGCCAGTTCCGGCAACGTCGCCAGTTTTTTGCGGATTTTCGGCTCCCATTCGCGCAGTGCCGCCAGGTCGTCGGATAACAACGTGTACTGGTAGCTGGCGTTCGACTGACGCCCACCAACGCGAATATCCTGTACCGCCATCAGGAACAGATTCGCCCCCGGTTCTTTCGCCAGTTTTACGCGCAGACGGTCGATAATTTGCTGCGCCGTTTCGCTGCGTTCGTCGCGTGGCTTGAGGGTGATAAACATCATCCCACTGTTAACTCGTGAACCGCCGGTAAAGCCGGTGACATTATCCACTGCCGGATCGTCACGGATAATTTTCATGAAATCCTGCAATTTGCCGCGCATCGCCTGAAACGAAATGCTCTGATCCGCCTGTATCCCGCCCATCAGCACGCCGGTGTCCTGCTCCGGGAAGAAGGTTTTCGGGATCGAGATATACAGCCAGATATTCAGCGCAATGGTGCCAAGCAGCACCACACCCACCAGACGGGTATGATTGAGCACCCATTTCAGCGACTTGCCGTAGCCTTGTTGCAGGGCTACCAACATGCGGCCAAAACCACGCAGTCGCTTTTGCTCACGCGGCTTGCTGGCTTTCAGCATCCAGCCACACATCATTGGCGTTAATGTCAGAGAAACCAGCAACGATATAACAATGGCGACAGAAAGCGTCACGGCAAATTCGCGTAACAGTCGGCCCGGCAATCCGCCCATCAACAGCAGCGGCAGGAACACCGCCACCAGTGACAGACTCATCGACAGCACCGTAAAGCCGACTTCGCGAGTACCTTGTAGCGCGGCCTGTAGCGGTTTCATCCCCGCTTCCAGATGACGGGCAATGTTTTCCAGCACCACGATGGCGTCATCCACCACGAAACCAGTAGCGATGGTGAGCGCCATTAACGAAAGGTTATTGAGACTGAATCCGCACAGGTACATCGCCGCAAACGTACCAATCAGCGAAACCGGCACCGCAACGGCGGGAATAATAGTGGCGCGACCCGAGCGCAGGAATAAAAACACCACCAGAATCACCAGCGCCACCGAGATAATCAGCGTTTGCTCGACTTCTTCCAGCGAGGCGCGAATGGTGGGGGAGCGATCCTGAGCAATTTGCAGATCAATCGCCGCCGGAATGGTTTCCTGCAACTCCGGTAATTTTGCCCGGATGCTGTCAACCGTCTGGATAATATTGGCTTCCGGCAGCTTGCGGATCATCAGCAAAATAGCCGGTTTGGCATTGGTCATCCCGGCGTTACGTACATCCTGTACAGAGTCGGTCACTGTCGCCACATCGCCCAGACGAACCGCGCCGCCGTTGTTGTAATGAATAATCAGCGGCTGATATTCGGCGGCGGTTTTTAGCTCATCATTGGTCTGGATCTGCCAGCGGTGAGTGCCATCTTCCAGCGCCCCCTGCGGTTTACGCACGTTGGCATTGCTGATGGCAGTGCGTACGTCGTCCAGCGAGACGCCCTGATTAAACAGCGCCTGCGGATTCAGCCCGACGCGTACGGCGGGCAGTGAGCTGCCGCCGACATCGACATCACCAACACCGTCGATTTGCGAAATCGTCGGAGCCAGCTGCGTCGAGGCAAAATCGTACAGTTCACCCTGCGAATAAGTATCGGATGTCAGCGTGAGGATCATAATTGGCGCATCCGACGGGTTAGCTTTGCGATAGGTCGGACGGCTGGGCATCCCGCTGGGCAGCAAACTTTGTGCAGCGTTGATCGCCGCCTGCACATCGCGCGCCGCGCCGTTGATATCCCGGTCAAAATCAAACTGCAAAATAATACGCGTGCTGCCGAGCGAACTGCTGGAGGTCATTTCACTGACTCCGGCAATGCGCCCAAGTGAGCGCTCCAGCGGCGTGGCAACGGAAGACGCCATTGTTTCTGGTGACGCACCGGGCAGCGAGGCGCTGACCATAATCACCGGAAAATCGACCTGCGGCAGCGGGGCGACCGGCAGCATACGGAAGCCCAGTATGCCGCACAGGGTAATGGCAACCGACAGTAAAATCGTCGCCACCGGGCGGTAAATGAAGAGGGCAAAAAACTTCACTTACGCCTCCTCTTCATGACGGGCAAAGCGGCTTTTGGTCCACAATGCCAGGCGGTCGAACAGCAAATAAATCACCGGCGTGGTAAACAGCGTCAGCACCTGGCTGACAATCAGACCGCCGACCATGCCGATACCTAACGGACGACGCAGTTCCGCGCCGACCCCGGTACTCAACATCAGCGGCAGCGCGCCAAGCAGAGCCGCCAGAGTGGTCATCAGGATCGGACGAAAACGCAACAGACAAGCCTGGTAGATTGCCTCGCGCGGCGACATGCCTTGCTCGCGCTCGGCAGCCAGCGCGAAGTCGATCATCATGATGGCGTTCTTCTTCACGATACCGATCAGCAAAATAATGCCGATAATCGCAATCACATCCAGTTCGCTACCAGCAATCAGCAACGCCAGCAGTGCGCCAACCCCTGCGGTGGGTAGCGTCGAGAGAATGGTGATCGGGTGAATAAAGCTCTCGTACAGAATGCCGAGCACGATATACATCGCCACCACCGCCGCGACAATCAGCCAGACAGTGCTGCCCAGCGCCGACTGGAAGGCGAGGGTGCTGCCCTGGAACTGCGTGGTGATATCCACCGGCAGATTCAGCGTCTTTTCGGTGTCCATAATCGCCTGCACCGCATCGCCCAGCGAATAGTTATCCGGCACGTTAAAGGAGATGGTCGTTACCGGGAACTGATCCAGATGGTTGATGGAGAGCGGCGCAAAACGCTGCTCAATTTTGGCAATTGAGCTTAGCGGCACCACGCCGCCGTCGCTGCTGGTCAGGCGAATGGTATCCAGCGCCGCGAGGCCTGGGGTATTTTCGGTGTTGTGCTCCAGCACCACGCGATACTGGTTGGCCTGAGTATAAATAGTGGAAATCAGCCGCTGACCAAACGCGTTGTACAGGGCGTTATCGACATCCGCCATGCTGATCCCCAGACGGCTGGCGCTGTCGCGATCAACATTGACATACGCCACCAGCCCTTTGTCCTGCCAGTCGCTGGAGACATCAGAAAGCTGTGGCAGTTGCTGGAGTTTTTCCATCAACTGTGGCACCCAGGTACTGAGCGCATCCAGTGACGTGGCCTGCAAGGTAAACTGGTACTGGGTGCGGCTGACCTGAGTATCAATAGTCAGATCCTGCGTTGGTTGCAGGAAGAGATCGACGCCCGGCACTTTATCTACCGCCGTTTGCAGACGGGCGATGACTTTTTGCACCCGATCATCACGTTCATCCAACGGTTTGAGGTTGATTTGTAAACGTGCACTGTTCAGCGACGGGTTAGTGCCATCAACGCCAACAAATGAGGTCAGGCTTTGCACTGCCGGATCCTGCAAAATCACGTCCGCGACCTGGCGTTGTCGCTGGGCCATATTGGCAAAGGAGCTGGATTGCGGTGCCTGCAAAGTGCCCTGAATAATGCCATTGTCCTGTACCGGGAAGAAACCTTTCGGAATGAACACCCACAGCAGCACGCTAAGCAGCAGCGTGCTGAGTGCCACGCTTAAGGTCAGCCACGGATGATTCAGCACTTTCGCCAGTCCACGACCATAGGCGGCGATTATCCTGTCGAACATTTTTTCCGAGGCACGGGAGAAGCGGTTCTGTTTACGCAACGACTCCTGGCTGAGCATCCGCGCGCACATCATCGGTGTCAGGGTCAGCGACACCACCGCTGAGATCAAAATCGCTACCGCCAGGGTAATAGCAAATTCGCGGAACAGTCGCCCGACGATATCGCCCATAAACAGCAGTGGGATCAACACCGCAATCAGTGAGAAGGTCAGCGAGATAATGGTAAAGCCGATTTCACCTGCGCCCTTGAGCGCCGCCGCCAACGGTTTTTCGCCTTTTTCGATATAGCGGGAAATGTTTTCGATCACCACGATGGCGTCATCGACCACGAATCCGGTGGCGATAGTTAACGCCATCAGTGTCAGGTTATTGATTGAAAAATCGAGAAACACCATAACTGCGAAAGTGCCGATTAACGACAGCGGTACAGCAACACCGGGAATGATGGTCGCCGGAATATTGCGCAAAAACAGGTAGTTAATCATGACTACCAGCGCGATAGCCATCATCAATTCAAACTGAGTATCATCGACGGATGCGCGGATATTGGTGGTGCGATCGGAAAGCACTGTCACCTTCACCGATTTCGGCAGACTCTCAGTGAGCTGTGGCAGCATCTGCCGAATGCTGTCGGCGGTGGAGATAATGTTAGCACCGGGCTGGCGCTGAACATTCATCACAATGGCCTGTTCTTTGTTCGCCCACGCGCCGAGCCAGCTGTTTTCTGCACCTTGCTCTACAGTTGCGACATCGCCCAGACGAATTGGCGCGCCGTTCTGGTAGGCGATGATTAGCTGGCGATACTCTTCGGCGGATTGCATCTGGTCGTTCGCGGAAAGCGTAACCGCACGGGAAGGGCCGTCGAGGCTACCTTTTGCCGAGTTAACGTTAGCGCCGGTAATGGCGGTGCGCACGGTTTCGCTGGTCAGGCCGAGGGCGGCAATCGCCTGAGCGTTAAGTTTGACGCGAACAGCCGGACGCTGACCGCCGGAAAGCGTCACCAGTCCGACACCGGAAATCTGCGAGATTTTCTGCGCGACGCGGGTTTCCACCATATCTTCCACTTGCGTCATCGGCATGGCGGTTGAGGTGACGGCGAGCGTCATGATCGGCGGATCTGCCGGGTTCACTTTGCTGTAAACCGGCGGGTTAGGCAGATCGCTCGGCAACAAGTTGGTCGCAGCGTTAATCGCGGCCTGCACTTCCTGCTCGGCGACATCGAGCGGTAATGTTAGCTGGAACTGCAAAGTGATAACTGACGCACCGCCGGAACTTTGCGACGACATCTGTTTCAGGCCAGACATCTGCCCGAACTGGCGTTCTAGCGGCGCGGTAACGGCAGAGGTCATGACATCCGGGCTGGCACCTGGGTAGAGCGTGACCACCTGAATGGTCGGATAGTCCACTTCCGGCAGCGCCGAAACGGGCAGGGCGCGATAACCGATAATCCCGGCGAGTAAGATCGCCACCATCAGCAGCGTGGTGGCGACAGGACGCATAATAAACAGGCGCGACGGGCCGCCTGTGCTGCTCGGGGGTAACACCTGCATCAGGAGCGTGCTCCTTTTTTCGCGTATTCGCGGCTGGTGGCTTTCTCTTCCGGAGTGGTGGCGCTCTGGGCTTCCACCACTTCCACTTTCGCCCCTTCGGTCAGGCGATCAATGCCGTCTGTCACCACGCGATCGCCCGCAGAAATACCTGCACGGATCACCACTTTCTGACTGTCCTGAATGCCCGGCGTCACCAGATGTTTGCTGACCTTGTTTTCGCTATTCAGCACCCAGACAAAATGGCCTTCATTGCCCATTTGCAGGGCGGCTGTTGGGATCACTACGGCGTTTTGTTCGGTGTCGACTAACATGCGCGCGTTAACAAACTGATTGGGAAACAGCGCATCATCCTGATTATTAAAGCGTGCTTTCACTTTAATCGTACCGGTTGTGGCATCGATTTGGTTATCGAGGCTTAACAGCGTGCCTTCACTTAATTTCTTCGAGTTGGTGCGATCCCAGGCTTCTACCACCAGCGGTTTTCCGGCTTTCTGCGCCTGCACTACGGTAGCGATATCGCTTTCCGGCAGGGTAAAGACTAAATCGATAGGATGCGTCTGGGTGATCACCACGATCCCGGTGGTATCACCACTGGAGATTTGGTTACCAACATCAACCTGCTTGAGACCAACGCGACCATCGACTGGTGCGGTAATCCGGCTCCAGTCGAGTTGCAGCTGCGCGCTGGCAACGCTTGCTTCATCAGCCTTAATGGTGCCTTCGGTTTCACTGACCAGCGCCTGTTGGGCATCCAGTTCCTGGCGGGAAACGAGATTGGTTTTTGCCAGTTGTTGATAACGCGCCAGGTCACGTCGGGCGTTGGCAAGCGTGGCTTTATCTTTTGCCAGTTGGCCCTGGGCTTGTGCTAATGCAACTTTGAACTGGCTGGGGTCAATTTCTGCCAGTAAATCGCCTGCTTTGACCTGCTGGCCTTCCTGGAAATGTAACGCTATCAGTTGGCCGTCCACGCGGCTGCGCACCGTAACGGTATTAGCGGCGGTAATGGTGCCAAGCCCGGTGAGGTAACGCGGAACTGCCTGTTCTACGGCGGTCGCCGCCTGAACCGGGGCTAATGGGCCGGAACGCATACCACGTCGACCACCCGCTGGCGATTGCTGCGCTTGTTTCGTCGCCCCTGGGGCTGCACTCCGGGAGTCATTGCGGCCTTGCCAGAACCAGAATGCGGCGATGGCGGCGATAACCACCACGATTACGATTACCCAACGGGATTTATAACTACCTTTCATCGTTAAGAGTTTCTCTTCCTGAAACGTTTCGCGGAATGATACTAGTGTAGCCAGCCAATAAGGGAGAAAAATGGAGGAATTATGAAACACTATCGGGAATCGTCTGAATGGCGGGCACATTTGCGAGCACGCATCCAGTAATAACACAGGAAACTATTTTATCTACGCGTTAGCGATAGACTGCATTCAGGGCGAAAGGAGGTAAGCCGACGATTTCAGCGGGACGCTGAAACGGGAAAGCCCCTCCCGAGGAAGGGGCCTTAAATAAGGAAAGGGTCATGATGAAGCTACTCATCATCGTGGTGCTCTTAGTCATAAGCTTCCCCGCTTACTAAGACTACCTGGGCGGGGGAAACCCCGCTCTACCCTCACTCCTGAAAGTATGCCTTCACGATAAGATTGTCAATCCGCAGGCTTTGTAGTCTGCGATCCTGCCAGCAAATATTCTTTGCGAGTCGTTACGCAATAATCACAGAGGAAACTATTTTATCCGCAAGTCAGCGATAGACTGCATACAGAGCGAAAGGAGGTAAGCCGACGATTTCAGCGGGACGCTGAAACGGGAAACCCTCTCCCGGAGAAGAGGGCTTTTAATAAGGAAAGGGTTATGATGAAGCACGTCATCATACTGGTGATACTCTTAGTGATTAGCTTCCAGGCTTACTAAGAACACCAGGGGGAGGGGGAAACCTCTCCCTAACCCTCACTCCTGAAATTATGTCACTCCGCACTTAGTGTCAATCGACGGCTCTCCGTTCTTGCGAGGCGAATAGCAAAATTTTCTGCGCCGCCGGGCCTAATTCTGAAAGTTTCTTCGTTTGCTCTTATTTCATTATTGCAGTCGGTATGATACCGGACCTCGATAATTCTCTAAGAAAGGATTTCTTATGAGCGAACAAATCACGTTTGCCACCAGCGATTTTGCCAGTAACCCGGAACCACGTTGCCCCTGCATTCTGCTGCTGGATGTTTCTGGCTCGATGAGCGGCAGACCTATTAATGAACTTAACGCCGGATTGGTGACCTTTCGTGATGAACTGCTTGCCGATCCGCTGGCTTTAAAAAGAGTGGAACTCGGCATTGTGACGTTCGGCCCGGTGCATGTGGAACAACCCTTTACCAGCGCCGCTAACTTTTTCCCGCCCATCCTGTTTGCCCAGGGGGATACGCCAATGGGGGCCGCCATTACCAAAGCCCTGGATATGGTTGAAGAGAGGAAACGTGAGTACCGCGCAAATGGTATTTCGTATTATCGCCCGTGGATTTTCCTGATCACCGATGGCGCTCCAACCGATGAGTGGCAGGCTGCCGCCAACAAAGTGTTTCAGGGGGAAGAAGATAAGAAGTTTGCCTTCTTTTCCATCGGTGTTCAGGGGGCGGATATGAAGACGCTGGCACAAATCAGCGTTCGTCAGCCTTTGCCTCTGCAAGGATTACAATTCCGTGAACTGTTTAGCTGGTTATCCAGTTCGCTGCGTTCGGTTTCCCGCTCCACGCCGGGAACGGAAGTTGTGCTGGAAGCGCCAAAAGGCTGGACGTCAGTGTGAGTTGGCGTCTGGTTTATGCATCCGCTGTTGGAACGTCGCACATTAGCGCTGATTTACCTTGTCAGGATGCCTGCCAGATGCAGGTTGCCTGGTTAAACGATCAGCAACCATTACTGGTGATGTTTCTTGCTGATGGTGCAGGCAGCGTCTCGCAGGGTGGCGAAGGCGCGATGCTCGCCGTCAATGAAGCGATGGCTTATATGTCGCAAAAAGTGCAGGGTGGGGAATTGGGGCTTAATGATATCCTCGCCACGGATATTGTGCTGACCGTTCGTCAGCGACTTTTTGCCGAGGCGGAAGCCAAAGAATTAGCAGTTCGCGATTTTGCCTGCACGTTTCTGGGATTGATTTCATCGGCTAATGGCACCTTGATTATGCAGATTGGCGATGGCGGCGTGGTGGTGGATTTTGGTCACGGTCTGCAATTGCCGCTTACGCCGATGGTGGGTGAATATGCCAATATGACGCACTTCATTACCGATGAAGATGCCGTTTCCAGACTGGAAACTTTCACCAGCACTGAGCGTGTGCATAAAGTTGCAGCATTTACGGATGGTATCCAGCGACTGGCGTTAAATATGCTGGATAATTCTCCTCATGTACCTTTCTTTACCCCGTTTTTCAATGGACTGGCGTCAGCAACGCAGGAACAACTCGATTTATTACCTGAATTGTTAAAGCAGTTTTTGTCCAGCCCGGCGGTAAACGAGCGTACGGATGATGATAAAACGTTGGCACTGGCGCTGTGGTTACCATGAAACCCACTTTATATACTGCTACTGGTGAGTGCGTTACGCCAGGCCGTGAACTGGGCAAAGGCGGTGAAGGCGCGGTTTATGATATCAATGAGTTTGTCGATAGCGTCGCCAAGATTTATCACACGCCGCCACCCGCCTTAAAACAGGACAAACTTGCCTTTATGGCTGCGACAGCTGACGCGCAATTGTTGAATTATGTCGCCTGGCCGCAGGCAACGCTTCACGGTGGACGAGGCGGAAAAGTTATCGGTTTTATGATGCCAAAAGTTTCTGGTAAAGAACCGATTCATATGATCTATAGCCCGGCACATCGTCGTCAACGTTACCCTCATTGTGCGTGGGATTTTCTACTCTATGTTGCGCGCAATATTGCTTCATCTTTTGCTACGGTTCACGAGCACGGGCACGTCGTGGGTGACGTAAACCAGAACAGTTTTATGGTAGGTCGCGACAGCAAAGTGGTGTTGATTGATAGCGACTCCTTTCAGATTAACGCCAATGGCACACTGCATTTATGCGAAGTCGGCGTGTCGCATTTTACGCCGCCAGAGCTACAAACCTTGTCGTCATTTGTCGGCTTTGAACGCACAGAAAATCACGATAATTTTGGCCTTGCGTTGCTGATTTTTCACGTCTTGTTTGGTGGCCGGCATCCTTATTCTGGTGTGCCGCTTATCTCTGATGCGGGTAATGCGCTGGAGACGGATATTACCCATTTCCGTTATGCCTACGCGTCAGATAATCAGCGACGTGGTTTAAAACCGCCGCCACGATCGATTCCGCTATCGATGTTACCGAGTGATGTTGAAGCCATGTTTCAGCAGGCGTTTACGGAAAGTGGCGTGGCAACCGGGCGTCCGACGGCTAAAGCGTGGGTATCAGCACTGGATTCTCTACGCCAACAGTTAAAGAAATGTACCGTATCGGCAATGCATGTTTATCCCGGTCATTTGGCTGACTGCCCGTGGTGTGCGCTGGATAATCAAGGCGTTATCTATTTTGTTGATCTCGGCGAAGAGGTCATTACCACCAGCGGTGATTTTGTGCTGGCGAAAGTCTGGGCGATGGTGATGGCGTCAGTAGCACCGCCAGCATTGCAATTGCCATTACCCGATCATTTCCAACCGACTGGCAGGCCGCTTCCTTTAGGCCTGTTACGGCGCGAATACATCATTCTGCTTGAGATCGCACTGTCAGCATTATCGCTGCTGCTTTGCGGCCTTCAGGCAGAACCGCGTAATATTATTTTGGTTCCTGTGCTGGCGGCTATCTGGATTATTGGCAGTCTGACAAGCAAAGCTTATAAAGCAGAAATCCAGCAACGCCGTGAGGCATTTAATCGCGCGAAAATGGACTATGACCATTTAGTCAGCCAGAGCCAACAGTTGGGCGGGCTGGAAGGTTTTATCGCCAAACGGGCGATGCTCGAAAAAATGAAGGACGAAATTCTCGGGTTACCGGAAGAAGAGAAACGCGCTCTGGCAGCACTTCATGACACTGCAAGGGAACGGCAGAAGCAGAAGTTTCTGGAGGGATTTTTTATTGATGTTGCCTCTATTCCCGGCGTTGGCCCTGCGCGTAAAGCGGCGTTACGGTCTTTTGGTATTGAAACAGCCGCAGATGTTACCCGTCGTGGCGTTAAGCAAGTGAAAGGGTTTGGCGACCATCTGACCCAGGCGGTTATCGACTGGAAAGCGAGCTGTGAACGCCGTTTTGTGTTCAGGCCGAATGAAGCGATAACGCCAGCAGACAGACAAGCGGTAATGGCGAAAATGACCGCCAAACGACATCGGCTGGAATCGGCGTTGACAGTCGGCGCGACAGAGTTGCAGCGATTCCGCCTTCATGCTCCAGCACGGACCATGCCGTTGATGGAACCGTTACGTCAGGCAGCAGAAAAACTGGCTCAGGCGCAGGCAGATTTAAGCCGCTGCTGAGCCATTTTTCAATTAACGAAACACCACTTCCGCCCAGCGTGCCAGCCCGGCGGTGACGGAGCCAAAGTCATCGCCGCCTGCAATCGGAATGCCCGGCAACTGTTCTGCCAGCGCTTTTTTAATCAGCGGAGAACGGGCGCTACCGCCGGTCAGGTAGATAACGTCCGGTTTTTCCTGGGCGTTATCCAGGGCCAGTTGCACCTGTTCCAGAATCCGCGCCAGTGGCTGGCTGAGGGCGCTTTCCAGCCCTTGCTGGCTAATCAGCGTAGCCAGTTCATCGCTGATAAACGGCAGTGAGGCGCGGGTTTCCGCTACGCTTGAAAGAGCAATTTTGCACTCTTCTGCGCTACGCACCAGGCGATAGCTTAAACGCTGACGCCAGACTTTCTGTAGCAGGGCCACTTTTTCCGGTTCGCGGGCATCGCGTACCAGATCGTTAAGCAGACGACCGTTGGCACTACTGTAGAAATCACTCTGCGCAGGTACGTCGTTGATGGCAACCGCATTCCACCACGGCAGAATCGGCAGGGCGATGCCTTTTTCGGTTTCGCCACCCATGCCCAGTAACGGCATCAGGTTTTTAAACGCCAGTGCGATGTCCAGATCGTTACCGCCAATACGGCAACCACTGTGACCCAGCAGGCTGGCTTCACGATCGAGACGCGAACGCCACTGCGGCCCCATCAGCAGCAATGAACAGTCAGTCGTACCACCGCCGATATCCACCACCAGCACCCGTTTTTCTTCCTGCAAGGTGGCTTCGTAATCCAGCCCAGCCGCGACCGGCTCGTACTGGAATACCACGTCCCTGAATCCGGCACGCTTCGCCGCGCGTTCCAGAATCCCTTGCGCCTGGGTGTTTGCTTCATCGCCGCCCAGCCCCTGGAAGTTGATCGGGCGACCAATCACCGCCTGAGTAATCGCTTCTGGCAGCTGCGCCTGCGCCTGCTGGCGAATGTGCAACATCATTGCGCAGACCAGATCCTCAAACAGCGCTACCTGCTGCGGTTTTAAGCCGCTGGCACCGAGGAACGATTTTGGTGATTTCACAAACCACACTTCTTCTGGATCATCAATGTACTGTGCCAGTGAGGAAAGACCGAACTGCACGCTTTTCGCCGTAACATCGATATCTTCTTCGCGGTTATAACGAATCGCCCGACGTAACAGCGCCTGCGTTTCATCGTCGTCTGCCGGAACATCATGATGGCGGTACAGCCATTCGCTTACCGATTCACGCGTTGGCGCGCAAAGCATTGAAGGCAGCAGCGTGCTGTCGTTTTCCATTTTCAGTAATTGCGGTTTACCGTCACGCATGACCGCCACTGAACAGTTTGCTGTACCGTAATCAAAACCAATAAACACGAATTAATCCCCATGCCGGTGAAGAAGGGGCGTGACTTTAGCGAAATGTTGCTGTCGCGACAACCGGAATATGAAAGCAAAGCGTAGCGTCTGAATAACGTTTATGCTGAAAGCGGATGAATAAGGAGATGCGATGTATACCCTGAACTGGCAGCCGCCGTATGACTGGTCGTGGATGTTGGGATTTCTCGCCGCCCGTGCAGTGAGTGGTGTGGAAACGGTCGCTGAGGATTATTATGCCCGTAGTCTGGCGGTGGGCGAATATCGCGGCGTGGTGACTGCTATTCCGGATATAGCCCGCCATACTCTGCACATAAATTTAAGTGCAGGTTTAGAACCCGTTGCCGCTGAGTGTCTGGCGAAAATGAGCCGCCTGTTTGATCTGCAATGTAACCCGCAGATTGTTAACGGTGCGTTGGGCAAGTTAGGCGCGGCGCGGCCCGGATTGCGTTTACCCGGCTGTATTGATGCTTTTGAGCAGGGTGTGCGGGCGATTTTAGGCCAACTGGTGAGCGTGGCGATGGCGGCAAAATTGACTGCCAAAGTTGTACAGCTTTATGGCGAACGGCTGGATGATTTTCCGGAGTATATCTGCTTCCCCACGCCTCAGCGGCTGGCAGCAGCCGACCCGCAGGCATTAAAAGCGTTAGGCATGCCGTTGAAACGGGCAGAGGCACTGATTCATCTGGCAAATGCGGCGCTGGAGGGCAGCTTACCAATGACAATTCCGGGCGATGTGGAGCAGGCGATGAAAACGCTGCAAACTTTTCCGGGTATCGGGCGCTGGACGGCGAATTATTTCGCTTTGCGTGGCTGGCAGGCGAAAGATGTTTTTCTGCCGGATGATTATCTGATTAAACAGCGATTTCCGGGGATGACACCGGCACAAATCCGCCGTTATGCCGAGCGCTGGAAGCCCTGGCGTTCTTATGCGCTGTTGCATATCTGGTATACGGAAGGCTGGCAACCAGACGGAACGGACGAATTGTAGGCCTGATGCGTCGCATCAGGCAATGGGCAAACGCTCCCTCAGTTAATCGCGAAATAACTGCTATTCACCAGCAAATCCAGCGGTTGGGCATCGGCAATCACATCACCATAAATCAGATCGACGCCGATGCCAGAAAGCGTATCCATCACTAAGGGTAAAACGACTGGCCCGGCGATGGTTTTCATCCCGAGTCGCTGAGCGTGCCCCTGAATAATCGTAATCAGCATCTCATCCATCAATTTACCCTGCACGTTGGCGCATAACTCACCATCAAGTAGCAGGTAATCTGCCATATTCGCTTTCAGCGAGTTGAAGATTTGCAGATCGCGGCCCACCTGGCTGAGCACTATCCGACATCCCGCCAGCCGCAGTTTTTGCACGCTTTCTGCGTGATCTAAAATCGCTTCAGCCGGAATAATCAGATGTAATAACCGTGGTGGTAGAGGGCTATTTTCCAGCTGCTCAAGCAGAACATTCACCAGCGTGGCGCTACTCAAACCGGCAACGGAAAGAGGGAGGGCGATGCTTATGCCTTTACTGGCAACCGCTTTTGCGGCCTGCTGGAAAAATTCGTGGAATACCCGTCGGTCAAGAGCATGGCTAAGTGCCGGATCGCTGAAGCTACGACGAAATTTTTGTTCATCAATAATCTCGCCTTCGCAACTCCAGTGCTTAAGTGAAATCAGCCACAAATTACGCGCTTCCGGGATCCGCGGCGAAGCGACACCGTGGGCGATCATCATCAACTGATTCTCTTTAATCATCCGCCACTGTTCATCAAGCGACATCGCCGCCCGTTCGCTATGTGCGGCAGCTTGCTGTGGTTCGTAAACCGTCACCCGGCCCCGTCCACCATTTTTGGAGGCATAACAGGCGATATCAGCCTGCGACATCACTTCTGCCGCCTGATGATTGTTGTCATCAATCAAGGTAATCCCGGCACTGGCACCTACCCGATGCACACGGCCTTCCCATATAAAGTGATAATCATTCACGGCACTGATAATGCGTGTAGCGATAAAACGCGCACTTTCGATATTACAGTCTGGCAACAGTAGACCAAATTCATCACCACCGAGTCGCGCCAGCACGTCGCTGGAGCGCAGCATACTCAGCATCAACGACGCCAGTTCGCGCAGTAAAGCGTCACCCGCCGCATGCCCGGCGCTGTCATTCACCGCTTTAAAGCGATCAAGATCGATAAACACCAGGGCATGTCGCTGATGTGTACTGTTTACCGTTTGCAGCAGGATACGCAGTTGTTTCTCAAAACTGGCGCGGTTGGCGAGATGCGTCAGTGCATCATGGGAGGCGCTGTAGCTCAGCTGGCGCAGCATTTTGCGTGATTCGGTAACGTCCTGAATCACCAGAACCGAACCAATATTGCTGCCGTCCAGAGTACTTAACGGCGTAATACTGTAATGCACGTCGTAACTGCCGCCGCTCCGACAGTGCAACACCACATCTTGTTCGATTGCGGAACGTGAGGTGTCGGCACTGTAAATGTTCTCCATTAATGGTCCGTTGTCGCCAAAAGTAATATGCAACACCGTCAGGAGCGGAACACCTAACGCTTCTTCCTGCGTCCAGCCGCTCATCTTCTCCGCCACTGGATTCATAAAGGTAATTTTCATCGCCATATCAATACAGACCACGGCTTCACCGATGGAATCAAGCGTAATGTGCAGGCGCTCTTTTTCCTGAAACAATGCCTCGTTAAGCTGTTTCACTTCGGTCATATCCATATTGATGCCGAGGAGACGTTCGACTTCGCCTTCTTTATTCAGTACCCGGTTGGCGAGGGCGCGGATATGGCGAATACCGTCTTTTACGGTAATGCGAAATTCCAGTTTAAAGGGCGAGCGTGATTGCAACGAATCACGAATCACTTTTTCGGCATGCTGGCGATCTTCCGGCAGCACGCACTCGTACCACACCTGCCAGTTCGGTTTGATATGTGGAGGAATTTCATACAGCTCGAACATCCGCTTATCCCAGCTAAAAACATTCGGCTTCAACTCCCACTCCCAGATGCCAATCCCGCCCGCTTCGTTAGCCAGCGTGATGCGCTCCATCAGTTGCTGATTGACCTGTTCGGTGCGTTTTAGCTCGTTAATGTCTTCAATCTGAGCGATAAAATAGAGCGGCGTGCCATCCGTGTGGCGCACCAGTGAGACGGCAAGCAACGCCCAGACAACATCGCCATTGCGGTTGTAGTAGCGTTTTTCCATTGAATAGGTGTTTATTTCACCGCTTATCAGCTTTTCAACCTGTTGGAGATCTTTATTGAGATCCTCCGGCCAGGTCAGTTGCTGAAAGGTGAGTCCGCGCAGCTCTTCCTGACTGTACCCGAGAAACTGGCAGAGCGCTTTGTTGGTTTGCAGCCATTGTCCCTCGGTGCCCACTAACGCCATACCGATAGCGGAATATTCCATGGCGTTCCGAAAACGGGTTTCGCTTTCGGAAATGTGTTTGCGTTCCGCACGAAAGGCATACATCACCATCGTCATGATGTTGGCGGGCAGCAGGATCAGCAAAAACGGTAGCCACGGCATATGGCTCATCAGGTATGTACGCGGCGTAGCAAGCAGGGAGGGATCCGCGGCCATCATCAGCGACACCATCATCACCGTGGTAAGGAAGATCAAAAAGGCTTCCATTCGTGGCAGGCGCACGGCGCTCCACATCAACAGCACAATAATGAAAGTAAAAGGCCACGGCAGATACAGCATCGAAAGCCAGCTTAACGTCAGTGTGATGGCTAACGTGAGCAGCGACTCAAAAAGCAACCGTGGGTTGCGATGGCGCAGCAGATAGTGTGGTTTAAATAACAATCCCAGCGGCACCAGTGCCAGAGCGCCGATGGATTCTGACAGTACCCATATCAAAAATGCCCTGAGAGGATCGTCTCCGGCCGTCAGCAGGACAACCAGACCCCCCCCAACAGAGGCGGAACAATGGCGCTGCCGAGTGCCAGACGCAGCCAGTCAGCCAGATTTTGCAAGGGGTTATACCACGGCAGCAATTTACGTAGCAGCACTGCCCCGACCACGGCTTCAACAATATTGATGGTCGTCCAGGTCATGTTCAGCGAGCTGGTGGAAAAAAGCAGGATGGATGCGGCGATATTTCCCAGCGAACAGCTCAGCGCAATTCCCGGCCACATGCGCCCGGCATGGCGATAAAACGCCACCATCATGATGGACGTCGGGAACCACAGTGGGGCGAGTTGGGTGCCAAACTGCGAAAGCTCAAGCGAGAAAAGGGTAAAGATAAACGAGACTAAACCTAAACTGACCAGGTGAAGCAGCGGGTGGGGCAGGGCAATTAATACATGCTGTGATTGTTTGCTCATTACCGCTTTATCCGCAAGACCAGGTCGCCAGTATTCGTTTCTGTGTTTATGCTAGTACAAAAGTTTTACATTTTATATGCGAATTGCTCATAAAGTGACGTAAAGGCGGATAATTTGCGCAACTGCGTATAACATTTTTTACCTTACATAAAACTGATCAACGTAATTTGCCACCGGGAATTCTTTGTCAACAATTAACTCTGAGCGCGCGGCAACGCTATTCGACTGGTATCAGACGGATGAAATCCCTATAATTGCCGCGTTTGGCGCTTCGTCGCCCCCTTCCTAACATCCAGGTTAATCAGGTCGCTAAATATATGACTGATCAGTCTCATCAGTGCGTCATTATCGGTATCGCTGGCGCATCGGCTTCCGGCAAGAGTCTTATTGCCAGTACCCTTTATCGTGAATTACGTGAGCAAGTCGGTGATGAACACATCGGCGTAATTCCCGAAGACTGCTATTACAAAGATCAAAGCCATCTGTCGATGGAAGAACGCGTTAAGACCAACTACGACCATCCCAGCGCGATGGATCACAGCCTGTTGCTTGAGCATTTACAAGCGTTGAAACGCGGCTCGGCAATTGACCTGCCGGTTTACAGCTATGTTGAACATACGCGTATGAAAGAAACGGTGACGGTTGAGCCGAAGAAGGTCATCATTCTCGAAGGCATTTTGTTGCTGACGGATGCGCGTTTGCGTGACGAACTTAACTTCTCCATTTTCGTTGATACCCCGCTGGATATCTGCCTGATGCGCCGCATCAAGCGTGACGTTAACGAGCGTGGGCGTTCAATGGATTCCGTGATGGCGCAATATCAAAAAACCGTGCGCCCGATGTTCCTGCAATTCATTGAGCCTTCTAAACAATATGCGGACATTATCGTGCCGCGCGGCGGGAAAAACCGCATCGCGATCGATATATTGAAAGCGAAAATAAGTCAGTTCTTTGAATAAGCTTGATAAATTGTGTACCGTTCAGTGATAACCTGGTATGCCCTTGACGTAATTGGCGTTAAGGGAGTGATGCGCGAAAGGAGAAAATGCCATGCGTCTGTGTGACCGAGATATTGAAGCCTGGCTTGATGAAGGCCGTTTGTCGATCAACCCACGTCCGCCAGTGGAGCGTATTAACGGCGCGACGGTGGATGTACGCCTGGGCAATAAATTTCGTACCTTCCGTGGTCACACGGCAGCGTTTATCGATCTGAGCGGTCCCAAAGATGAAGTGAGCGCCGCGCTTGACCGCGTGATGAGCGATGAGATCGTTCTCGACGAGGGCGAGGCGTTCTATCTTCACCCAGGAGAGCTGGCGCTGGCGGTGACGCTGGAGTCGGTGACGCTGCCAGCCGATCTGGTGGGCTGGCTGGACGGGCGTTCCTCTTTGGCGCGTCTGGGGCTGATGGTGCACGTCACCGCGCACCGTATCGATCCGGGCTGGTCTGGTTGCATTGTGCTGGAGTTCTACAACTCCGGTAAGCTGCCGCTGGCGCTGCGTCCGGGCATGTTAATTGGTGCGCTGAGCTTTGAGCCGCTTTCCGGCCCGGCGGCGCGACCTTACAACCGCCGTGAAGATGCGAAATATCGCAACCAGCAGGGCGCGGTAGCCAGCCGAATCGATAAAGACTAATTCAGGCCCATTGAGGATACCATGAGACGATTTCTGACGACGCTGATGATACTCCTGGTCGTGCTGGTGGCCGGGTTATCTGCGTTAGTGTTGCTGGTGAATCCGAATGATTTCCGCGACTATATGGTCAAGCAAGTTGCTGCACGTAGCGGTTATCAATTGCAGCTCGACGGGCCACTGCGTTGGCACGTCTGGCCGCAGCTTAGTATCCTCTCCGGGCGAATGTCTCTCACCGCCCAGGGCGCAAGCCAGCCACTGGTTCGCGCCGACAACATGCGTCTGGACGTGGCGCTTTTACCACTACTGAGTCATCAACTGAGCGTTAAGCAGGTGATGCTAAAAGGGGCAGTGATCCAACTGACGCCGCAGACGGAAGCGGTGCGCAGTGAAGACGCTCCGGTTGCACCGCGCGACAATACCTTGCCGGATCTGTCAGACGATCGCGGATGGTCGTTTGATATATCCAGTCTTAAGGTGGCGGACAGCGTGCTGGTGTTCCAGCATGAAGATGACGAGCAGGTGACAATCCGCAATATTCGCCTGCAAATGGAACAAGATCCCCAACATCGTGGTTCATTTGAGTTCTCCGGGCGGGTTAATCGCGATCAGCGCGATCTCACGATATCCCTTAACGGTACGGTAGATGCTTCTGATTATCCGCATGATTTAACGGCGGCTATTGAACAAATTAACTGGCAGTTGCAGGGTGCAGATTTACCAAAACAAGGTATTCAGGGGCAGGGGAGTTTCCAGGCCCAGTGGCAGGAGTCACATAAACGCCTTTCATTTAACCAAATCAGCTTGACCGCCAATGACAGCACGCTGAGCGGGCAAGCACAGGTCACGCTGACAGAGAAACCGGAATGGCAGCTGAGACTGCAATTCCCGCAACTGAATCTTGACAACCTCATCCCGCTTAATGAAACAGCGAATGGTGAAAACGGTGCCGCGCAGCAGGGGCAGAGCCAATCAACATTGCCGCGCCCGGTCATTTCTTCGCGTATTGATGAACCGGCATATCAGGGACTGCAAGGCTTTACGGCTGATATTTTGTTGCAGGCCAGTAACGTGCGCTGGCGCGGAATGAATTTTACAGATGTTGCCACGCAAATGACCAACAAGTCGGGTTTGCTGGAAATTACTCAACTGCAGGGCAAGCTTAACGGTGGACAGGTTTCACTGCCGGGCACGCTGGACGCGACATCAATAAATCCGCGGATAAACTTCCAGCCACGGCTGGAAAACGTTGAGATTGGTACCATTCTGAAGGCGTTTAACTATCCGATTTCGTTGACCGGAAAAATGTCACTGGCTGGTGATTTCTCCGGTGCTGACATAGATGCCGACGCATTCCGCCACAACTGGCAAGGACAGGCACATGTCGAAATGACCGACACGCGCATGGAAGGGATGAACTTCCAGCAGATGATTCAGCAAGCGGTAGAACGTAATGGTGGTGATGTGAAGGCCGCTGAAAACTTCGATAACGTAACGCGTCTTGACCGCTTTACCACCGATTTGACGTTGAAGGATGGCGTCGTGACGTTAAACGACATGCAAGGTCAATCGCCTGTGCTGGCGCTGACAGGGGAAGGCATGTTGAATCTGGCAGATCAAACCTGCGACACCCAGTTTGATATTCGGGTCGTGGGTGGCTGGAACGGGGAAAGCAAACTGATTGATTTCCTCAAAGAAACGCCAGTACCGCTGCGGGTTTATGGCAACTGGCAGCAACTCAATTACAGTCTGCAAGTGGATCAGTTACTGCGCAAACATCTACAGGATGAAGCGAAACGTCGCCTGAATGACTGGGCCGAGCGGAATAAAGATTCCCGCAATGGCAAAGATGTGAAGAAGTTGCTGGAGAAGATGTAGGTTACCAGGTGACCTGTCCTGTAGGCCTGATAAGACGCGTAAAGCGTCGCATCAGGCGTTCGCGGCGGCACCATTATATTCTGAATATGTAAGATCGAAGGCTGTTCCGTTCACTTGATGTTCCTCACTACTATGGAACGCTCAAGCCGGTGAACGTGCCAGGGTGGCTCAATCGCCACCACCCTGGCAACCCGGGCTCCCGGCGGTAAATCGCCGCTGGCGCGGTTCCCTCATCTTATTCCTTTCGGCTATCGGGTAAAATGACCGATACCATCACACCTCGTACTCCAACTCGCCATCCTTATGCAGCGGAATAATCTGCACCTTCTGCACGCGATGGCTTTCCACCTGCAACGTTTTAAGCAAATAATCCCCCACCTGAACTTCTTCGCCAGGTTTTGGAATACGCTGTAAATATTCCATCAACAGCCCGGCAATGGTGTGATATTCACGTTTTTCATCCAGCGGCAGCGGCACATATTGCACCAGATCTTCCAGCGGCATATGACCATTCGCCGTCCAGGAACCGTCCGCATTCTTCTGAATATCATGGCGGGCGTCGATCTCTTCCACTTCGTTCGGTAAGTTACCGGCAATGGTTTCAGTGACGTCACTTAATGTCACAATCCCTTCCACCGAGCCAAACTCATCCACCACAAAAGCAAAGTGCGTGCGGGCATTACGGAACTGCTCCAGGGCAGGTAACAACGGCAAGGTTTCCGGGAACACCAGCGGCTGGCGAATCAACACCCGCAGGTTGAGCGGTTCGCCGCGCAGTGACTGTTGTAGCAGGTCGATAACGTGAACAACACCGAGCAAATCTTCTGCATCATCACCGTCGGTAACCACCAGCCGCGTATGCTGATTTCGCTCCAGTAACTGGCGGATCTCGTCTTCCGGCGCGTTGAGATCGATATGCTCAATATCGTGGCGCGACGTCATAATGCTGCTGACGGTACGCTGGTTAAGATTAAGTACCCGCTCAATCATCCGCCGTTCCTGCGGATTAAAGATCTGCTGGTTACCATGATCCACCAGCATGGACGCGGTTTCGGCGTCCAGTTCCGCATCTTCTTTTTGCCCGCTAAGCAGGCGCATTACCGCTTCGGTAGTCCGCTGGCGCAGCGTCTGGTTAGCGGAAAGAAAACGTCGCCGGTTAAAGATAGCCAACTGATTGAGCGCCTCGATCATCACCGAGAAACCAATGGCAGCGTACAGGTAGCCTTTCGGAATGACGAAGCCGAAACCTTCTGCCACCAGGCTAAAGCCAATCATCAACAGGAAGCTTAAGCAGAGAATAACGATCGTCGGGTGACTGTTAACAAATTGCGTTAACGGCTTGCTGGCCATCAACATCAGGCTGATAGCGATAACCACGGCGGCCATCATGACCAGTAAATGGTCGACCATCCCGACGGCGGTAATCACTGAGTCGAGTGAGAAAATGGCGTCCAGTACCACAATTTGCGTCACCACGCCCCAGAACTTCGCACCTTTGCGTTGTGTGGGATTATTGCTGTCTTTCCCTTCCAGCCGTTCGTTCAGCTCCATCGTGGCTTTGAACAACAGGAAGAAACCACCAAACAGCATGATTAAGTCGCGGGCGCTAAAGGTAAACGAGCGGAAGCTGAACAGCGGTTGAGTCAGGGTGACCAGCCAGGAGATTGACGCCAGCAGTAACAGGCGCATTAACATCGCCAGCAGCAGCCCGGTAACCCGTGCGCGGTCGCGCTGCTTCGGCGGTAGTTTTTCGGCGAGGATGGCAATAAAGACCAGGTTATCAATGCCGAGGACCAGTTCGATCACAATCAGCGTGATTAACCCGGCCCAGATAGACGGATCGGCAATCCATTCCATAGTAAGTACAAAACCTATTCGTTGTATGACAAATGTCACAATTCGATCATGGATAAATCGGGGCAAAAATGCAATGTTGCAGCACTATTTATCTCATATTATTTGAGGGTAATAACCTCACATTATCCCTGAATTAAAAGTGGTAATAATAAAACATTATTTAAGAAATATCGCATGTGGAGGCGCAATATTAAATATTGTCAACCTAAAGAAACTCCTAAAAACCATATTGAATGACACTTAATATAATTCTTAAAAATAGCCAATTGCCGAATTGTTACCTTGCCTGCTATTCCGTTAGCTGTAACACTTCCTCCTGCATTATTGGAGAGCCAATATTCAATTACCATAATGTCACCTTATATTCGGAAGTTAATTTCCGCAATAACCCTTTCTCATCAACGATTGTATGCAGAGAGGGTTTGAAAAATTAAGCTAAATCAGTGTATTGGTAGCTAAAAAGCCAGGGGCGGTAGCGTGTCTGGATGCCTGAAAGACCAGTCTGAATTATTCTGTCAATAGCCTGCGGATGAAATCAATTTTTTTAGGACTGATGCCAGTTAAATTTGTATTCAATTAACTGCAAGGTAAATGTGCATGGCGACATTGCTATTAATAGTGCACAGGATAATTACTCTGCCAAAGTGATAAATAAACAATGATGAAATCCAAAATGAAATTGATGCCATTATTGGTGTCAGTAACCTTGATAAGCGGTTGCACAGTACTTCCGGGCAGCAATATGTCGACGATGGGCAAAGACGTCATCAAACAGCAGGACGCTGATTTCGATCTCGACAAAATGGTGAATGTTTATCCGCTGACCCCGCGCCTGATTGACCAATTACGCCCACGCCCGAATGTAGCGCGCCCCAATATGACGCTGGAAAGTGAGATCGCGAATTACCAGTATCGCGTCGGGCCGGGCGACGTTCTGAATGTCACCGTCTGGGATCACCCGGAACTCACCACGCCAGCCGGTCAGTACCGCAGCTCCAGCGACACCGGCAACTGGGTACAGCCTGACGGCACTATGTTTTACCCGTATATCGGCAAGGTCCACGTAGTCGGGAAAACGCTCGCTGAAATCCGCAGTGATATTACCAGGCGCTTAGCGACGTACATCGCTGACCCGCAGGTGGATGTTAATATCGCCGCCTTCCGCTCGCAAAAGGCCTATATCTCAGGTCAGGTGAATAAATCCGGTCAACAGGCGATCACCAACGTACCACTGACCATTCTCGACGCCATCAACGCCGCAGGTGGCCTGACCGACACCGCTGACTGGCGCAACGTGGTGCTAACACACAATGGTCGTGAAGAACGCATTTCTTTGCAGGCGCTGATGCAAAACGGCGACCTCAATCAGAACCGACTGCTTTACCCCGGCGATATTCTCTACGTGCCGCGTAATGATGATCTGAAAGTGTTTGTGATGGGTGAAGTGAAGAAACAGAGCACCCTGAAAATGGACTTTAGCGGCATGACCCTGACTGAAGCCCTGGGCAATGCCGAAGGTATCGACATGACCACCTCCAACGCCAGCGGCATCTTTGTCATTCGTCCGCTGAAAGGCGAGGGCGGGCGTAACGGCAAGATTGCCAATATCTACCAGCTGGATATGTCCGATGCGACGTCGCTGGTGATGGCGACAGAATTCCGCCTGCAACCTTATGACGTGGTGTATGTCACCACCGCCCCGGTTTCCCGCTGGAACCGTCTGATCAATCAGTTGCTGCCAACTATTAGCGGTGTCCGTTACATGACGGATACAGCCAGCGACATTCATAACTGGTAATCGTCATGTTTAACAACATCTTAGTTGTCTGTGTCGGCAATATTTGCCGTTCCCCGACGGCGGAACGCTTACTGCAACGTTATCACCCGGAGCTGAAAGTGGAGTCCGCTGGACTCGGCGCGCTGGTCGGTAAGGGCGCTGATCCTACCGCTATCAGCGTCGCCGCAGAACATCAACTGTCTCTGGAAGGTCACTGTGCACGGCAAATCAGCCGCCGCCTGTGTCGCAACTATGACCTGATTTTGACCATGGAAAAGCGCCATATCGAACGCTTATGCGAGATGGCACCTGAGATGCGCGGCAAAGTGATGCTGTTTGGTCACTGGGATAACGAATGTGAAATCCCCGATCCGTATCGCAAAAGCCGGGAAACGTTTGCAGCGGTGTACACATTACTTGAACGGTCTGCCCGCCAGTGGGCGCAGGCATTGAACGCAGAGCAGGTATAAGAATGACAGAAAAAGTAAAACAACATGCCGCTCCGGTAACGGGCAGTGATGAAATCGATATTGGTCGCCTGGTCGGCACCGTCATTGAAGCGCGCTGGTGGGTGATTGGCATCACCGCTGTATTTGCCCTCTGTGCTGTGGTTTACACTTTCTTCGCCACGCCGATTTATAGTGCCGACGCACTGGTACAAATCGAACAAAACAGCGGCAATTCGTTAGTGCAGGACATTGGCTCGGCATTAGCCAACAAACCGCCTGCATCGGACGCCGAGATCCAGTTGATTCGTTCGCGTCTGGTGCTTGGTAAAACGGTGGACGATCTAGACCTCGATATTGCGGTGAGCAAAAACACGTTCCCGATTTTCGGTGCGGGTTGGGATCGCCTGATGGGACGTCAGAACGAGACGGTGAAAGTGACCACCTTTAACCGCCCGAAAGAGATGGCGGACCAGGTGTTTACGCTTAATGTGCTGGATGACAAAAACTACACTCTGAGCAGTGATGGCGGCTTTAGCGCCCGTGGGCAAGCGGGCCAGATGCTGAAAAAAGAAGGCGTCACGCTGATGGTTGAAGCCATTCACGCCCGCCCGGGCAGTGAGTTTACCGTCACCAAATACTCCACGTTGGGGATGATCAACCAACTGCAAAACAGCCTGACGGTAACGGAGAACGGCAAAGACGCAGGCGTACTGAGCCTGACTTATACCGGTGAAGATCGCGAACAGATCCGCGACATTCTTAACAGCATCGCCCGTAACTATCAGGAACAAAATATTGAGCGCAAATCGGCGGAAGCGTCGAAAAGCCTCGCTTTCCTCGCGCAACAGTTACCGGAAGTACGTAGCCGCCTCGATGTTGCCGAAAACAAACTGAATGCCTTCCGTCAGGATAAAGATTCTGTTGATCTGCCGCTGGAAGCGAAAGCGGTGCTCGATTCGATGGTGAACATCGACGCGCAGTTGAACGAACTGACCTTTAAAGAGGCGGAAATCTCCAAGCTGTACACCAAAGTTCACCCGGCGTACCGCACGCTGCTGGAGAAACGTCAGGCGCTGGAAGAAGAGAAAGCCAAACTTAACGGTCGCGTAACGGCGATGCCGAAAACCCAGCAGGAGATTGTGCGCCTGACCCGCGATGTCGAGTCTGGTCAGCAGGTCTATATGCAACTGCTGAATAAAGAGCAGGAGCTGAAAATCACCGAAGCCAGCACCGTCGGCGATGTGCGCATTGTTGACCCGGCAATCACCCAGCCTGGCGTGCTGAAACCGAAGAAAGGACTGATTATCCTCGGCGCAATTATCCTCGGCCTGATGCTCTCTATCGTGGGTGTGCTGCTGCGCTCGTTGTTTAATCGCGGCATCGAAAGCCCGCAGGTGCTGGAAGAACATGGTATCAGCGTCTATGCCAGCATCCCGTTGTCGGAATGGCAGAAAGCGCGCGATAGCGTCAAAACCATCAAAGGGATTAAACGCTATAAACAGAGCCAGCTACTGGCGGTGGGGAATCCAACCGATCTGGCGATTGAAGCCATCCGCAGTCTGCGTACCAGTCTGCACTTCGCGATGATGCAGGCGCAGAACAATGTGTTGATGATGACAGGGGTGAGCCCGTCAATCGGTAAAACCTTTGTCTGCGCCAACCTGGCGGCGGTGATCAGTCAGACCAATAAACGGGTGTTGTTGATCGACTGCGATATGCGCAAAGGCTACACCCACGAGCTGTTGGGTACCAATAACGTCAATGGCCTGTCGGAAATTCTGATTGGCCAGGGCGATATTACTACCGCAGCTAAACCGACCTCTATTGCCAAATTTGACCTGATCCCGCGCGGTCAGGTACCGCCAAATCCTTCTGAACTGTTGATGAGCGAACGCTTTGCCGAACTGGTGAACTGGGCGAGTAAAAACTATGACCTGGTGTTGATTGATACGCCGCCGATTCTGGCAGTGACCGATGCGGCAATTGTTGGTCGTCATGTTGGAACCACGTTAATGGTGGCGCGTTATGCGGTCAACACATTGAAAGAAGTGGAAACCAGTCTGAGCCGCTTTGAGCAAAATGGTATTCCGGTGAAAGGGGTGATTCTGAACTCCATCTTCCGCCGCGCCAGCGCGTATCAGGATTATGGCTATTACGAATACGAATATAAGTCGGATGCGAAATAACGACATCCGCTGTCGGATGCGATGCTGACGCATCTTATCCGACCTACCTTCACGCCGCATCCGGCAAGCAAACCAGCTCCGTAGGCCGGATAAGGCGCTCACGCCGCATCCGGCAACAGAACCCGTAAACAAGCTTATAAACCGGCAGAACATCTCGACACTCCGGGAGAACAACCTATGAAAGACAATCCGCTGATCTCAATCTATATGCCGACCTGGAACCGCCAACAACTGGCGATTCGGGCGATAAAATCGGTCCTGCGCCAGGACTACAGCAACTGGGAGATGATCATCGTGGATGATTGCTCCACCTCCTGGGAACAACTGCAACAGTACGTCACCGCCCTCAACGATCCGCGTATTACCTACATTCACAACGACATTAACAGCGGGGCGTGCGCGGTACGTAACCAGGCGATTATGCTGGCGCAAGGGGAATACATTACCGGGATCGATGACGATGATGAATGGACGCCCAACCGCCTGAGCGTCTTCCTCGCCCATAAACAGCAACTGGTCACTCACGCCTTTTTGTACGCTAACGACTACGTATGCCAGGGAGAAGTTTATTCCCAACCGGCAAGCTTACCACTGTATCCCAAATCGCCGTACTCACGCCGCCTGTTCTATAAACGCAATATCATTGGCAATCAGGTTTTTACCTGGGCGTGGCGTTTCAAAGAGTGCTTGTTCGATACCGAACTGAAAGCAGCACAGGATTACGACATCTTCCTGCGGATGGTGGTGGAGTATGGCGAGCCGTGGAAAGTGGAAGAGGCGACGCAGATCCTGCATATCAATCACGGTGAAATGCAGATCACCTCGTCACCGAAAAAATTCTCCGGGTACTTCCACTTTTACCGCAAGCACAAAGATAAATTTGACCGTGCAAGCAAAAAATATCAGCTGTTTACCCTCTACCAGATCCGCAATAAACGTATGACCTGGCGCACTTTGCTGACGCTGCTGTCGGTGCGTAACGGCAAACGTCTGGCTGATGGTATTCGGGGGCGCTAAAGATGCTGGAAGATCTGCGTGCCAACAGCTGGAGTTTACGCCCGTGCTGCATGGTTCTTGCCTATCGTGTTGCTCATTTTTGTTCGGTGTGGCGCAAAAAGAACGTCCTCAACAATCTGTGGGCGGCCCCGCTGCTGGTGCTGTATCGCATTATCACCGAATGCTTTTTCGGTTATGAAATCCAGGCCGCCGCGACCATTGGCCGCCGCTTTACTATCCATCACGGTTACGCCGTCGTGATCAATAAAAACGTGGTGGCGGGGGATGATTTCACCATTCGCCACGGCGTCACTATCGGCAATCGGGGTGCCGATAACATGGCATGTCCACACATTGGCAACGGCGTCGAACTCGGTGCCAACGTTATTATTCTTGGTGATATCACGCTTGGTAACAATGTCACCGTGGGCGCGGGCAGCGTGGTGCTCGACTCTGTCCCGGACAACGCGCTGGTGGTGGGAGAAAAAGCGCGAGTGAAGGTAATTAAATGAATATTTTGCAATTTAATGTGCGACTGGCGGAAGGCGGGGCAGCAGGTGTGGCGTTAGATCTTCACCAGCGTGCGCTGCAACAGGGGCTGGCGTCACATTTTGTCTACGGCTACGGCAAAGGCGGCAAAGAGAGCGTCAGCCATCAGAACTATCCGCAGGTCATCAAACATACGCCGCGGATGACCGCGATGGCGAACATTGCGTTGTTTCGTCTGTTTAATCGCGATCTGTTCGGCAATTTCAATGAGTTATATCGCACCATTACTCGCACACCGGGCCCGGTGGTCCTGCATTTGCATGTGCTGCACAGCTACTGGTTGAATCTTAAGAGCGTGGTGCGCTTTTGCGAGAAGGTGAAAAACCATAAACCGGACGTCACTCTGGTCTGGACGTTACACGACCACTGGAGCGTTACCGGACGCTGCGCCTTTACCGACGGTTGCGAAGGCTGGAAAACGGGCTGCCAGAAATGCCCGACCTTAAATAACTATCCGCCGGTGAAGATTGATCGCGCGCACCAGCTGGTGGCGGGCAAACGCCAGTTATTCCGCGAGATGCTGGCGCTGGGCTGTCAGTTTATTTCCCCCAGCCAGCATGTGGCTGACGCTTTCAATAGTCTGTACGGGCCAGGGCGTTGCCGGATTATCAATAATGGTATTGATATGGCAACCGAAGCGATTCTGGCGGACTTGCCTCCGGTGCGCGAAACCCAGGGTAAGCCGAAAATCGCGGTGGTGGCGCATGACCTGCGTTACGACGGCAAGACTAACCAGCAACTGGTGCGTGAGATGATGGCGCTGGGCGACAAAATCGAACTGCATACCTTTGGTAAGTTCTCGCCGTTCACCGCTGGCAACGTGGTTAATCACGGCTTTGAAACTGACAAGCGCAAGTTGATGAGCGCGCTCAATCAGATGGATGCGCTGGTGTTCAGTTCTCGCGTCGATAACTACCCGCTGATTTTGTGTGAGGCGCTATCGATTGGCGTGCCGGTGATTGCCACCCATAGCGACGCGGCGCGGGAAGTGCTGCAAAAATCCGGTGGTAAAACCGTCAGTGAAGAAGAGGTGCTGCAACTGGTGCAGTTAAGCAAACCGGAAATCGCGCAGGCGATATTTGGTACCACGCTGGCTGAGTTCAGCCAACGCAGCCGCGCCACCTACAGTGGACAACAGATGCTGGAGGAGTATGTCAACTTCTATCAGAATCTGTAGCTACCTGCTGCTGCCGCTGATCTACCTGCTGGTTAACGTCAAAATCGCCCAGCTTGGCGAAAGTTTCCCCATCACCATCGTCACTTTTTTACCTGTCTTGTTACTGCTGTTTTTAGAACGCATCAGCGTTAAAAAATTGATGATTGCCTTAGGGATTGGTGCGGGACTCACGGCGTTTAACTATCTGTTTGGTCAGTCGCTGGATGCCAGTAAATACGTCACTTCAACCATGCTGTTTGTCTATATTGTGATCATTATTGGCATGGTGTGGAGTATTCGTTTTAAAACGATTTCGCCACACAACCATCGCAAGATATTACGTTTCTTTTATCTGGTGGTCGGGCTGGTGGTGGCGCTGGCGGCAGTGGAGATGGCGCAAATTATCCTCACCGGTGGCAGCAGTATTATGGAGTCGATTTCGAAATATCTGATTTACAGCAACAGCTATGTGCTGAATTTCATTAAATTCGGCGGCAAGCGCACGACAGCACTTTATTTCGAACCGGCATTTTTCGCTCTGGCATTAATCTCAATTTGGCTCAGCATCAAACAGTTTGGTATCAAAACGCCTAAAACCGATGCTATGATTCTCGCAGGGATAATATTATCCGGATCGTTTTCAGGGGTTATGACCTTTATCCTGTTTTATTTGCTGGAGTGGGCATTTCAATATCTGAATAAAGAGGCGATTAAGAAAAAGTTACCGTTGGCATTGATTTCTCTGGCTGTATTCCTGGTTGGTGTGGTAATCGCGTTTCCTTATATTTCCACCCGTCTGGGCGATTTAGGTACGGAAGGATCGTCATCGTATTATCGTATTGTCGGTCCGCTGGTGATGGTCGGTTATTCTTTGACCCATATTGACGGTGTAGTCAGATTTGGCTCACTTTATGAATATGTCGCATCATTCGGAATATTTAACGGTGCGGATGTCGGAAAAACCATAGACAATGGTTTGTATCTGCTGATTATTTATTTTTCCTGGTTCGCAGTGTTTTTATCGCTGTGGTACATGGGGAAAGTGATAAAAATGATGATCAACGCTTTTGGTGATAACCGCAATTTTCGCGTGCAATTATATCTTTTTACTCCGGTGTCGCTGTTTTTTACCGGTTCGATATTTAGCCCGGAATATGCATTTTTAATCGTCTGTCCGTTTATTTTGCGAAAAGCGTTAAATATTACGAGGTAAGAATAAGAACATGTTGCTTAGCATAATCACTGTCGCGTTTCGTAACCTCGAAGGGATAGTCAAAACACATGCCTCGCTGGCGCATCTGGCGCAGGCGGAAGATATCAGCTTCGAATGGATTGTTGTCGATGGCGGTTCCAATGACGGCACCCGTGAGTATCTGGAAAATCTCAATGGTATCTATAACCTACGCTTTGTCAGCGAGCCAGATAACGGTATCTACGACGCCATGAACAAAGGCATTACGATGGCACAAGGCAAGTTCGCGTTGTTTCTCAATTCGGGCGATATTTTTCATCAGGATGCCGCAAATTTTGTCCGTAAGTTAAAAATGCAAAAAGATAACATGATGATCACCGGCGATGCGCTGCTGGATTTTGGCGACGGGCATAAAATTAAACGTAGCGCCAAACCGGGCTGGTATATTTATCACAGCCTGCCCGCCAGTCATCAGGCGATATTTTTCCCTGTATCCGGCTTGAAAAAATGGCGTTATGACCTGGAATATAAAGTTTCTTCCGACTACGCGCTGGCAGCCAAAATGTATAAAGCCGGTTATGCATTTAAAAAACTCAATGGCCTGGTGTCTGAATTTTCCATGGGTGGGGTATCTACCACCAATAATATGGAATTGTGTGCTGACGCGAAAAAAGTCCAACGACAAATATTACATGTGCCTGGCTTTTGGGCTGAATTATCCTGGCATTTACGCCAACGTACTACCTCAAAGACGAAAGCCTTATATAACAAAGTCTGAATATAAGGAAAACCAATGCAAGATTTAAGCGGTTTCTCGGTGCCGAAAGGGTTCCGGGGCGGCAACGCTATTAAAGTGCAATTATGGTGGGCAGTACAGGCAACAATATTTGCCTGGTCGCCACAAGTATTGTATCGCTGGCGGGCTTTTTTATTACGTTTATTCGGAGCAAAAATAGGAAAAAACGTAGTTATTCGTCCGTCAGTAAAAATTACCTATCCGTGGAAATTAACCTTAGGTGATTACGCGTGGGTCGGCGATGACGTCAATTTATATACCCTCGGTGAAATAACCATTGGCGCACATTCGGTGATATCGCAAAAAAGTTATTTATGCACCGGTAGCCACGACCATGCAAGTCAACATTTCACCATTAACGCCACGCCTATTGTGATTGGCGAGAAATGCTGGCTGGCAACCGATGTCTTTGTTGCCCCAGGCGTCACAATCGGCGACGGCACCGTCGTGGGTGCACGAAGCAGTGTTTTTAAATCGCTTCCGGCAAATGTGGTTTGCCGGGGGAATCCCGCAGTGGTGATACGCGAACGCGTTGAAACTGAATAAATTCAAAAATACAGAGGAATAAGACATGTCAAAAGTCGCTCTCATCACCGGTGTAACCGGACAAGACGGTTCTTACCTGGCAGAGTTTCTGCTGGAAAAAGGTTACGAGGTGCATGGTATTAAGCGTCGTGCATCGTCCTTCAACACCGAGCGCGTGGATCACATTTATCAGGATCCGCACACCTGCAACCCGAAATTCCATCTGCATTATGGCGACCTGAGTGATACCTCCAACCTGACGCGCATTTTGCGTGAAGTGCAGCCGGATGAAGTGTACAACCTGGGCGCAATGAGTCACGTTGCGGTTTCTTTTGAGTCACCGGAATATACCGCAGACGTCGATGCGATGGGTACGCTGCGCCTGCTGGAGGCGATCCGCTTCCTCGGTCTGGAAAAGAAAACCCGTTTCTATCAGGCTTCCACCTCTGAACTGTACGGTCTGGTGCAGGAAATTCCGCAGAAAGAAACCACGCCGTTCTACCCGCGATCTCCGTATGCGGTCGCCAAACTGTATGCCTACTGGATCACCGTTAACTACCGCGAATCCTACGGCATGTACGCCTGTAACGGTATTCTCTTCAACCATGAATCCCCGCGCCGCGGCGAAACCTTCGTTACCCGCAAAATCACCCGCGCAATCGCCAACATCGCCCAGGGGCTGGAGTCGTGCCTGTACCTCGGCAATATGGATTCCCTGCGTGACTGGGGCCACGCCAAAGACTACGTAAAAATGCAGTGGATGATGCTGCAACAGGAACAGCCGGAAGATTTCGTTATCGCGACCGGCGTTCAGTACTCCGTGCGTCAGTTCGTGGAAATGGCAGCGGCACAGCTGGGCATCAAACTGCGCTTTGAAGGCACGGGTGTTGAAGAGAAGGGCATTGTGGTTTCCGTCACCGGGCATGACGCGCCGGGCGTTAAACCGGGTGATGTGATTATCGCCGTTGATCCGCGTTACTTCCGTCCGGCTGAAGTTGAAACGCTGCTCGGCGACCCGACCAAAGCGCACGAAAAACTGGGCTGGAAACCGGAAATCACCCTCAGAGAGATGGTGTCTGAAATGGTGGCTAATGACCTCGAAGCGGCGAAAAAACACTCTCTGCTGAAATCTCACGGCTACGACGTGGCGATCGCGCTGGAGTCATAAGCATGAGTAAACAACGCATTTTTATCGCTGGCCATCGTGGGATGGTCGGTTCTGCCATCAGGCGGCAGCTCGAACAGCGCGGTGATGTGGAACTGGTATTACGCACCCGCGACGAGCTGAACCTGCTGGACAGCCGCGCGGTGCATGATTTCTTTGCCAGCGAACGCATTGACCAGGTCTATCTGGCGGCGGCGAAAGTGGGCGGCATTGTTGCCAACAACACCTATCCGGCGGATTTCATCTACCAGAACATGATGATTGAGAGCAACATCATTCACGCCGCGCATCAGAACGACGTGAACAAACTGCTGTTTCTTGGATCGTCCTGTATCTACCCGAAACTGGCAAAACAGCCGATGGCAGAAAGCGAGTTATTGCAGGGCACGCTGGAGCCGACCAACGAGCCTTACGCCATTGCCAAAATCGCCGGGATCAAACTGTGCGAATCATACAACCGCCAGTACGGACGCGATTACCGCTCAGTCATGCCGACCAACCTGTATGGCCCGCATGACAACTTCCACCCGAGTAACTCGCATGTGATCCCAGCATTGCTGCGTCGCTTCCACGAGGCGACGGCACAGAATGCGCCGGACGTGGTGGTATGGGGCAGCGGTACACCGATGCGTGAATTCCTGCACGTCGATGACATGGCGGCGGCGAGCATTCATGTCATGGAGCTGGCGCATGAAGTCTGGCTGGAGAACACCCAGCCGATGCTGTCGCACATTAACGTTGGTACGGGCGTTGACTGCACTATCCGCGAGCTGGCGCAAACCATCGCCAAAGTGGTGGGTTACAAAGGTCGGGTGGTTTTTGATGCCAGCAAACCGGATGGTACGCCGCGCAAACTGCTGGATGTGACGCGCCTGCATCAGCTTGGCTGGTATCACGAAATCTCACTGGAAGCGGGGCTTGCCAGCACTTACCAGTGGTTCCTTGAGAATCAAGACCGCTTTCGGGGGGAATGATGTTTTTACGTCAGGAAGACTTTGCCACTGTAGTGCGCTCCACACCGCTTGTCTCTCTCGACTTTATTGTCGAGAACAGTCGCGGCGAGTTTCTGCTTGGCAAAAGAACCAACCGCCCGGCGCAGGGTTACTGGTTTGTGCCGGGAGGGCGCGTGCAGAAAGACGAAACGCTGGAAGCCGCATTTGAGCGGCTGACGATGGCGGAACTGGGGCTGCGTCTGCCGATAACAGCAGGCCAGTTTTACGGTGTCTGGCAGCACTTTTATGACGATAACTTCTCCGGCACGGATTTCACCACTCACTATGTGGTGCTCGGTTTTCGCTTCAGAGTAGCGGAAGAAGAGCTGTTAATGCCGGATGAGCAGCATGACGATTACCGCTGGCTGACGCCGGACGCGCTGCTCGCCAGTAACGATGTTCACGCTAACAGCCGCGCCTATTTTCTCGCTGAGAAGCGTGCCGGAGTACCCGGATTATGAAAATACTGGTCTACGGCATTAACTACTCGCCGGAGTTAACCGGCATCGGCAAATACACCGGCGAGATGGTGGAATGGCTGGCGGCACAAGGTCATGAGGTGCGGGTCATTACCGCACCGCCTTACTACCCGCAATGGCAGGTGGGTGAGAACTATTCCGCCTGGCGCTACAAACGAGAAGAGGGGGCCGCCACGGTGTGGCGCTGCCCGCTGTACGTGCCAAAACAGCCGAGCACCCTGAAACGCTTGTTGCATCTCGGCAGTTTTGCCGTCAGCAGTTTCTTTCCACTGATGGCGCAACGTCGCTGGAAGCCGGATCGCATTATCGGCGTAGTGCCAACGCTGTTTTGCACGCCGGGAATGCGCCTGCTGGCGAAGCTCTCTGGTGCGCGTACCGTGCTGCATATTCAGGATTACGAAGTGGACGCCATGCTGGGGCTGGGCCTTGCCGGAAAAGGCAAAGGCGGCAAAGTGGCACAGCTGGCAACGGCGTTCGAACGTAGCGGACTGCATAACGTCGATAACGTCTCCACGATTTCGCGTTCGATGATGAATAAAGCCATCGAAAAAGGCGTGGCGGCGGAAAACGTCATCTTCTTCCCCAACTGGTCGGAAATTGCCCGTTTTCAGCATGTTGCAGATGCCGATGTTGACGCCCTTCGTAACCAGCTTGACCTGCCGGATAACAAAAAAATCATTCTTTACTCCGGCAATATTGGTGAAAAGCAGGGGCTGGAAAACGTTATTGAAGCTGCCGATCGTCTGCGCGATGAACCGCTGATTTTTGCCATTGTCGGGCAGGGCGGCGGCAAAGCGCGGCTGGAAAAAATGGCGCAGCAGCGTGGACTGCGCAACATGCAATTTTTCCCGCTGCAATCGTATGACGCTTTACCCGCACTGCTGAAGATGGGCGATTGCCATCTGGTGGTGCAAAAACGCGGCGCGGCAGATGCCGTATTGCCGTCGAAACTGACCAATATTCTGGCGGTAGGCGGTAACGCGGTGATTACCGCAGAGGCCCACACAGAACTGGGGCAGCTTTGCGAAACCTTTCCGGGCATTGCGGTTTGCGTAGAACCGGAATCGGTCGAGGCGCTGGTGGCGGGGATCCGTCAGGCGCTCCTGCTGCCCAAACACAACACGGTGGCACGTGAATATGCCGAACGCACACTCGATAAAGAGAACGTGTTACGTCAATTTATAAATGATATTCGGGGATAATTATGGCGCAGTCGAAACTCTATCCAGTTGTGATGGCAGGTGGCTCTGGTAGCCGCTTATGGCCGCTTTCCCGCGTACTTTACCCCAAGCAGTTTTTATGCCTGAAAGGCGATCTCACCATGCTGCAAACCACCATCTGCCGCCTGAACGGCGTGGAGTGCGAAAGCCCGGTGGTGATTTGCAATGAGCAGCACCGCTTTATTGTCGCGGAACAGCTGCGTCAACTGAACAAACTTACCGAGAACATTATTCTCGAACCGGCAGGGCGAAACACGGCACCTGCCATTGCGCTGGCGGCGCTGGCGGCAACACGTCATAGCCCGGAGAGCGACCCGTTAATGCTGGTATTGGCGGCGGATCATGTGATTGCCGATGAAGACGCGTTCCGTGCCGCCGTGCGTAATGCCATGCCGTATGCCGAAGCGGGCAAGCTGGTGACCTTCGGCATTGTGCCGGATCTACCAGAAACCGGTTATGGCTATATTCGTCGCGGTGAAGTGTCTGCGGGTGAGCAGGATACGGTGGCCTTTGAAGTGGCGCAGTTTGTCGAAAAACCGAATCTGGAAACCGCCCAGGCCTATGTGGCAAGCGGCGAATATTACTGGAACAGCGGCATGTTCCTGTTCCGCGCCGGACGCTATCTCGAAGAACTGAAAAAATATCGTCCGGATATTCTCGATGCCTGTGAAAAAGCGATGAGCGCCGTCGATCCGGATCTCGATTTTATTCGTGTGGATGAAGAAGCGTTTCTCGCCTGCCCGGAAGAGTCGGTGGATTACGCGGTCATGGAACGTACGGCAGATGCCGTTGTGGTGCCGATGGATGCGGGCTGGAGCGATGTCGGCTCCTGGTCCTCATTATGGGAAATTAGCGCCCACACCGCCGAGGGCAACGTTTGCCACGGCGATGTGATTAATCACAAAACTGAAAACAGCTATGTGTACGCCGAATCTGGCCTGGTCACCACCGTCGGGGTGAAAGATCTGGTAGTGGTGCAGACCAAAGATGCGGTGCTGATTGCCGACCGTAACGCGGTGCAGGATGTGAAAAAAGTGGTCGAGCAGATCAAAGCCGATGGTCGCCATGAGCATCGGGTGCATCGCGAAGTGTATCGCCCGTGGGGCAAATATGACTCTATCGACGCGGGCGACCGCTACCAGGTGAAACGCATCACCGTGAAACCGGGCGAGGGCTTGTCGGTACAGATGCACCATCACCGCGCGGAACACTGGGTGGTTGTCGCGGGAACGGCAAAAGTCACCATTGATGGTGATATCAAACTGCTTGGTGAAAACGAGTCCATTTATATTCCGCTGGGGGCGACGCACTGCCTGGAAAACCCGGGGAAAATTCCGCTCGATTTAATTGAAGTGCGCTCCGGCTCTTATCTCGAAGAGGATGATGTGGTGCGCTTCGCGGATCGCTACGGACGGGTGTAAACGTCGCATCAGGCGCTGTTTGTCGGATGCGGCGTGAACGCCTTATCCGACCTACGGTTCGGATTTGTAGTCCTGATAAGACGCGGCAGCGTCGCATCAGGCAATGAATGCGAAACCGCGGTGTAAATAACGACAAAAATAAAATTGGCCGCTTCGGTCAGGGCCAACTATTGCCTGAAAAAGGGTAACGACATGAAAAAATTAACCTGCTTTAAAGCCTATGATATTCGCGGGAAATTAGGCGAAGAACTGAATGAAGATATCGCCTGGCGCATTGGTCGCGCCTATGGCGAATTTCTCAAACCGAAAACCATTGTGTTAGGCGGTGATGTCCGTCTCACCAGCGAAACCTTAAAACTGGCGCTGGCAAAAGGTTTACAGGATGCGGGCGTTGACGTGCTGGATATCGGTATGTCCGGCACCGAAGAGATCTATTTCGCCACGTTCCATCTCGGCGTGGATGGCGGCATTGAAGTCACCGCCAGCCATAATCCGATGGATTATAACGGCATGAAGCTGGTGCGCGAAGGGGCTCGCCCGATCAGCGGTGATACCGGACTGCGCGACGTCCAGCGTCTGGCTGAAGCCAACGACTTTCCTCCCGTCGATGAAACCAAACGCGGTCGCTATCAGCAAATCAACCTGCGTGACGCTTACGTTGATCACCTGTTCGGTTATATCAATGTCAAAAACCTCACGCCGCTCAAGCTGGTGATTAACTCCGGGAATGGCGCAGCGGGTCCGGTGGTGGACGCCATTGAAGCCCGCTTTAAAGCCCTTGGCGCACCCGTGGAATTAATCAAAGTGCACAACACGCCGGACGGCAATTTCCCCAACGGTATTCCTAACCCGCTACTGCCGGAATGCCGCGACGACACCCGCAATGCGGTCATCAAACACGGCGCGGATATGGGCATTGCCTTTGATGGCGATTTTGACCGCTGCTTCCTGTTTGACGAAAAAGGGCAGTTTATCGAAGGCTACTACATTGTCGGCCTGCTGGCAGAAGCGTTCCTCGAAAAAAATCCCGGCGCGAAGATCATCCACGATCCACGTCTCTCCTGGAATACCGTTGATGTGGTGACTGCCGCTGGCGGCACGCCGGTGATGTCGAAAACCGGACACGCCTTTATTAAAGAACGCATGCGCAAGGAAGACGCCATCTACGGTGGCGAAATGAGCGCCCACCATTACTTCCGTGATTTCGCTTACTGCGACAGCGGCATGATCCCGTGGCTGCTGGTCGCCGAACTGGTGTGCCTGAAAGGAAAAACGCTGGGCGAACTGGTGCGCGACCGGATGGCGGCGTTTCCGGCAAGCGGTGAGATCAACAGCAAACTGGCGCAACCCGTTGAGGCGATTAACCGCGTGGAACAGCATTTTAGCCGTGAGGCGCTGGCGGTGGATCGCACCGATGGCATCAGCATGACCTTTGCCGACTGGCGCTTTAATCTGCGCTCCTCCAACACCGAACCGGTGGTGCGGTTGAATGTGGAATCACGCGGTGATGTGCCGCTGATGGAAGCGCGAACGCGAACTCTGCTGACGTTGCTGAACGAGTAATGTCGGATCTTCCCTTACCCCACTGCGGGTAAGGGGCTAATAACAGGAACAACGATGACAAATCTAAAAAAGCGCGAGCGAGCGAAAACCAATGCATCGTTAATCTCTATGGTGCAACGCTTTTCAGATATCACCATCATGTTTGCCGGACTATGGCTGGTTTGCGAAGTGAGCGGACTGTCATTCCTCTACATGCACCTGTTGGTGGCGTTGATTACGCTGGTGGTGTTCCAGATGCTGGGCGGCATCACCGATTTTTATCGCTCATGGCGCGGTGTTCGGGCAGCGACAGAATTTGCCCTGTTGCTACAAAACTGGACCTTAAGCGTGATTTTCAGCGCCGGACTGGTGGCGTTCAACAATGATTTCGACACGCAACTGAAAATCTGGCTGGCGTGGTATGGGCTGACCAGTATCGGACTGGTGGTTTGCCGTTCATGTATTCGCATTGGGGCGGGCTGGCTGCGTAATCATGGCTATAACAAGCGCATGGTCGCGGTGGCGGGGGATTTAGCCGCCGGACAAATGCTGATGGAGAGCTTCCGTAATCAGCCGTGGTTAGGGTTTGAAGTGGTTGGCGTATACCACGACCCAAAACCGGGCGGCGTTTCTAACGACTGGGCGGGCAATCTGCAACAGCTGGTCGAGGATGCTAAAGCGGGTAAGATTCATAACGTCTATATCGCGATGCAAATGTGCGACGGCGCGCGAGTGAAAAAACTGGTCCATCAACTGGCGGACACCACCTGTTCGGTGCTGCTGATCCCCGATGTCTTTACCTTCAACATTCTCCATTCACGTCTCGAAGAGATGAACGGCGTTCCGGTGGTGCCGCTGTATGACACGCCGCTTTCCGGGGTTAACCGCCTGCTAAAACGTGCGGAAGACATTGTGCTGGCGACGCTGATCTTGCTGCTGATCTCCCCGGTGCTGTGCTGTATTGCGCTGGCGGTGAAACTCAGTTCACCAGGGCCGGTTATTTTCCGCCAGACTCGCTACGGCATGGATGGCAAGCCGATCAAAGTGTGGAAGTTCCGTTCCATGAAAGTGATGGAGAACGACAAAGTGGTGACCCAGGCGACGCAGAACGATCCGCGCGTCACTAAAGTGGGGAACTTTCTGCGCCGCACCTCGCTGGATGAACTGCCGCAGTTTATCAATGTGCTGACCGGCGGGATGTCGATTGTCGGTCCGCGTCCGCACGCGGTAGCGCATAACGAACAGTATCGCCAGCTCATTGAAGGCTACATGCTGCGCCACAAAGTGAAACCGGGCATTACCGGCTGGGCGCAGATTAATGGCTGGCGCGGCGAAACCGACACGCTGGAGAAAATGGAAAAACGCGTCGAGTTCGACCTTGAGTACATCCGCGAATGGAGCGTCTGGTTCGATATCAAAATCGTTTTCCTGACGGTATTCAAAGGCTTCGTTAACAAAGCGGCATATTGATATGAGCTTACGTGAAAAAACCATCAGCGGCGCGAAGTGGTCGGCGGTTGCCACGGTGATCATCATCGGCCTCGGGCTGGTGCAGATGACCGTGCTGGCGCGGATTATCGACAACCACCAGTTCGGCCTGCTGACTGTGTCGCTGGTGATTATCGCGCTGGCAGATACGCTTTCTGACTTCGGTATCGCTAACTCGATTATTCAGCGAAAAGAAATCAGTCACCTTGAACTCACCACGTTGTACTGGCTGAACGTCGGGCTGGGGATCGTGGTGTGCGTGGCGGTGTTTTTGTTGAGTGATCTCATCGGCGACGTGCTGAATAACCCGGACTTGGCACCGTTGATTAAAACATTGTCGCTGGCGTTTGTGGTGATCCCCCACGGGCAACAGTTCCGCGCGTTGATGCAGAAGGAGCTGGAGTTCAACAAAATCGGCATGATCGAAACCAGCGCGGTACTGGCGGGCTTCACTTTTACGGTGGTTAGCGCCCATTTCTGGCCGCTGGCGATGACCGCGATCCTCGGTTATCTGGTCAATAGTGCGGTGAGAACGCTGCTGTTTGGCTACTTTGGCCGCAAAATTTATCGCCCCGGTCTGCATTTCTCGCTGGCGTCGGTGGCACCGAACTTACGCTTTGGTGCCTGGCTGACGGCGGACAGCATCATCAACTATCTCAATACCAACCTTTCAACGCTCGTGCTGGCGCGTATTCTCGGCGCGGGCGTGGCAGGGGGATACAACCTGGCGTACAACGTGGCCGTTGTGCCACCGATGAAGCTGAACCCAATCATCACCCGCGTGTTGTTTCCGGCATTCGCCAAAATTCAGGACGATACCGAAAAGCTGCGTGTTAACTTCTACAAGCTGCTGTCGGTAGTGGGGATTATCAACTTTCCGGCGCTGCTGGGGCTGATGGTGGTGTCGAATAACTTTGTACCGCTGGTCTTTGGTGAGAAGTGGAACAGCATTATTCCGGTGCTGCAATTGCTGTGTATTGTGGGTCTGCTGCGCTCCGTGGGTAACCCGATTGGTTCGCTGCTGATGGCGAAAGCGCGGGTCGATATCAGCTTTAAATTCAACGTATTCAAAACATTTCTGTTTATTCCGGCGATTGTTATTGGTGGGCAGATGGCGGGCGCAATCGGCGTCACGCTTGGCTTCCTGCTGGTGCAGATTATCAACACCATTCTGAGTTACTTCGTGATGATTAAACCGGTTCTTGGTTCCAGTTATCGCCAGTACATCCTGAGTTTGTGGCTGCCGTTTTACCTCTCGCTGCCGACGCTGGTGGTTAGTTATGCGCTGGGCATTGTGCTGAAAGGGCAACTGGCGCTGGGGATGCTGCTGGCGGTGCAAATAGCCGCGGGCGTGCTGGCGTTTGTGGTGATGATTGTGCTGTCGCGCCATCCGCTGGTGGTGGAAGTGAAGCGTCAGTTTTGTCGCAGCGAAAAAATGAAAATGCTTTTACGGGCGGGGTGAGTTGTTGTTTTCGGTTCCGACAACGGTTGCCGGGTGCAGCGTAAAACGCCTTATCCATCCTACGGTTCTGTGCTCGGGTCTTGTAGGCCTGATAAGACGCGTCAGCGTCGCATCAGGCAAAAAGCGGCAACGAACAAAACAAACGCAGCCTCACCTGGCATCAAATTTATGAGGAAAAAATGAAATTACTTATTCTGGGCAACCACACTTGCGGCAATCGTGGCGACAGCGCCATCTTGCGCGGCTTACTTGATGCCATCAACATCCTCAATCCACAAGCCGAAGTGGACGTGATGAGCCGCTATCCGGTCAGTTCTTCCTGGCTGCTCAACCGCCCGGTAATGGGCGATCCGCTGTTCCTGCAAATGAAACAACACAACAGCGCGGCGGGCGTTGTCGGGCGCGTTAAAAAAGTCCTCCGTCGCCGCTATCAACACCAGGTATTGCTCTCACGCGTCACCGACACTGGCAAGCTGCGTAATATCGCCATCGCCCAGGGATTCACCGACTTCGTGCGCCTGCTCTCAGGTTACGACGCCATTATTCAGGTCGGAGGATCGTTTTTTGTCGATCTCTACGGCGTGCCGCAGTTTGAACATGCGCTTTGCACGTTTATGGCGAAAAAGCCGCTGTTTATGATTGGTCACAGCGTCGGCCCCTTCCAGGATGAGCAATTTAACCAACTGGCGAACTACGTTTTTGGTCACTGTGACGCGCTGATCCTGCGCGAATCGGTCAGTCTTGATCTGATGAAACGCAGCAATATCACTACCGCAAAAGTGGAACATGGCGTCGATACCGCGTGGCTGGTCGATCACCACACCGAAGACTTCACCGCCAGCTATGCCGTTCAACACTGGCTGGACGTTGCCGCACAACAGAAAACGGTAGCAATTACCCTGCGCGAACTGGCACCGTTTGACAAACGCCTCGGCACCACTCAACAAGCGTATGAAAAAGCCTTTGCCGGGGTGGTCAATCGCATTCTCGACGAAGGCTATCAGGTCATTGCGCTCTCCACCTGTACGGGTATCGACAGCTATAACAAAGACGACCGCATGGTGGCGCTCAATCTTCGCCAGCACATCAGCGATCCTGCCCGTTACCATGTGGTGATGGATGAACTCAACGATCTGGAAATGGGCAAAATTCTCGGTGCCTGTGAACTCACCGTCGGTACGCGCCTGCACTCTGCCATTATCTCGATGAATTTTGCCACTCCGGCAATTGCCATCAACTACGAACATAAATCCGCCGGGATTATGCAGCAGCTGGGACTACCGGAGATGGCAATTGATATCCGTCATTTATTAGACGGCAGCCTGCAAGCGATGGTTGCGGATACCTTAGGCCAGCTTCCGGTGCTGAACGCTCGACTTAACGAAGCCGTCAGTCGCGAACGTCAGACGGGAATGCAGATGGTGCAATCTGTGCTTGAACGCATCGGGGAGGTGAAATGAAGGTCGGCTTCTTTTTACTGAAATTTCCGCTGTCGTCGGAAACCTTCGTTCTTAACCAAATTACCGCGTTTATTGATATGGGATTCGAGGTGGAGATTGTTGCGCTGCAAAAAGGCGACACCCAGAACACCCACGCGGCATGGACGAAATACAACCTTGCCGCAAGAACCCGCTGGTTACAGGACGAACCACAAGGCAAAGTGGCGAAACTGCGCCACCGAGCCAGTCAGACCTTACGCGGCATTCATCGTAAAAATACCTGGCAGGCGCTCAACCTCAAACGCTATGGTGCCGAGTCGCGGAATCTGATTTTGTCTGCCATTTGCGGTCAGGTCGCAACACCGTTTCGCGCCGATGTGTTCATCGCTCATTTTGGCCCTGCGGGGGTAACCGCAGCAAAACTACGCGAACTGGGTGTCATTCGCGGCAAAATTGCCACTATCTTCCACGGTATTGATATCTCTAGTCGGGAGGTGCTCAACCATTACACTCCCGAATATCAGCAACTGTTCCGCCGTGGCGACCTGATGTTACCGATAAGCGATTTGTGGGCCGGAAGGCTGCAAAAAATGGGCTGCCCGAGGGAAAAAATTGCCGTATCGCGTATGGGTGTGGACATGACGCGCTTTAGCCCGCGTCCGGTGAAAGCGCCTGCAACGCCGCTGGAAATCATTTCCGTCGCACGCTTAACCGAGAAAAAAGGCCTGCATGTGGCGATCGAAGCCTGCCGTCAGTTGAAAGAGCAGGGCGTGGCATTTCGCTATCGCATCCTCGGCATTGGCCCGTGGGAACGACGCTTGCGCACGCTCATCGAACAATATCAACTGGAAGATGTGGTGGAGATGCCGGGCTTTAAACCGAGCCATGAAGTGAAGGCGATGCTCGACGACGCGGATGTCTTCCTCCTGCCATCGGTAACGGGCGCGGACGGTGATATGGAAGGTATTCCGGTGGCGCTGATGGAAGCGATGGCGGTCGGCATTCCGGTGGTTTCTACTCTGCATAGCGGAATACCAGAGCTGGTCGAGGCCGATAAATCCGGCTGGCTGGTGCCTGAGAACGATGCTCGCGCACTGGCGCAACGACTGGCGGCGTTTAGCCAACTGGACACTGACGAATTGGCTCCGGTCGTCAAACGCGCGCGCGAAAAAGTCGAACACGATTTTAACCAGCAGGTGATTAACCGAGAACTCGCCAGCTTGCTGCAGGCTTTATAGAGGAGAACGTATGCCATTTAAAAAACTCTCCCGACGCACCTTCCTGACGGCAAGCTCGGCGCTTGCCTTCCTCCATACCCCTTTCGCTCGCGCACTTCCTGCTCGACCAAGCGTTAATATCAACGATTACAATCCGCACGACTGGATCGCCTCATTTAAACAAGCTTTTAGTGAAGGGCAAACGGTCGTCGTGCCTGCCGGATTGGTTTGTGACAATATCAACACCGGCATCTTCATTCCTGCAGGTAAAACGTTACACATCCTTGGAAGCCTGCGCGGCAACGGCAAAGGGCGATTTGTTTTACAGGACGGCAGCCAGGTGACAGGGGAGGAGGGCGGCAGTATGCATAACATCACCCTGGATGTGCGCGGCTCTGACTGCACCATCAAAGGGCTGGCGATGAGCGGCTTTGGCCCGGTAACGCAGATTTATATCGGCGGCAAAAACAAACGGGTCATGCGCAACCTGACCATCGATAACCTCACTGTCAGCCACGCTAATTACGCCATCTTACGCCAGGGATTTCATAACCAGATTATCGGTGCCAACATCACCAATTGTAAGTTCAGCGACTTACAGGGGGACGCTATTGAATGGAACGTGGCGATTAACGACAGTGATATTTTGATCTCCGACCATGTCATCGAGCGCATCAACTGTACTAACGACAAAATCAACTGGGGCATCGGCATAGGTCTTTCGGGTAGTACCTACGATAACAACTACCCGGAAGACCAGGCAGTGAAAAACTTTGTCGTGGCGAATATCACGGGATCGGATTGTCGGCAGTTGATCCATGTTGAAAATGGTAAACATTTTGTTATTCGTAATATCAAAGCCCGCAATATCACACCGGATTTCAGTAAGAAAGCAGGTATTGATAACGCCACAGTCGCTATTTACGGTTGTGACAATTTCGTGATTGATAATATTGAAATGATTAATAGCGCCGGGATGTTAATCGGCTATGGGGTAATTAAAGGCAAATATCTCTCGATACCGCAAAATTTCCGAGTGAATAATATTCAGCTGGATAACACCCATCTTGCTTATAAATTGCGCGGCATCCAAATCTCTGCCGGGAATGCCGTCTCCTTTGTGGCACTGACTAACATTGAGATGAAGCGTGCGTCTCTGGAGTTACACAACAAACCGCAACATCTTTTTATGCGTAATATCAAAGTGATGCAGGAATCCTCTGTTGGACCAGCATTGAGCATGAACTTTGACATGCGCAAAGACGTTCGCGGTGTCTTTATGGCGAAAAAAGAAACACTGCTGTCACTTGCAAATGTTCATGCGATGAATGAAAGAGGGCAAAGCTCCGTCGACATCGACAGGATTAATCACCATATTGTTAATGTGGAAAAGATTAACTTTAGATTGCCGGAACGGAGGGAGTAGATTTGCGACCATTCCTGGAAAAATGGAGCCATACTTAGGAACAATGCTACTGCAATCCACAACGAAGCGGCGTAACATCACAAGTAATTCAGTAATCAATTCAGGGTAATTGATGCTGGCGAAAAAAATCGAACAAGCTATAATCCAGCAACCATTTTACAGGTGGATGAAATAATGACGAATTTAAAAGCAGTTATTCCTGTAGCGGGTCTTGGGATGCATATGTTGCCTGCCACTAAGGCGATTCCCAAAGAGATGCTACCGATCGTCGACAAGCCAATGATTCAGTACATTGTTGACGAGATTGTGGCTGCAGGGATCAAAGAAATCCTCCTGGTAACTCACGCGTCCAAGAACGCGGTCGAAAACCACTTCGACACCTCTTATGAATTAGAATCTCTTCTTGAACTGCGCGTGAAGCGTCAGCTGCTGGCGGAAGTGCAGTCCATCTGTCCGCCGGGCGTGACCATTATGAACGTGCGTCAGGGCGAACCTTTAGGTTTAGGTCACTCCATTTTGTGTGCGCGGCCTGCCATTGGTGACAATCCATTTGTCGTGGTGCTGCCAGACGTTGTGATCGACGACGCCAGCGCCGACCCGCTGCGCTACAACCTTGCTGCCATGATTGCACGATTCAACGAAACGGGTCGTAGCCAGGTGCTGGCAAAACGTATGCCGGGTGACCTCTCTGAATACTCGGTCATCCAGACCAAAGAACCACTGGACCGTGAAGGTAAAGTCAGCCGCATTGTTGAATTTATCGAAAAACCGGATCAGCCGCAGACGTTGGACTCAGACATCATGGCCGTTGGTCGCTATGTGCTTTCTGCCGATATTTGGCCGGAACTTGAACGCACTCAGCCTGGTGCATGGGGGCGTATTCAGCTGACTGATGCCATCGCTGAACTGGCGAAAAAACAGTCCGTTGATGCCATGCTGATGACAGGTGACAGCTACGACTGCGGTAAAAAAATGGGCTATATGCAGGCGTTCGTGAAGTATGGGCTGCGCAACCTGAAAGAAGGGGCGAAGTTCCGTAAAGGGATTGAGAAGCTGTTAAGCGAATAATGAAAATCTGACCGAATGTAACGGTTGATAAGAAAATTATTACGGCAGTGAAGATTCGTGGCGAAAGTAATTTGTTGCGAATTTTCCTGCCGTTGTTTTATATAAACAATCAGAATAACAACGAGTTAGCAATAGGATTTTAGTCAAAGTTTTCCAGGATTTTCCTTGTTTCCAGAGCGGATTGGTAAGACAATTAGCGTTTGAATTTTTCGGGTTTAGCGCGAGTGGGTAACGCTCGTCACATCGTGGACATGTATGCAGTGCTCTGGTAGCTGTAAAGCCAGGGGCGGTAGCGTGCATTAATACCTCTATTAATCAAACTGAGAGCCGCTTATTTCACAGCATGCTCTGAAGTAATATGGAATAATAAAGTGAAGATACTTGTTACTGGTGGCGCAGGATTTATTGGTTCTGCTGTAGTTCGTCACATTATAAATAATACGCAGGATAGTGTTGTTAATGTCGATAAATTAACGTACGCCGGAAACCTAGAATCACTTGCAGATGTTTCTGACTCTAAACGCTATGTTTTTGAACATGCGGATATTTGCGATGCAGCTGCAATGGCACGGATTTTTGCTCAGCATCAGCCGGATGCAGTGATGCACCTGGCTGCTGAAAGCCATGTGGATCGTTCAATTACAGGCCCTGCGGCATTTATTGAAACCAATATTGTTGGTACTTATGTCCTTTTGGAAGAGGCTCGCAATTACTGGTCTGCTCTTGATGGCGACAAGAAAAATAGCTTCCGTTTTCATCATATTTCTACTGACGAAGTCTATGGTGATTTGCCTCATCCTGACGAAGTAAATAATAAAGAACAATTACCCCTCTTTACTGAGACGACAGCTTACGCGCCAAGTAGCCCATATTCTGCTTCGAAAGCATCAAGCGATCATTTAGTCCGCGCTTGGAAACGTACCTATGGTTTACCGACCATTGTGACTAATTGCTCTAACAATTATGGTCCTTATCATTTCCCGGAAAAATTGATTCCATTGGTTATTCTGAATGCTCTGGAAGGTAAAGGATTACCTATTTATGGTAAAGGGGATCAAATTCGCGACTGGCTGTATGTTGAAGATCATGCGCATGCGTTATATACCGTCGTAACCGAAGGTAAAGCGGGTGAAACTTATAACATTGGTGGACACAACGAAAAGAAAAACATCGATGTAGTGCTCACTATTTGTGATTTGTTGGATGAGATTGTACCGAAAGAGAAATCTTACCGCGAGCAAATTACTTATGTTGCCGATCGCCCGGGACACGATCGCCGTTATGCGATTGATGCAGAGAAGATTAGCCGCGAATTGGGCTGGAAACCGCAGGAAACGTTTGAGAGCGGGATTCGTAAAACGGTGGAATGGTACCTGTCCAATACAAAATGGGTTGATAATGTGAAAAGTGGTGCTTATCAATCGTGGATTGAACAGAACTATGAGGGCCGCCAGTAATGAATATCCTCCTTTTCGGCAAAACAGGGCAGGTAGGTTGGGAACTACAGCGTGCTCTGGCACCTCTGGGTAATTTGATTGCTCTTGATGTTCACTCCACTGATTACTGTGGTGATTTTAGTAATCCTGAAGGTGTGGCTGAAACCGTCAAAAAAATTCGCCCTGATGTTATTGTTAATGCTGCGGCTCATACCGCAGTAGATAAGGCTGAGTCAGAACCCGAATTTGCACAATTACTCAATGCGACCAGCGTTGAATCAATTGCAAAAGCGGCTAATGAAGTTGGGGCCTGGGTAATTCATTACTCAACTGACTACGTATTTCCGGGAACCGGTGAAATACCATGGCTGGAGACGGATGCAACCGCACCGCTAAATGTTTACGGTGAAACCAAGTTAGCCGGAGAAAAAGCGTTACAGGAACATTGCGCGAAGCATCTTATTTTCCGTACCAGCTGGGTATACGCAGGTAAAGGAAATAACTTCGCCAAAACGATGTTGCGTCTGGCAAAAGAGCGTGAAGAATTAGCGGTTATTAACGATCAGTTTGGTGCACCAACGGGTGCTGAGCTGCTGGCTGATTGTACGGCACATGCTATTCGTGTTGCACTGAAAAAACCAGAAGTCGCAGGCTTGTACCATTTGGTAGCCAGTGGTACCACAACCTGGTACGATTATGCTGCGCTGGTTTTTGAAGAGGCGCGCAAAGCAGGCATTCCCCTTGCACTCAACAAGCTCAACGCAGTACCAACAACTGCCTATCCTACACCAGCTCGTCGTCCACATAACTCTCGCCTTAATACAGAAAAATTTCAGCAGAACTTTGCGCTTGTCTTGCCTGACTGGCAGGTTGGCGTGAAACGAATGTTCAACGAATTATTTACGACTACAGCAATTTAATAGTTTTTGCATCTTGTTCGTGATGGTGGAGCAAGATGAATTAAAAGGAATGATGAAATGAAAACGCGTAAAGGTATTATTTTAGCGGGTGGTTCTGGTACACGTCTTTATCCTGTGACTATGGCTGTCAGTAAACAGCTGTTACCGATTTACGATAAACCGATGATCTATTACCCGCTCTCTACACTGATGTTGGCGGGTATTCGCGATATTCTGATTATCAGTACGCCACAGGATACTCCTCGTTTTCAACAACTGCTGGGTGACGGGAGCCAGTGGGGGCTAAATCTTCAGTACAAAGTGCAACCGAGTCCGGATGGTCTTGCGCAGGCATTTATCATCGGTGAAGAGTTTATCGGTGGTGATGATTGTGCTTTGGTTCTTGGTGATAATATCTTCTACGGTCATGATCTGCCGAAGTTAATGGATGTCGCTGTTAACAAAGAAAGTGGTGCAACGGTATTTGCCTATCACGTTAATGATCCTGAACGCTACGGTGTTGTTGAGTTTGATAAAAACGGTACGGCAATCAGCCTGGAAGAAAAACCGCTACAACCAAAAAGTAATTATGCGGTAACCGGGCTTTATTTCTATGATAACGACGTTGTCGAAATGGCGAAAAACCTTAAGCCTTCTGCCCGTGGTGAACTGGAAATTACCGACATTAACCGTATTTATATGGAACAGGGGCGTTTATCCGTTGCCATGATGGGGCGTGGTTATGCATGGCTGGATACGGGGACACATCAGAGTCTTATTGAAGCAAGCAACTTCATTGCCACCATTGAAGAGCGCCAGGGACTAAAGGTTTCCTGCCCGGAAGAAATTGCTTACCGTAAAGGGTTTATTGATGCAGAGCAGGTGAAAGCATTAGCTGAGCCGCTGAAAAAAAATGCTTATGGTCAGTATCTGCTGAAAATGATTAAAGGTTATTAATAAAATGAACGTAATTAAAACAGAGATTCCAGACGTATTAATTTTCGAACCGAAAGTTTTTGGTGATGAGCGTGGTTTCTTTTTTGAGAGCTTTAACCAGAAGGTTTTTGAGGAAGCTGTAGGTCGCAAAGTTGAATTTGTTCAGGATAACCATTCGAAGTCTAGTAAAGGTGTTTTACGCGGGCTGCATTATCAGTTGGAACCTTATGCACAAGGGAAATTGGTGCGCTGCGTTGTTGGTGAGGTTTTTGATGTTGCGGTTGATATTCGTAAATCGTCACCTACTTTTGGTAAGTGCTTAGAAGTTATATTATCTGCAAATAATAAAAAACAATTATGGATCCCTGAAGGATTTGCGCATGGATTTCTAACCTTACAAGATGATACAGAAATAATATATAAAACCACAAATTACTATTCACCAGAATATGAAAGAGCCATTATTTGGAATGATGAAGAGCTTTCAATTAAGTGGCCTAGTAAACCGGATATCATATCTCAAAAAGATAGTTTAGCCTCAGCATTTTCATCTATTAAATATTGAAGAGAAATAAATGAATAAGAAAATACCAGTTACACAACCATTTCTTCCTGAACTAAATGAGTTTGTCCCTTACTTGCAACAGATATGGGATAATAAATGGTTAACAAATAATGGCCCCTTCCACATGGAACTGGAGGAAGAACTATGTAAATATTTAGGGGTAAAACATATATCATTATTTACAAACGCAACAATAGCATTGGTTACAGCTCTTCAAGCTTTACGAATCTCAGGAGAAGTGATCACTACACCTTATTCTTTTGTTGCGACTAGTCATTCTATATTATGGAATAATCTCAAACCAGTTTTCGTTGATATAGATAGTGAAACTTTTAATATTGATCCTGACAAAATAGAGTCAGCCATAACTTCTAATACTACAGCAATAATGCCAGTTCATTGCTACGGTAATCCATGTGATGTTGAGAAAATTCAAAAAATAGCTGATGATTATGGGTTAAAGGTGATTTATGATGCGGCCCATGCCTTCGGTATTAAATACAAAAATAACAGCTTGTTGAATTATGGTGATTTGTCAATTTTAAGTTTCCATGCAACAAAGGTGTTTAATACTTTTGAAGGAGGAGCAATAATTTGTAAAGATGAAAAAACTAAGCTTAGGATTGATAAATTAAAGAATTTTGGATTTGTGGATGAGGTAACTGTTACTGCCCCCGGCATAAATGGGAAAATGAGCGAGGTTAACGCAGCGTTTGGATTATTGCAGTTAAAATATGTCAATGATGCGATTCTTAAACGAAAAGCAATACACGATTATTACTGCCAATCTTTAAATGAAGTGACGGGCTTGTCGATACCTGAGTTTTCGCCAAACGCTACAAGGAACTATTCGTATTTTCCAGTTCTTATTAATGAGGATTTTTCAGTATCTAGGGATAAACTTCATGAGATATTGAAGTATAATAATATACTCTCTCGGCGATATTTTTACCCTTTAATTAGCAATATGCCGATGTATAGAGGATTACCTTCTGCTCTTTGTCATAATCTTAGAAATGCAAATTCTCTCTCTTCGAAAGTTCTTTGTTTACCTATTTATAGCGAATTAACAATAGAAGAGTGTGATAAGATTATTAATCTCATAAAGAAAGTTAACGAAAGGTAATTATATGAAAAGCATTATTGGTATTTATGGTGCTGGTGGTTTCGGTAGAGAGGTGCTACCTATTATAAGACAACAGGTTGGATTAAAATCAGATGTGGTTTTTATCGTTGATGATATCAAAGAAAAGGTAGTCAATGAAACAAAGGTTGTAACATTTGATGAGTTTTGTTCGCTAAAAGATATGGATAAATATTATACTGTTGCAATAGCAGACAGTAAAGTGAGAATGGAGATAGATATAAAATGCATCCGAGAGGGAATTAAGCCCATTTCTATTTATTCTCAAAACAGTGTGATAATGGATGATGTACTGATTGGTGATGGTGCGATTTTATCTCCTTTTACTTGTATAACATCAAATGTAAGAATCGGGAAATCTTTTCATGCCAATTTATATAGTTATATAGCGCATGATTGTGTTATTGGAGACTATGTCACTTTAGCACCAGGTGTAAAATGTAACGGTAATGTTATTATAGAGGATCATGCTTATGTCGGAACTGGGGCAATAATTCGACCTGGGACCAAAACAAAACCACTCGTAATTGGAAGCCATTCTATTATTGGAATGGGGGCGGTTGTCACTAAAACAGTACCTTCAGGAAAAACAGTATTTGGGAATCCGGCAAAAATATTAGGCAATAAGAGAGAATCATAATATGGATCCTATGCAAAATTTATACATCGGGATGACGGCACAGTATTCCCAGACTGTAAGTGATAGTGATATAAAAGCGTTCTCTGGGCTAAGTGGTGATAAAAACCCTGTTCATATGAGCGATGAATATGCGCAGAAAACCATGTTTAAGAAACGAATTGCTCATGGTTTTATGTCAGCAAGTTATTTTTCTGCAATCTTTGGCACAAAATTACCAGGGGAGGGATGTGTATATCTTTCTCAGACACTAAAATTTATAAAGCCAGTTTATATTGGTGATACAGTTACCGCTATTGTAACCTTGACGAAAATAAATTCACGCTCTCGGCGATTGACATTTGATACAATCTGTGTTGTCAAGAATGAAACTGTGATATCCGGTGTTGCAGAGATATATTTACCTAAAATAAGTGAGTAGATGATAATTAGATTTTAAAAAGTAAAACATTAAGCGAAAATACATGTTAAGAAGAAATGTTGTTTTTAATTATTTAGGGCAATTTTACATATCCCTTATGGGGATATGTATTTTTCCTCTATATTTAAGATATATTGGAGAGGAAGCGTATGGTTTAATTGGTTTTTTTGTTTTGCTTCAAACATGGATGCTTTTATTTGATTTAGGCATGTCACCAACACTTTCTAGGCAAGTGGCCATAACTAATGCTAATAATGATTTTGATTTTTTAAGAAAATTGATGAGAAGTCTCGAATCGGTATTTTTCTTTATAGCATTAATTATTATGCTGTTAATGGCCATTTTTTGTAATGATATAGCCCAAAAATGGTTGACCGTTAAGAACTTAAATATTGATGAAGTGGCAGTATGCATTGCAATAATGGGAGGGGTTGTTTCTTTACGATGGTTTACTAGTCTCTATAAAAGCGGAATAAATGGTTATGAAAAGCAAGCATGGCTCAATGTAGTTAATATTTTTATTGTAACATTAAGATTGCCTGCATCTTTGCTTCTATTTATTTACTTTTCAAAATCCCTAATAATATATTTTGTATATCAGCTGATTATATCTATTGTTGAATTGTTTATTTATAACAGGAAAATGTATAGATGTCTGCCAAAACGATTAAATGATAATCATAAGATATATTTAATATCATGGGATGTTTTAAAAAGTGTTTTACCTTTTGCTGCAGGAACTGCGTATACTGCAGGAATATGGGTGTTATTAACGCAATTGGATAAGCTTTTACTTTCGAAAGTGTTAACGCTCAGCAACTTTGGTTTTTTTTCATTGGTTGCAACGTTGGTTGGAGGTATATTAATGCTTTCTTCTCCCATCAGTAATGCCATTTTACCGCGAATAACGGTTCTTGTGTCGCAAGGTAAAATTGAGCAAGTAGTTGGTTTGTATACACGTTGTACAAGATTTGTTTGTTGCGTAATATTTCCTATTACGATGGTTATGATATGTTATCCTTATCAGGTTATTTATGGATGGACAGGAAATGACGTTACCGCAAAATGGGCGATGAACGTATTGCCCCTGTATTCTTTGGGTAATGCTCTTTTAGCAGTTATTGGATTTCAGTATTACTTACAATATGCGTATGGTAAATTAAAATTACACATTATATATAACACTGTATTGGCGATTGTGTCGATACCAGCAGTAAGTTTTTTTGCTATTAGATATGCAGCAATAGGCACGGGAATTGTTTGGATCGCAATTAATAGTATTACATTATTGTTTTGGACGTATATTGTGCATAATAAATTTCTTAAAGGAGTTCATTTCAGATGGTTATTTCAAGACGTTTTATTCCCCGCATTGATTTCAGCAATGATCATATTTATTATTTCAAATAATATAGACACAACATCACAGAGTAGAATTGAAAATATGCTTTTTGTATCTTTAGTTAGTTTTACAACAATAATTATATCTCTTTTTGTTTCTTTTTTTACCGATATTATGAGCTTTTTTAAAGGAATGGTTAAATGAAAAATGTTTTATTTATTAATAGTGGTTTTGAACTTGGCGGAATTGAAACATTCCTTGTTAGAGCAGCTAAAAATTTATCTAAAGATGTAAAGTATACACTCTTAATAATGAGTGATGCTACGAACAAAGATCTCCTTGACAAGTTCTCTATATATGGCGATGTTATTTTTTTGAGTGATTTGCTATTATTTAATGCAGGTAAATATGCAATACTAAGAACCCTTTTACCTCTTAATCGACAAAAAGTTAGAACTTTGCTCTCTCACATTGATATAATTCATGCCTCGTGCTCTTTCTCATTAATTCTAATGCGAAAACTAAGTTGTATTCTTAATAAAGGAATACTAGAGTCAGTTGGTGTCTATCATTCCAGAGAGTTTTTATGGGGGGAAAAAAAAAGATTAATGAGGAAAACTCAACTTTCAATGTTTAAAAAAATTCCTGCAAATAACGTACTTTTCATGAATGAATATACAGTTAAATTATATTCAGATATATTTAAGGTGAATTATTATAATGCTTTACCAATTGGTATCGATATTGGTATTTATTCTGAATGTATACCGAATAAAAATAGCGGAAGAATTGTATCCATCGGAAGATTGGTCGATTTTAAAACATATAATTATCATATGATAGATTATTTATCTACATTATCTAGTGAAAGAAGAAATATGTTATGTTTTGAAATATATGGAGATGGCCCGGAATCAGTTGCACTGAAAAAATTAGCAAAACAAAGGAATGTGAAAGTAAAGTTTGGAGGGCGATTAGAGTATAAAGATATGCCATCCATTTTAGATGGTGCAAGTTTATTTATAGGTTCAGGTACTGCCATCGTTGAAGCGGCGGCAGCTGGTGTACCTTGTATCATAGGGATTGAATCAATTGATGAGCCTCTGACATATGGTTTTCTTACAGAAACAGTGGGGCTTTCGTTCCAAGAAATGGGACTGAATTATCCCCTTAAAAAATATGAAATGGCGATGAGTGAATTTTATGAACTTTCAGAAGAAGATTACTTAATATTATCAGATAAGCATAGAAGAAGAGCCAAAGATTTTTCATTAGATAATATGAAGTCAATTATACTTGATTATTATGAAAATTTATCTGATAACACAACTAGAAATAAACCATGTATAATGTATGCATTAAGCACAATGTTTTGGATGATATTAAATAAAATGAAAATTAATAATGAGAGAAATTCAATGTATGATTTCTGAAAAGAAAAACATGAGAATGTCTAGTTTTAAAGCTCCTTTAATATTTTGTCTTCTTGCAGCATTTTTACCTCTAGGTAGTACAATTGGAGTTGCCTTTTCTTGGGTGATATTTCCAGCTATTGCCATAATATTAACTTTTTTAGTTTCACGTTTTTTTTATAGATCTGGTGTTTATTTTTTAGTTCTGTCGATAGTACTTCTAGTTTTAAATTATGGCATAGTTTTACAATATGTTTCATTTGCAGAGCGTTTAGAGTTTAATATGCTGCTTGCAATTATTGGTTGTTTTTATATGTCAGTGGTTTTTTTTTCATATAAATTCAATTTTTCTGACTTGTCAAAAGCAATTAATATAGTATTACTAATTAGTATTATTTT
>ERZ1034710.19-NODE-19-length-122901-cov-12.310218_pt1 | contig 122901 bp, 185 predicted proteins | sample MGYA00520597_ERZ1034710 | MGnify/ENA primary metagenome ERZ1034710 (study PRJEB33766, sample SAMN09781714) | gut metagenome | biome: gut microbiome | host: Homo sapiens | place: Madagascar | study: EMG produced TPA metagenomics assembly of the PRJNA485056 data... | reverse complement strand
TGTTGATAGTGAATTCATTCCGCCCAACCTCAATACGGTTCTTTCCCCCCCCCCCGCAGATTCTGACGAAGTTGTGATGAATACGAGCGCCGCCGGGTATCACCGCAAACCACTGAGCGCATTGTGGAGCTGGATTAAGAGTAAGATGGATGATGAAATTATCACTATCACAAAGAGCATTACTATAACAACTGAGTAGCAAGACACTGGAATCAAAGGTAATGATATCCCGGGATTTGGTACATACGCTGTACAGTTTCATGGTGGAAATCCAACGATAAGTATCTGGGGGGATTATTTTTCAGGTATTATGACGTGGTACAACTCTGAGACAAACAACAATGATGCAGATGAAATACCGCTTCATTGTGCTGGACATGCTCGAAATGGTCAATTGTTTTATCTTAGAACATTGCGTCATGGTCGAGGCGGTGATGATTTGACATTGCAAATTAAAGGAAGTTCTACTGCGTCGAGTGCTGATATTTTTACATTCAAATTCCGCAGACTGATATAAACAACGCATTACAAATAAGACGTTTTATAAGGAGGCGATCACATATCGATGAGTGATGAAAAGAAAAGTTGGCTAGACAGGGCTGGCGCGGTTCACCTCTGGAAAACGATTGAGGCTATACTCGGTACAAAGGTAGACAAAATCGAAGGATTCGGCCTGTCCAGCAACGACTATACAACAGAAGAAAAAAACAAACTTGCTAGTTTAAGTGATCCAAAACCAGCCACTACTGAAAACAACGGTTTGATGAGCTCGGCTGATAAAGCAAAGCTAGATGGTATTGAAGCTGGAGCTAACAATTATACTCACCCGACATACGAAGAAAAGCAGGCTGGGTTATATCGCATCAGTGTAGACAACACAGGCCATGTGGCGACAGCAGATAAAATGACGAGCGAAGAGCTGACTGCTGAGGGTGTTTCCCCTGCCGATCACACACATGACCTGGGCGAATTGGTAGATACACTGGAGACGAGTGCTGACGCTGTTGAAGATGCTGATACTGTTATGGTTGGCGCTATAGTTACAAGTGATGATGGCAGCGCGACCACGAAGTACACCCGCAGACCGCTGGCTACTTTATGGAACTGGATCAAAGCGAAGGCGGATACATTGTATGCTGCTGTTGGACATAATCACAAGGTAAACGAGCTCGAAAATTATGATACACATGTGTATAACCCGACTTTAAATCGTACCAAGCGAACTGTTTTGGCTGCACCTACAGCAGCAGATGGTCCTGCTACATTCAGAGCATTGGACAAGAACGATGTTGGGCTTGGAAATGTGGATAACGTAGCCGCACTGCCGTTAACTGGCGGAACGATGAGCGGAAGAATTGTAAGGAACACCCCTTCTTCATGGATAGATGCTCGTAATACCACTGCTGTGTATCAAGCCGCTCCGTCTGATGGTTGTTATAAATCGGTTGTTGGACAGGGAACTCAAAATGGTGTTTAGACAATTGGAGCACTTAGTGGGCAAGAATATTTGTATTTTGAATATACTTCTGATTCAGATTATACAAGTGGAAACAATGTCGCAACAAGTACCATTTTGGAACCACGAGGCGGCACTATTGTTACAACTGCAAATATCGGAGAACAGATGGTTGGCAATGCAAACGCAGCGTCATATATTTCAAATCAAGGAAATCAAACAGCAATAAATTCACCTCTTGACGTAAAAGGACTTTCTGTATATCAAGTATATAATAACGGCTATCCAACAACTTATGGCAACGTTTTGAACATTGGCGGCACTGGTGACGGCCAAATCCTTGCTGGTTGGAGCGGCGACAATAACGGCATTGAGCGTCTGTATTATCGCAACCGGCGTGATATGTGTTCAACGTAGTCGGGATGGAGGACTGTTGCTTTTACAACAGATATCACACAAATTATCTCTCAAACCAGTGACCCGGGTGCCGGAAGTAGTCTTGCGACCGGCACAGTGCTTTTGGTATATGCGTAAGGAGGATTGATTATGGCGATTTATACAGGAGTTGGCGGAAGCGCCAAATCAGTTTCAAAAATTTATACTGGAATAGATGGTGTAGCAAGACCTGTGCACAAAGGTTATGTTAGTATAGACGGGAAAGCTAGACTTTTTTATAACGGTGGTGAGCCACTTAACTCTTTTGCACTAGGAACAAGTTTTGGCATTGCAGACCCAAGCGGCAACAATACCTACTGGTATAAGCTGGTCCACAAGGGCGTTCCGGGCGGCGGGTTGTACGACAGCACAGCAAACGGTGCATGGCTCTGGAGAACAGACATTGCGGGCTCCACTTCCATTAGTAACAATTACATCTACGGCTACGAAGGATGGGCGCTGGACAACTGGTGTGTCAACTACCCGGGCGGAAATATCACACCCAGTGTAGCAAACCGCCTGATGACTGTGCATCTGCCCTACGTGAAGCAGGCCGATTACAATTCAGCCAATGTTTCTTCCGGCTCAAATGGCCTTTCGAGAAAGTGCTTTCTGCTTTCCGCTGTTGAGATGGGAGTTTATACATGGCAGGGCGTGGATGGTCTGATGGCGCAGGAGGGCGCAAAGCTGGACTACTTCGACTACACGACTGATGCCACCAGTAAGCGAAGCGCGAATGACGAATACTGGACACGATCCAAGCGAACCCATAATGGTAACTGGGTGTATACGTTTTATGCGGACGGAAGTTTCCATGATGTAGGTAATCACCGCGAAACATCTCTTGGTATGCGCCCCTGCATCGTACTGCCGCTGAATACGTTGGTGACAACGGTCAAGGCCACATCCTGGTGGCAGAGCGACAAGAATTATATTAACTGAGCACCCGGAAAGGAGATTTCAAAATGGAAGAAACAACGATCTGTCCCGGGTACAAGATGCCGACCGAGACCGACGGCACCCCAGCAGATTACAGCGCGATTGAGGCTGCTGTGAACGCACACAACCAAAACGCACAGCCCGGGGAAGCTTACTGGGGCATCCGGCTATGCGGGGCGGAGTATGAGGTGTATGAATACGGGGAAGTTCCTCAGCCACCGACTGCTGAAGAGCTTTTAGAACAACTAAAACACTACAAAGAAACAAAAATTAAAGAGAGTAAAGACTATCTCTCTACATATCTAGTATCTCATCCTTTGTTCTGGTCTGATGGAAAATATTATTCTGTCACAAGCGAAAAACAGGCGTTACTTACAAGTAACCTTGCCCTGTATCAAATCTCCACAGCCGCCGGGCAACCTTTCAAACTGACATGGAATTCTACCGGTGATGAGTGTGTGGAGTGGACTTATGACGATCTGGCCGCGCTGGCACTGGCAATCGGCACGTATGTGAAACCCTTTGTCTCTCACCAGCAGGAACTAGAAATCTGCATCAAGGCATGTACCACGATAGAAGAAGTAGATGCGATTGCGATTACATACGAGACTCCAAAAGAGTCAACCGATACAACAGAACCAACAGAAGAGACTACGGAAGGTGATACTGTATGAATACCCGTACAAAAGAATATTTGAAATGTGCGCTTCTCTTTTTGATTGGAGGAGCGCTTTATTATTGCATCGAGATCCTATGGCGAGGACGGTCTCACTGGACGATGGCTGTTGTTGGTGGCATCTGTTTTCTTGTGATCGGTGGGCTGAACAACTATATTCCCTGGGAAATGCCGCTTTGGAAACAGGCTGGTGTTGGCGCACTCTTTGTGACCGCTATGGAGCTTGTGGTTGGCATCCCGCTGAACCTGATGCTTGGTTTACATATCTGGGACTACTCTTCCTTGCCGTTTAATCTGCTGGGTCAAATCTGCCTGCCGTTCACTGTGCTATGGTTCTTCCTTGCTCTGCTGTGCATCTTTGTTGATGACTGGCTGCGGCATATTTTATTTCACGAGCAGAAACCGGAATATCACTGGTAATGCAATAGCTCTAAGCTAAAAAGAAAGAATCCCCGATGGAAAACCACCGGAGACTCTTCCCTTGCCTAATCGACATACTAGCTCGACGAAAAACTAGTATGCTTGGAATATATCATATCGTCAAGAAATTGTCAACAGAAAGGAGCGAAATATGGCACAGGAAATCTTAAAACCCATGTTGCTGGATGAAACCGGAAAGGAAATCGTGGCAGCACTGAACGCTATTGTTACACAGCTGACCGCGATCAATGAAACACTGAAAGCCAAAAACACAGACAGTGGTATGAATGGTGGTGAAAAGACATGATAGGAAGTTTGAACGCCGCACCTCACGTCTATTCTTTTACCATACAGCAGCTGTAGACCATGTTGCTGAGTATCTGTGGTGGTATCACTGCTATTTCAGCCGCTATCGCTGTTATCATCAAGGCAATCAATCATGCGAAAGCCCCGGACGACAAGCAGAACGAGCGACTGAATGCCCATGATGCAGAATTTGAAAAGGTCAATAGAAAGCTGAGTGCAGACAAAGACAGGCTCGATCTGTTTCAATCAAAGCTGGTCTCCTTAGAAGAGCACCAGAAAGAAAACAGTATCACGCTGGAAGTACATGACCGCAAGATTCTCGAAGCAGAACAACGCATCGGCCACAGTGAGCAGGGCAACAATGTCACCATGAAGGCTCTGCTTGCACTCCTCAGTCACGGTATCGACGGCAATGCAATCGAGCCAATGAAGGAGGCCAAGGCTGCACTTGAGAACTATTTGATCGATGGTCAGAACAACACAAAGAATATTACGAACTAACCCGAGACTGCGTGTCCCGGGCTTTTTTATTTTGGAGGTTTATTATGATGGATATTATCAATGAATTGGTTTCTGTTATCGTCCGCCTGATTATTGCAAGCGCTGGCACTGCATTTATGGTCTATGGTATCCCCTATTTGAAGAAGATCGGTGTGTACAAGCTGGTACAGATTGCTGTTCGTGCCGCAGAGAAGCTGGGCGCAACCGGCGCTATCGAAAAGGCCGACAAGAAGAAATACGTTATGGAGGCTCTGGAGCGTCTGGGTGTGAAGATTACTCCGACCATTGAGACCATGATTGAGGCCGCTGTCAAAGAGATGGACATCCAGAACGATAAAATCAAGGACGAGTTCAAAAAGAATTGAAGGTGTGATGAAATGGGTGTTATTACATACTCTATGAAGAAGGACTAGAACAAAAAGGTGTCGGCTCATTTTTCTGTCTATGAGTTCGCCTGCTCTGATAAGAGTGATACAGTTCTGGTCGATAGTCAGCTGATTGAGGTGCTGGAACAGATCCGCGCTCACTTTTGCGCTCCTGTCCACATCAACTCTGGGTATCGTACTCCTGCCTATAACATCTCCATCGGTGGAAGCCCTCGTAGCCAGCATTGCCTTGGTACTGCCGCTGATATCTGGATCAAAGGTGTTGACCCGATTCGGATTGCACTGTATGTATCTTCCCTGCCCTACTTTGCCAAGAGTGGTGGTATTGGATATTATAGCCGTGCTGTGCTTACGAGCGGCTTTGTTCATGTTGATGTGCGCACCACACGCAGCCGCTGGATCAGCAAAACTGGCACGAAATATATCAGCGTAGCTAGTCTCATGCCGACGATTAAACAGGGTGCGAAAGACGCTATGAATGGTGCTTCTTATGCTGTAACTGTACTGCAACGGCATCTTGGTGTTAAGGCTGACGGTATTTTTGGTGCGAATACCAAGGCGAAGCTGATCGAGTATCAGAAAGGACACGGGTTGGCTGCAGATGGCATCTGTGGGCCTGCTACTTGGGGTTCGTTTTGATGGCGCAACAAAAACAACTGCGTGCAGGAGATAAAATTAAATTAGACGGAATATTATTTTCAAACAGCCAGACACACTGCGGTATGCGCCGCTCTGGTGAATGGTATATTTTTGATGGGAAACTTGTGAACGGGCGCTATCGAGTAACAAATCTTGAAAGCCGCATTGGCAAGTATCCAATCTCAGTAAATGTATCGGGCTATGTAGAATCGAGTGATATTGAGCTGATATAAAACGAATGGGGTATTGATCCTTGATTGGACCAGTACCCCATTTTTTAGCGTTGATTATTTTATAGATTCTGACAGCCATTCTTTCCAGCCACCAACTGTGTGAGGACAATTATCCTGCTGTGCTACGAGTTCATTTAAGAGTGCTGCCAGCTCATCGTCTGACATCTCACGAATGGCCTGCGCTTTATTATTTTTACGACCGAATTCATCCCGGCTATGTTTGTGTAGAATAAAACCGAGTGCGATATCAAGTATTGCCGGATTGTTCATTAGAGTTGTCACCTTTCATTGCTTTAAGAGCTTCCTTCATCTCTTGTTCCCAATTAGGATGCTGATCAATATATTTTTGATATATCATCTTCTCAGCTTCTTTTCGTGCTTTGATTGCATCGTTAATATCTTCATACATACCAAGGTGGATTCGCCTACCTTTAAAGGTTATGGTCGCTTTATACTTGTTACCATCTTTGCAAACACCTGTCACGCCAGTAGTCGAATTGCGATTTATCTTTCCTTCGAGTCGCGCCTTTATAGATGTTAAGCTGGAACCGTCTACGTTTGATATCTTTTTAATTGTCTCAGCAGGCTTAGCAATATTATTCGTGCATTTCATACACTTGTTGATTTTCTTCACTTGAGACAAACGCATCTCTGCTGGACGATTACATAAAGGGCAAAGCCCAGTACAAAAATAATCTCGTTCTCCTTCTTTTTTATAAACGTCGGTTATCTTCCATCCGTTTATGACAGAGCCGATATATTGTTCTCTGCGCTTTTTTAGAATAGATTCGCTACGTTTTTTATCGCATCTTGTAGTTTTAACTGGACGACCACCATCTGGTTTCATATTACTTTTCCTCTTCAGGTAGTGGCCCAAGCTTATACATCCAGTTCGGGTCTTTCCGCATTACAAATGGTTTTCTTAGCTCACAAAGATGGTCGTGTCTCGCTTTATATTCAAAATAATTTTGTTCGTGCTCAGGAGTATCACGATTTAACTCGTACATGACATATTGCTTGCGAAGATTTCGAAGCGCTTTAATAATAGCATCTTCTTTTTCCATAGACATTGGTTCAAGGGCATCAATATAGTCATATTCACCAGTTGCGTCAAACTGTCGCTTTGCTTCGGCACTGAGCATCTTCCAAGTGATCTCGTCATACGCCAGCTGATACATCATTTCGTTGCTATAATGAGAGTATGGATCAACAATGCCGGTGCCTTTTGATAGTTCTACGTCGCGATCGTGTTGTTTTTTAATTCGTCTCTCAGCTTCTTCTACAACGGCATCCATATCAACATTCATGGAGACACCTTTGTATTGCACCACAGATTTGAAACCGAGCTTCTCGCACATAGTCATCGTTGATATCCTCCTGATTTATTTCATACCCGTTCTTTTGCAGATAACAAAATCTTGCGGTAGAATCCGTCAGCAAACCATGCGCCTTCCCAACGATGCGGTAATGGTTTCTTCAGCACTTCGATATCCACAAGGCTCATAAGGCCGGTACTATCGTCTCTAAAAACTTGAAGGCGAACAATTCTATTCTGCTCCAGACCGATTTCGCGAGTGATACGACCTTCTTCATCAAACGGATCTTCGCACACCCATTCTAAGGCATCTAGGAAGTCCTGTGGCGTGATATCTGTATGCTCGACCCAGTTGTTACATATGCGGCTTTCGCCGGCCTGTACGATTCTCTTTTTGATCTCGTAGTTCGCAGAAGGATTCGTCATAGTTTTTGCCTCCGTTTTTCTTTGATTATATTATATCACAGGCTGTATGCGATAGCAAACAAAAGGCGCAGGTTGCCCCACGCCTTGTGATGATGTGCCGCTTGGCACATCGGTTCAAATACGGTTTTCAATTTTAATGCTTCTACTAAAAATCGCCGGATTGTCACATCAAGGCTCTGTTAATTAAGACTCAAAATCGGACTTGATTGCTACGCTTTGTGCGGTCTGTGAGTGCACCGCTGTGGTGTAGATAGAAAATTGGTGTAGTAGTGGTGTAGTAGAGAAGAAAACTCCTCTATTTTAATCGTTTTTTCGTAACTTTTACAAATAGCGCTCAAATGTGTTCAAAATAAGGGAACGGCGTGTAAATTACAATACAAATTCATATATGGCTATATTTTACGATGTGTCGTTCACTTTTCTTAACCGAAGTTTCTACATTTTTATGCCAAGTCATACCCATTTATATATTTTTTGAAAAATTGGTGTAGTAATTGGTGTAGTGCTCAGCCATTTGCTATTCTTAAAAAATCGTCAACTGTAACAGGCAGATTGTACTCTGCATATACATCCAACGTCATTCGTATATTAGCGTGACCCATTAAATACTGAACAGATTTAACGTTCATACCAGCAGAAATCAGTCTTGTGCAGAACATGTGCCGAAAAGTATGTGGTGTCGTCTTTGGTAGAGTGTCGCCTGTTTCTCTATGGTATGCTCCAATCATACTTTCAATAATTGACTTGACGGAATCTTTGTCTTTTGGAGAAAGGGTTCCTCTTTTCAAAAATAGGAACGACGTATATCCATCCATCTCTGGACCAGGATCATTTAATGCTTCTCTTTGACAAATAAGCCTTTCGAAACTTTCTCTTGCGCTATCAGTAAGGGGGATTTTCCTTTTCCCGCTTTCACTTTTTGGCTCTTGCACAAATGTTCCAATTCCTGGGACATATGATATTTGATGTGTTATGTTTAAACAATTATTTTTTAAATCAACGTCATCAATTGTTATTCCGCATAACTCACCAACACGAACTCCTGTTTCATGCAGTATAATAAGCATATCTGTATATTTCTTATAGACTTTACTCGTTTTAGAAAAGTCAATAAGTTTTTTATACTGCTCTTCTGACAATAAAATTTTTTTCTTTTTCGTAGGCTTTATAAGTTTATTCAAGCTAAATGAAAACGGATTATAAGAAATCATATTCTCGTCAACAGCCATTTGAAAAGCAGGAGAAATTATATTTTTCATATTTCCGATAGCACATTGGCTCATTCCATTTTCGTTAAGAGATAAGAACCATTCTTTCGCATCTAATGTCGATATTGATGATATATTTTTTTCTCCGAATGGATCGTTTTTTATTTTTCTAAGATATTGCCCTCGTGTATAAGCAGAAGTTTCCTTAAGTGATTTTTTGTGAATAGTTTCATATCGTTTTATCAACTCATACATTGTTATTATCACATCGGCCTGTTCCACGTCAGACTCTAAAGCTTGTTTCTTTTTATCTCGAAGTGCTTTTAAATCATTTGCGTACATAGTATGCCGTTTTCCAAATTTATCTGTCCAGCGGTATTGATACAGGCCATCTTTTCTTTGACTCTCACCTTCTTTTAAAACTCTACCTTTGTTATCTTTACGTCTTTCCATAATATTAGACTCCTTACATTATAATAAAGAGCCTTGATGTGACGACATGAGTATACCACACCAAAGCTCAAATTTCAAATTGAATAAGACTGATCTATGTACTTTTCAAGAGCTTTACGTTTGATAAGACGTTTTCGGCCTACAAAAAGCACAAACGGACAGTTTTGTTCTTCCGCCATTTCTCGAAGTTTGCATTGACCAATATTCGAATATGCTGCAGCTTCTTCTATTGTAAGGGTGGCTTTTTCCCAGATTGGAACTTCTTTCATAGAATCTCCTCCATCTTCTCCGACCCGTATCGTGACACGCACACATTATATAAGAGCATCGCCCTGGTCATCAGGCCGACACCGCCGATACGAGGTGTAACTTTGATATTCTCCATCTCATAAACAGCGTCAGCGCAATCACCGTGCTGCTTTCCGTTCTCGTCGTAGTTGATACCAACATCGATACAGACCTCGACTCGATCAAGACCAAACGGCGTGATAAAGTTGCGTTTTCCGACCGCAGAAATAATCACATCGACCATTTCATATCCGAGGGCAGTGGCTTTCATGGCGGAGCCCGTGCTATTCACAGAGATCACATTACAGTGTCTCCCGATCAGCATATCAACCAGTGGACGACCCACAATATCAGACTGACCACATACAAGCACATTCTTGCCATCCAGATCGTACCCGATGGAATCAAAAATCTTCATAACGCCAAGCGGAGTACATGGCTGAAATTTGGATGTGGAATTAAAGCCATCAACATCAAGTTCGTCTGGGATACAGATAGCATTGGGGTTGATATGTTTTGGCAGCGGAAGCTGAACAATGATACCGTCCACATATTCCCAATTATAATCTTCTAGGATCTTGTCGTTCAATTCATCTTCAGTGATATTTTCTGGCAGCTTGATAAGCTCCGCTTCGATCCCAACCTCTTCACAGTCACGCAGCTTGCCGCGAATATAAGCATTGGATGCAGGGTTGTCCCCTACTTGATAAATATGTAAAATAGGAGCATAGTCATCTTCTGCAATGATATTCTTAATTTTGTTTTTGATATCTTGTGCGATAGATTTGCAATCAATAATCATTGTAACCCTCCTTACAACATCATACCGGCAATGGCATGAACGACTCGTTCAAATATTTCGTGGTTAAAAACATAGTCGCCAAGGTCACGCACAAACGAGATGATATTATTTTCGCGGCCTTCGATTTTGAAATGCTTAAATCCCTGTGAAACCAGCATTTTGATTTCATCTTCATTCATAGATGTGCCAAGAAGAGGATTGCTGTTTCGAGTAGAGCCGCAATAGTTATATACTATTGCCAACTGATTTTGCAGCTCCGTAATATCATCACCATTGACAATAGCCTGACCCAGCTTTGTATTCAGCTGATAGTGACGGCCAGCCATGGGACAATTCGGCAGACACCGGTGATTGACAATAAATTCTACTCGACCATGGTCATGCAGGTTTTTAATAAACTGCTCGTCATGGATCTTAAATGGATTCACAACGACAATATCAAAACGATCAAGCAGACGATTATAATATTCAGTAGAATCATTCCCAAGACCAACTTCAACAGACGGTTTTACTTGCGAAGAAATCAGCTCAAGATTGGGATACATATAGCGAATATAATCAGCCAGTAAATCGGACATAACAATAACGCCGTTACGATTTTTAAGACCATTTTGATTATTGTGATCGAGATGTCGCAACATAATATTTGAAGTTTCATCAACGAGATCGCCGCGTGTGACAAACGGGCTCGAGAATGTAAGACGAACGCCAATACCAAGTTCATTATATTTATCTGCTCTGGACAGAACTTCTGACACAGGCAGATTTTTCTGTGGTGGGATACGACCACCCTGCAGGACTGTGGAAATGCTGCCAAACACATATCTGATGCCATTTTTCTCACAAGCCATTTTACAAGCTTTGTCAATATCAAACATCATTTCATCATGGCCGCAAAACGCGCCGATATTCCAATCGATTTCACCGCCGTAATCTTTTACAAGCATCGAGTTCTCCTTTCTTTAAAATCACAATTCTTCAGGTATTACGCTTCACGCCTTCACAGAAGAATTTATGAAGCATTTTGTCGTATTCGCATCGGCACTGCGGGCACAAATCTGAAATCGCACCTTTATCTTTTAAACTCCATCTTCCAGAGTCGGAAATATAGCAGCCCGCGATACAGTCCGGGAAACGTGCCTTTCTAACAAGTGCTTCTTCCCCACAACGGTCACAATAAATTTTTACATATTCTTCAGTCATAATTCCGTGCCTCTTAAAACATCACGCCGCGATCATTCGATAAATAGCAGCCCTCTAATGAGCTTGCAATTTTGTGGTATCTATTATCAAGCTCAACAAGAAATGTATTTATCATCTCATTATAAATATGTGCAGCCTCTTCGTAAGTATCAGCAAATGCATAATACGATTGATTTGTATTCACGCTGATTGTGCGATTTTTTGTTTTAAACTTCGAGTTCCAATAATCCTTGTTATGAATAGATCCTTGTACCGGCTTACAATTGATGCCGGCCTTCGTATCATCAAATCGAAATCCAGTGCACCAGACTTCTTTATCTTCTGGAACAGACATAAGTGTATAAGTCATATTCTTTATTACTCCTACCCACCAGTAAAATTTCACTTTTTATTGTTGATCCAAAACAAGTGATCGAGTTCGCTAATCGCGATAGTCAACGCTTTATATTTTGCGTCACGTTTTGGATCATTATATGTGTCCGTTTCTTTCCTAACGCAGTTATCGCGCATCTCCATAAGAAGTTCTATCGCCTCATTGAGCTCTTCATAAGTATATTTATTGGTCATATTTATATCTTCCTTTTCGAATATGTGCTTTCATACTATCACCTTAATCAAATATCGTTAAACGCATCTATAATCCATCCAATAAGACTATTTAGTTTTTCTACAATCTTATAAAGGAAATCCTTCAAATGAGGTTTTGGCTCAGGCATACTGCATGTAAATTCCGCTGGGCCTTCTCTTTTCGGAGAACTTGTTTGTATGACATATGCTTCATCATTGTGAATGATTCCAATTTGAGTACAGTTATCGCAATTACAAATTTGAGTCTGATTTATTGTAACATTCCGTTTCATATATTTATTCCTCCCACCCACCACTGCGATTATGTATCAGATACCAAACTTGGCGTTTACTTTTTTCAGATTGTCAGCTGCCTCAGCATAAGCGTCGCGTGCGGCATGATAATCGGCCATCTTAGCAGCCAAAATTCGTTTTGCTTCCTGTTCGGCAGTATCAGCATTTGCGAGCTCCTGATTCAGCTGAAAACCTGCCGCCTTGATACCACTGGTAAAACCCTGCAGATCACTAGATGCAACTTTCTTCTCGGCGATATAAGTACCCTTCTTGCCATTGACAACAGAGTCGGTGTTGAACATCTTTACGATGCGATCAGTGGTGCCATCATTAACGTGATAAACATAAAAATACTTAGCCATAATTTAGTCCTCCTTGACTTTTTCAAACGTATAAATCGTATGTGCTGTTTCAATTTTGACAGTTTTTTCATTTTCTGAAATCGAGACAGAAGTAACGGGCGACGTGTGCATCCCACCTGGATATGGATAGCCCTCGTTGTCTTTTACATATCGGAATTGAGCAATCCAGCCGACAGGAATTGGACGGAACTGCATTGTCATACCGATCCATTCCGGATACCATCCGTCAGTACGAGTTTCACCAGTATCGACACGAACTGCGTCCTTCATAATGTAATCGCCTTTCGGCATTTGAATAATATCGTTCATTGATTTACTCCTCATCTGGATTCCAAGGCCATCCGTCATCAGGTCGATCTTCCGATTCATCTTTAACATACCAGCTATTGTCTCCAGTACAAATTTCCACAGAAACACAATATTCAGCTCTGATATATATTTTATTAAAGTTCATATATTTGGGATTGCCGTTAAACGCAGCTTTGATCATATCGTTTGCGCGATCGATAGCATTGTAAATGTCTTCGTCAAGCTTCTCTTTCGCATCCCAAGCTGTCTTTGCATCCAAATAACTAAACAACGATCTTTGATAGGTGTCGCTAAATTTGTCGCCATTTTCCATGATGTAACACACAGTAACAAACCTCGATGTATATGGGAGTTTAAGGTCTTTTGCTTTTACAACAACAGGTTCTTCTTCGGTGTCAACCGGCTGAATTTCTTCTGATTTATTCCAAAACATTTTATATCACCCGCTCCTTTTCATCCCAGTGTTTGATACCGTATTTGTCACGAACACGATTTAATCTTGCAAGAATTTCTTTGTATTGCGGATTGTTTGGTTCTGTCTCGAACATTGTCGTCTCTGCTTTCCCAAGTTCTTCGTTATATCTATAACCACCATTTCTTAGCTTTTCCCCAATGACAATCAATTCGTCATCACTTTGTACCGATTCGTCATAGATACCATTTTCATCATAGTATTTAACACGTCTTTCTACATATGGGGATTTAACTGTATATCCAAAGCTACATCGCATAAGCAATACTCCTTAATTGTTAAACACCAGTGCTTCCGAAGCCTTTATCACCACGCTCAGTTTCATCTAGTTCTTCGACAACATCGAACTGTGCCTGATAATACGGAACGAACATGAACTGTGCGATACGGTCACCATGGACGATTTCCTGAGGCATATCAGAGTGATTGTGCAAAGGAATAAAAGCCTGGCCACGATAATCCTCGTCCAACACGCCAACTTTGTTCGCAGGTGCCAGACCCTTCTTAGATGCCAGACCACTGCGGGCAAATCCGAGGATAGCCCAACCATCAGCAGGAGCAAAACGCAGGCCGGTACCGATCATACGGGTTTCATGCGGATGGATGTAAATAATAGGATTCCCATGTTCGTCATACAGGTCTGCCTGATCTGCCGGGATATAAGCGTAAACATCAGCACAGGCTGCCTTCTCAGTGCCATAAGTAGGGATTTGAGCGTCAGGATAGATCTTATTGATTTTCACTTGCGGATGACAAACAGTAGTAATCGCTTCATTGTTTTGGAACATTTCATAATTATTTAAATCCATAATTTTATTCTCCTTTTAACATTTTATCCAACATTTCATCGTCAATGCCATAATTACCAGTATATTCCAATCCACAACTCTCATAAATTTCATCTATAAGTTTTCCATAATGAAAAGCCTTTGCTGTTTCTAAAGCTGTTCTTTTAGGATTATCAAATGTTGATTTAATACTACCTTCATACATTTCAACAAGCATTTTATCGTAATCCCTTAATTCTGTACGACGTGGGGACTCCTTAGGATCAACAGTGATATACTGACCAATAAGTCTATCATCATTATCATCATCAAAGTCATATGGGCGATTCAAATATTCCGGAGTAATATCGGCCTTTTCAATATGATCAATCGTCAAATGCCAATAAAATGACTCCGCCCATTTTCTTTTTACATCTGCTTTACTTGTGGCAACCATCCGATAAATGTATGGACTTGGGCCATTCACTTTACTGTGTGCCCAAATACAATAAACGTATTCTTTTTTAGATGACATATTATGTATTCTCCTTTTTATTATTCGGATTCCACCAAAGAACTGGTTTTTTACAGCAAAGACTTGCATAACAGTCAATTACTCTCTGGTTGGAACTTCCCATATACGGCAAAGAGATATCTCGTTTAGATTCAATATATGGGCCATCCACCAGAACATCCACATAATTCAAATGATCCCAGTCTTTGATTTGGTCCCACTCGTATCCAGTCCACATCCAAATATCCTTGGTGTCACCGAATTCCTTGCGGACTCTCTCGCAGATATAACCAACGATAAGTCGATTCTGAACAAAGAGGGGGTCTCCTCCGCTGAATGTTAGCCCTTGAATGTAATCGGGGCGAAGTAGATCAAGCAGCTGTTGCATAGTATCTTCAATGAACGGAACACCTGCATTTTGATCCCATGTCTGTGGATTATGACAGCCAGGACAATGATGACTGCAACCCGAAACGAAAAGACTTACGCGCACACCTTCGCCGTTCGCTATATCACACGGGACTATTTTCATGTAGTTCACTTGTTTCACATCCTCTCATGCCACCACACCCACCCTGCTTATTTTATTTACTGCTTCTTATTGTTCGCAAATCTGCCAAAGATAAGCAGCACCAGCCAAATACCAGTTGCTGCCCATAGATTAAAATCTGGTCCAAGCAGCTTCCAACCGCCATATAACACAACAGTCGTAATGAACCACGACAGAATAAAACCAAGAAAACCTGAAATGAATTTTGCAATATTATTCATGCGATATCACCCACCTTTCCTTTAATTATCAACGAATCACGCGATTGTGCGGCTTGTTGATTGTTGTTTTCTGAATTTTTACTCATACCCAACTCTTTAATTGTCGCTAAGATGAACAACTCTATCTCTGATTTCCTGAGTACGTCCCTGATTCCAGAAATTGCTTCCAATGTAACCGCAGGTACGCCGTGCAACATTCATCTTACTCTGGTCACGGTTGCCACAATTTGGGCATTCCCATACCAGCTTGCCATTATCCTCAACGATCTTGATCTCGCCGTCGTAGCCGCAGCACTGGCAGTAATCGGACTTGGTGTTCAGTTCGGCATACATAATGTTGTCGTAGATGAACTTCATTACACTGAGAACTGCCGGAATGTTGTGCTGCATATTGGGCACTTCCACGTAGCTGATGGCACCGCCCGGGGATAGCTTCTGGAACTCGCTCTCAAACTTGAGCTTAGTAAAGGCATCAATATGCTCACGAACATTTACCTTGTCTACCCTCGGTTTCCCGATATTTATTAGGGGAATAGACTATCTCATAATCTTATTTCACATAGAATAAGATTTCTGGCACTACAAATTACGAATTTCACGTAATCCTTTCGATTTTACTCAATTAGTCGTTACACTTTTTGATTGTTCAAATTCTTGTTTTGTGATTCTGCGACCTGTCAAGCCATACGCTCGTTTTAATTTTCCGTTTACGAGATCTGTTATGGTGTGATCGTTGTACCCATTCTCTTTGCTAAATTTGCGGATATTTTTATATTTTGTTGAGACACCATTTTCGTCTGTTATTTCGAAGTAGACTGTCTTTCGTTGATTCCCTTTTTGATCATCAACATTGATCTATGTGCAATTTTCTGTGCAGTAATTACCGTCAACGTCTATTCTTTCTAATGAAATTTTGTCTCCAAAAATCTTGTATGCTTCACAATAGGATGGATACATTAGATCATAAAAATCTATAAAATTTTCAAACTGGTCGCTATTTATACCTCGTGCTCCATAATCTTTGTAATGCGAGCTATTTGGATTATTTGTTCTGCTTCTCATAGCACTCCATTTTTCATGGAACAACGGATCTTTTGTTTTCAATCCTTTCCCGCATGCTTTATGAGTTGTACCAGAATGTCTTGCAATTGTTGCTCCTTTCATTGCTTTTTCGCGGCCACAAATTGTGCACTTAGTCTTGTATACGGTCCATTCATTTTTATCTTTCTCAATAGATGTAACCATTAAATCGTCAATCTTCTCACCAATAGTATATGTATATTTTGGTGGATGCCCTGTTCCCATACATTAAACACCTCCAATCTTTTTATAATTTGAACAATCAACTTAGCACGGTATTCCCATATCTTTTAAGACTTAGGGTCCCTTACTCATAATGTAGTTTCCTACTTCTGAACCGTTAGCCGAGATTCCCTCGACACCCTATATTTATAGGTTCACCAGATTTTCAATACACATCGCTGTGTAAGGCCACTGTTATGTTAATGGTAAGAATTTGTTATATAGTCGTGGTCTGTAACATCAGGAATAATGCCAAATCGCTTTTGCAGGCACTTGGCGAACTTATATGTAGTGGACTCCAACGGAGTGCCGTACAGAGAGTAATCAATGTTTTCTGCTTCTTTCCATTCTGTGCACTTATCATTCATATACTGCATGATAGACAGCGCGAACGGTTTTGCTTCAGGATCGGTGTGGCTCTTGCCGGTCATATACTTCACACACTCATACAGACCAGCGTAGCCCAGGCTGATGGTGGAGTAGCCGCCAAAGAGCAGCTTGTCGATCTTCTCGCCCTTCTTCAGGCGTGCCAGTGCGCCGTACTGCCAATGAATAGGACTCATATCAGAAATGGTACCGAGCAACCGCTTATGACGGGCCTGCAATGCTCGATGGCAGAGATCCAGTCGTTCATCAAAGATTTTCCAGAATACGTTCACATCCCTACCAGAGCTACATGCCACATCCACCAGATTGATGGTGACAACACCTTGATTGAAGCGGCCGTAGTATTTTTGACCCTTGACCCAGTTTCCTGCATTCGCTACATTTTCAGTAGTTCGATCAGGGGTAAGGAACGAACGGCACCCCATACTTGTCCACACACCGCCTTTGAGCTCCTTCATAACCTTTGCAGAAATATAATCAGGAACCATACGTTTTGCGGTACACTGCGCTGCCAACTCAGTTAAGTGATAATACTTAGAATCTGGATAGATATTATCCTCATCAAGAACATAAATCAGCTTCGGGAATGCAGGGGTAACATACACACCAACTTCATTTTTAACACCTTTGATACGCTGTTTTAACATCTCTTCGATAATAACAGCCAAGTCATCACGAGTCTGGCCGGCAGGGACCTCGTCCAGATACATAAACACAGTGATAAAAGGAGCCTGACCGTTGGTTGTCATAAGAGTGATGACCTGATACTGAATTGTTTGAACACCACGAGAAATCTCAGCTCTTAGACGACGATTTACAATACGGTCGATAGCTTCCTGTGATGGCATTTTTTCGATATCATCATTCTGAAGCATTTCATAGAATTCGTTATGAACTTCTGCTGTGATCTTTTTACGGGATACATCCACAAAAGGAGCCAGATGAGACAGCGTAATGCTCTGGCCGCCGTACTGGTTGGATGCCACCTGCGCAATGATCTGGGTGGCAATGTTGCAGGCGGTGGAAAAGCTGTGTGGTTTATCAATGCCAGTACCAGAAATAACAGTGCCGTTCTGCAGCATATCTTCCAGGTTTACCAGATCGCAGTTATGCATGTGCTGAGCAAAATAATCTGCATCATGGAAGTGAATCAAACCATCTTCATGTGCCTTAACGATCTCCGGGTCCAGCAGAAGACGAGCGGTCAGATCCTTTGATACCTCACCGGCCATATAGTCACGCTGGACGCTGTTCACGGTGGGGTTCTTATTACTGTTCTCCTGATTGATCGCATCATTCTTGGCATCGATGATTTCAAGGATACTGGCATTCGTCTTTTCCTTGTCGCGAATTTCCTGACGGAGCTTTCGCCAGTGGCTATAAGATTCAGCTACATCAGCAAAGGGACTTGCTTTCAGCTGCTCAATGACGATATCCTGAATCTGCTCGACAGAAAGAGTGTCTGGCATCTCAGCGATATAATCCGCAATTGCATTCGATACACGAGAGTCAATACCGCCTGGAGTGGTGGTCATCGCCTTTTCGATTGCATTCACGATCTTAGACTTGTCGAACGGAGCTTTTACGCCATTGCGTTTGATTACATACTCCATATTCCATCACCTCCAAATCAATAATAGCGCTGTTCGTTCATCATTTTCACGGCATAATCTTCGTACCAACGAGCCTTCTCTTCGTCTTGCCCTGCGGCCACACCGGGCTTAGAACCATCACGGAAGCGATACTTGTAGGCATTGCAAATACAGAACCAGCGAACTGCCTCGTCGCCAAACAGCTTGCGCATATTCTCGATGCACTCGGTGCCATGATAGTGAGCAGGACCATTCACATACTCATACGGCTGCTCATCGGGCTGTGCTGCATTTTCGTTTTCAACTTGATCACAATAACAGTCGCTATCGGTATTAGGTGCATCGCTCTTGCAGTGGTCACAATCGCCATCACATAGGTCTTCCTCGTCATCCTCTTCATCGTCATCCTCATCGAGGTGGCAGATAACATCACCATCAGAGATTTTTTCGGCACAATCGCAGTTATCACAGTCGTAATCGCAATCGTCCATATCAATATCCTGCTGGCTCATAGCATCAATCAGTTCATCGCGGAACATATACTCACCATCTTTGATGCCGCAAGCTTCGGCCAGAGCGTGAAGAATGCCGTTGTCCAAAGCCGCCAGATCGACAGTGTTGAAATGAGCGATACGGTGGCCGGTTTTCTCATCGATGTCTCCAGTAGTCTCCAGAGTTAGGTAACCAAGAACCTTGTCGTTGTCATCAACATCATCGTCATACTCATCGTCTTCCGGAGTAACCATAATAGAAGAATACAGATCGTGATGATTCTTATAGATGTCGGCCAGCAGATTATGCCAGATAGGACTCTCCTTCCGAATGCTCCATTCAACGACATTCCCTACCCAGTCCTCCTGACCAAAGAGATACATGCCCTTTTCGTTCAGATCGTGATAGGTCTTGCTGATTGCCAGAGTCATAGGCATCAGCAGTTCGTCGGTATGATAGATCAGACGCAGGCAGCCATTTTCCATGGTGACATCGCAGTTTTCGATATTAAACATCTTGCTCATATGTAATCTCCTTATCTCTCAACGGGTTTATAAACATCTGCCAGCTTCGGATGGCGGCCACAGCAGCGGCTCCCCTCGGGACAGAACGGATACTTTGGATTCGCTTCACAGGACGGAACCATCCATGCGCCGAGTTCGGGGCAAACCTGAGAAACCTGGAATTTGATTGCCATAAACAGTCCACGGATCTCACGCTGGGCACGAGTGCAGAGCCGCAGGTGGCTCATTTCAATCAGTGACCGTGCGTTGATGGTGACATAGAGCTCAGTACAGCATGCATTCGGCAGAACAGCACGAGCGTCTTCATTGGCAGCACCGTGATACTCTTTCAAGATGCGATAGTCATTGGCGATATCTGCCATCATACCATCAAATACATCCGCGTCTTCCCCACTGAATGGATTGACATACTGCATGACACTTTCATCACAATAGCGCTGGCTGCGAACACTCAGACTGATATGCCGATGGCGGCTCAACTGCGCCAGAAGTGCTCGACTGACACCGGTGACATGAAACGTAAAGCTGATGTGTTCAAGCACGCTCTGATGCCCTGTTGCTTTACATCCCTTTGCGATTCGATAAGTCTCGGTCGGCTGCGAATCGTAACAGACACTTGCTGCCAGCTCTGCGATACTGAGCGGATTCTTGTCTGCATCCTTCTTTACCGGCTGTGAATATGAAATCAATTCGACTTCCATTTACTGCCCCTCCTTGATAAAATCATCCACTGTTTTTCTACCTGTCAAAACCTGTTTCATTTGTTCAGGCGACAATTTATATGTAATAACCTCACCACATTCATATCCGTAGCGCCGAATCTGACGCTCGCATTCTGCTGTGGCGCGTTCTTTGCGGCCAAGTTCTCTTTGATTGATCCCTCGCATGGGACCTCACCTCCCTCCTTATTCGGTATTTACGATCTCTGTTTCAATGTCGTATGCGTACTTGCCGTACTTTGGGAATGCAATCATCGTGCCATGTGCCCAGAGGAAATAAAATTCATCCAGTTCTGCGACGATTTCGAAGCGTTCTCCATAGCGAAGCCGCCAACAGAGAGATTCATCTTGATAATTAAGTCTTAGATATCGACGTGTCCAATTTTTCATTGCGAATCTCCTTTAAGATTCGGTCGAAAGTTTTCTCAGCGTGAACGAGATCATCAATTGCGCAATCGATATAATCAGGCTCGCAAAACTCAAAATGATTTTGGGCGATTGTAATTTCTCGTAATGCTTGTCGATACCTTTCAAAAAGCTACTTCTCATTGTTCATACACCGTTCCTTTCAAAACATCGAAATATGGGTCGCCATCTCGTTTTTCCAGCTGAGTCAATTGGCCATCATCGGCCACAGAATATAGACGAAAGTTTTTATAGATCTTATCGCCTTTGATCGTAGCCAGAGACGTGATGACGTAGTTGATATTGTGTTCTTCTGTGCCGTCGGTAAGCTGAACTTCGAGCCGTTCTTTCTTTGGGATGGCTAATTTACTGAAATCAACCATAAGACACCTCACAAATCAGTAAGCTGAGCAGGAGACCAGATATCCGGAATATCCCAATCTTCTTCCGATTTTCCGTTATAAATTCCGTAGAAATATCCTTCGGACGGTACATAGACGATTCGTTGCCAGCCATTCATTCCGTGTGACTTCTTTGGCTCAAAATCACGAGTCAAAATTCTACGTCCACCGCTGCTATAAGCGGATGTCTTTGTAGGAACCTCGATGCATTTGTTGTCCAAAATCCGAAGAATGTGCTTAATGGACTTCTTAGAAAGATTCATAACTTTCTCCTTAGCCGTAGCTTACTTCGTTCTTATCGTCTCGGAATCGCACAAAAGTCGGGAATTGTAGGGACTCAAGGCCAGTCTTTTTATCCATCGTGACCTCTTTGTACCTTAATTCGATGATACGTCCGATGTAATCACCCTGATTCGCCCACACGGTAGCTCTCGTGGCATCATCAAAACCGGAACCAACACGAAGCTCGTTACCCTTGTAGTCAACAACCAGAGCGCCCATCGTACCAGCCAGACGGTTCTGACCCTCTTCAATTGCAGTGACACGAAGATCAACAGTATAAAAACGCTTGATTTTGAGACATCCTGTGTGACGCGCCCGCTTATAAGGAACCGATGTATTAAGCATGAGCCCTTCCCAATCATGTTTGACTGCATAATCGAGCCACTGGGGAATCACACTTTGATCAGTACCTTCGTAGACCATCGGCACAACCTGGATGTTTTTGAGCCCTTTCTGCTCGATCGTAACGGCTAAATCTTCAAGCCATTTACGACGGAGTTTATATGGCGTAACAAAAGAACCATCTTCATAAGGAAGGCTGCCTTTGCCGTTCTCAAACTCATCAGTAGGAATCAAATCAAACACAACGAACTTGATCTGACTCTTATCTCCGTCCGAGTTCAACATACCAGTGCCAATCCGAAATGCCTCGCCGTCTGATAGTCCTCTGCTATTACGGTATACCAGCTCGCCATCGTAGACGTATTCATCAATCAGCGATTCATCGCCAAGCTCTTTGATGATGTCGTCCTTAATATGGTCGAGGCCGGTAAACTCTTGTCCCTGACGGGAAATGAACTTGCCACGGTAGAATGTACCCCGGTTACCATTCATCTTGCGGCTGAGACTGAACCAGGTGCCCGGCTTGAGTTTGACTTTATCGATAGGATATCCCTGCTGGACTTCCCAGACCGGAATGACCACTTTGCCAAAAATCTTATTGACCGTAACAGCTTCAACACCCAGAGGCAAATTCTTGGTGAACACTCGAATCAGAAAATCTTTATGTGAAGCATTCCAGTAGATATAACTGGCTGCCATTGACAAAGCCATGTCAGAGCCGGTGTTGCACTCCGCCAGGAATAAGCAGATATCTTGGAAAGTGTGTGGAAATTTATCCACGATTTGCACTTTCTTGTTGATCTTGGCCTTAGAGATCCCTGTTGTGATCTGCGGATCGAGAATGAAATCAAGGAAGAAAAACAACGAATTCTCACCGATTTCGTTCTTAGCATCCAACAAGATTGTTGCCTTATCGGTCTTTTTGGTTGCCTTCTGAAGCTTTTTTGTCAGTGTTTCCAACTTGTCCAGCAGCACACCGTCCAGAATCAGCTCGCCTTCAAAATCAAGTGATGATGTCATCTTCAGTCCCCTTTCTTGTTCTTTTGGTTTTTTGCGGTAGTTCATAATGAGTCAGCGCTTCACGCATTTCGTGGAGAAGAAACGCATGAATCAGCCATGACGTGGTATCTGGCTCACAAAAAATGATCTGACTGTTATATCGAGCAAGCCATGTGGTGAGACTGCCCAGCAATGAAGCAGGTGTCATCTTACTGCGATATGCACCGCGATTGATCTTTTCCCATGAACCGTTTTCAATCAGTATGTAAGTTTTTGCTCCGGCTGCTGCCGCTCTGTCGAACTCTTTAGCGAACCGAATTCGATTCGTTGTGAAGTTGCCGCAGATTTCATCTATGGAATTTTTTCTCTCAATGGTCACCTTATCTGCCAGCGAGAATTTTTCGCCATTGGGCAGTGTCACCTCAGCACTATAATCACCGAAATCCAGCCGCTTACGCATATAAGCACATGGGAACGATGAGAGTCGCTGATGTAGAAGTGGAGTATCTTTTTCGCGGTCATCCACAATAATCACCATAGACTTGAGGATCTGAGTGATTTCGTTATATGTCACTTTGTCACCTCCTCTCATCTGACGTGTACGTATTTGCGAAGAATCGTTTCTTTATCAGTCTTAGACTGAATCCACTGACCATGTTCGTCCTTTGACCAGCGTCCTTCTTCTCGCTCTTCGTCAATACGAAGGATGTCACCTTTCTCGATTGGAACAGTCTCCAGAGTACGGGCTTTCACCTTAAGACGCCGCTGTTGCCCGGTTTTGAGGACATAGGCTGTAACCGTTTTATTGGAGAACTTGCCATCAATATCCAAGACATAGATATAGGAATCTTTGAGCTTCGGCATAGTAAGCTGGATGTAGCCAAGGCAATCAGCTTCATATTGGATGCGGTTTGTAATTGAAGTTTTAATATCTTCTGTTTCTCTCGCCAAATTCCGAACAATACCAAGCCAATCCACATTGACATATTTTTTCTCAGTCTCTTTTTCGCACAAATGAAGCATCGTGTCATGAGAGAAGAGCCGATCCATGTCATTCTTGTTAAGCTGCTTTGCTCCGAAGTATTTATTAAAGATATCCACCTGGGCAAGAAGCTGATTGGGGTTCCCGAACTCCGAAAAGAAGTCAAGCTTAATAAGAATTTTAAGCTGGCTACTGTCCGCGATTTTCTTCATTTTGTTCACCATAAGCAAATCAATGAAGGAACTGAACTTATCATTGCGGAGCTTGTAGAATTCACGACTAAGCCTCTTGTTCAAATACTTGATAGATTCCATGCCTTGATATATCTTTTTGTCGTTTCTATCGTAGACATATTCATCTCTTGAATGCCTGAACTTGATTGGCATAATTTGAATTCCACGCTCGCCAGCTAATTGAGTTGCCTTGATGATTTTGTCCTGCGTATCTGCTGTATTAAGCAACGCTGTAATAAACTCATGTGTGTAGTAGCAACGATAATACGCACAATAATATGTAAGAATCGAATACCCGGTAGCATGGTTCAAGCCAAACTGATACGATGCCGAGTTCTCGATGACCTGTAAAAATTCTTTTGCCTCTGTTTCGGCGGTTTCTCTTGGCTTCGTTGAGTGATTACAATATCCATTCAGGATACGAGGCATTGCCGCATCCAACTCCGCCTTGTTCTTGTGACCGATTGCACGGCGAACACTATCTGCATCACCGCCGCTCATATCACAGAACTGTTGGAGGAACGCGATGGTCTGTTCCTGAAAGACAAGCCAGCCCAGGCTATCTTTTAACAGCTCGTCGATTTCAGGCGACGGATTGTGATTTGCTTCATGCCGGAAGAGCTTATCTCTGTAAGAAGCACCGCCGGGTCGAATAGCTGCTGTGACCAAGCTCAAATCTGCAATGCTGTGAACATCATATTTTTTGAGCGAATCAAAAGCGAAGTCTTCAACGAACTGGAAAATACCAACCGGAGACGTTTTCATATCAGCCCAAACCTTTTGGTCATCGAAGTTCATCTCCCAGGTGTGTGGGTACGGAATGTCAGCCAGCTTACAGGTCTTATCAATAACAGACACTGTATCAAGACCGAGGATATCGTACTTTGCCAGACCGACTGCATGAGACGCTTCCATGTCAAGACACAGAATAGGCAGACCGTCTTTATCTTGGAAGACGCCATACCTTTTATAGAGGTCGATTGGAGCGATGATGACGCCGGCCGGATGGTGAGACAGCGATACAATTGTCCCCTGCAATCCATCGAAATAGTAGAAGATATCAGGATGATCTGCACGGCACTTTTCAGCGCTGGCATCGTATTCCTTTTTCACTTTTGCGATTCGATCAAGGGAATAAGGATTCTTGGATTCATCTACATCTGAGTTTTCTCGCTTCCAGACTTTAGCAAGGGCTCGTCCAATCTCGTCGATTGTCGCCTTCCCTGCTAGAGTACCCATAGCCAGAACGTATGCACATTTCTCGCGGCCGAACGATTCAAAGATGTGGTTGTAAATCATGGGGCGATAAGCATCCGGCACATCGATATCAATATCACCAATTTCAACACGGTTTTCATTACAGAAGCGCGAGAATACAAGATTCCAGCGAGCCGGGTCAACATCGATAATGTCTGTAACGAATGCACACCGGGAACCTGCAACAGAACCACGACTTGGTCCGAATGGAATTCCTTCATTTTTGCCCCAAATCATCAGGTCGCTCATAGAAAGCATAAAGCCCAGCATGTTGGTTTTCTTGAAGACCGTAAGCTCTTCTTCCACGTCCGCCTTAAACTGTGCGACTTCATATTCAGGAATGATACCGCGATGAATTTTGTCGTTCAGCATATCATGGGTTCGCTTGATATAAACCTTGGCATCTGATTCAGATGTCCCGGTCAAAATGGGATACCGCGCCTTTGTGCTCAGAGTGAAATCATTGACACTGTCGGCCATCCGATTCGTATTCTCGATTGCTTCCATCCAGACTTCACGAGGGAGCGCATCTTGCACAGTGAACGCATCAACCAGTTCATTATAAGATTTGAAGGTTAAATCAAATTCGTCTTCGCCAGTGAATTCGATTCCCTTGCCCATCATAAGGATCTTACGGCACTCTGCTTTATACGCATTCAGACTATGTGTATCAGTTGCAGCAATCAGTGGTTTGTGATATTTCTTAGAAAGCTCCCAGAGATACTGGTTATATTCCTTTTGATCGTCACAATCGTGATACTGAATCTCATAATAGTCATAAGTCTCGCATAGTTTGTCATAGACTTCTTGACGAAATCCATCACATTCTGACGTGTATTTACGAAGTGGACTTGCCAGGCAGGCAGAGATTTTGATGATGTTATCAGACAGACCAAAGAACTCTTCAAAAGTAATGCGCGGCTTATAATACTTGTGGTCAGCATCATAAGATGTGCCCATTACTTTGTTTAGCTCCAGAACACCACGAGCATTTTTGCAAAGAAGAATCGTATGGAAGTTGTCGCGAACTTTATAGCGTCCAGCATCCATCATTTTACCGATTTCCTCTTGTGCTTCCTGCGGGTCCCATCCCTGATAAGATTCATAAACCTCGTCTGGAATCTCTGGATAGTGATATATCTCAGAAGTAAGATATACCTCGCAACCAACGATAAACTTCAATCCCTTCTTTTCTGCGTACTGTTTCTTTTCAGTCCAGTTAAGGTTGTAACCATGGTTGGTAGAAGCAATCGCTTTCATCCCGTAAGAAGCAGCGAGATCAACATAGTCTTCCCATTTTGTACAAGAATCAAGGAGCGAACCTTTATCGTCGTGCAAATGGTATACAACATAGTTTTGCTCCATGAATCCTCCTTAAAACAAATCGTCTATACCGACCACGTTTGGGTCTTTTGCCGCATAAAACGGCCGTTTGTTGATGCAATCCCGAAGCGGTTCACAGGTTTTGCGATGACCACAGAGATTTGTACAGAAGAAATTGGGACTGCCATTTTTTTCTTCAATCTCTCGTGCAGGCCATTCGCCACTGCGTTTCCGCTCCTCGAACTCGTCCGCTGTTTCGTTTATGTAATCGATACATTCTTTGCGCAGTTCATCGGTGACAGGATACGGTCTGACATATGTAGTCAATTTGAACTGGCAGCGAATATCTTCCGGCAGATCATTGATATCATTCGATTCGATAAATGCCTGGGTAACGATTTCGATCTGCTCGCTGTCATACCCGGCGGCTTTCATTTTGGAACGAACTGTAGATCGCAGCGTGTAACCCACTTTGCATCGATCAAGCACCTTTTCGGCTGGTTTTGCACGTTTTCCGAATCCGGTTTCGTATGTAATCTTGCAGTATTTCACCATGATCCACGCTGGCGACAAGCAGGTGAATCCAGCCTGTTCGAGCGCCAGAGTGTACGCGACAAGCTGACGACCATAGTGAAGCAGATCTTCATCCTTAAACTGACTGGAAGTCTTGATATCCAACACCTGCAGCCGCCCGTCTGGCAGGACACGAATCAAGTCCGCATAACCTTGAAGATAGCGATCATCGCGGAGCTTCAGAATAAGCAGCTTTTCGACTTCGTACTCACCCTTTGGACTGACCCAATCACGAGCCATACAACGCATGTTTGAGATCCATTTATCGCGGATGCCATTGCCACCATCTCTCGTTTTGGGAAAATCAATCCCAAGCATATCGAGTTCGTCCAGACCGTTTTCAATGGCAGGACCGATATCCGCTTCTGTGTTCTTTCCTTCAACGATTCCTTCCAGCGTATCGTGGACAACAGTACCAAGAGATGAGTACACATTGGCACATTGATCTCGCGGCTTGATATAAGTCAGATATGCATTATATGGACAATCGTGGATCGTACTCAGCTTTGAATAGCTGTACACCTGCGCCCCTTTGTCATACAGTGCCTGTAGCTCAGGGGCTATTACTCTTTGTCCCATTTACATCACTCCTCTACCCATTTCACATATTTTGTTACGCCCTCTTTGTAAACATCCTTACCAAGATCAGCGATATTCATTTTGGAGCCCTCCTGAATCAACCCGTCAGGCCAAATGTATCCAACCTTTGTTTTTAAGATCGGATTATTCACGATAAGTTTTTTACATTCGTTGACCAGGTGCTCTTCTTCAAGCCCTTCATCGTAAGCCAGAATGATTTTCTTTGGCAGCATTCGTTTGATGTATTTGGTTTGCGTATCTGATACATGACAGCCGCACGTTGCGAGTGCAATATTGCAGCCGAACGAATCGCACTGCTGAACTGCCTTTTCAGATTCAAACAGAACGATATTCCCTGTTTCCTGAATTCGATGATAATTCTCAGCGTATCCAAATAGTGTTTTACTGCGTGGACAAGCGATCAATGGATACCAGCGTTTATCGTGTTCACACTCGTAATTGGCGCGGCCCATGATGCCAACCAAAGAACCATCGGTTGCACGTTCTGGGATCGTGATTCGATTTGATTCCACATCATAACCGACACCGAATTTTTGCTGAGTATCTAGGCTGATACCATCTTTGATGAAGCGGAGATTGTATTTGTTAGCATACGGTTCCAGAGTCTCCTCCGGGTACGTTTTCAAATCTTCCATCTCTTCTTCATAGTCAGGCATCAGTTTTAAAAAGAATCCACCGAACGGCCAATGCGTTTTGATGTTGACCTCTTCTTCTGAGATGCCAGCCTTTTGTGCAGCGAATTTCAAAGAATCTGGAAATGAACATCTTTTGACATCCATAATCAGACTGAAAAGATTCCCCTTTTGGTTTGTAGAGAAAACAAAGAACCGAAGCGTGCCGCAATCGAGCATACAACTGGTTGGATTTCGCTGCTCTTCCCGAGCGAACCGCAGATTATTTTTGAGAGGATTGAACTTGATATTTTCAAAGCCAAGTGCTTCAAGGATCTGAATGATTTTGTCTGGCTGATTTTCAAGCTTAGACGTTAATACATTGACATCCATTCATATCGAAGCCTCCCTTCTTATTTATCTGCGGTCGTATTGGCCATGGTCATTTACAATGGTACAGAAACCAATTTCGACCCAACGGTTCCAAGCTGAATCCCACTGATAAAGAAGAGTTTGACCATCTTCATCAGAACGAGTTTTATTCAGAAAAAGAACCATATATTTTTTGTCTTTATCCATGATGAATGGCTCTTTGATTTTTGGATTATCCTTATTCCGCCGATAGGGATTGCAATCAAATTTCTCACCGGTATATTCGTCCTGCCAACATGCCCTGGCAAAGACAGCTTGAGCCACCACTTCTTTTATCTGTTTTGAGTTTGACAGACAAGTTGCGTCAAGCCAACGCTGATTCGTAGTATGTAATGCCAACTGGAAAGTGCAGATCATAGCGACCTGTTCTTTTGAAACGGTATTAAAAATGCGACGGCTGTTCATCAACAATGCCTGCCACATCTTATCGTCAACACCATCATCTGATTTCATGGTGTCGTAGATGATTGCCTTTGTGCCGGATCTTGCAAGACGCTTGATGTACTGAAGCACCTTAGAAGTGTCGTTTTCGAACATTTTTACAAAGCGAATATTGGAATACTTTTCTTTTGTAATAGCTGCTGCTTTACGAAGCATCTCCAATTCCTCTTCATTAAAATGGCCAAGACTAAGCTTTTTACGGGTGATTTTCCAGTAGTCCAATTCTTTCGTGAGGATGTGGACCAGTAACATATTTTTATATGCCTTGCTCTGCATCTCGTTTGAAATAATTGCAACGCCTGTGCCGCCTTCTGCAAATGGGAGAACCATATTTTCAAAGATAAAACTTGATTTTCCTGTGCCGCTGTGGCCAGCAAACAAATACATATCCCCAACAGGAGCGCCAAGTGTTAGATAATTCAATAGAGGTGCTCCGGCTGCATAACTGATCCCCTGATCCATGCCGGCATTGCACTGCTGGATGTATCTTTCATCAACAACAAGATTTTCGATCTTTGAATCGTTGCCGGTTGTCAGCGCCACACTGTTATTGAGCAGTTCGAAAGTGTTATACACATCTTCGTTCGTGGCATCATCAAAGCGTTCCGGGTGACTGAGTAAATCATCATACTTGGTGGCTAAGATCTTGAGCGTATTCATTTTGGCGATTTGGTTGTAATAGCTGTCCGTATTTTCCGGATCGACCAGATCCATCATCGCCTTACAAGCACGCCAGCCATTCAGCTCTTCGTAGTGCCGACGGAGTGTTGGTTTATCAGCCAGATATGTATCAAGGGTGATATTGTCGATATTGGAAAAACCCTGCCGACGAATACCACGACCGACCATGAAATAGAAAACCTGTTCTTCACAGATCAGGGTTTTGTCTGTTCCTTCGTTGATGTTTTTGTAATCGTCGTATCGCTGGGGGTCTTTCCACAGACAAAAAACAAAGCTTGCTTCGGCCTGTACACGATTTGCTTCGATCTTTTCAATCGCCTTGGTTAAATCCATAAATCGTCACCTCCTAGCAAGCTGCTAACATCTTTTCCTTTGTGTGCAGTACCGATCATTGACAGGTCGATCATTGTATCAAGATTTGGCTCTGCATTATTTTTGACAGTCTTTTCTGCCTTATCTTTTTCACGCCGGTAAACAGCGCCGATATTGTTGCGAATGATCGCCATCAGATAACTGCACTTCCCTGCGTCATCCTCAAACTTCTTATTCTGCATTGCCCACCGAATCGACTTTTCGTTTTCATCCATGGTTTGCTGAATGATTTCATCCGAGTAGAAATCCAGTTCCTTCAGCCGGCGAAATACGATCGTAGGCATTGGCTGACCATTTTCCGGGTCGTATCCAATAAAATCCGCGATCGTACTGCACAGCTTCTTATAAGATTCCATCGTGCGGCCTGGCTTCTTTTGAGGAGCGGTCTTATTCTTTTTCGCCTTTTCCCTGCGCCGCCCGGCCAACCACGCCTGATAAACCGCTTCCGATTGAAAGTAGCGATTGTTTGGCGCTTTATAAAATTGACTCCTAGGGCCTTGCACCCCGGTAGCCATACATTTAACTGTAGGTTCCTTTGCCATATTTCCTACCTCGACATACCCACCATCCCGCCCTGCGTATTTACTTCAGAATGACCATGTAAAGTGTGAATGATTAGACCAAAGAATAAACGCGTTTCAATGCGTCAATAGGAAATTCAGGATCAGAGAACTTAAGACCGACTTCATCGCGGATTGCCTTGACCTGGGCCTTAACATCGGCGGAAGCGTTACCAAAACGATCCTGGATAGCGCTGATCCACTCGGCACGGTGAGGCTCGTCCTCTTCGGCCTGAGCTGCAGCACGATTTTCTGCATCCTTACGACGAGCGATTTCTGCCGTCTTTTCCTGCTGTGCGGCCTCTTCCTTCTGACGGTCAGCCATATCAGCGTCAGTCATCGGCTTCATAGTGGCAGAGTTCTTAACGCCCTCTTCAAACGCTTCGATGAAAGCCTTTGGGGTAAAAGGAACCTTTTCAGGCAGACCATGGAAACGGGAACCAGCATCCAGACTTGCAGTAGCACGCAGATACAGGACACGATTTTCTCCAGTGACTTTCTTATCCTTGATTTCACGATCAAAGACCGCCATCATAACCATCTGGGCGGTATCGGCAATAGCACCGTACACCTTATCCATCAGGTTGTTGGTCCAAACCTGATATTCTTCACCAGTGACCATGTCAGTACGAGTCTTTTCCTTGACGTGAGACAAGATGAACACGGCGATACCGGCATCTTCCAGACGAGTGATCTGCTCCTGAATCAGCGCAATCACACGGTCAAGCCCCCGACCGTAGCCTCCAAATGCATCATTTATGCTCTTACACGGCTTACCGGTCTCCTTACGAGACAACCGAATGGCCTCCTGTGCAGCGATATCATACAGACAATCCAAGGTATCGATTGCAACCAGCTTAATACCGTAGTCCTTATTGTTCTCAACGATATCATCAACAATCTGAATGAAACCACGGCTGTCGGTCTCTTCGTCGTAATCCTGATTGAAAACCTTCGCTTCTTCAACCTGCAGATCATCCAGAGCGTGGTAACCATTCTCAGCGCCACAGGAAATCAGCAGTCCCTTCGTTGCATCACCATACTTCTCTTTGATCAGGTCACGAATAAAAGTGGTTTTGCCGATCTTGCGGATTCCGAGCAGCATATAATGAGGATAGCTGCCAAGGTCTGCCTTAATACGATTGATTTTGAAACCCATTATGTATTCTCCTTTTTAATTTTCATTCCATGGTAAATCGACAGGATCAAAACATGGTGTCGATATCATCCTCACTGTCAGCCGGAGCTTCAACAGCGGGAGCAGCCTTTGCCTTGGTCTTGGCCTTGGAGCCGCCCTTCATCATATCATCCACGCTTTCATCTGCTGCCGGAGCCCAGATCTCATCCTCGAACTCACGAGCAGTATACTCAGATTCAGCCGCAGTCCTACAAGTTTCAAACTCACCAGTCAGGATAGGCTTTACCAGACGCAGTTCGTTAACACGCTGGCCAAAAATCGGTCCCTTTCGGAAATCCTCCAACTTGGAAATTCCAAGCTCAATCTGCTCCTTCTGCTGCTCGCTCAACGTATCCTCGCTGAACTCAACCTCTTCAGCGCCATTGACGACTGCGATCTGCCAGTTCATGTGAACAGGATTGCGAGACTTGGTTTCCAGATAGCGCATCTTGTAATCATGGATCGCCTTGTGCTTCGGCTTGTCCATATCAAAGACAGCGGTATTGAACACGGTTTCGATCTGGAACATCTTCTGTGCACCATCTGCCTTAGACCACATCGGGGTGTAGCAATGCATCGTGATCTTGCCGTCATCCTTCAGAGTGGTTGTATCCATGCTGTCCTTGTCGTAATAAAGATCCAGATTCATAGTCAGATGAGGAACTTCCTTTTCGCCAGGCATGTACACGTTCTGGATCTGATACTCACGATAGACCTGATCCTTGTACTTGCCGGTGCCGGGACGCAGAACGAACTTACCGGTGACAACAACATCGTCCTCATAACCGGCCAGAGCGGACTCCAGATACTCGATCATATCCCACTTGGTAATGAACTCCTTGCGCTCGCCCAGATTCACTGTGAACTTTTTGGTGCTGGCAACAGTCTTGATCACATCTTCGTCCAGACGATCACTCCATGCGACCTCGATATTGTTTCGGTCGGTATCCATGGTTTTGATCTCGTCGTTCTTAAAGCCTTCCAGCTTGACATAACCAAGATTGTTTCCGGCCTTGATGCCAAAGTTAATGCTGATCTTCTCGCCCTTGTCATAGGTATCGCGCTTCACAAAGGGAATCTTCTTGGAAACAGTGACCTTGCCGCAAAAGCTGAAACGAGAGTAAACGTCATTCTTCTTGCTTGCCATATGTACCTCCTATGTAGTCAATTATCAATAATCGGATTCTTCAGTGGTCTTATGCTCCCACTCCGGCACCCTGGGTGCAAAGGGAACAACGAGGGGTTTGTGCTTGCATCTGGACATAAATTCATCTGCCAGCTTGTCATAGCAGCCAGAGCAGAGAGAGAACTTCATCTTGTCACCATCGCGCTTGCTTCCGTAAAAGAAAGGTAGTTCCAGGTTGCCAAGATTGATCTCATCACAGGTGTCCAGAGTCTTACCACAAAAATTACAAGTCATATTGTTTTCTCCTATCTAATTTGACGAAATGCTATCGGATCAAATCAGGAGACGCGCGTCCATACAGCATCTGCACTCCCCTTTCGATTTACTATTTATAAATTCACTTCAGTTCCATGATGTCATCAAAGAGCATCACGTAATCATCCGTGTATTTATTTCCATGAAAGTGGCCAAAGTACCACATCGGCTTTCGATCCGCCGGGAAAGCATCCCACAATTTATCGAAGAATTCCTCAGTTGACTGATCCACCGTGCTCTGGTCGATACCATCAATGAAAAGCTCAGTCGGAACAAATCGTAGTGGACATGTATGGGTGAGCATGATATCGATTTTTGCCTGCTCAACTGAATTCATTGTCAGCTGCTTTGACACAGAATCAGGCTGTTCATCTGGCCACCAGTTCCAACCGTTTTGCAGGCGATAATATTTATCAACGGAATAAGCACCACCACAGACCAGAGCTTTGATGCCACGCTCAGATGTTGTGATGTTGTAAATCAATCCGTCCATCGCAAAATACTGATTTGGATAATCTGGATTCCACCACATCAGGCCACGAACAGCTCCGTCTTGTAGCAACACTTTTTGATATCCATCCTCCTCGCTCGGCCGACGTTCGTGATTGCCGTGGATACAAAACAGTTTGATAGGAAGTTGCGCGGCTTCATTCTTGATGGCGATTTCCTTTTTGGATTTTGAACCGTAATAGTTGAGTCCCACATCGCCAAGACAAATCAGCCAGTCGTCTGTTGTGGTCTTATGCTCTTCGCAAAAGTTTGAAATACTCCACATTCGTATCGGATCGCCATGGATATCACCGGTCATATAAACTGACATCGTTATCACTCCTTTAAGATGGAATTTTGCTTACCTTTTCGTAAATCGTCCATTCATCTGGGCAATCACAATGCGGCGTGTAAAATCGAGCACAGAAATCGTAATACATACATTCTCCGCAGCTATCACTTGTTCCATTTTGCTTTTCACATTCATAGATAAAATCTTTGATGACCGCTTCAAGTTGTTCAGGTGTTGTCATTGAGATTCCTCCTTTAGATAAAGTTCCCAATCGCAAGGAGCATTAGTTTCCCATACTATCAATCGGTCGCACACTGAATGATATCTGCATTTCAAACAATGAGTATCATAAGCGGTTTCAATTCCTTTACAATTGCTAATAAAGTCTCGGAGAGCTGCTTCAAGTTGTTCTTCTGTAACCATTTTTGATTCCTCCTATTTAAAATAGTTCAGCCCATTCCTTTTCTGTTAATCCGAAATGTTCCCCTCCAAAATATCCCCAGTCATTAGGGTCTTTGTTTGCAAAACTGAAGTCCTCACAAACAGAATTGTATTTACATTTTTTGCAAATATAATGATTACGAGAACATTCAGTAATGAAATCGTTTAGTGCTGTTGTAAGTTCTTCTGGGGTGGTCATTTTTGTGCTCTCCTTTAATTTATTTTCTGGCTGCGCCGGCAGGATTTGAACCTGCGTATGATGGAGTCAAATTCCACTGTGTTCACCGCTTCACCACGACGCATCATATAAGGCGGCACTCAGTGCTACCTGAGCACCGCCGGGAGTTTTAAATCTTAGGATTTGGACCATGGAAGAGATAGCCAGCTGCAAAAGAAGCCAGCATCAATCCGCCCACAATCCAAATCGCTTTACTGATTTCAATCCAGATCACTCTGAACCACCTCAGTTCTCAATACGCAGGAAACTGATGTCCGTAGACTGGTACACACTTGCATCACCACTCAGAGTGCCAGCAGCCTTATCAGCCTGATACTTTGCATTACCGGAGCCAGTGATGATCAATCGATTCTGGTCAATGCCCTGAGATGCCAGATAATTTGCAACAGTCTGAGCGCGATTGGCGCTAAGCTGCTTGCCAACATCAGTCTGGTTATCTGCATTGATATTGCCATTGATGACGATCATAGTGCCATCCAGTGTCTTGGCGATATTTACGAAATCATCCAGAACAGAAGCGGCGCTGGCCTGATCCGTGAATACAGAAGAATCCGGGACGAATGTTACATTGGCAGTCTTGCTCAACATGGAATCATAATCCTGATTGCCGGTAACCTGCTGGGTGATATTGGCGCGGGTTTCGTCACTTACAGTCACCTTGGTGGTGGCATTTGCAGCGGAAGTAGACTTAAAATCACCTTTCAGAGCGTCAATATAAGTGGTATCGAAAATCGTATTCACAAGGTCGCGATTGACGGTTTCACCCAGAGCCTCCCAGATATCACACATCTGGTTATAGATCATGGGAGCGGTATCGTTCAGAATGTTGTAATTATCCTTCCAGCTGGCCATCTTAGCGTTGGCGTAAGTAGCGTCAATATCGGCATCACTGGAAGTGGAGTACATCGGAAACACTTCACGAGCTGCGTCGTAGTTGATGGGCTGATCATAAGACATCAGAATGCCCTTGACGAACTTCTTGACAGTATCTTCGTGAGCTGCGGCCCAATCGGCATCAAACACAATGCCATCCATAACCAGAGAGGAAGAGGATTTGGTATCAAAGACAACCGTGCTGTTGGTATAGGTCTTGGCCTGAGTCAGATAAGGCTCCCAGGTTGCAGCCACATCGATCTGACCAGCAAAGTATGCCTTAGCAGTATCATCTGCCGTACCAAACATGATCAGGTTATTCATAATGGTTGTCTTATCCGCATCGGACAGGTTGGAATTATTGACAAACCAAGCGACCAGGGTTTCGGCCTCAGAGAATTCAGGAACGCCGATCTTGGCATTGACCCACGAATTCACATCCGCAAACTGAGTGGAAGCGATAATACCGTCGCCGCCATAGCTGTAGTTGGTAAACACCGGCATGATGATATTCTTACCGGCATCCGTAAACTTCTGAGACAGGAACGCGACACGGTTCGTAGTATAACCAGCGGCCTGCAGATCACCAGAAATCAGAGCGTTGCTGGACTCAGTAGCATCGTTGATGACATTGATATTCACCTTGATGCCGAGCTGATCAAACACAGAACCGGGTTGAGTGGTGAGACCATTATTGGCAGACACTAGTGAGAGCCACCCCGCCCATTCATCCAGAGACAGATTGATCGTATTGTCGTCATCGGTAGACGTATTCATGCCAACATTTGCAGCAGGCTTGCTAGAAGTAGTCGGCTTCTTCTTGTCGAACTTGATCACGCCGCCCTTAATGCCGCCAACAACACCAACAGCAACAGCCACAGCGAGTACCACACCAACAACAGCGCGGCCTGCCTTAGTCAACTTAAACTTAGACATGTTATTCTCTCCTATTTAATTTTTGATTTTATTTCTTGGACTGAGTGTTCAATCCAGAAGACTTAGTAAAAGCGTTTGGGTCTTTGATATCATATGTAGTCGGTTTTGAGTTGCCTTTACGCAGGCTATCGAGGTAAGAATCAAGCTCGTAATCAGCGGATTTGGCATTAGCCTTTTCTAGTTTACCTTTACGACTTGATTGATACACAATTCTGGCACCTGCTGTCTTTTCACGACTACTTTTCAATCCTTCTTGAGTCGCATCAATCAGTTTGTCAGTTCCGGTTCTTGCATTCAGGTCGTCCAAAGAAGAATACATATCTTGAATCTGTTTATTTGCCTTCATCTCAGAAACAACCTTTGTACGAGTAACTTTGAGATTTGCGATTTCATTCTCCCAATATTCTTTTGCTCTTTTCACTTCTTCGACACCAGGTTGCATTTCATTGTACTGCCTACTTAAGCTCTGCATCGTAATCTTCATTTCCTGTGCATTACGAGCAAAGGTTCTTGCGGATTCTTCATCATTTTTACTAAGTGCTACTTTGGCTTTTGATTCCCAATCCGTTGCGCTTTCTCGGCATTTGGAATATTCGTCTTGTACAGATTTTAACTGTCCAGCCATACTTCTAAGCTGCTCTACTACCTGATTGTATTTCTCCTGTGCTTCATCAATTCTCTGTGCATAAATGGCGTCTGCGCCCTCTGGTGTTTCTGCTACATTTTGCATAAAAACATGAAGAAAGCCACTTGCTAAAGAGAAAACCTTTTCGCGCCATGACGGAAATAAGATCAAGCTGATCACAAACATGCCGCAAACACAAACAACTACAAACTCAGGAATGGTTAAAGAAAACATCAGACACCCTCCTTCCCGGCGGGCTCCGTCTTATCCTCTTCGATAAATTCCTCGATAGAAGAAATCATCTTAAGTTCATCCTGAACTGTATTGGTGATCTTTTCGATGGCCGCACCAGCTTCAACGTTGCGATTCGTCAAAGCTTCGATCTGTTCCTTCATAGATTCGATCTGCTGGTCGTTGCTCTTCATCTCGTCAAACAACGCATTCATCTTATCGTTACCGACAGCCCGCAGAAGCTCCTTGCGCTGCTTCGCATCAGAGATAATCGCGGCCGCATCATAACCAAGCGTCGTCATCAGGTTTTTGACCGTAGCACGCTTAGTCTTGGTGGGCATCTCAGACGGGAATGTATCGATCACATCTTTGATCTTGTAGACAGTAACAGCGTCTGCAGGATTCATACCATTGGTCTCGTAAACCGCCTGAACATCAATGGTGTCGCCCTCAGGAACCTCGACCTGAACCGGTTCGTCCTCTGGGAAATCTCCATTGATGTAATGATCTCCGACGCCACTACAAACGCGAAGCTCATTCGTGGTATCCGGCATATCGTACTCAGAAGCAGCTACACCCTCAACAAGACCGAGTTTTTCAAACAAACTTTTCTTTGCCATAATTTTCTCCTCGTTTAATTTATATAATTGGTGCTCCAAGAGTTCCATCAGGCTTCACATAACAGCCGTCTCGAATCTCAGAAAACCCACCACCATAGTACCAACCATGCGACTCAACAAAATCCAAGAACATGTCTGTGATTTCATCAAAATTCGCGTTGTCTGGGATGGTCAAACAACCACACAACTCAATTTCGTGCGACATATTGTCCTCCTTACGAAAATTTCCACTTGAAAATCTTCTTGATACAAGCGTTTGTGATCCAGTCAAACAGAATACTGAAAATCACAATCGCCAATATTCCAACAAACACCAGAGATGTACGGCCACGAGCGGACGAAGTATAGATCAGATAGCCGATACCGTATTTCGCATTCACTGTCTCGGCCACTGCGATATAAGTCCAACCGATGGCATACATTGTGGCGAATGACTGACAGATGGAAGGCGCTGCGATTGGGAAAATGATTCGTGTTACTGTGCTGAACTTCCCTGCTCCATCAATACTGGCTGCCTCGATCACATCATCACTGACATCATCTAGGGCAATCAGAACGCTTGGAAGCATGAACACAAAGCTGGCTACAAATAAGAAAGCGACCTTCATTTTCTCTCCGATTCCAAACCACATAGTCAACAGCGGATAGAAGGCAGTGACTGGCAAAAATCGCATCGCTCGAATTGCTGGATAGAGCAGCTTTTGAAGCGGATGACAGATTTTCATCAGACAGCCAAGAGGAATGGAGATGCCGGCGCTCAAAGCGGCTGCCACCGTAATGCGAACCAGCGAATATCGGAATGCTTTCAACATTGTCCCATTTTGGATCATTAGGAAGAACTCCCGAAACACAGCGCCTTTCTGGGGAACAAAAATTGGCGAAGTCAAAGCCGCGCCAATGTCCCAGATAATCGCCAACAGAATCAGAAGAATCACACGATAGATCCAATCTTTCTTCGTCGTTTTCATTTTGATACCTCACAATATTTAATTTTCAAAAAATGGCCTGTACCGGAATTGAACCGATGTCTCCGCCGTGAAAGGGCAGCATCTTCACCTCTTGATTAACAGGCCATAAAACGCGGCAAGCAAGATTCGAACTCGCGGATGTATTACCATCAATGGATTTCAAGTCCACCGCTTTAAACCACTCAGCCATTGCCGCATATAACAAGCCTTTTCACATCATGCTCGGGATGATTCTTGACAATCGCGTAACAACGTGATACACTTTTGCCAACTTAATTCTCACTAGACACACCAGTTCCTCAATGACGGACATTGTTCTCGCGTCTCGAGCGGATTGGAGGTGCTTAGATGAAGCGTTAGGCGAAAGATTTTCTTGATGTCTCTGGTGACATTTGCAGTATCGTCGGGCTCATACTGATGGTTCTGCAGATGAATCACGTCATCGGGTAATCCTGACAGCTCAGTGGTTATGGCCGCTGAGCTGTTTTCTTTTCTTGATCTCTTTATCAACATCTTCCAGAAAGCTCATCCAGTTTTGAAGATCAAATTCGTCTCCAAAATCAAACCCTTCATCCAGACGCTGATATAGATCCCGCTGAAAGCACCATAGCGTTTTATCTGTCAACTCGCTCAGATGCGGCGTAATGAAATCGATCACAAGACCAGGCATATATGTTCTGTGCCCGACTGCATATCGAACCGCGCAGTTACAGATCGCTCCGAAATCATCATCGTATGGATCAATCATCGCCATAATCTTAAAGTTCCTTCCTGTAAAATAAGGGACACTGTTATGTAATTTGTTTGGCACGCCCAGCTGTTTTCGAAACAACACATACAGGTTTTAGAGACCTGACTTCTACCTTTGAATTATGGGCGCTCATACTGGTGCGACCGAGGGTAATCGAAACCCTGGCCCGCAGTTTAAAAGACTGCTGCTCTACCAACTGAGCTACGATCGCATATAAAAGTCGGCTTACGCACCCTCGCGAGTTGGCATCATCACCGATAATCAGGGCTGCCATTGTAATAGTAACTGCCCCTAAAAGGCTAATCCTTTGTTCTGCGCAATTTAAGAATCACTTACTTGGCAGGTCAGCAAGGAATTGAACCTCGAACACGTGGTTTTGGAGACCACCGCTCTACCAATTGAGCTACTGACCCATATAACGACCACAGAGGGATGTAACCTGTGGTCCTCGTCCTGGCTTTAACGGGTCAGGTGTCCGGCATTTACCGTTTCCTTTAATGGGGAACTATTGGCGATATGCTTTCCACTGCGGTTCTCAAACTCGATCATCCTTTTGGGTCAAGCCTCTTCTGAGTTATAGCCGCGCTACACAAGGTTTTTCAGTGTTATTCCTTCACCTCTCACTGTTTTCGAGTTGGTGAGACTCACGCACAGTTGCGTTCGGAATGCGGATCTTACATCGTCAGCGCACGCAGTTTGACCAAGCTTGCTACATCGACCACTGACCAGCCCTGTGAAGGCTCGCTATTCCTGATGGTGGTCCCGGCTGGAATCGAACCAGCGACACGGGGATTTTCAGTCCCCTGCTCTACCGACTGAGCTACAGAACCATGAAGAGGTCCTAACCTGACTCGAACAGGTGACATAGAGATTAACAGTCTCTCGTTCTAACCAACTGAACTATAGGACCATAAGCGATTCGGATGGGGATTGAACCCACGACCCCTAGCGTGACAGGCTAGTGCTCTATCCTTCTGAGCTACCGAACCACGATCGGCCTACTCACCATATGGCTTTCGGTCTTGAAGAAGTAGGACTCGAACCTACACTCAGGCTTTCGACCCAGCTCTACCAGTTAAGCTATTCTCCCATATAAACGGCAGGTATTGTTACGCCCCTGCCAAGGCGCTCACCATCTACCAGCCATGTGGTAAACAACGGGACTTATGTAATCGATCCACAAACCTGTGCCCATGGATTTTATAAATCTTTGACCTGTATGCTTTGTTCTTTGACCTTTAGCTAAGAGTTTAAGCTTTGAACTTTCAACCTTTAACCTTTAATCATAAACTTTAAGCTTTCCGTCCATATTGGATCAATCATTATGACCCACGATTTTTGTTTGGATATCGGATTCGAACCGATGTAACAACCTTATTACAGTTGCGTCTTAACCTCTTGACTAATCCAAAAACCAAGTATCTTCATTTTCAAATATGAAAACTTGCATATTATGGAGGCTTATCAGGCCAGCTTTTTAAAGCGACTATTTGCTTTTTATTGTTTTATTTCGCTCAAGCGATGCTGCCGCGAGCAAAGAGCGAACGATTACAGTTTGTCGTTTTCGATAGACAGTGAATATGCTTCGCTGATTAGAAATCAGTATTCAATGGTGATCTCAGTGGTCGCATTAGATGCAGACAGAACCGCATCAACCTCGGCCTTGAACTTGCTGATTTCAGAAGTGATTTCGTCTCGAATCTTCTTGATGTCGATACCATCAATCAGGATCATAGTCTCGCGCTCAATATAGCTGTCACGTGCATCTTGAATAGCCTCAGGGTCCATGTTGCTCTTTTCAGAAGCAGATGCAAGGCCCTTAGTGTAATCATCCGCACGATCACTCAGACGAGCATTTGCTGTTTCAATGTTGGCGATAGAATTCGAATACTGATAATCCAGCATATTTAGCAGACGCTGCTTAAAATCGATACCATGCTGATTCATATAAATTGCCTCAGCAACGGTATAGACAACACCGTTAATGGTCACAGTTGTCTTAGCATTGGACTCAGAAATCGCCCGCTTAATTGCATCATGACGGGCAATCAGATCGTTGATGGAATCCAGAGAACTCTGTGCATCCTTCTTGTAATCCTCAATAGGCACACCGTTCAGTTTCTTCATGCTCTGCTTAGCAGCCGCACAGAACTTAGCCTCAGAAATCGCCTTGAGGATTCGATTTTCCAGAACCTTCAGCTCGGCCAGACCACGATGGATTGTCATAGTTTCAGTAGTCATAATCATTCTCCTTATGTAATTTATAATCTTTGACTGCGGTTGCCCGCTGTTTATGGAGCTGGAGGTGGGGATCGAACCCACGATATCCACAATGGCCTTTCGATTACAAATCGACTGCTCTGCCTCTGAGCTACACCAGCATATAAAGGTGGATTCACTCCACCGATTGATCAGATCAAACAGACGTTTTTCTGCCACCCGATCTTTTTCCTACTGTAAGGAATTCATATAAGAAGCGAGTTCGCTCTGATATGTAAGCACCTGTTGATGCGTCTGGTTGGTGTACCGACCTTTCCTCAGGTACTGTTTATACTTCCCTGCTCCGATCTGGTAGCGAAGAAGCGCTGCCGAATCGTTACCGGTATACTGCTTGTGATACGCCAGCAGCTGAACACCACATCTGATACCCGTTCTATCATCCAATAGTTCAGACATAGACCGAATACCAAGCGTCTTGTTGAGATAATCAAAGTTGACCTCATTGACCTGCATCAGACCATAATCTACTGTGCCATTTGAATTCACATGAGTCAGGCCGCTCTGGAACCTGCTCTCGTTATAGATCACACCGAGCGCCAATGAATAATCGACATTGTATTCGTCACACACCGACTGCGTATACGACTTGAGTTCATCGCTCCAGCTCTGATATGTCTCGACCGGACCCGCTGCTTCCCCACTGAGTAGATTCGTCAGCAGATAAACGCCTGTTACAATAATGGCTGCAATCGTCTTTCTCATTTCAATCACCTCCTATTCAGCATAATGATATTGTAAAGTGTGAATGGTAAAGGAAAAATTCAGGGGCTGGTCAGGCCCCTTCATTTTTATAATTTTCTTGCTTTCTCGCGCATTATTTGATACTTTCGGAATGTGAGCGGCGTATCATATTGGTTCTGTCTGAATTTTTCAGCGACGTATTCGATACCATACTCATGCTCTTCCGACATGATCTCATAGAATTTGCGCAGGTTTTTGATGGTGCTTGTTTTGACAAGGATGTTTTTATAGTTAGATGTTTGCGGAAGCCCCTCGACGATTTTCTTTTCTCTTCGATACAGATCCTTAAAGTATCCAATTGGCACAGGACTATCATTGGAACTATCCCTGCTTGTACGAATAAGATAAGGACCATCGCCAAGATTCATTTCTAACTTCCCAAGTTGCCCCCTTGCGTGGTTTTTGAGATATGTGGTTGTGTTCTTGGCCTTACAGATGATCGACCATGCAATATCGTGATCGATATATTCTCCGCATACAGTTCTGGTGTCTACATCAACGTCTTTTCTTTTGACAAGACGGATCTCTTCAGACGGGAATCCGTAATACAGCAGGCACATAATTGCACCTGTCATAATCGCCCCTTCTTCCGAGAACACAGAAACGACATAGGTGAAGAAATCATCTTCTGATGGAAATACATAGTTTTCAGCCAATTCATCGGTACTCTTGTTTGCAATGGCTTCCAGCTGGTTCTTTACACGCTCAGAGCGGAAGGTGGAACTGGTATCTTTCTTTTTCCATCCGGACATTTCCATGTCAAAGAACGGATGCTGATAGTACCGCTGCGTTGAGAGCAAACCATCATCTCTGCACCACATAATATACTGTTTGAAAATAGACAACACAAAGATGCTGTAGTTTTCATTCAGTTCGGAGATCCACCTTGAGAACAGATCATTTATAAATTCTTCGTCTTTGTCAGACTCGATCTCATAAAAGTCTTTCTCATACTTCTGTTCGAACGCGGCAAGCTTATGAAAAATGCTGCGAACTTTGTTATACCTGTTCTTACTCTTAGCAAGAATGATATATTCTCCAGCGGAATCCTTGGCTGGATCTCCGTTTGAATCTTTTTCGCACATTTTATCCAGAATAAATCTGGTCTTGAGCTCTTCATTGTAATATTCCGCACTCTGTTTCATCGCTTGCTATCTCCTTACACAGTGGGTCGGTATATGAACTATTAGATTCATTGTACACTATGTAAGAAGATTTTGCAAACAGAATCGTAGATTTTATGATGCAGAGACCAGATTTGTACTGAATGCAGCCGCAAGCATCGGACACTGGATCACCATGGCGTTCGCTGCGCGCTGCCAGTTCTTATCAGAGAACGTTCCGATTGGTTCGCTCAGCTGAGAGTTCAACAACGTATCGCGGCCTTCGATCACAAGAGTGGATTCATGCGGTAAGCCATCGACTTCACCTACACCAAAATCAACATGGACCGGATTGCGGCTGTTCCAGCGTTTTGTAGTGAAGGGAATCACCTCACACTGGCCAGAGTTTTTGTTGTAGACGTTGTTACTGACGATCAGATAAGGATGAACGCCATAATATTTATGGACAGTTTTTCCTTCCTGCTTGACATCGGCAACATAACCGAGACGAATCTCACCGATTTTGGGGACACTTGAGCCAGCCTTAAACATATTATGACCTCCTTGCTGACCATCTGTTTTACTTTGTGTCCTTATTATACCATATTCATTCACACTTTACAATACCAATTCAAAGATTTTTTAAAAAAAGTGTGATTGGCTCCTCTGCATAATCGGATGAAATAATAAGGCGCTCCGACTTTTTCCCCCTCTCAACTTCACAAGAGAACACGTTACCTGTAATGTTGCAGCAGCAACAAAGAATGTCTGACCTAGGATCAAACTGGCATTCAATACCGATGTAGCTGTATCGCTTGCCTTTTCTTAGTGCAACGCAAGATGCCTTGGCTTTGATCATGCAGACATTTTCTTCGTTCCGGCTGCCCCAGAACTCGATGATGTCATATGATCGGATATGTTCGTATATTCCCTGGGCAGTATATGTGACCCGCATTTTGCCCTCCAAACAACTAAAAGATGTCCTGTTTTTCTAACCAAATTCAGTTCGGTTGTTATTTTACCATAAAACATGGCGCATTTCAACCCGAAATAACAACTTTTAATTGTTTAGAACCATTGTGCGCAGACTTCGTCTCACTTCCATCGCACTTTCATATTGTTCAATTGCTTCTTCCAAATTTTCCTCTAAGTCAGTTAATGCCTCTTCCTCTTCTTCCCATTTGTCATGGGATACACCGTCGGAATCAGGTTCTGCTCTTAATTTTGAATGATTTTTTTCTACAGCTGCTAAAACTGACTTCAAAGCGTCATAAACTTTCATAACTTTCTCATCCACTCCCTCGACCGCTGGTTCTGTCGTTCATAGAAAGTGACTCCTGTCACATCGTTCACGACAACATCATCATACGGAATGCCTTTTTCGTTCAGATGGGCAATAAACCAGCGCTTCTTACAATAACAATATGGGGTTTTGTATGGATTTCCGTACTCACTCGCAGGCTTACCACAGGCATTATATACGTCACCACACATACTCCACCACTCTTTGCGGACACGATCTCGCATCTGAAGGACATCTGGTGTTCCATGATAACCATGTACTTCACCAAATTCATAATCAGCTTTCTTTCGGCTCATACTCTGCCCAGCACTGACCGCGCCAGAAGCTCCCAGCCCCAGTAGACCTAAAACAAACGACACTGCTCCACTCATAATAAATCACTCCTTAAACAAAAATATCATCGCGGACTTTCGGCGTATAACACCGAGTTTCCAGGCGAACGATTTCAGACTGCACCCTTCCGGTGCCCCAGTCATCCAGATTGAACTTCAACGCCATTTCGATCAGACTCATCGCGTCTTTGCATTCGCGACGGATCTTACGCGCCTTCTTTAGTTCGTTCTCCAGAAAGCAGCGCTGAACCGCATTTGCCTTGACGAGCTCAATGGCGTGCTCCAAATCATCGATCTCATCGGTTGCCCGAGTCAGATCCGAATAAAGATTTGCATACATCGGCTTTAAGCTGCTGAGAGTTTTATCGACAATTTTGAGACTCTTTTTAAAATCGGCCATCCACTCAGAATCCTCGATGGGATAAGACACAGGGTCGAATCGCTTTCGTTCTGGCTGCGCCGGAGCGACCAGCTCTTTTAACTGTGCCGGTGCTTCTTTGACTTCGATTTTCTTTGGGAGATATCCGTCTTCCTTATATGTACGCGGCAGACAATTCAATACGTTCCAGGCTTTGCTTTCTGCATCATACTGCGAAGCCAGGCTTGAATCGTATGTCGTTGTGAATTTGCCATTCGGCTTTTTTGTGATATAGGTGTGTCCGTTGGTAAGAACATACGCCATTTATATCATCCTTCCTACATTATTATAATAGGGGTCCGTAAAACCCTTAATGCTCTTTCAAAACAACAGACTGGCCACGATCCATAACCCAACAGTTCTTACCGGCATAGGCACAATCCTCGCAATGGCCAGAGCACTCTCTGGCAGTAGCAGGAGCATCACAGGTCCCGTCCTTAAAAGAGACGTAGGCAATTGGAAGATTATGTGGGTTATTCATAGTATAACTTGGCCAGGAAGAAAACAAAATATGTAAATTACAGGGAATTATACCGCCTTTATCCAGAAATGCATTAACAAGGTCGTATTTCTTTGTGAATGAGAGGAACTGGGTACGAGGCAGTTTATTGGCGATGCGGCACATCATATCAAAATACCGTTCATCCACGATATCTCCACTGACATGCCACCGAAAATAAAAAGACCCATACGCGGCTGCAGTTGCCTGCATTTCAAAGCCGTCAGGGTCTGTTAACCACAGATTCAAGTTGTTGTCATAGGCGTTTCGCACTGTGGTTCGCCAGTCGAAATGACTGACATAGCACGTCTTTGCACACGGAACGCCCGGGGCACAGGTTTTGATACGAGGCATCGAGATTGACCTGATATTCCCCATCTTGCTGTTTGCGTTCGACACTGACAGCTTTAACATATTCAATTTTTCATACCCTCATCCGTGGAGGGTACACTCCTTCCCCATTATAATATCATCTTAATAGTACAATAAACCGAACTTACAAAGCGGTATCTTCTTTTCTTAATGGAGCAAACACTGATTCTGCATTTTTATCATAAGAATATGGAATCTCAAGCTTGTCTAACTCCTCTTTGAAAATCTCGCAAAGCTCGTCTGCGCTATATCTATCCAAAATAGAATCGTTCATATTTTTAACGCCTCCTTATTGATAGTCACAACTAACTCGTTGACACGATTTCTATCGATGGTGTCCGGCAAAGCAGTGTTCGCCTTATCGTACTGCAGGCGCTTTTCATATTCTTTGTGAAAATCTTTTACATCGTGCTTGATATAACCGTTTGCAGCTTGGAATTCGCCGTTTCGAGCCATCATCAACAGGTCGTGGTTCTCCGCCCGATTCGTAATGACTTCACCCTTTTCCAGAATATCAAAGACCATAAGGTAAAGACGAATCATATTCATAATGGTTTTGTTCATTCGCTTCTTTGTGATCTGATCTTCTGGGTGTTGATTACACCATTCGCCCAAAGTGACTGCCTTCTTGAACAATTTATCTGCAAAGCCACCAAACGAATACACGACCTGTCTGGACAGGAACAACTTCTTATTATCCATCAAAAGCTTTGTGGCCGGATGATAGCTGATGACAAGATCGTCAGCATTTCCAAGCTGCTCCAGCATGTTCGGATTGCCGCTGCACATGAGCTTAACTGCTTTGTTAAAGCTGAATACAGTTGTATCGGTAGCTTCGTCAACCCAGTGATCAAATTCGTCCAGACCAAGCAGCTCACGCCCTGTATTAAACGCCACGCCGCGAATATCAATATCCGACCCTTCGATATTTGTTCCGTAAGCGTGGCTGCCGCCAATGGTTAAGAACATCATGTTTTTACCAAGATGTGGATTGGTGCGCAGGAAATCATATGGCTCGCTTGAAATGATCGATTGCAATTCCTCTCGTGTCATAATCTCACTCCTCTCAACCATCAATACTTTCCCAGATTTCCCCATGATAGCGATGATAACTATAGCCATCTGTAAACGTCTCGACCATATATGTAAGATCATCGAACGAGAATTCGCCAGGATCGATCTTGAGCTCTGGAATAGTGTCAAAATCAATATCGCAATCCTCTCCCAGTTCATCTCGCAGAGATTCGTCCGAATCATACCACCAGAAAACCGAGTTGCAAATCATTTCATTATCAAAATCAATGATCAAATCGCCCTCGGACCAGTATTTTTGCTTATCCATTACCTGCTCAGAGATTGCGACAAGGCCATCGTTGCGGGAGCCATCGTCCTTAAACTTAACATTCGGGAAGCGCTTATCGAACTCCGGCTTATCCTCAAAATCGATGCAGCCTCCATTGGACTCCATGAAGCGAACGATACGCAGAATCAATTCGTCCTTTGACGTGGTATCTTCCCATTTGACATTTCTAAGGATCTTCTGAGCTTCGTCCAGTGCGCTGGTTGTATATGCAGACCAGTGATAATAAATCGTGGCGATGTCCTCGTCAAACGCATGAATCGTAATAACCAGCCGCTGTCCCATTATTTTAACTCTCCTTTTTCATATAGTCGTTTTTTATATTCTTTTGACCTTCGGTGCGCTTCCCGCATTGTTTCTGCATCCGGACGATAATACATCCAGTGTGTTCTGTTGTATTCGTCGTTTTTTCGTTTTGCCCGCTGATCAACAATGAGCGAAATCGTTTTGTGCGAGACGTTATACTCCCGCGCCAGACCCCGGAGTGAGTATTCGCCTGTTTCAAACTTACGGGCAATTTCTTCCTTTTTGGCCTTGGTCAACTTCACCCGACGATCCTGAGTTTCTGATAGGCGACAGGTTTGCCACTTGCTTGCCAATCAATCATCCTCCGATTCCGCGAACGCCGATTCAAACTCATCCTCATAGCTTTCGAGTTCTCCGTTATCATACTTTGCCAGAGCCTGCTGCATTGCATCGTCTGTATCTTTTGCATCCTTGATATGTACTTCGTAATAGCGATTTGCTGTAATATATACTGTGTATCCCATCTTGCCATCTCCTTTTAGCAATGACAGAACAACCACGAAACCAGATCATCATGCTTGAACCAGCCCGCCGGGAACCCTCGCCAGTTGTTTTTATCCGTCCAGCTCCTGGATTTCATCTGGCCGATTTGCTGAAGCTCTACTGAAAGACGCACCATGAATTTCTTGCAGTCCGCTTTATTCTTCATTGCTGTCTGCATTACAAAATTATCCTGCAGCTTGCCATTGACGACCTCACAGATCGCACATGGACAGTTATGACAATTCTTTTCGGCGCACATCAAACAGGGCGACATTATAATCCCTCCTTACACACCAGCAATATGACTGGCCATCATATCTGCCGTGTGAGTCCACAGCACATTGGGATATTTTGCAATAGCGTTGCCGTAATACTTCCACTCGTTCGTATCGGTTTCATACGCGCCCATATGCCAGCGGATACATGCGATTTCCTCTTGAGTCAAGGTAATACAACTCGCCAACATACAAATGGACTTTTCACCATGGTGACTGTAAATAGAATCATTTGTATAGGCGTACTGATAACCATTTTCTATGTCAATCAGCTTGTATTGATCCATCTTACAAACATCGTGTAGCAGACCAACAATAAATGGAGACCCGGGATTATCCCACTTCAAATCAAGCTTCTCTGTTAACATCAAAAGATTTTTTGCAACTGTCAGACTGTGTTCAGCTAAACCGCCTGGGTAGTTACCGTGATATTTTGTAGAAGCAGGAGCATCCCAAAATCCATATGTATTAAGAAAGTCCTTCACGATGATTGCTTTAGCTGGCATAAAATATTTATCAATCAGTTGATACGCTTCATTCTTAATGTTTTCTACGTTCATATCTATTCTCCTTTACAAATTATTCTGGCGGCGGTTATGTCTGCCCCAGTACCGCTACTCACCTGGCATTCGCTGTGAATTAACCGAAAATAATGATCTCTTCCATTGATCACACCTCAATGTCAATATCAAAAGAAGTAGTCCCGTCTTCGTTCTCCCGATAATTCATTTCAGCGAGAGAGTCCATACACTCCTTTAACCTCTTTTGCGTGTTCTCTACATCCGGATGGCTTAGAAGATACTGGAGTCGTTTTGCTCCATTAGCACTCAAAATAATATCTCCATTAACGTAATGCATTTTATTCCTCGTTGACAATCTCGATCTGACACATCTTCATAGCGGCCAGTGCGTTCTTGTGAGACTCAGGAGTGACACCGGCACAGCAGCTCGCATCCACAATGATAGGAACCTCAGGCAGGGCTGCCTTAAGCAGAAGCGCATTAGAGATGACGCAGATATCCGTGCAAAGACCAATCAGAGTGATGGAATTGATCTCAAAATCTGCCATTTCTCCAATCGTAGAAAAATGAGCGTCACATAGCTCTTCCATCAGCAATTTCGAACCGAAAGTTCTCTTTTCGTAAATTTTTGCTTGCGGATCTTTCATTTCTGGCAAAAGATCATATTCAATCTCGTCAACAAACAACCAGCCATTTGTGTGTTCGATACAATGTTTCACAGGGAGATGCTTACCTTCCTGAGTTTCGAGGTAGTTGTCAAAATGCGTATCCTGCGTATACAGAACTTCACCCTTCCAACCTTTGATCTTCTCCACGACCTTTGGCACAATGGCCTGCGCTTCAGGAGTACCCAGCGAACCAGTTACGAAATCGTTCTGCATATCGACAACGATCAAGATGTCAACCTTTGCCTTCTCCATGAGAATCTCTCCTTATTTATATTTCCAAATGTATCCACCTGCAGATTTCTGCTTTCCTTTACAACAGTTGTAAATATTGGAGTGTTTGATATTGTAATAATTCGCAGCATCTGTCATGCTTCCCCATTCTTCAATTAAATTTCCATCCTTATCGTATTGAAGGACTTTCCGTTTTCCGCCGATATGTTCTTCTTTGCTCTTTGCAAACGCCACAACATCATCAACTTCAAGCCCGTCTTCATCATAGGCCCAAGCATACCCTTTTGCCATATACGATTTTCGATTACAGCAATCAGAAATTGCTCCATCACTTCCATTTACAGCTATGGCAGCTTCTTTTATTGTGTTATAATGCGCAACAATTTCTTTGGAATTTACATCTATTTGGCAGACTCTTGCTTGATATCTCTTATGTTTATGAACACGCATTTCTTTTTCATGGTATTCATATTTATCGATACATTCTTCACTGAGCATCTGCTGATAGAATTTTGAAAAGATTTCTTCGATACGATCAAAATGAGTATATTTAATATAAAGAATTGGGATTTTATGTTCTTCGCAATAATCGGATTTTATTTTGTCTAGCCGCTTTCGTTCCTCTAAGTTCTTTTCTTTTTGTTCATTGGATTCTCCATTAAATGTAAACGGATAATAATGCTGCTGTCCTTGTAATTCCACAAGAAACATTAGCTTCTTACTATCGTTATTAAATATTGCAAAATCAAATGGAAGTGGTCGTATATCAGCACAGTTTGCAAATTTGTACTGCTGGATATACAAAATATCGCTTTTGGATAAATACTGTTGTAGAATAAATTCGGCTTTTGACGAAATACATCCACAGGATATTACCTTGCCTACGGTCAATGAAGATATCGGCACATACGCATATTTCCCGCAATCGCATTCACACGTCCATACTGTTCTGCTTCCTGTTTTTCTGACTGGACACAAAGCAGTAAGCCTTCCAAAGCGTTGTCCTGTAATATCAAGGAACTTTGCCCTCGAAGTATTTTCACGCTGGAAGCACCCACATGACTGCGTATGTCCAGATTTCAGATGTGTGCCAGAGACAATGACTTCATTTCCACAATCGCACTTACATTTCTAATGAGGTTTACGCTGACCAGACGGTGTAATGTGATCTTCTGCTGGTTCCTGTACGATCAATCTACCGAATCGCTGCCCTGTTAAATCTTCTCTATTCATATATCACTCACTTTCTGTTGTGAATCACACAGCCTATTAAACACAATTTCCAACAAAAGTAGACTGCGTAAATGTCGGCATGGGACGTTGTTTAAAGATATTCATATCATGCAGCTTATCAATTTTTGCTGCGGTTTCAGTATCCCCACGGAAATCTCCGGTTCTGATATAATGATCAAGGAATTCATAGGTGAATCCCATATTATCTTCATCGGTTTTTCCGCTTAGGCCATCCTGCGGCACTTTGTTAATGAACTTCTCAGGAAGCCCAAGCGATAAACCAACTGCCTTCACCTCCGTTACTGTCAAATCACCCAGCGGGCTAAACTGACCAACGGTGTCTCCAAAAATACTCCCGTAACCGGTATACCGCTCACTGAAGTTCGAATTGTTACTTACTCGCCCATTCATACTCTGAGACACCATGAACAGGGTCGCCATACGGATTCGTGCCGGCAGATTTACACGAGCCTGCTTGGAATCACACAGACCGGCTGCCCGTCCATTGGCCAGCAGCGTGTTCACAGTCTCTGCAATATTGATCTCGAATGACTTAATTCCCAGATGGGCGACCAGTTCTCGTGCCACATCGATATCGCTCTGAGCACCCTGCGGCATCAAGACACCGATCACACGGCCATTGCCAAGCGCCTCACAGCACAGAGCGGCCACGATGCTGGAATCCTTGCCACCAGAGATACCGATCACAGCGTTGCAATCAGGGCCATTCTTGCGGAAATAGTTCCGAATCCACTCGACGATTTCATCCTTGGTTTTTGCTGCGTCAAATTCATACTTGAGCATATTATTTACCCTCCAATCTCCATAGTTCGACATCGACGCCTTTGAATGTGACATCGATAATTTTCTTGACGAGCGGCCAATTGGCACCGCCTCGAACGCAACCGATTTTATACGGCATAGCAACTTTCGCACCAGCCATCTTGGCCATCTTAGCGACTTCCTGAAATGCTTCCAACAGAGCGCCAACAGACGTGTACTGCTTTCCGTCATATCCATAACTGTTCTGACCGAAGCAATTGACGATCCATCGAGAACCTTTTTCATCAACTGGAACCATCTGAGCGACACCCAGCATTCGTTCAGGACAATCCTTGTTGCTTTCGCAGTAAGTGTGATATTCCTCGTACACCTTTGGATACCGCTCACGAACTTCTTTGGCAACACCAGACCCCATAACGCCCTGACAATTCACCTGATGACAGATAATCTTAGCGTCAGAATCAAATACATTGCCTTCTTTGATTACAACAGCCATTAGAACTTCCCTCCCCACAGTCGGTCACGAATTTCCTTCAAACTGTACTCCTTTACCATCGCGCCATTACGGAATACGGTTTGCAGTAAATTACCATCCGAATGAGCGGCGTGATCCATCAGACCATCAGTACAAACCAGCTTTCCAGAATCATCCTTAGTGACATAGCACATACCCTTCAGACTCTTCTTAAAGTGATCGGTATCGGTTTTGGGGTCCTTGAAGATCTGGATCTCCTTGCCATTGACCACGCCATAAGTTGCCTTGACAGCCATGCCGAAGGTATCGCGGGTGAACGGTTTCAGCTGACCATTCTGCTCGATGCACTGCATAGAGAAAGAACCGACACCAAGGCTGACATTGTTGCAAGCGAAACCATGCTCCTTGAGTTCGGCATAAATCTTTTCGCACCGCTGCACCGTAATAGAATCACCGTACAGAGCCTTTACATGAGGATCGAGCACCTTGTAGCCCTTACTGTTGACTGTGCCGCCGAAGATGTCCCACAGATGATAGACCGTCTGCGTAACGATTTCGACCGGATCGCCAGAATCTCCTCGAATCAGCAGCGTACCATTATGAGCCATGATTTCATTCTTGAGCTGCGGCAGAATATTATCGACCAGATTCCAGTAGTCATAAGAGTCAGACACCATGCTGAAGCTCATATTGGGATACAGCTCAGTCAGCGCCCGACGGATGAAGGTGATCTCGTCGCCGTCTACAGCGAAGTTGGAGCACATCACACTATGCTCGGTACTGACAGCACCAAACGCGACCGGCTCCTTGGTACAATCACAGTGATACATCTCTTCCAGGTACGGAATCGCAGGGACGGTAGCGGTATTCAGGAAGCTCAGACACCACCCGGCGCTGGACTTGACAGCAGACTGCATACACTCCTGACCACGGAAGCTGAAATCGCCCAGAGCACGAGCATGAGGCACACCATCCTCGACGGTTTCATCGTAATACTTGTCCACGATATTACGATACAGAGTACCAACCGTCGCAGAAATCATCGGATGCCACAGCTCAGAACTCATAAAGGATTCGAGGAACTGCGGAACCCATGCGAAATCAGGATGCGTATTGCTCATCTCAAGGAACGGTACATGAATGGGGCAGCGAGTACCCTCGGGCAGTGCTTTGATCTCGACAGGAAGATAGCCCAGGTCATGCAGGGCAGCAATCTTATCGATATCATAAGCGTCCTTGCCAATGGTTGCGTCCAGGACACGCTGATAATTTGAGACAACCCACTCCTTTGGGAAATCAAAAAACCAACGTTTAAAATAATTCTGCAGATAATTCTTGCAGAACGCCTGAACACCAAACACAACGACTTCATCCACGCCATCCAGACGGCTCATGCGCGGAGTGAAATAACTAACCAGCTTAGTAGTGCCAGCCGGGAACTGCTTACTATGGGTCGTCTTATAGAAATCACACAGCAGCATCGGGTTAATATTGATCATTTCAAATCCTCCAGTCCAATTTCTGACCACATTGTCCGCAATAGTGATCATATTGACCAATTAACGTTGTATTGCACTTTGGGCATCTGTAGCTTTCATACTTTGGATCGATTACGACTTTCTTGCTCTCGATTCGATTGAAGTAATCACTCAGAACATCGCTTATCATTGCTTTTTCAGACCAGTATGCATCTCCATATTTGATACTTTTCGTTAAGCGCTGATATGCACTAAGGATTTCACCTTTTGCATACTTCATGTCAGTCTTCATCCCAATGATGCTCTAATACAGTAATCTTATCGTGATGGCCGGTGAAGATACTGTCTGTGGTATAGACCATATGAATCAGCTCCGGGTCGTCAAACAGATGACCGCGTTCCTTATCCAGAATGCTGTTTTCGCAGTGGCTGACATACATATCGATATCACCAGCACCCAGTTCCTTCAGCTTCTTGGCCGAATAGAACATAGTACCGCCGTAAGAACAGATATCATCGATCATCAGAACCTTTTCACCAGGCTTCACTTCACCAACAACATCCAGACCGAGAATTTTGCCCGTTGCCCAGTCCCGCTTTTTATCACCATGGATGATATAGGCGTTGCACTTGACTCGCTCCAATGCCCAGTGAACAGTTTCCTCATATCGTTTCATTGCGCCGGCATCCGGGAAGTAGATCACATCAGGCTTACTTTCTTCAATTGCCTGACAAATCTCACGAATCGGAGTATGTACTTCGCACCGATCGATCAGTGCGGGGGCCACATCACTGTGAGGGTCAAACACGGTAACGCAGCTGAATCCGCACCGATTGATCTCGTCAGCGAACCACTTGAGGGTGAATACGTCCTCGTCGTGATAGGCGCGGTCCATACGAGCATTCGGGATATACGGCATAAACAGTTCGACATCTGCCCCGTTATCCTTTGCGTCCTTTGCGATCATAATAACCGTAGGAAGCTCGGCCATGGATTCAAATGTCCAGACGATACTGATCACGTTGAGATAATTGATGGTCAGATCCTTCTTGATCAGCGGAGTGCCGTCAGGGAAAGAATCGATCTTATAATGATTTGCTTTGACCATATTGATCCTCCTTAGACCATGTAGTGAATGTCTCTTTCACGAGTACGGGAAATGATGACTTTGACCACACCGTTGTCCTTTTCAAAAGCTTCATAACGATCCTTTTCATCGTCATCGCTCTTGGAATACGGATTGATCACATCAACCTTCTTGCCATCAATGAATTGCTCACCGTTGGCGGGGTTATACTGGATATCCTCGGTGTTGATGTAGCAATCAGGCCAGTAGCCATCTTTCAGCTTGACATCAAAGCAGATACGCTGTGCACCGTTGAACATATCAAAACGCTTGGTGCTGGACGCACGGTAACCATCCTTGAAGATAACAGTGAGCTTGTAGCTGGTCTCGTTCATATTGATGATGTTCAGATCCTTGATGGCCTCTGCGAATGGAGTGCCCAGATTCAGTTCAAAGGCGATAGACCGCAGGCAATCGTAGTTCAGATCGATCTTGCCAGAAAAATCGACCACAGCTGGGATCTGATCGTAATACTTCTCTTCGAGCTTATCCTTGAGATAGGTTTCGACCTCGTCAGCGCCCGGGTAATCGAAGCGGAAGTGATAATGGAAGCGGCCAGGACGGTTGACCAGATAATCGTTCAGGCCATTGAGCTGGTTACAGGTGACAACGAAGAGCTTTTTGCCCGCGCTGGTGCCATCGAACAGACTCAGCATCGTATCCTGCGGGCTTTCATTGTCCCGGGCCTTGAATGTCTTATCAAACTCGTCAAACAGGATCATAACTTCCTGATCGATGGATTCGATGAAATTGGCGATACCGCCGATATAGCGGTTAGCCAGAATGACAGGATAGCCCTGCTTGACGGCCTCGATTGCAATCATCTTAGCGGTCAGAGATTTGCCGATGCCTTTGTTGCCGCTGAGGATGACACCCAGGTTGCGGTTGAACACTTTGAACGAATTCAGCACTTTGGCAACCTTGCTGCTCTGGACACCATACACCTTTTCGTTGATGACCATATCGGGGCGGCGGGACAGATAGAAACCGGTCATCTCAGAACAGTGGATATCATAGGTGCCCGCCGGGATCTTGTCATACGCCTTCATATCGTCGCCATACAGGAACAGATTGCTTGCGCTTTCAACAACTTTCATGTTTGATACTTCCCTTCTCAGTTCAGCTCTTCCAGCTTCTTCATCAGATCATCGATGCCCATGTCTTCCAGCGCCTTATCCTTCTTCTTTGCCACGATCTCCATGATCTTATCGCGCTGTGCCTTCTTCTCGGCGGCAGACACACGCTCCGCTGCCTCAGCCAGCTTGACAGACACGATATACCTGACGATATCGATTTTATTGGCCAGATCCTGATCCTCGGCGCTCTTAGTGGCCAGCAGAGAATCCTCGTCGGCGGTCTTCTTCTGACGGTTCAGCATCTTGAAGATGGCATCCAGATCCTCGACCCGCAGACTCCACAGATCCTCTACGGTCATAACGCCCTTGTAGTTAAAGCGATAGCGATTACGGGTTGCGATTTCAAACAGATTCTTTTCCATGATAATTTCCCCTTTCAGATTTATAAAAGTGATTCACAAACGCATTCCTGTTTTACAAAACTTTTGGGAATCAGCATTTGTTCTGTCCAATAAGAACCACAGCATTTTAGTTTTACAGTTTTTTGAGACCTAGAGTATTCTTTAATCTCAAATTCCGACCCAGCAAGGCGAACCATATTTAATGTTGGAGTTGCACGATAACCGGCATTTTTACCTCCAAATGTTTGATAGGCCGTATTGATATTCAAATCTGGACGAACCACAACATGATCGCCTTGCTTAAATCGAAGTGGAATTACATAATCCATAACAAACCTCACAAAAGCGATTCACAGTAACATTCGTTGCCGATTTGGTCAGAAAACATGTCGTCAGTCCATCTAAAATCATGCGTTTCTTCTACGATATAGTGCCCGTGAGGAGAATAATCTTTAATATGGACCAATTGCCCATGAAGTTCCCACATATCCAATGTCACAATGTTATTGTTGGCTTTTGGATGGGGACCAGACCTCATATCGTAAAAGGCACCATACTTAAGATCATCTCGAACTAAAACAGCGTCGCCTATTTTATATCGATACTCCATTTGACACCTCATAGCAGAGATTCACAGCAACATTCACTTTCGTTTGCCAGACTAACGAACATATCGTCTGTCCAGAAATCAGCATCAGGAGCTTCCGCGATATGATATCCGCCATTTTTATACGATTTAATCGTCACAATAGCTCCTGCAAAAGAGAGGTGTCGTTTGGTGCACGAGGCCCAGCCACCAGCACGCGGCCCAGATCGCATCTTGTAACTATCACTATACGTGAGAGCTTCGTGCAGATCATTTTTTACAAGAACCTTGTCGCCGATTTTATACCTATATTCTGTAGGATAAATTGCCATCAAATCACCACTTTCAGAACTCGCTCGGTTGCCCCCTGCACCTTAACGATAAAACTGTTATGCTGCGTCTCAGAGAAGCCAACACCGGACAGCTGGTCATCCACGGACTGAACTGCCATCTGAGAACCCAGCGCCTCAAACACACGCTTATGCTGCAGCAGGTCCGCCTTCAGGAATTCATTGTAAAAACCATTGGGCTTTTCCGGGTTGACGCAATCCTTGAGCATGAAGAAGTAGTGACGGTTGCCATTGCCAGTCTGTTCGTCCCAGTAGTTCGGAGAGTACATCGCCACAGACACAGGTACAAACTGATTGGAATTCACACCCCAGATCTCGCGGGTGCTGGTAGAACTGGGCAGCAGCTCCTTGATAGAGAACTTACCATCCTTCAATGTGACTTTTGCAACAGCGACATTCTGACCACCATGCAGCGGCTTATCGTAGTTAAACGAGTAGATATTGCCATCGAACTCGATCTCGGCACGGAAACCAGTTTTACCGCCACGACTAGCAAAGCAGTTCACATAGAAGCTGTATTCGCCTTCCTTCATCTTCTTAATGTCAGGCCAGGTAATGTTCTCAACAGCAGCCTTATCCCGCGAAGGATGAGTGATATCCACATCCAGGCGGCCATCAGTACGAGGATTCCACTTGTTGCCGAAATAGATGTGATTCTTATTGGGTTCAATGCAATGAGCATCCTCATCGTTTTCATCCCATTCACCCGGCACATCGTTCCACTGAATCGAGAAACGCAGCACACCATCCACCTTGCCGCCAGCAGCCTTAACGTTTTCGCGGATATCGCTGTCTGCCATATTGCCGGTATACGCCCAGCTGAAACCATTGGGCCACTTGAACATGCTTGGCGCACTCTTATCCTGAGGAGCAACCAGAGATACCATGTTCTTCGAGAACCGATTCTCCATGAACAGTTCCAGACCTGCCGCAGTAGGCAGAACTTCTTTTACGAACTTTTCGATGCCGATTTCTTCTGCGCGGCTGAACTTCTTAGGGTCGGTACCCATAGACTTTGCCATTGCCTTGAACGGATCTACAGCGCCCATCACCCGAGGAGCAGCATCACGGTTGCAGAACAGGATGTTGTTTGCAGTGATGTCGTCCAGAGTAGCAAACCGGCGACCCAGACTGTTCATATAGCCCAGCTCAGTGACGGTTTTCTGCGCATCTTCCAGCATCTTCTTGGTGAAAATCGCCTTAGGACGCTTATAGTTTGCGGGAGCAACCACCTTTTCAAAAGCAGTCACAGCAGCATCCACGTCCATGCCCTCGCTCAGGTTCACCAGCAGAGTACCGATTGCCGTATTGCGGATGCGAAGCCGGTTCATCGAAGCTCCGCCGGGAGCCATCCAAACATAAGCGGACTTCTTTTCATCAGGCAGACGATCATACACTCGCTTATCGATTTTGAAGCCACGAACCAGAGATTCAAACTCCTTACCGCGATACAGGCTGTTCTGCGCAATCAGCTCAAGCACGGTATCCACGGCATCCATGGTCAGCTCCTCCAGAGAACGCTTGAACACATTAGCAGAATCACGCCACTGAGCCATCTTGGTAGGTACGTCATCGGGACGCACAATGAACCGCTGAGGAATCTCGACAGCGAAATGATCCCAGGTATGAACCGCCTTATGATCAGCGTCATACTCATAGTTCATCTCAGTGCCAAACTTGCCATCAGAGATCATATTGCGGCTGACGTAATACGGGTTCACAACAGCGCAGGTTTTCACATAGGCAGCCAGCGCATCCACAACCGGCTGATAAACATCGGACTTGGTATCGAAATCCCAGACGGTAACCATCTGACCATCCATAAAGGAAACCAGCTTACCAATGTTCTTTACGAAACGACGGCAGCAGGAGCAATCATACTCACGACGCTTACGGAAGATGGAGTTCGTGCCAGCCGGGAAGCTGTCCAGATAGAGGTCATATAGCTTATCCTCATCTGCATTGGTAATAAACAGAGGTGCGTCATCCTTCACCATCTCATTGAAATGCTTCTGAATCAGAGCGCGGAATTCTTTGAAGTTTGCCATTGTTTTCATTCTCCTTTTTGATTACAGTAAACTGTCACAAATACATTCGGTCTGGTCTTCAAACATAGACTCAGTCCACCAATAAGGGATTCCCTGTAGTCTATAAAAATCATCATCATCGGCGTAATCCTCGACTTCATAGGTCTTTCCGCTATAGTTGACCATATCGTCGTTACAGAAAAGGTCTCGTTTGCCTGCTGACGGCCCATACCAGACAGGGTAATCGCGGTCTGCGGTCAAATCTGAACGAATCGTTACCAGATCACCCGGCTTGTACAATAAAGGTTTCATCACATTCACCTCACAATAAAGATTCGCAGCAGCATTCGCTACTATCTTCTTCAACAAACATATCGTCAGTCCACAGGACGGTACCTCTACATTCTTTGATGACGTATCTGCTAAAGGCATATCCTTCTATCGTAACGATTTTGCCCAAAAGACTATTTCTTATATCAATCGTTCTTTCGCTGATTGTAACAGTGTTTTCCGCCAGCCTATCTGTAAGGGGACCAGATAACATATGATATCTGTCGTCCTTATAAAAAGCATTTGCTTGTACTTGAACCTGATCGCCCGGCTTGTATTTAAAATCCATTCAATCACCTCACAACAAAGAGTCACAAATACATTCGTTTACAGACACCGGCTCAAACATTTCATCAGACCAGTACAGATGATCAGGATCATTATCGATTTTGTAACAACCCCGCTCATAAGAAATGATTTTGTGGACTGACCCTTTATATTTTTCGATTTCATATACAGTACCCGGTTCATGTCCAGCTCTGGGACCGGAGCGCATATAATATTTCTTGCTATGATTGATATCGTCACGAACTTTTACAAGGTCGCCAATTTCATACAGGTATTTCCCTTCCATGATTCACCTCACAGCAGCGGCGTGCAGATACATTCGTTGGGCGCTGCAAACATCTCGTCCGTCCACCGATCGCACCCATAATCTTCGTCGATGTAATAGCGACCATTGCGCTTGCCGGCGATATGAACCACAGTGCCAAGCCGCTGCGCCTGAGAATAAGTAAGGGTTGCACTGACATCATTTGCACGATAACCAGAACGCATATAATACTGAACGCCGCGCTCCAAATCAGGCCGAACAAACACTTCCTCTCCGTTTTTGTACTGATAATATCTTGACATCGCTCTACTTCCTCCATTCCATTACAGCAGTGAATCGCAAACGCACTCGTCCACGACAAGCGGCTCAAACATCTCGTCAGACCAGACGCAGCCATCGATTCCTTGTGCTTTGTAAACACCAGAATCTGATCTGATCTCTTGAATAACGATTTCTTGTCCTGCATATTCTTTCATCCAGTCAAAAATCATCCAGCGTTGGTCTTTGTTTTCGCCAGACAGCATTTTATAATCTTCATCTTCCGAGAGATCAGGCCGAACGCGAACTCTGTCGCCCGGGTGATACATATAATCAATCATTCTGTTCCTCCATCATCGAACCAGTCCGACACACGATCAGACATTTCGTCCATTTTGTCCTGGTCGGCCTTGACATAATGCATCGTGACACGCTGGCTGCTATGCTTAAACTTTTCTTGAAGCATCTCGATCGTTTGCCCAGATGTACCAGCCTTTTTCGCTGTCTGAAGTGCAGCCATTGCATAAGTTTTGCGCATAGTATGAGTGGATAGATCGATATCCAGATCACACGCCTTCCCTGCTTCTTTCAAGATCCGATAGAATCCGCGCACTGTCAGAGGACCACCCTTGCGACTGCGAAACAGATAATCAGATTGACTGATCTCGAAATTCTGTTCATCGAAATAATCTTCCAAAATGTCGGCTGCCATCTTGGGGATCTTGCACACATTGCGCTTACGGGTCTTTTCTTCGATCAGTTCGACATGCTCTTTCACACTGCCATCCTGTTCGTAAACATCGGCCGTTTTCAGACTGAGAAGATCGCCACAACGAATACCCAGACTGCACCCGAACACGAAAATCGCCTTGTTGCGTAGACGAAATTTAGGGTCGCCGTTGGAAGCGAGATAATTCGCCAGTTTCTGGAAATCCTCTTTGGAACGAATCGGATCAGCAGGCGAAGGTTTGATGCGGCCATCCTTTGTATAAAGGCTGTTGGTTGGCTTTGTCTTGCGCTTTTTCTTGCGAGCGGCAGCCACGATGTCCCAAATCATTTCCTTCAACTCTGCTTCACTCATGGTGATGTGAGCTTCAGAACCAGGCTGCTGCGGAAACTGAACCACGCGATCCTTGCGCTTACGTGCCAGTTCTGCCATTGATCTTCATCCTTTCTATGTAAATCAATACCTGTGTTGATGTTTTGCTCTGTAACGCAGGTTATAGGTATACAGCTCATTGTCGAAATAATTGATCATGCGGCACATCTCTTTGTACTGATGCTGCTGTGTCAGCTCGGTTTCGACGTACTGTTGGCGCTCCTGACAGTGATCGTGACACCCGGGATAACGCTTGGGAGCCACACAATAATGGCAGGGATTCTGCATTTTCAAATCATTCCAATCATAGTAAACTTTCGCAAATACAAGCGGTACCGTATCCGGCCTGTGCCTGGAACATCTGATCCGTCCAAACCCATCCTTCATCGTCCTCTTCAATGAAGTATTGACCATAAATATGTCCTGCGATATGAACGGTCTTGCCTCCGAACTCTTTCATTTCGTCGACAACATCGTTGTATGTGCACCTACTAGGTCCAGACTCCATAAAGTAGTTGCATCCAGTTTTGAGATCTCGCTTTACGACCACTGCGTCACCGACATCGTATCTGTATTTCATAGTTCACCTCACAGAAGAGATTCACAGCAGCACTCATTGATAGGAACAAACATCTCGTCGGTCCAGCCATAATCAAACTCTTCCAGAGTGTATCCATCTCCTCCGTGGCGAGGACCATGAATCGTAAAAACCTTTCCAGCCTGATCTACCATTTGATCAACCACATTGTAGGTATAGTCCCCATTGTGGCGGCCTGACCTCATACAATAAATTTCACGGCAGTTCAGATCCGGACGAATCATTACTTTATCGCCTGGCTTATACATCAATTCCATATTTCTACCTCATTTTCTTTTTTATCAAAATCACTTTCTAAATCCGATGCTCTGGAAACGGGAGGACGCACGATCGGAGACTTCGTCACGCGACCTGGCGCGTGACCTCGTCTCGGATCGAAGGACGAGTGTTTCCTGACAAGGATTGGCAGAGGCCAGCTGCACGATCAGGGCCCATGGCGGAGTGCAGCGGCCGATTTCTGGGGTATTCTTCTTAACATCCGCCTTGGGCGTGATGCTCGCTCTTTTGGAACGATATGCAAAGTGATTTTTTTGTTTACTGATTACTGATCGGGCTCATCGAATTCGATTTGTTCGCCCATAGATGCCGCCGTTTCACAGACTTCATCAAACAGGACATCTCTGCCGGCTTCCAACATTGCCTGGTGAATACGCGGCTCTGCGGCGGCCACAATGGTATCGCAGAAATTGGTATCATCTGTGTTGATCGATTTCAGATTCAAACTTTCCACGATCTCTTTGACATCCTCAGGACCCCAAAACACCAGGGCTCGCCGATCCTCTTCGTAGACCACCTCTGTTTCGATGCCCGTGGAATAGTAGATCATATCCGCGACCTTTTCGAGTTCTTTCGACGGAACCTTTCCATCCCGACACATAATTTCAATCATAGATCACATCTCTCTTTCATAATCGCTCTCATCGTTTTCGATCAGCCCAAAACCGGTAAAGGAATTTTCCGATAGATATTCATCTGCGGCATCTTCAAAGTCCTCGTCAAACCCATTCCATAAGTCTTCGGCCACAAGAGTTCCATTCTTATCCACGGCAACACAAGCAGCATCATCACCGTACTCTTCATGTTCCATAAGATAAAATCTGTGACCCCTATACTCCGTCGAATCGATGACATACCAGTATCCTTCATGGCCGGGTACAAAGAAATTGTCCGTCGACTCGTTAACTGTCCACTTATTCGGAATGTCAGCCAAAATTTCATCGACATTATTCCTTGTGATGTCAAGCGCATCCTGAATTCTGCTATCTACCATAGAGAACAATACAGACGAAACATCGGCCGGAGATTTGGCGTGCCGCCTTTTTACCTCTTTGACAAATTCAGACATTGTGATTCCCTTAAGAATGAGTCTATCCATTCCATACTCCTCCTCTTTATGCAACAATGCCTTCCTTGGGACGAAGGTCCTCTTTGAGCATCGCCATAATATCGGTGCCGAACTTTGCATTGTAACGACGGATCAGCTCGTCGATCACCTCAGGCTCGACCATGTGATAATAGTTGAGCTTGCCATTGAACTTTTGCAGATCCTCCAACTCCCAGGTTCTGCCGTGTTGCTTTGCATCGATATAATTCGTCATAGCCGAACGGAACATTTTAAGATTGCGCCAGCCAACCGTGATCTGATTGTCCTTATTCCACATCAAGCCGAGACACCAGTTCTTGCTGGAGTGCCGATTACCGTAATGCGTTTTCGTTTCGTTCAGGGTAAACGGCGCATGGAAGAAGTTCAACGCATCAATGATGATCTGCTGAATTTCCATCGGGTCAAAGTGATGATAACAGCTGATGAGGATATCATCTGCATATCGTGTGAAAGTAAACTCGCGATCGATGCCGTCCTTTGCTTTGTAGCCATAGCACAACTTGCGAGTGATACAGTGGTCAAACGGAATCATCATCACATTGGTAAGCCACGGACTGATGGGAGTTCCCTGCGGCAGGCTGTTGCGAAGGAAGCACAGGTTAACCGCCTTTGCCAGTTCATCCCGACCACGTGCATCACGCATAATCAGAGCAAACGGATAGATCACACTCATCATACCGAGCAGAAAATTCGGTGTCGTACTGGGGAAGAAACCATGGAAGTCGAACTTGACCGCCCAATGATTCTGATAGTTGACGACCTTTTTCATGCCAGTCGCCTCATCAACGACGGTTTTGTCGTGACCAGCCTGATGCTTGCGGACCGCATCGATAAAGCTGCGATTGGGAATATATGCGAAAGCATTCGTGTGATAATCTGCGATCATAAAGCCCTTCAGTAGCTCCCGCAGCTCAATCAGTGCATCAGAAAGAGTTTCATCGGGCGCATCAATGGGTCGCCAGCCGCCAGATTTCTTTGGAATCTCAAAGTGAGAATAGTGACTTGGAATGTCGCTGGATTCAAGCGCCGCATACTTCACGTTGTAAGCCGCCAGCTTCTCGATCATCTCAGGAACATTGGTGATAGCGCGAAGTTTGGCGGTTAAATCGTTGCGGCACACGGTCATTGTAGATGTGTTGCTGCCGCCATAATGCAGTGCTTCTACATTCTGGACACCGGCGAGGATCTCATCAAAAGTGATCTGCCGGGTCTTAGGAGGATTCAGATATGTAATGTACATTGTTTCTCCTTTATGATTTCATCGTGATCCAAGTGGGTTTCTTGAGGCTAAGTAGCATGCTATAGGAGGTCCTTATCATGATTGGATGCTGAGATTGGCTACATAACCGCCTTCAGGTGACCCAAAAATGGTCGTTTTGAACTCTGTGGGAGCGCCGTTAGCCGGCGGTACCTGTTAAGTTTTGCAATGTTGATGCCTCGGGGGAGGACCCCCTCTTTTTAACAATTCGATACACTTGGCTTGGCCTAAGTGCGCTGTTTATGAAAAAACAACTATTCATCACGATTATTTATTTACGATTTTATCAGAACGCCATGACGCTCTCTTCACCCAGAATGAACGGGGTTGCAACGATCTGCTTTTTCAGCTGGTAGCCTCCCACGAAATTGATAAAGTTCGTAACCGCCAGACAGCAGATGAAACGAACGGTCGGTGCAACACCCTGAACGATGCCACATGCAGACACCGGCGTACTTACCTTTGCTTCCTCGTGAGTGAAATTCATGGAGTTCTTCAGATTGTCGATCTGCTTGCGATCCTTCCAATCGGCCGACCAGCACTGTGCATCATACAGACCAGTGCGGATATCGAACACACCGAGCAGCTCAGGATTGTACTTGTTCTTCTCCAGGAACTGCTTGCGGATCTCGATGCTGTCCACGGCCAGGAACACATAACCCTTGACGGTTTCGCCCTGCCAGCCATTGGGCATCAGAACCAGATCCTCTTTGATATCAGGATTCACATTGCACAGAATGTTTCCCACAGCTTCCACCTTGGGATGTGCGATATCCTGCTGGAAGAACATCTGGTTGACGATATTCTTGGGTTCGACAAAGTCCATATCCCACAGAGTGAACTTGGTCAGACCGTATCGTGCCAGCAGTTCAGCCACGGTAGAGCCGACCGAACCACAGCCGATGATATGAATGCGACCCTTAACAGACGCAGGGTCAAACACCATTTCGATTTTGCTCAGATCCATTGTTGTTTCCTTTCTTAGTCCTGAAATGCGTCAGCGTAGGGATAGCAGCTCGAATTCCAATTGTTCATCAGGTCATTCGGATTCTCCTGATAATACTTCATCAGATTGGATTCGCTTCCCTTGCTCTTGGCTGGATCGATCTTAGGGGCGGCTCCACCCGTGACAGTTTTCAGCGCCGGGTTCGTCGTGGCTGCCGGTTTCGTTTCTGTTTTTGTTTTCGTGGACGCGGCTGCGGTGCTTGCGTTACCAACGAACGCGCCTCCCTGATAAGCTGCTGTACCCGCGCTGTAGCTGCCGGAGTAAGCTGCGCCATTGTAGTTGCCGTTGTAGCCACTGTATGTAGTTGTGACCGGCTTTTGGACGAGCGCTTCCGCCTGTTCGAGAAACCCTTTCGTATCGGCCTCTCCAATCGTCACCTTGACATCGTCGCCGCTGTAGATGGCATTGTCCGCCATGTCCACAACACGGACGTTATACTCCCGCCGCTTGTTCCAGATCATAAAGATGTAGTAGTCCTCAGAGCTCAAGGTCTCAATGAGATCCCACTGATTCTGCATATCCACGCCGCTGGGAGAAGTGCCCATGTTCACATGACTGTGGCCCTGGAACCGCAGCGTATTAAAGGATTCATCGTCCAGCTCATACAGCCAGGTCGTATACTTTTCCTGGTCCGTATTCACTGTTGCGCCCGTGACCTGCTGCGGATAGACCAGGATCTTGGTGATCTGGAAATGAGTCTTATCAATGCGATTCACCAGACCATGCCAGGCGACCTCGGTACTGAAGTGATCGATCAGGGCACACATCTCGTGATAAGCTTCCAGAGTGAAATTCACCTCGACTGCGTCCTTAGTAGGCTTGGAAAAATTTTTGTTAAAGGAGAACTTATCCGTCTGCAGATTACCCAACGCAGAAGCCTGTGCATAGAACTCCTGCAAAATCCCCTGGATCAGTTCGTCATTCATCTTAACCGGCTGCATACTTCAAACCTCCTTATGCCGTTTCATTGCTTTCGTTTTCCAGAATCTCAATCACCTCTCCGACGGTGTAGAGATTACCATCCTTATCTTCCAGACACTTCCTGTTTCTATAATCACCGAACAGCTTTTCCATCATCCACTCGACAACCGTAGAATCCGTCCAGTTGATATAAGAAGAAGAGGTCACCAGAGTGGACAGAATGCCGATGTAATCACGACGAAGAGCCAGATCCTGAAGCATACCGCGATAACCGCCGTAGCAGGTAAACCGGTCGATATGCGGCTGAGGAAAACGATCCTTCATCAGGTCTTCCCGGTGATTCATGTTACTGCTTCTGACAGCTTCGACGCGGCAGTCATCATAGACGATCCACTCGCAGTAGACACGCAGATTGAACCGGTGCTCTTTCCAGATAGCCAGGAACAACTTCTTGGTGAGATCCATATCATACGGGCTCTCCTCGTAGATGTAGCTGGACATTTTATCCTGCTTTTCGACATACTGCTTAAAGATATCTTCGTTGTAGTCATTCAGATAGCAGTTCACGCCGACCCACAGCTGATTGCCTGACTTATCCAGAGCGATAAGAGATTTGTTCGCCTTGAAGAAATCGACCAGCTCCTTCTCATCGTCTCCAGAGTTGCAGGCACGATTCCGGAGTACCAGAAGCTTCATCTGCTCTTCGTCCACCTGCTTCATGGCATCGCGGGCGCTGCTCATGTAATCATTGACGTTGTTCTCTGCCCGGCGGACACGTTCTTCCTGATCGTGGATCGAGCGGGTGAAGTTCTGACTGCAGAATCCCTTGAGCATGCCTTCGACTTTCTTGCCGTAGAAGTCATAAGTCGCATAGATCTTGTCGATTGCTGCATTGAACTTGTCATACTTCTGCTCGGCCAGCATCTTCAGCAGATCGAGTTCGTCCCTGGTTGCCGGGTGATCCTTGAATGCCCACGGAAGCAGACGAGGCAGACAGCTCATCATCATCTGCATGACCTGGATTCTCTTGGGCGAAGGAGCGAACACCATGGTCGCCTGCTTGGTTTCGTTCTGATAGACCAGAGCGTCACCGCTGCGATCGACATACAGAGAGACATCCTCAAGACGAACCCAGCCCGCCTTCTTGTAGTCCTCGTCGAACGTTTTCACCTGCTTGATGTAATCGGCTGCTTTTTTGTTGGGGATGAAATGGAAATACAGACCGAGCTTGATCTTTGTGAACGGACCACGCTCACCAGCGTAATAGGCTGCTGTCAGCTTCTCATCGTCCGGGAGCCGGATCTCGTTCTCGACCACAAGAGACTGCATGATGCCCTTATTCTCGGGATCAGCGGTAAAAGTCGCCAGCCGCTCATCGTTCATCACTGCTCGGAGAACGGTCAGGACGGTGTTATCTTCGGTTTCGAATTTGTTCCTGCTCTTGATGTCAGAGAAAAATTCGTTGCATTCGTTCGAGCCGAGCTTCGTCAGCAAACCAGTGAATGCCATAGTTACTTCCTCCTTAAATTCATATCTTGCATTTAAAAAGCCCAGATACTGGACACATATAAGGCAGACTTTAACCGGCCTGCCAGCGGCTGCAATGCTACTTATCTGTTGTAACCAGAACAGATTTATATTCGGACTTTATTCGAGATTCGCTCGAACAGATTCAGGATCAAGCTCCGTTAATCCCTTAACGGGCGTTGTCCATCTTCTGAACACAGACCAGATAAGCCTTCTCGGTAACGTGCATAGCGGCGAAGGTCTTGTCCATGTCGCCAGGCTGCAGAACACAACCATCAAGAGAAGTCTGACCAGTAGCGTAGTTGATATCGTTCTCCTCCAGGCACTGACGCAGGGTAGTGTCCTCAGTAACCATGACAGTCTTACGGTTGGTGTTGGTACCCACAGTGATCTTCAGCATAATTATGTACTCCTTTTTAATTTGAAAAAATTTATTGTTGAAACGTCGGATTGACGAATCATCTTAAACGAATGCCGGACGTATTGCGCTGGAACATCCGGCGTGGAACCACAGTGGCGCTCTTACCCGGCGGCGCTCTTACTCAGCGGCGGCCTCGGGCTCAGCGTCGTTCTCGATGGTGATAGCAGCGTTCATAGCGGCCTCATCAGCAGCGATAGAGCTCATAGCCTCGGCGATCTGCTCCTCGATCTTGGTGCAGTTCACGATGGCCAGACCCAGCTTCTCACGGACGAACTCGTTGATCTCCTCGACAGTGGTCTTGCCGTTGGGCAGCTCGATGCTCATGGTAGCGACCTTGGGAGTAGTGACGGAATTCTTTGCGAAGGTCACACCCATCTCATTGGCAGAAGCAGAACCGCTGACACCGATAGCACAGACAGGCTCCTTCTCCTTGCCCTCGCCCTTGTACAGAACCAGAGCCTCGGGACGGAACTTCTTGACCTTCTTCAGGGTCTCGATGTCGTAAGCGGAAGTGACGAAAACGTTGTTGTACTTAACAGTTGCCTTCATAATATTGATCTCCTTTATAATAAAAAAATGTTATGTAAACGAGCCGGTTTGCCCGTTATACCGTTGTTGTTAGCAGCTCCTTCATATCATCAAGAGCCTCGTCCCATGTGTCGGCCGACTGAATGAACTGGCCATTATCCGCCGACACGATTTCATAATGGCCGTCCACATACTTGATATACATCCGTTCTCTCCTTTCATTTGATAGTGTAAAGTGTGTTTGGATGGCGAAAAATTAAAGTAGAGACTCGCAGCGGCATTCACTGGTTGACTCTACAGGTTCCCACCAATCATCATGCAGGTACTCGATCAGGCGAAATTCTGGCCTGCTCCATGTGTACCCATCGCAGAGCTGCACTTGAAGACAATCGGTATCTTCTGTATACCCAACAACGATTCCCTCTTTACCCTCATTGGGATCATCAGGACCCCACGGAGACTCAAGCCTTACGCGATCACCGATACAGAATTTTCTCTCGTCCATGTTACTCAGTCCTCTCCGTTCCCTTCTTTTAATTTGTCGACCGCATAATCGATCACGTCAGTGACATACTCAGTGGCGTTGTTGATGTTATCCTGTGTAAACATATCAGCGGCGAGCATCTTGTAGCAGGTGTCTTCAGAAGGAACCACACAAACCAGAACTGCGACAACAAAAGTTGCAATTGCAACCTTGATGCAGAGTTTTGCTTCTTCGACTACATCTTTGTTTTTAGAGCCATAATCGTCTACATCGCTCATGGTGCACATGAACATAATCGCTACCACGATCACAAGCACAATTAGAATGGCGATTAGTAGTGTTCTGATACTATCTACGATGCCGATCCAGTAGAACACCCAAGGATTGATAATGGAGTTCATACGGTTGTGCCCTCCTTACTTGAGCCCTTTTAAGATATTTTCCTTTAGGACTTTGCACAAGGAATCAGTGTATGCTTTCTTGGCTTCCTTCGACATCTTCGTACTGTTGAACCAATCAATGGTAGTGGTAATCATGCTGTTTCCAACCACTTCCATCACGTCGCCCTTGTCTTCTCCCGTGTCGAGAGTAATATCAGTCAGTACGCCGTTAAGAGGAGTTGTGCTAATAATCACTTTCATAATACATTGTCCTTTCGTTTTTTATTGCTGATATTCGAACATGGTGCGGCTAGAGGGATTTGAACCCTCACCCGAAGACCAGATCCTAAATCTGGCGCGTACTGCCAGTTTCGCCATAGCCGCATATAAATTAGGTACACCTGCACTCCCGATTCTCCAAGCAGGACAACTTCCATTCCGGACCACAATATCCGAAACATTAGGGCGCAACAAGGAAGTCGTGGCTATTTTATTGATCGTACTTTTACCACCATGTACCTATTCCCCATTTTGTTAGAGACCTAATGGGCAAAGCTGTCTTGCCTTGCGGCATGGAGCAGCGAATGGGAGTCGAACCCACATCTCCAGCTTGGAAGGCTGGCATATTCACCGTTATACGACCGCTGCATATAAACCCGGCTTACAAAGCCTTGTTGCTTTCGATACGATATAGACCGAAGCATCGTATCAAAAGAGCCGGGAATAACAAGAATGAGGTAAAAGGTCCCTGCTGAATAACATTCAAAAAAAGACAGAAACCCTGGTGCGATTGGATGGACTTGAACCACCGACGCGCATTCAGCCTGCTGCTCTACCAACTGAGCTACAATCGCATAAGATACTCGGCTTACAAGGCCAATTGCACCCTTTCGAGCGAGCCGAGAATAATTGACAAGAGTTATTATGTTACCCCTTTCGGGGTGGTGCTACCGGCGGGATGTGAGCCCGCAATCCATCACTGGCATTCGCTCTTAAGGCGAACGTGTATGCTTTCCACCACGGTAGCATATCAAAGCTGTCTGTCCAGCAGTCAACCGTCTTTCCGATTTGCCAAACCGTTTCACCCAATAAGCTCCCGACTCGATCGAGCCGGTGGTAGCCCCACCCGGATTTGAACCGGGAACAATAAGCAAGGTTTGAACTTGCCGCGTGTGCCAATTTCGCCATGGGGCCATATATGCTCGTCTTTCCGAGCCGCCACTGCTTGCGCAGGTCACTTCTCAAAGATATCGGTGTACTTCGTGTACAACTTACCGTTATGGAAGTAGGTATTGTAATCGCACTGGGTGACATACCACCAGCGCTTCTGATGACCAGCCAACAGGAAATCGTGCAGATGATAGGTTTCCTTGTAGTGCTCGTCCACACGCTGCCGGAAGGTAAGCTCGTCGATTTCGTTAGAATACTCTACGTACTCAGCGATTTTATTGATTTCGTCCTCGGTCATATTGTCATCCACAACGAAAACCACACGAACAATTTCACCGCCAACACGATGAATCTTATCCAGTTCGTCCATATGATGCAGATGATAAACGACTCGATCAAACCTTTCAAATGGGAAAAGCATGATGTCGGGATCATGCTTAACATCATAATAACTGGTATGCAGTTCAGTCTGACGGCCAAGCTTTCTGCAAGTATCGAAAAAGTGTGCCCACCACTTCTGATGATGAGGCCACTGCCATAACGGATCGCCACCGCCGGATACAGATACCCAGTTGCAATCAGCGCAATCATTATAAAGGGTGCTCCATAATTCATCACGAGAGGAATACTCCCCTGTCGGCGTCATCTTGAGATTGTTGTTGCGGACGACGCATTCAGGGCAGCTATAGTGGCAACCGAAGTTTGTGATGATACTGAGATATTTGTCAGCCATTTTGAATTACTCCTCTACTTCAAACACCATGTAATACATGTGATTATCTTCACCATCGCCGACTGCCGCACCGATAACATACTCAAGATATGGGTTCAACTCGCATCCGCAAAAATCAGCGTAGGATTCAGTGTCAACTTTCACTGCATCTTCGTACCGAGCAGCCTCATCTTCAGGCATCCCATTGAGAAAGCACTGAAAACTAACAGCGGCAAAAGCAACCGCATCGTCTCTTGATTTGAATGCTTTATCAATACTTACTGACTTGTAGACATCAGCTTTCTCGTTGGTATAATCGCTTGCAACGATGTACATCTGAATCACTCCTCTGAAATAATTTCGACCTCGTCAACGTACTCGTTATCGTCTGGTGTCAGCTCTCCACTTTCCCAGCTCTCTTCGGCGATTGCCTTGGCTTCATCCTCGGAATCTGCTTCGATATATGCTGTGTAATTCTGTTTCGTGCTTACAGTGCAAAGATATAACATTGTAATTTACCTCATACTAAGTTGTTGATATTCGTACACATTTGGTGGGACGTGAGGGATTCGAACCCCCGTGAAGAATTAACCTCATCACCCGGTTATGAGCCAGGAGCTTTAACCAACTAAGCTAACGTCCCAGAGAGAAGGATTTAACCATGTAACGGCATCGGCGAGGAGCAAGCGGCTTACAAAGTTTGCGCAATACTCAGTCGCGTCAGCGGATACAACACATAAGCGAATTGGTCTCTTATGGTGCCTATCCTCAAAGGCTGCCCTTTTAAATTCACTCTCCGCCAGTCTGGGCACCGACTAAGCTAGGCCACAACTCAGGTCATCCAATAGCCTACTCATATTGTCACCAGACCATCACTCCACGAGGAGCTGCCTCGTCGCAGTCTGTTCGTATATTTTCGGATATAAGCGTTATGGGTGTGTCAGAGGGGGAGTATGATCACCCACGGTGGAATTGCGCCACCCCAACAGCTTTGTACTACACTACGCCGCTGTATCGAACCTAGCTGGAGCCCAACAGAATCGAACTGTTGTACGACCATCAGCTCCATATCAAAGCAGGATTATCGTACCTGCCCGGCATTTTCAGCCACGAGCGAAGAAAAAGGAAAAGTGAAAGAGAAAAACTTCGCTTTTTTTGCACAGGGAGAAAGGATAAAGCCCTATGCTATGGTCCAAGTGACAGGTTACGATCCTGCTGCCTCATGCTCCCAAAGCACGCGCTCTGCCAATTGAGCTACACCTGGTTATATGCCGGTCTTTCCCGGCTGCCAGCCTCAAAGGCTAATGAAGGAAGTAGATAGCTTAGATAGCTGCCGCCACGATCTTTGCAGCCTCCTTAAACACTTTCATGTTCTTATCAGAATGCTGGAAGATATCAGGAGTAGACTTGGGCGGCTTATTGTGAGAACGAACATACGCTTTACGCATTCGGTCCATCTTTGCAGTGCCGATCGCGTCATAGATCTTTGCATAGGTAACCCAATACCCAAGCGTCTTGTCGCCCAGCTTTTTTGCAATGGGTTCAACGATCGGAAGCGTGATGCTCGGCTTGTAGTAACAATATTTCTTTTTCGGCTTTTCAACCGCAGGAGCTTCGGCCGCCGGTGTTTCAATCTCGACTGCGTGAGCCTCGGCCACAACGACCGGTGCGGGTTCTTCAGCAACGACCTCAGGAGCAGGTTCTACCCTGTGGCGAGTAGGAATCATATCAGCAGGGATCATAGGCGGTTTCTTGGTGAGTGCCGACTTAATCCCCTTTCGGACCTCAGCGTCGTGCTTTTCGTTCTCATACCGATCCTTCATAATCGACATAAAGATCGAGTTCCACGTTTCGCTGTCCTCGATAATGTCCAAGCCGCTGAGGTTCTTGATGTCACCCTTGTAGCCGACCCGCTCAACATACGCCTTGCGTTCGTCTTTGAAATACCAGCCATAGTTGCGGCCGATATAATCATAAGCCTGTTTTAGAACCGCATTCAGCGTCAGACCAGTCATGCGAGCGATGGAGTTGCCAAGCTTGTAGATCTCAGTCCGCCATTCGCTGCGTCCCTTGTATGTAATGGTGTTGGTTTCCTTTGCGGCGGCTGTGGTAGTTGTGGTGGTCTGCTCAGGCTGCTTCTGCGGCTGACCCATCGAGATAAGCTTTCGTTCCAGCTGCTTACAGACGAACAACACATTGTCGAGAGCGTTGCGGTCCTGCTGGCGGGCAGCCTCGAGAGCGTCCATCTTGGATTGAATCTCCGTCAGCGCCTGAGTCATCTTATCGAATCGCTCCTGCCGCTTGAGCTCAGTCTGATTGGCATTCAGCGATACGGTTTCACCCCGCATCAGAGCGGCGATCACATCCCAGCAGAAATCAATGAAAGCATTCGCTTTGGGTTGAGTGCTGTAACGGCAGATCTCCATAACACCTCGCATATTATATACGTAGGTTTGCTGTTTTCCACCGGGGGTAATCAAATTGATTAACCCTGAAAGCGGGTCGAGACGAGCCGCATTGCGCTTGTGAATCGTTCCAATCGAAATTGAAGGATTCTTATATCCAAGCGCCGTGCCGACCTGCTCACGGGTCATCCAGAAATCATCCTGAGCTCTGGTGTGATCGACCGCCGGATTCTCATAGACCTGGATCTCCATGTCACCGAACTGCTTGGTAGTGGCTACTTGCATTACTACATTCGCATTCATTTTTTACCTCATCCTTTTCGTTTGGTATTGTAAAGTGTGTTTCGCTTGAAACAAGTATTACACAAAAATGTATCGTTGTCAATTGGAAAATATTCACAAATGACAGCATTACATTTTGTTTGTATTTGTTGTTCTTATCACAACCTTCATTATTATAATATAGGCGATTTGTGATCTAAATCTGTCTGAAGCTACTAGCTGGAGATGGTGATCTTTCATGAACCAGGGGTTGTGGCCCAAATGTGGATGTTAGATGCGTCGGATTTGGGTGCTAAGGGGCTTGCACAGTCCCTGATGACACCGGTTGATGTGGCCAGTGATGTCTGGTATCTGCAGTCGACGCGTCTTCCGCCTTCCTCGGGGGTGTCCCCTCGTCCTGACAATTCGTTCCGTTCGGCTTGGCCTGAACGTGCTATCATGGTAAAACCAGATAACAATTCATCACAAATCTGCTTGTAAAATACGGGATTCCTCACATGGGAGGACCGGTTTTCAACATAGTTTTCAACTCGCTTTCTTATTTGATTATGTACTTTTGTTTCAAATTGAGATCTAAATATCTGTGGAGTCCTGTGCCTCCGCGATCGTACCTGCAGCCGGCAGCGCCTGATGATCTTACTGATGAGCTGCGGATGAGCTGCGAGCGTTGCTTGGATTTGGAGGTTGCGGTTTATCGTGATATTTTTGTTCGTGTCAGGCGATGAGGAGTTCCTACTGAGGGGCTACTTTGCAACATTGCAAAACATGTACGGGCCCGTCGGCAGCCACGGGGTGGGGTATCTCGCCTTAACAATTCGTTCCGTTCGGCTTGGCCTAAACGTGCAAACCTTTCGACTTGCTATTCATCTCAATCTGTTTTTGCGGCGACTCTGCTGTACTATGCGGAATCGTCGAAGGGCATTGCGTTCATCTCATTCACCTCCTGGTTCAAACCTTGCTGTTTTCTCTAATAGAATTACAAGGCAAAAACACCTAACACATCTCAGTAGAGTAATTTCATTACCGAACCATGATGTATGTTTAGAATACAGTCAAACTCTTTATGAATTCGGCTGAGAATCGATGCTGGCCTTATTCTGTCGAGCCGCTTGTACTTTTTTCATTCGCTCACGAAGTTCTGCACGCTGTTCATCGGTCAGTTCGCGAGGCGCTGTCGGCGTTCCGAACCGAACCAGCTTACGCGGCACCGAATACCACTTACACAGGATCAGCCCGTCTTTCGTGCGGTGGATCTTGGTGAGCTTGTACTCGTCAGGATGCTTCTCGCACATGGCATCAAGCTTGCGCCAGTAAACAGGATCGTTGGTGCACACATCGGCCGTCTTATCCAGAGCGCCAATGGTGATAATGGTCTCCTGCTCAGCCCGGGACATCGAAACGCCGCCATGCTCAGGAATGGCTTTCATTATGATTTCTTCCACGATTTATCGCTCCTTTTTCTGCTTGGCTCATTCATACCACCACATCGTGACGACGTTGGTGTAGCCAGTTTGGTATTTAACGCCGTCAATTCTGACCGTAACCGTGCCATAAGACACCCAGCAAGAATCGTACTTGCCCTCAGCAAGCAGTGTACCGTCAGGGTTATAGACCTTGGCATAGTTCACCTTGTGTCCATCTTCATCTTCCGAATTGCCGCCGCATCCAGTCAGCATCAGTGCAGCAGCCAGTACAGCTGCCGCGATAAGTCTTCGGAATCGCATAAAGGTTTCCTCCTTCCTTTCTCTTCCTCTTCTCGCTTTCTTCTCCTTTTTCCCTCTTCTTCCTTTCTCTCACACTCTCTATCTATTATCTCCTATAATCCTCTTCTTTCACTCATCACTAACACAAACTATTCTCTTTCCAAACTTTCTTCTCGCCGCATCTCGCTTATCGCTCGTCTCGGCTTCGAATCGGTTTGTTTGCTGGCGATTGCGTAATTGAGTTTGAGTTCGAAATAGAAATGAATTATTGTTGCAAGTGAAAGAATGAATCAGTGATTAAGTTTTCAACAATTTGAACAAGTAAGTTTTCAACAATTCGGAATCTCAGCAACGACCTGAATCATCTTGATCGAAGTCGGAATGAAGATTCGTCCTTGCAGCATGTTCATGAAAGTAAGCGTCTGAAGCAGATCGAACCAGTGCGAACTCTGTTCAGCAGGTGCCGCATTCAAATCAGCGATCAGGCTCTCCACAACCTTATCGTCAAGGAAATCGAGCTGCGTACATGCTTCGCCGCGCTCATAGCTGGTTCCGATCTTAACTTTTGCATCGTATGTAATCTGTACTGACTTCATACTGTTACGCTCCTTTTTATTATACAACCGTTTGGGGTTTTGCTCAACAACTAATAGGCGTTGATTAGTCGCCATTTTCTTCTGCGTCAACGATCTCAACGCTCTCGATGGAGTTCGGCACATACATGCGCTTTCTGAATCGCTCCATGGTCTCAAGCGCCGCCTCAAGGTGAATCATCACAACATGCTGTTCTTTTGATCGCTTCTTATACTCTGTATCAATGGCAACACACAGCGTATCGACCACATCATTCGGCACAGATTCGAACTGGTGAGTAGCATTCTTATAATCGAGCCGCATACTTGTTGCGATTGCTGCACGATATGTTACTTTGATCGTATACAAATTGACACTCCTCTTATTGCGCCGCTCGTTCACACAGAATCGCGGCCGCTTCTTTCAAAATACAGACACCAGTTGCACAGCTTGCCGCATTGATTCCGTGCTGGCGATACAGGTTCCAGAGTCCGCCGTATGTAGGAATCGCATCGAGCCCGGAGCAGTGAAACCCCGCCGCATCATCCCACACAGACATCAGTGTATTATTGAGCAGGTGGTCTTCTCTGTACTTTGGAATCAGATAATCAAGATCGAACGGAATGTACTGCTTGACCACATTCAGACCGCCCAGATAATCGATGTAGCGAGTGTAGCGCTCACGAAAACCGAGTTCTTTGCCAGTGGCCTTATCGATGTTACATTGATGGATTCCTGTTGCTTCACTGATGGTCATCGCTGCGTTACCTCCTTACTTGTTACTCTTCCAGTGTGATGTCATCGTGACCAGCATCTTCAAGCGGTTCATCCGTTGCCAGCGCAATGATTTCGTCAATGTTGTTTTCGATCAGATACTTGACATCTTCCAGTCGCTGATTGATGATCTCCGTCGCCTGAACAATGACCGTATCCGGCGTAATGCGCTCACAGTTGCATTTCAGAGCCAGGATCAGGTCGTCAAATGTGACAGGATCAAGAATCGTATCGCTTGGAATCATGTCCTTACCGAGTTTCCAATCAGACATCCTACGACATCTCCTTTCTTTTTGCACCAGAAACGGTTATACTTGTGGTGTGTTTCCACTAAAAACAACGACATCATTCGAATATTTCCAAACTGCAGCTCCCAATGCTACGTAATAATCTGGACCAAGTTTTTCTACCTGACTCATATCGATGTGCTCTGCAAAATAGTTGCTCTTTGACGTAAGCAACCATTCGTTTTTGCTCTTCCATAAAACATGGTTGTTTAATTTGAAGTTACATTTTTGGCACATAATCAGAACCTCCTGAACTGCACGAACTTGCCATCAATGTAGCAAGGAGAGTAACACTGCAAGTCACGATAGTTGTTTACGAAGGTGGCCACGAAGACAGGTTCGCCCTGAATGATTACCGCTTCCGGCTTCAACTTTTCGACTTGTTCTGCCATCTGCCATGCCATATCCCTTACTTTGATAGATGCATCCGTAGGGAAAATCGTAGGCAATGGTCCATCATGAAGAACGTCATCCGTGCATAGCTTGCGAGCTGCATCGAGCTGAGCGTTGGACCATTGGGCGATAGAAAGTTCAGTCATGTTGAGAACCATTGCTACGTCTGCCCCCTTATTCTTTTACTGATAGTTCTTTTGCCATGATTCTTTCGCGCATCTCGGCTCCAGTTGAGGAAATGTAATCGCGAGTAAGAACCCATGCATCTTCTTCGCCGCAAATTTCGGCAGGCTCTTTGAACAAGCGAATGGATTCATCTGGCTTTTTACCACCAAAGATTTCCTTCTTAGCCGCATCTGTGATACAGGGATCATTGTAGATGGAATGCCACCATTTTTCTTGTTCTTTAAGATACTCAAGTGCTCGTTCTTCAGTAGCAAAAAGACTGTAATGAAACTTGTCATCGTGAATAGTTTCATGACGATCTTCATGGGACATAAAAATTCCCCAGACAGACATACTGCGCAGCTCCTTTCATTCCATCTCAATCTTAACACCACGATATTTGTGGTTTCGATATAACACATCGGCCGCCCATTTCCGTGCGCAATCGTAGCTGGCGAATGCACGGTGATATGTTTTAAGAATCGGCCAGTTATTTTCAGGTCTTCCATGAAATGTAATCTTATAATGCTGGAGCTGATAGCCAGCTGCGGCGTAATCACCCATTCTGCGATGCCTCCTCGTCTTTTAATTCAACAGAGCTAATCCACTGTTCGAATTTGTATTGAACTCCAAACATAGGGTCTGTAAAAGTATACTCAAGACTAGCTTCATCGCCGTCTTTATAATTCACATCCGAAACGTTTTCTTTCTTTCTGATAGAACAATATTCTTTGAAGATAGTATCAAATGCCACGTCAAAACTACGATGAGCAGATAGCGGTCTCGTTCCGTTATCATGCCAACCAAAACAGTCATTAACTTTGACATTTTGCATGACAATGTAAATTTCCATGTTTATGTCCTCTTTTTTGATACTCTTACTTCACTTCTTTTGATTCGATCTGGATATTGTGTTCGAACTCATCGCCGTCCAAATTCTTCCAACGATAATGAAGATTGCCGCCATCAGCATCAAATACGACGTCATAACACTCCGGATCTGCGCTCACCGATTTTGCCATCTCACTCAGCATCTTCATTGCACGCTTGCGACTGCCATAAACATCACCATTGTAATAATTGAAAATCGCCCACGGCTTGCCCTTGGTTCGATTGGAATAGGAATTATCTAAAATATGCACCATCATGATTACAACCTCCTCCTTTTTGTTTTACTACGCATGTAGTGGATGTGGTTACGTCTGCCTCGGTACCACCAGTCGCCCGACATATGCTGGCTTTGCAACGTCCTAACTGTTGTCCGAACGTTATTTATTTAGTTGATAATACAATCGCCTTCGATGCTGTAATAAGCTTCTGTCCATGTAAATGGTTCGCCAAGGTCTTTTGGATTGATGGAATCAAGTTTTGCCATGGTTTCAGGCGGGACATCCTTCCAAATGAAAACAATTCCTCTCAACCACTGACCGTTTCGATTTGCCATGAAACAACCAAGAGCACAACGATCTTTTTGCTTTTGCCATGGATGAAGTTTATATCTGATATGAAGTTTAATGTATTCAGATCCATTCCAATATTCATAAATATCGGGATGGTCACGCATACACTGTTTTGCTTTTTCACGCCAAAATCGATTGTTGCTCATTTTGCCGATTTCTTCAGGAGTGAATTCTGAAAACTGTTTGCCAGAGAGATTAGTTCCCTCAAGAAGTTCCCATTTAGGTTTCTCTCCAAAGTTCTTTTTCTTTCCACCTTTAGAAACCGCTTGAACGATGCAACTATATTGGTCAGCCATTTTATCTGCTTCTTCACAGATATTATCCCAGCCCATATCGCCATCGATGTCAATAATCTGAACCATTTTGCTCACCTCTTCTCTTGGAAACATTTTATTGTAAATCACACCAAAAACTTCGTAGAGATTATATCATCTACGGAGTATCCTATAGTGCAATTGGAAATCATTGTATGTAAGTAAATTTTTACCAGTGGTGCGTCGCCAGGTTAGCCCTGTGCTGCCTGTTCGCCAGGGTTGCTACGCTTCTTGCCAGACTTCTTCGGAGTGGGCACCTTGAATCGAACCAAGACAGTAGTCGGGCGAGTGCTGGAATCGACAGAGAGATGGGGTTTGTATACTCGCCGGTCTTTCAAACGACGAATGACTTCCTTCTCAGCTTCCTTGGAAAGCGGTTCGGGTTTTGATTCGACTGCTGCCTTGGAGATATTGGCATCAAAATTCGCCACACGATAGCAGCCCTGGCGGTGAGTCTGATTCTTCTGGATTTCGACCGGCTCCAGGTAATCCATATTCAGATTCAACTTGGTGACTTCCTTCTCGGTGAACAGCTCGTCGGCGATATAGATAGACCAGGCTTCCTCGTTCGCCTTGCGGCCTTTGCCACGGTACATAGGTTTGTTGTTGGCTTCTTTCTTGGTACGATAGTACAGCATAATTTTTACCTCTTTCACTTTTTGCGTTTATGTATTACTGCGTGCCGCTTAAACGACCACAGCAATCAACAGAGTCAGGGCGATCGAGATGAGAAAGAAATTGCGAATCGTTTCCGTCATTTCGATCGGATCTACGGTATCAAACCAGCGTGCCAGGGTATCGATGACCTGATTGTAGCGGCGGAAACATCCCAGATAATACAGGCCGGTTCCGATTTGCTGGAGTGCGCCAACCAGAAACAACATGGCGGCGAACACCCAGACAATAGGATGCTCAAACAATCAAATCACCTTCCTTTACTGTGAATGGCAGAGTCAGAATGTGAAACTGCAATTCGATTTGAACACGCGGCCGGAGTCTGCTATAGGGCAGGAAGTACGGGTCAGCCAATTCGATGCGGCGCTTATGACGGCGCTCTTGCATCCAGGTGGAATCCGTGTCACTAAGGTATGTTGCGAACATAATTCATATTGCTCCTTTCGATTGCTGCGGCGCGGCGCTTCTTACGGCTGTTGCTGCGCTCATACTCTTGTGAATTCGTCCAGATAATAACGAGAGCCATGCATAATGAAATACGCACGGCCCTGACTCGTCTGATAGATTTTGTGGCGGCCAGCCTGTTTGCGGCGCTCGCCATTATTGGTTGTGACTTCGACACACGCCTCTTCAATCGCTGTGATCTCAAGCCCGCCCCAGTTGTTAAGCGGATACACGGCGATTGCATGTTTCTCTGGCGGGAAAACGTCTCTCATAATTCAACCTCGCTTTCTTGCTGAATAGAGATCTTGCCAGCGGAATCATATCAGGACTTTCAAACACGATAAATCCGCCCAGATTATTGATGGATGCAACTAGCAGACCATATTTTTCAATGATGAGCCAATTCAGGCTGTTCGGATTGTACGGTCGGAATGGTTTCGCATTAGGGAATCCAGCCTTTGCATCACTGAAAAACTGCGGGGTCAGCTCTTTCGTATCCAAATTTACGACACGAATCGGCGTGAGGGTTCCGCTTTCCGGGTCCAGCACAACGGCGCACAATCTGTCATGCATCTGATAGATCTCTGACAAAATCATTAGAAAGTGTCCTCCTCTTCCCAGGCGGCTTACAGCTTGCCGCTCATAATGCCCATCACTGGGACACGCTGACCTTCGCCCTGTTTGTACACGTGGGCTTCGGTTACATTGCCATTGTGAACTTCACGCTTGGCGACCTCAAAGCTCTTCTCAGCCTCGGCGTAACTCTTGCAGGGGTATTCCATTTCGCCCATGATAGGATTATTCCACTTGACAACGAGGACGTAAGGAGCTTCTTTGACGGTCTGTTTCATGCGCTGGGCCCCGGAGGACTGCTGTGTCTCGGCGGACTGCTCCTTGGCGACGATTTTCTCGGCCAGATTCTTCAGCTCTGCAATCACATCGGCATTCAGATGCCGCTTGGCTTCCTCGGCGCGAATCATCTCGGTGATTGCATTCACATCCGCCATTGCTTCATCAGCCATCTTACGAGCCAGACTTTCAGCGCGGTGACCTGCATACTGAGTGGCAATCTTGTCATAGTGCCACCACTTGTCGAAGGCGGCGGCGCGGGCGTATCTGAGCAGTTTCATGTTGTCCATTTTGTTTTACCTCTCTTTTTGTTTTATCAATTGGCAGCAAATGCCATTTTAATCTTCCTCAGCGGCGTTTTCACAGTTGCACCAGAGAATGTCCTCGATAATATCATCGAAGTTGTCATCTGGCGTGCCATTGCAATTCATAATGAGGGTCACACTCTGATACATGGGCGGCACATCGTTAAGGTTGTCCATTTCATAGGCATATCCCCACACTTCGCCATTGCAATCTTCGATCATGCAGTACAGGAGCTGGATATTGTTCCCGTCAAGATCCTCGCATTCAATAACGGGTTCCTGGACGACGGTTCCGCTCAAAATGTAGCGCCCAGCAGCATTGGGTTTCACACTGTTTGTACCGGCGGCGCTTGCAGTGGGAATCGGCAGGGCAAAAATTGCGGCCATCAGAAAGACAGCGGCGACTGTCACTACCATGGAACTGGCGGATTGCTTCAGCGATTTCAGAATGGATTTCATAACGATGTACCTCACGATGTATCATTTTTTGATTTAGATTCGAACAGCGGCGCTTGCTACAGCTGCATCGCTTAGTGACAGCGGCGCTTAGTGATGGCGTGCTGCCCAGCGGAAATCATGCCAGAGAGACTGCACTGCGATTGCCAGAGCAACACCAACGATGATGCCGCAAGCGAAAACGAATTCAACACTAAAGTAATCCATATTGCTAAGCTCCTTTCAATTAGCACCACGTCGGAGTGGCGCACTTCTCACATTCACGCTGAGATTCGAACCAACGCTCACATGCTTCACGATCATTCAGGGGAAAGCGGTCAACGACAGTGCCGTCCTCTGCATGGATTTCAATACCAATGTGACCATCAGTATCGAGAAGGTACTGCTCTGCGTACCAATCGCCGATTTCATTTGCCATAACAATTTCTCCTTTTTTTGTTTGGTTGTGGTTACGGTTACGTCTGCCCTGGTACCGTAAATCGCCCAGTATCGCTCCTTGCGGAGCAGAGAAAAGAGGTAAAAAAGAAAACGCCACATTTTTGGTGTGACGAGTACGCTAATTGATTATAGAATTGTTTTCGTTTATAATACTAATAGGAGGCGATAACTTTGAAGCCAAAATTAACTTGTTCTAAGCCAAAATGTAATGAACCTGTTTTTCAAGATGGACTTTGTTATAAACATTTGTGCCGAAAAAGACGTGCCCTAAACAAGCGTGAAGGTATCTTTATCAAAACAAAATTTTCAAAGAAAGAACTTAAAAATTCAGACAAAATAGCTTGTTTGAATTCAAATCTTGGCTTAAATTCTGATTCCAAAATTGGCCCAGATGGACAATGGAATCATGGGAACAATAAATAATTACTTGCGTTTACCAGATTTAACTGGAAATTGCGGTTCAAGTGGTCTACGGTCACTATTATCGAAACGTGAACTCATTCCGGTGCCGTCCATATATGTCTGCATAGAGCGGTTCAATTTTTTCTGCTTCCCGTTCATCTCAATGGACTCACCATAAAGAGTACAGCTAAGTTCAGAGTATCCATGACCACTCATGGACGATTGACGGTATTTCATTTTGAATTTTTTACGACGAATGCAGTCAGGATTGGATGCTTCTTTGTGCCAAATCTTGGAATCTTTTTTCATTTCATCACGGTCTGGGTTTACCATTTTGGTTTCCCACTTGTAAAGTTTGACACACTTGACTCGTGCTGCATCGATGATATGCGAAACGATTTCCTTGCTGGGCATATCGTCCCATCTGGTTTTCGTTTTCATATCACGATGCTTGAGTCGCATTTCTTTCGTCTGAGGGTTAAAACGCGGCTCTGCGACAAATTCATAGTGGCCAAAAGTGCCATACAATCCCATGTACGGCACTTTACACCCGTTGTACGTCATACCATTGCGGTTGACACACTGAATGACTATTCCGTTTTTGTCCTTGTACATCAAAGATAGCTCCTTTCTCTTCTTTCGGACTCTTAGTTCAAAGCCCCTGCGCCACGTCAAGGCGTTCCGATTGTAGGGGTGAGCGGGCATTTTCGGTTGCCATACCTATCTATCATACATGCAAGGCTACGCTCATAAACTTGCATGTAATCAGGGCCATTTATCATATTTTGCACTTGCCTTTTCAGCCCTTTGGTAGTGCAGGACTTAGGTGGAATGCTATGGTTTGTCCCTGCGTATACCCGCATATAATGGTATTTCCCATTATTTCATAGCATTGTGCGGACACAAGCAGTTTTACGTCATGCTCGGGACACTAGTTATTATTTTTGATTTCATACCCGGTGGGGCCCCTCTCTTACTGCTGCGCTTCTTTTACACCGTTGAATGCACGACATACAAGGCGGTTACCCTTGTAAAGCATAACGGTACGTTTGTTTTTGACACGGCGCTCGAAAAAATCGAACGCAACATCTTCTCCATGAAAACTTCCGACCCACGCCGGCTCGTAGTCGTATAAAACGACCACAGTGAAATTCCGGTTGCTAGGGGTTACGCATGGGCCGATTGCATCGACATATTGCTGGCTTGCTTCTGCCGGGCGATACCATGGGACAATAGGCTTGTCTGCACGAGTGATACCGCCGACTCTCTTGACCTTGACAGCGGGCTTGTTCTCAGGACGAGAATACATGATGTACCCGTCTCTTGCATTCTCGACGTACCGAATAGGCAGACCGGCACTCAACATCTTGAACACCGTGTCGTCATCCAGTTGGGAAAGCTCTTCGCCGCTCTCCATAGTGACGTTGTACAGAGTGCGAGTGATGACCTCAACATCTGCGTCTGCAAAGTTGTGGGTCAGGTCATAGGCCATCTCATCGAGCTGATAGTAACCATGCTCACGAACACGGCCGAAGCCGATGTTCTCACGAATGATGTAAGGACAATCCATAGTGAACCTCTTTTCTGAGTGTCTACAATGCGCCACACTCTAAGGCGCTACGCCCCTATTGCGGAGCTGGAAAGGGGCCGCTTTGAACGGTGCGACCCCGAAAGGGTATCCGGCTATTGCGTGTTACTGCTCGGCCTTGGCAAAGAACTTGCTCTTGCTTGCAAAGTCGTACTTGGAAGAACGTGCCTTGCCATCGAAAGAGAGACCCTTGGAGATAGTGACAACAATCTCGTCAATCATGGCCTTGTCACCAAGACCTTTGACAGAGCCCTGTTTTGCTCGATTGGCCGCAATCTTGAGATACTTAATATCGCAGGACAGCGCAGTGCAGGCCGCTGCCAGCTCTTCGGGAAGCATGGCGTTCCAGATAGCCTGGAGCTGAGCCAGGCGCTTGCCCTTGTTGACAGGACCGATAAAGCAATCCAGCCCCATATCTTTGAGGGTTTCTTCCACCTTGGTGCTACGAGTCAGCTTGTCAGCGCCAAGCTCGCTTGCGGTCTCTTCAGAAAGCATACCGTTGAACAGCATAACCAGCTTCTCATAGTGTCCATCACGGCAGAGGGTTACGCTCTTATTGGGCATAGGCTCCCCCTTGTCGTTGGTTTCGACAGCGTTCAGGGTCTGGTAATACTTCTCCAGTGCCTTGAACTTGATGAGCATCTTGGCATCTTGAGTGGACAGAGCGCCGCTCTTGGGGTCAGTGGTGATCTTGATACCCATGTAGTAGGGGTTAGGAGCGTAGGAACGCCACATTTCAGAACGTTCCATGGCGCAGAACTCAGCGCACTTGTTGTCGCAAGCGGCCTTGTTGCTGTTCTCAACAGCCTTGTTGAGCGTGGTGGTGACGTTCTGAGACTGCTCAGCGGTCAGAACAGTTTTCTGCTCGTTCAGGAACTTCACCAGCTCGGGGATGGTCAGCTCGTTCAGCTTGCCAGCCTTTGCGATTGCATCGTAGTCAGCATAAACTTTCAGCATAGTTATTACCTCTTGTTTTCTCAGTTGATGTATATCGGACACGGCGTTTTGCCGTTGGTGGTAGTTGCGTCTCCCCCGGTACTACCAAGCGCCCGGCTTTATGTAAAATGGCTACAATTGTAACCAAGTAAGGTTTCTTTCTCCTCTAGGGTTCCAAACCCATCAAACACTTATTTCTCTGGAGCTTGTTAATTGTCGCCAGCTCTGACCTTGGCGTTTTCCATGCTCTACAACAGTAGCTCTGACCTTGTTGTAACAGTTCCTATTGTGTTATTCTCGGAACTACCTGTATTCTGTTGTCAAGGTACACCATCCCCGCAACTTCTCCCACGTTCTTGGGAATTATGCCAGTAATGTTTGGCCATCGGGGGTTTGGGCGCACTAATTGCTCAGATAGGAGACCCATGTTTTGGAATGGCAAGGGATAACCACTTGACCGGAAAACCGGCACGGCATAAACCGCCCACATGGGAAAATCCAAACTTTGCAATTTTCAAGGTGCGACTACTCCCCGGGGCCTTGTTTCCGTAGCCCCTTGGAGTGACTACATAATAGCACATTAAATTTTTTGCACGAAACATCCATACAAGGATCTCCCCTATATATAGATAAGGTATAAAAGAAAATTCCAGATTTCCAACACCCGAATACCACCTAATAATGGAAGGTAGCATTCGCCAAAAACCCGCATGAATCCTATACTTTTCAGGCCATACCGGGGGGATGTTAAAAATTGGAAAAGGGGTCGAGTTTGGGTCGTGCGTACCAGTTATTCCATCTCCCCAGCCCGTCTCAAATCACCCGGTTTTCGCACTTCACCCGCCTCTCGCTCGCATCCTCCGCGCAACAATCATCCATCCTCATTCGCCCTTAATTCGCAGTCACCAGCACACAAAATCACCTGTTGATCGCCCCTAAATCACCCATCACCTCACCTATCTGTGCACCAGCAAAATGCCCATTTTTAACCCCCGATTTCGTCTCCGGTAAACAACGTATTATCGTTATAAAATGCTCAGTGCCGAACGTGATTTTCATCCCAATTTTCACGCAGTTGTGTCTCGATTGCCGCGTAATAACGTCCCAAAAGCCCCACAGAAACGCTCAAAATGCATTATTTTTGCTCATTTTTACTTAATTTTAATAATTTTTCTGCTATTTTTACTATATTTTATTTATTTTTACAACAGATTATTTTATTCCGGTATTTTGCACAAAACTATTGCTTTTACCTCGCCATGGGTGTATAATAAGGTATAAAGAAAAGCCCGCAGTTCTCTCCACAGCTGCGAGCTTATATTTTCAGTAGTCAATCACACTTTACAATATCATTATAAAAGGAGGATAACTCGTTAATGAAGTTTTATGACACCTCCGCGCTTCTTGATTTGGGAGCAGCCGCCTTCGAAACTGCAAGTGCAACAGCCTCTAGTGCAACAGCACCGTTTTTGATCGCCGACATGACCCTGCACGAGCTGGAAGAGATCAAGACAAGCGGCAAGAAGAGTGAAGAGATCCGCTATAAAGCCCGTACTGTAACTCGCCTGCTGGCCGAGCATCACGACGACAACACCTTTATGGTAGTGGCAGTCCCCATGTCTTCCCTGTTCTATATCCTAGATGGTAAACCGATCAGCGACAACAACGACGCGACGATTATGGCAACCGCACGCTGGTACCTGGACGAGATGAAGCGCAATCTGAATGACGCGATTGAAGCCGGACTCCCGGAAGCGCAGAAACAGATCCAGGCCAACATTGATTCTTTCAAGTTCGTCACCAGCGACCTAAGTTGCGCTAATATCGCCAGCGGCATTCTTGAGCTGCCGATTGAGTTTACCTATCCCGATACAGCAGCAAGCTCCCGCAATGACTATACTGGCTAGACTGAAGTCGCTCTTAATGAAGGCGGCGAAGAGGCCATGGCGATGGCATATCAGACCCACGATGAAGGCTATACATATCAGAATCTGTTTAACACTCCAGTGAATGGCTATCTGATTGTTCGTGATCCAGACACAGTAGACGATGATATGCCGACAGGCAATACGGTAGGCTGGCTACGATGGAATGGCAAGAAATATGTACCGCTCAAATACAAAAAGATCAGTAATCGCTTCACTGGCGACGTAAAACCGCTCAATGACCAACAGAAGCTCGCATTTGATATGCTGCAGAACGATGATATTACCGTTAAGATGCTGGCTGGGACATTCGGCAGCGGCAAGACAATGCTTATGGTGTCCTCTGCTATTGATATGATCGAGAAACACAAAGTTGAGAAGCTGATCTGGATTCGCAATAACATCGAAGTCAAGAATACCAAGGAACTGGGCGCACTACCCGGCACTCTACTAGAGAAGCTCGGTGCTGCTTCTTTTGCTGGCCCTCTGGCTGATCACTTGGGCGGCGAGGCTGGTCTGGAATACTGGATTAACAATGGACAGGTTGAAGTAGCTCACCTTGGATTTATTCGTGGCCGCGACTACAAGAACGCAATTATTATGGTTTCAGAGGCTGAGAATCTGACCAAAGAGCATGTACAGCTGCTACTCGGCCGTGTTGGTGAGGGATCTATGCTGTGGCTTGATGGTGACCTGAAGCAGACTGACGAGGCTGTGTTTGAAAATAACAGCGGTATGCGTAAGGCAATTCAGTGTCTGGCTGGCAACCCGCACTTTGGATATGTCTACCTGAACAAGACAGAACGCAGCGAGACCGCACAACTGGCTGACCTGTTAGATTAAGGGGCACAGCAGAATGATAGAAGTAAGAATAGACGGCTTACGACTAATGGATTACATCTCTCCTACTGGCGGCTGGGACTATGAAGCGATTTACGGTTTAGCGAAAGAGTTGTGTGACCGACTTCGAGAAGCTGAGGCAGAACAGATACTGAAAGAATTCAAAAAATACATAGAAAACCAACATTCTGACAAAATGGTCATATTAAACAAATTGCGAGCTCAATTGAATGATATAGCTACACACCGATATCTGATTACACCATTTAACGGAGGCATAGTAGCATGGGACAGATGAGCAAAGCCAGTGAAGAAAATATCGAATTTGTTCCGTTTTCTGTTTTTACTGACGATTAAGGAGTCAGCAGTATATGACAATCGACAAAGTGATGAACAATCTCTATGATGCTCTAAGCAAAAATCAAGATACTATCTGGTTCGATTATCAGGGATTCCGCTGGGAGCTTGGTCATGACCTATCTTTTCACCCACGACATATACTTCATCAAGGAAATTGCCCTGAAGATCGACGTGCAGCTCAATACAGTAGTCCAATCCCATACTATCCAAAATCAGAAAACGAATGTATATGCGAGAGCTTATTATGACAGACAGAATAAATAATTTGATTAACACATATAGAGCCTTAGCAAATGCAGTTAGCGCTAGACTCCACAAGAAAAAGGATCAAGTCAGGACGTTGATATATGGAGCGCAATATCATAACTCAAAAACAGTTTTTGAAGGAGAAGAAATAATGCGTGTTTTATTCGTAAGGCCATCGATCTATGATACGGTGTGCGACTGGTATGAACGCATGAATACTGTGCAAAAGCATCGCAAGGAGACCGCAATCTGTAAATCACCCGAAGATTTTTGGGATATATTCAATAAAGATAAATTCGGCGCACAATACACGACATTCTATTTTGACGATAGGCTGGCGCTGACCGATACTTTTGAATTTTTCAAGGAGATCGCGCGGCTGTATGGTGAAGAGGATGCAAAGTATATTTCAGAGAATAAAATGCGGCGGATCACCATGAACTATTTGATGAACAACAATCAGTTTGACTTGTTCCAGCAGTTCTCCATCACGCCCGAATGTCTGGACGATGTAATTCATGATGCTCTGGCTGATCAACAGTGCGAATGCATTTGCAGACCGCTATTGTAAGGAGGGCGAAATATGGAAAGAATACTAACGCCACGAGGCGGTGGACGTACATATGCGATCTGCGAATACGCTGTCAAGAACAACTGTAACATCTTGGTCCCGACGCGGAGTACTGCCACATTATGTGCGCAAGACTATATCAAGGAAATCACTAAGAATTTGGATATCCAATATTATGGGTACAGGGTCGATCATCAATGTCTTATAGTGGATTTACAAAGCAGAGAGCGTGGAGAATACAGTATTCACGTGATGACAACTACTTGTCTTCCCGATAATTATCGTGGATTGCACTTAGAGGGTAAGCCACTTGTTGTTGATGATATTGACCGATGCTTTAAGTTCATGTGCTTCCCGAATGTGCGAATCGATGCCTGTTCTTTGATGACATACGATCCGAGCGAGGTTGCGTTTACACCGCCAACTGCGCCTCAAGAAGTACAGCGGGATGAATGCGTGTGTGACAGCTTGGTATGACAGAGGTGCCAATAATGAATAAATTTGATACGCTGCATGATGATCGCATGCTGCGATGGATATATAGAGATCCAGACGATACAAATAATGGCGAGTTTACTTTTGACTGCACGAAAGATGGATTCACATGGACTCTGCCAAGTGATAAACCACTGCGAACCACAAATGAAATCGTATCTTACATTGACGCAAATGGTAATCAGCGTAAAGTTAAAGCGGAAGTAAAATACTATGGAATGGGACACGGCCCGCTGTGGACGATTGCAATTCCTGATGTTGTCGAGGCAGAAAACGAATACGTTTGTGAATCGCTATTATGAGGCACGATATGAACAATCGATTATTGATACCTGACGATAAGATATACATATATCCATCGGATTGGAAGCAACCTATGCGAATTCAATTTGAAAACGGCTCAAGCATAGAGTTTGTGGATTATGGCAATTCACATCACACTATTCAATTCGACAAATAGGTTGATTATGACACCATAGTTACTGATGAAACTTTACAAAAGTTTATCAAAGACTATGTATCGAAAAATTTTCCAAAAGAAGAATACAGTGTATCTATTCACAATGAGTGTTACTGTGAGAGCCTATTATGAAAAAATATATCAGTGAAGAAGTACAACAACAAGCAGCCCTACAATTACATATCGAAATTGAAAATGATTGTAAAATAGAATTTGATAATTTTAGATTTCAAATAGACGAAGACGATATGACGGTTTGCCGCTATGGAGAACCAGATGAAACGTTTGTAGTTAAAAGGAAAGTAAGACTTTTCTTATTAAATAACGGATTTGAATTCGAAATTGCTGGGCCTTATGCTGAACAGATGTACAGACGATATTTTAAACTGATAAATGGAGATATCAATACAAATAGTGAATATTATTGTGAAAGTCTATTGTAAAGGAGATGAATGAATTGGATACTGTTTTACTTGATGGTTCAGAATACTTAAATCAAATTGAAGAAATAAATGACCGTTTATTTTCTATGCACGATACAGTGAACTATGCGATTATCAAAACCAATGAAGCAAATGATCTGTCGCATTTTGCAGTAGAACGTATAGATACTATAAGAGAAACAACAACCTCGTATCAAACTGCGATTGATCAATTACAAACTCGGATCGCAGAACTTGAACATAAAATAGATTTACTGATGGGGCCATGTATTTGTGAGCCGCTGATATAAGGAGGAACTATATGAAAGAAAACGACTTTTCAAAACAGGATATTTATAATATTGGATTTGCAGTAGCTGATGCTGTGCGCGATTATGATGTAACTTACGAGAACATCCTTGACGCGATTCAGGTATATGCAGAATAGCAGGAACTGATCGGCAATGCATCGCTTTATGATACGTTGTGGATGGAAGATGGTACGCCTATGTCCCCTTCTTTGACACGATATTTATTCCATGAGATGTACTGCCCAGATGATTATGGTTATGATGAGGAGGACGGCGACAATGAGTGATCGCAAGCGTGATAAGGTATCTAAGAGCAGCTATATGCGTAACGCCCGCAAGCAGCGTATGATCGAGAATCAGTTTTTGCAGGAAGTTGAGAAGGCTCAGGAAAGCGGCGAACGCCAGCGGCAATCAGAGCGACGGAAGCGGCGCACAATGTGGGACGACGACGAAGACTAAGGAGGTACGCAGTAGTATGGACAAAGAGCCTAAGAAGCCGGGCGGAGAGAATGATACAGAGCGAGACGATATTCAGGAGATCCGCGTTAACTCTATTCCGCTGATGGTACTTATCGCTGGTGTTTTAAGTTCCGTTGACTTTGTTGATTGGATGTTTACTATCGCAGAAATGCTTGTTGTATTTGTGCTTACATATCAGATTCTAGGGCGTATGCTTTTTACTGCCCTGGTGGTTACGCCCATTTTGGTTGTGTTTATCAGTAAGTGTCTGGCGGCTTACGATGAGATCATGTATGGCGACGATGATATGGGCAGCGATGGCGAAGATGACGGCGATGACCACTTTAACGACCACTGGAATAATTTGATTCATTGATTGGAGTTGCATAAGATGGCTTTTGAAGATTTAACTGGTCAAAAATTCAATCGATTGACTGCGATTGAAAGAGCTGAAGATTATATTATTTCATCAGGAAGACACTACCCTACTTGGCGTTGCAGGTGCGACTGCGGAAATGAGACTGTTGTAACTGCGAATGCGCTAAAGACTGGAAAGACAAAAAGCTGTGGATGTCTTGCTAAAGAATTACAAGAAGAACGCACTAATAAAATACTAGATTCTCTTATAGGAAAAAAATTCAACCATTTAACCGTCGTTGATAAAGCTCCCGCGCGAATTGGCCATGATGGTCGCACTATCCAGCAGGTGATCTGTCGATGCGATTGTGGCAATGAACGAGAGGTATCAGTAAGTTCCCTTCGATCAAACTCTGTAAAGAGTTGTGGAGAATGCGATTTAACTGGTAGTCGATTGATTGATCTAACTGGACAACGATTTGGTAGATTAACTGTAGAAAAACGCGTCGAGAACTATGTGTCTCCAAATGGTTTAAAATTCAGTCAATGGTTATGCAAGTGTGATTGTGGCAATGAATGCACTGTTCGCTCTATTCATCTTCGAACAGGATATGTACAAAGCTGTGGATGCCTTAAGCTAAAACAAAACGGTAATACTGCAAAGCGTTTATGGAAAGTATGGGATGCTATGATTCATAGATGTGAAAATGAAAGAGACAAACATTATCGTGATTATGGCGGGCGAGGAATTAAGGTTTGCGATGAGTGGCATTCATATGATGCATTCGAAGAATGGGCTCTGAATGCAGGTTACGATCCTGATGCTCCCTTTAGTAAATGCACTTTAGACCGTATTGAAGTGAACGGCAATTACGAACCAGACAATTGCCGTTAGGTTGATCAACAAATGCAGACAAACAATACAAGAAGAAATCGTTATCTGACATATCGTGGAGTTAAACATACCTTTGCAGAGTGGTCAAGAATTTACAATTTAAGCAATGGTTATATTGCCTCAAGAGTAAACAAAGGAATGACCGCAGAAGAGATATTTGATCAATTAGAGGAGTGTGGGGATATTGTTCAGTCCGAAGCATTACACCGTGCGTAAATTTCCATTAAGTGTTTTCATTAAATAGAATTTTAATATTCCAGAAGATGTAGCCAATGATCCACAGTATCAGGTACTCCAGTCTGATACAATGCTACTTCGCCAAATTCGATTGGTATCCCATGACGATTCAGATTATAATCCATTTTTGATTTATATTGATGCTACCGGAGCTCAAAATAAACCAGAAGCCGTAAAGCATCTGCTTCAACATGGCGCAAAAATCGGCAAGAGAAAATTCAGTTTCGGTGAGCGAAGTGCTAGTATGGTTCGTCAATGTATTTTTTCAATGGTGGAGTCACATATTTGGCCTGAACTTGATAAACGAATCAGTATGGAAGTATCATTTTCCGAAAAACCGGTTGTACTATCAAAGTGGATGGCGTATCGTGGTTTGATGATGTCAAGTTGCCATTGTATTCCGTTGAACGAATGGTTTCCCAAAATCATCGTTGTGCCAGATCACATGTTGACCATTCCTGACCAAAAAATCAAATGTCTCTGCGATAAGAAAATGGAATTCATTGATAAGAAGACTGGCAAAAAACGAGAATGGGTGCAAAAGGATATCAAAGAAGACACTATAAACTACGAAATCAATGCCTTCGATGGTTGCGGAATAGCTCATCCTTCTTTAATGCGACAGATTGAAGGTAGATTAAATACATCTGAACATATTAGCAGTATGATTTTTCGTATGCCTTATTTCAAGGGTGTCTTTAATGAAATGGATTATGTCTCATTTTATGAGGAACGTGGTGTGACGGAAATCACTGATATCTGGGGTGTTAAACACTCTGTCGATCGCGATGCAGAGCCCATGTTTATTGCAAGCGAAAGTATGTATAAGGGTGTAAAATATTTCAAACAAGATGGTACAATTGCTGACTGGGAGCGATACAAACAGCTGCTTTTAAAATATAATCATGCAATGGGTGTCGCAAAATGGAATTACCAATACGCAAACGAGCCATTAGAAACAAGAAGTAACTATCAGATCCTTGTCACCCTTGACCTTCTGTATGATGATTTCAAACATCTTGCAGATAACAGTGTTGATTGGTATCAGAAAATCACATCTGGTACATCTGAAGGCGCTTTTTATACAGAATGCTTCCTTGGTCTTATGGCAGATGACGTAAACCCGTTAACTCACTATGCGGCTGCTCTTGCTAGAAATCCTAAGATGATCCATGAATCAAGTGTAAAGGCATATCTTCATTCGTTACTTGATAAATACAGGAACGATTTTAAATGTGGTAAATTGTTTCTTGATGCTACATATAAGTTTTTAGCTCCAGATTTAATTGCATTTATGGAAGGCGCTGCGGGATTACCTATTAGAGGATGTCTTGAATCGGACGAGCTTTATAGCTTTGATAGGCGCGGACCTATGATTGGAGAACGAGTCGTGGACAGAAACCCACATCTTGCATCTGCCGAACACGCAATATTAAAAGGAATCGATAACGAGTTAACACAGAAATATTGCAGCCATCTTGAAAATGTTGCGATGATAAATGTCAAATCTATTACTCCACAGAGACTAAATGGCGCGGATTTCGATGGGGATCTCGTGTTGGTAATAAATAATGACATTATGCTTCGTGGCATTGATAAAAACGCAAGAATTGTCTGCGATACACAGGATAAAATCACAGCACTTGCTCAGCTTGATAATTTACAAAATCGATTTGAATGCATTTTGCGTGGCTTAAAAAGTCAAATTGGTGAATATGCAAATTATGGATGTGCATTTCATAACAAGGTTCCGACATCTGATAAGATGAAAAAGGAATACGAGAATTATATCGATATTTTAAGCATCTGTATGGGCAAGGAGATTGATTTTAGTAAAACTGGCGTGAAATTTTCTGTTCCCAGAAATATAGCCTCGTATGGTCGTCCGTTGCCGAGATTTATGAAATATGCTGGTCCTTACTATGCAAGACAGCACAATTTGAGCAATGCTCATAGTAACATGAACTTGCTTTGTATGGACCTAGAGCGTTGGGAGCGCGGTGTCCGGTGGCGCAAAGAGCCGGCTGGCAGCTTTGATTGGCATATCATGTACGATCCAGAGGTCTCCTATGATCAGGCAGTCTTTGACGAGATCGAGGTCATTTTCTTGGACTTCAACAAATGCCGTAAGGAACAACTTGAGTTCGAAAAGAAATGCCGCAACTGGCAATTATATCATAAGGACATTGAGTCGCGTATTACCAAAGAAGAGGCCAAAACATATGAAACGAATTGGCAGGCGATCTACAATGTCTACCGCAACAAGTGCAAGCTGGTGTGTCCTGATGTAAGAGAGCTGGCGAATATTCTTGTGGTGCTCTGCTACGAGAAGTATCCCAATAAATTCAAGAAGTTCTTGTGGCACATGGCCGGCGCTGGTGTGGTCGAAAATATCAAGCCGGTTCCTGTTCAGCTGCCAGTTCACGATCCGAACGGCGAGTACGAATACCTTGGCCAGCGATATAGTCTGGCTGAGCCAAAAATCTATGAAGCGAGGGTGAAATAATATGGGTTGGTTTAAAAAGAAAACAAAGAAACCACAGAAAATCACTAAATGCCCCACCTGCGGCGGTATGTTGACAAAGCAGACTGGACTGGAGCACGAATTTACCTATAAAAATCAGATGGTTCATGTGCCGGATATCACGGCGATGGTATGCGGTGATTGTGGCGAGATGTATTTTGATTATACCGAATTCGAGCGTATTTCAAATTATGTTCACGAAGCAGTTGATGAGAAGGATGAAACAGAATGAGTTATCGGTGTTTTAAAATAACAATAATTACTTTGATAGCTGTAATATGTTTATGTTTAGGTATTGGAATTTGGGCATCTATTCCGCGTAAAAACAATGTAGGCGATAAAGCTGTTTATAATGGAAGTTCTTTGTATAGTATTTCTAATACGAAACTTATCTATGATGAGAATACAAGAGTTATATATTATTGGCTACATAGTGGATATATGTCTCCATACTATAATGCACATGGACAACTTTGCCGCTATATTGATGGCGAAATTATACCAATCGAGTAAGGAGGTTAAATGGCATATACAACTTTCTACTGTAATGAGAATATGCTGCTCGATCATTGGCAGGACTATCACGAGTCAAATCTGATGCTGCGAAACCTGCTGAAGCGAACCTCTCTCTCCCCTATTGAATGCGCTACCATTTATTATGAGCGGATGAAAAATCCTGAGTCTGTCAGCTATGATCGTAGCCACTTGATCCAGATGTTCAGCAGAGGCCGCAAAAATAACGCGCCCATACTTGACGTACATCAAGTTGTGCTTTATCAGAAAGATTTGGACTATATCACAGAAGCGCGCCGAAAGTATCATATCAACTACGCACAATTACGTGTTCTGTTTGGGGTGATATTCTTCTGTCGACTGTATGGAAGCGATACCTTTGCATTGGACACTGAGTTCAAAATGAAACGTTTTGGCGGCTGCTTTGAAGAACAGACGGAGATCATGTATTGTGCTGGGAAAAACTAGGATGACGGCTATAATACAGTACGGGGTATGAAGGAGATCTCTGATAACTATCACCTGTTGAACAGAACCGGCACTGACGACATTGGATGCTTATACCAGTACCCAAATTTCGCCCTTGATAAGAATGACACGATTGCGTACACGTTCAATGTGACGCTTGAAAACAATCGGCTGAATCTAAGCGCCATAGTGCGAGAGTTATTTGACCCAAAGGAATGCTATTGCACCGTATGCGGTGAACAGTATCACTCAGAAAAGCCAAATGCCAGCAGATATTGCAAGGGGTGTGCTGCAAAGAAAGAGCAGGCACGTCTGGCGAAAATCAAACGAAAACGCAGCGAATGCACGAAATGAACTTTAGATTCTTAATATATGAAAGGGTGTTGTATATTTCCCTTTCGATTTTAAATTACAAAGGAGATTTATTATAATGGTTGAAATTACTAAGCGTGAGGCAGAGTATCTACGTAAGGTTATCCCCGGTGTCCATATCACCCGTACCGTTCATCACTGGTATGCGGAGGAGATCAAGTCAGTTCTGACCCAGCTGCCCGGCAATCCCGAGGCAGAAGAGGCGCTGCGCGAACTGAACCGCACCCAGCGTACCAATACAAACTTTGAGATCTGAGGTGGCGCATGGACGAATTTAAGAAAGCGGACGGCGAAACCTTTGACGAGTATATGATGCGGATTGGTGAGGCATGCAGCGAACGTAAGCTGACTTAGAACCAGGCAGCAGTTTTGCTGAATGAAGCGACCGGCTCAGACTATGGCGAATGCAGATACCGTAAGACCTATAAGTCGTGGAAAGCTGGTTATGACTACGCTATTGATCACGCCAACGAAGAAATGATCCAGGACGAACTGCAGCGACTGAAGATTGAGAAGATCAAATTACAAGATGAACGCAATGCAGCAAACAAGGTGTATCGCGATGTTGCCCGTGCCGAATCCATTAAGGAATTGATTCTGAAGAACGTTGCTCCGTATAACCCTGATAATTTTCTGAATGTTGTGCAGTATGAAGACAGCGGTCACGATGTGATTGTGTGTTTGTCTGATTTACATGCTGGCGCTGGTATTGATTCTGCGTGGAATAAGTTCAACAAGGATATCCTAAAGGCTCGGCTTGAGAGCTATGCTGCACAGGTATTCAATATCGTAGCGCGACATACAGCAGAAAAAATCCATGTGCTGCTGTTGGGAGACCTGATCAATGGGCATATCCATGTTAATACCCGCGTGCAGAACAATGAAAACAGCATTGAGCAGGTTATGACGGCTGCAGAGCTGGTAAGTAATTTTATTGCTACATTATACGAGGTATGCCAGCATATTGATGTGTATTCTGTGAGTGGTAATCATTCACGAGTATTCCCTAGTAAAGAGGATCAGGTAGCAGGCGACGAACTTGAAGCACTGATTCCGTTCTATATGAAGGCACGGTTGCAAAATCTAGCTGGTATTGATGTTAAGACAGAGAAACTCGATCCGACTTTTGGTGGCTTTAAGGCTAGGAATAGTCTTGTGATGTACGCACATGGAGATAAAGACTCCCCTGCTAACGTCGTTGAGCACCTAACACTGATGGTGAAGCAGCCAATCGACATGGTGTTCCTTGGTCACCGCCACACAAATGGCATGACAACGGTGCATGGTACGAAGGTTATCGAGAGCGGCTGCGTTTGTGGCAGCGATTCCTACGCAATTGGACTGCGCAAAAATGATGTGCCGCAGCAGGCAGTGGCCGTAATCGATGATAGCGGCCTTGAATGTCTGTATGATGTCAAGCTGGAGAAGCCAGCGAAGATAGTAATTTAATAGAGATTTTGATGCCCTGGGCTACGGCCTGGGGCATTTTTATATGTCGCAGGTGACAGCGCCGGTGTGCTGACCAGCCTCATAAGCTGTGTTTGGATGCGTTCGACTCGCATACCTGTACCCACAAAAAATAAATTAAAAAGGAGGGTTCCAAATTAGAGATGGAAGAAAAATATCACAAAGATTTAGGAGGCGATTACTTCTACTGCTATTCCAGACGGACAGCGCTGTTTGTTCGCGCTATGGGAATTTTTTACGAAGAGATTGGAGAGCACCCGGTAACTGGCTCTGTATATACAAAATTCCGCAAGACGAAAAAACTGAATGAAGTTTTAAAACTATAGGATCAAATCAAATATCGCTTCGATGATATGATGGATGATGGAACGGTGGTGATTGGCTATGGCCAGAGTTGCCGCAGATAAGAAACAGCCCCGTATCAAGGTTCCACAGTCTTGGAGCGGCGGCAAATGTATGTGTTGCGGAAAGATCTATGACGTGCGTAAGGGAAATTTCTCAAAAACACAAAGCCAATGGTTTATAGGCAACGATGGATATCTCCCCTGGTGCAACGAGTGCCGCGAACGCATGTTTGAATTCTACGCCAAGAAATACAATGACGAGGACGAAGCAATCGACCGTCTGGCTATGATGTTTGATACCTATGTCGATGATAAGTTACTGGAGGCTTCTGAGCATTCTACCGCATCTGCTTTGAAGATCAACACTTACATGGGACGGCTTAATATGCGCCAGCACGCTGGTAAATCCTATGATGATGTGATCGATCAGAAGAAAAAGGACGCACTTGCTGCAGGTGATACCAAGGGAACAAAGGTTACTCAGAGAATGATCAATAATTGGGGACGTGGTTTGGATGATCAGGATTATCTATTCCTTGAAGATCACTACCAGAACCTTATTACACGCCATGAATGCAAGACAGCCGCACAAGAGATTCTGTTTAAGCGCATCGCAAAGGCAGAGCTTAACTGCGAAAAGGCTGATGCGACTGGTGACACCAAAAAGATCAAGGAAGCAAACGATAACCTACAAAACCTGATGGGTTCTGCCCAAATCAAGCCGAACCAGACGAACGATAACGCATTGGCTGAGACGAATACTTTTGGCACGCTGATTCAGAAATAGGAAGAGGAAGAGCCGATTCCAGAACCGTCGCCCGAGTGGCAGGACGTTGATGGTATCGGTAAGTATTTTAGAGTATGGGTGCTGGGTACGTTGCTTAAGATGTTCAACTTGAAGAACCCATATCAAGACGAATTTGACGAAGAGTTTGAACGATATACTGCTCATAAACCAGAGACAAATGAGGACGATGCCACAGATACTAGCCTCCGCGAAACTATTTTCGGTATTGGCGAAGGCGGTGGTTCCGTGTGAGTAAAGAGAAATTAACAGATAAGGAAGTAGCGAATACAAAATCAGAAAAAATAATGAACGCAGTTGCCCTGCGGGCGAGTTTCTATAGAGCGAATCCACAGCGGTTTGCAAAAGATTACTTAAACCTGACATTGAAGCCATTTCAAGAGCTACTATTGTTTTTGATGGTGAGATGTACCGGCTTCTGCTTCATTGCTGCTCGCGGCCTTGGTAAGTCATTTCTAACCGCAGTTTTCTGTGTGATTACATGTATTCTATGGCCTGGTTCCAAAGTTTGTATTGCATGTAAGGTAAGAAGCCAATCTATCAGTATTTTGGATGAAAAAATAATGAAGGAGATCTACCCCAATAGTCCCCTTCTACGATCTGAAATCAAAAAGGTCGATATCAACAATCAAAAGGCAGAGATCATATTTAGGAATGGCAGCTATATCAAAGTTGTCACTGCAACAGATAGCAGTCGTGGTAGTCGAGCTACACTTCTCATCTGTGATGAATATAGATTGCTTTCTAAAGATGTTATCGATTTAATCTTGAAGAAGTTCCTGAATATTGTTCGTCATCCTGGATATTTAGACAAGCCACAATATGCACATCTTGCAGAGCGAAACAAAGAATTCTACCTAAGTTCTGCTTGGTTCCAAAATCATTGGAGCTATGAAAAATGTCAGGACTACTTCGTAAATATGATCGATTTTAATAAAAAATATTTCTGCGTATCTTTCCCATACCAAATGTCAATCAAGAGCGGCTTGCTGTTGAAGGAGGCTGTAGAGGACGAAATGAGTGAATCCAGTTTTTCTGATTTGACATTTGCAATGGAGAACGAATGTAAGTGGCTTGGTGCTACTGAGGGTGGACTATTCCAATTTGATGATATCAACAAAACGCGCGTCATTGAAAAAGCATTTTACGCACCGAATCTTTTACTTAATCAAGCTGCTATGGACGTGCCGAAAAAGAAAAATGGCGAAGTGCGAATTCTCACAGCCGATATTGCATTGATGAGTAGCCGCAAAAACGATAACGACGCAACCAGTATCTTCTTGAACTGTATGCTGCCAAATAAATCAGGGCGCTATACCAGCAACTTTGTCTATTCAGAGAACGTTGAGGGTATGAGTGCGCAAGATCAAGCACTAAAACTGCGACGGTATTTCGATTACTTCAACTGTGATTATATTGGGGTTGACTGTAGAGGTGTTGGATTGCCTTTGGTTGACCTGTTGATGCGCGATATGTATGACCCAGAAACAGGCGAAACGTATCCTGCGATTAGCTGCTGTAACAATCAAGAAATCGCATCTCGCTGTGCTGACAAAAATGCTCGCAAGGTCATCTAGGCCATTATGGGCAGCTCCCAGTTTAATAGCGATGTTGCTATTGGATTGCGCAGCGGTTTCCAGCAAGGACGTATTCATCTGCTTCAGAGTGAGTATGGATGTGAAGACCAGTTGCGCAAACTCTATAAAGGCTATGATAAAATGTCGCCTACTGAACGAGCCGCGCTACAGATGCCATATATCAATACCGGGCTTGCTGTAAACGAACTTGTAAATCTGGGCTACGAAACCGTGAATAACGTTATCAAAGTCAAGGAGAAATCCGGCTGCCGTAAAGACCGCTACTCTTCCCTGTCTTACAACTATTACATTGCGCAGCAAGTTGAACGAAGCATGGAGAAGAAGAATAAAAAGCCAACTTCGCTCACGTTTAACTTTAGAGCGCCTGTATTAAAGAAGGGAGGACTGTAATGGCTGAAGATAAAATGCAGAAAAAGGTCCGCGTAACAAATGCCAAAGATGGAAAGACCTCTTATGTAACATATCAGGATCTTGTCAATGGCGTTTATGCGAACCTGTCACATATCGGTATCCGTAATCTGGCATCGAGTACCGATACAAATCCGACATATACAAAATATACGAAGGATCAAATTGTCACATATCTTGGCAACCCCGCCAACTATGAGAAGCAGCTTCGAAATATGAGTAAATATCTATTCAATATTTCAAACTACTATCGCCGACTGATTCAATATTTTGCGAATATGTCTACATATTCTTATACGATCTCTCCGTATGGACTTGATCGGTCTAAGACAATTAACGCCAACAAGTTTAAGAAGGCATATTATTCTGCTGTGACCGCAGTTGAGTTGATGAATATCCCACATGAAGCCACAAAGATACTGACAATTGCATTTCGCGATGATGTTTACTATGGCTATGCGTGGGAGACAAATGACAGTTTTGCCTTCCAAAATCTTAATGCTGACTATTGTAAAATAAGCAGCATTGAAGACGGCGTTTATAATTTTGCTTTTGATTTTTCTTATTTTGATTCTAACAAAGACAAGCTGCCCAACTATCCGCCAGAGTTTGAGACGATGTATAACCAATATAAGGCTGACTCGCAGAACTACAAGTGGCAGGAGTTGGATAGTTCCAAGTCCATCTGCATCAAAGTAAACGAGCACGATTATATTCCCATTCCCCCGTTTGTGAGTTTGTTTAGTGCGCTTGCCGATATTGAAGACTACCGTGCCATCAGTAAAAACGCAAGTGAGACAAATAACTATAAGGCGCTGGCAATGGAGATCCCCGTGAATGACGCTGACGGCTCTTTCCTGATTGACTATGATACAGCAAAAGAGTTCTATGACATGATGAGTAATGTACTGCCGCCGAATATTGGCGCAATTCTTACTCCCATGAAGATCAGTAGCTGGAACTTTGAAAAGAGCGGCGTGAATAGTGACTCTAAAGAGGTCTCAAATGCTGAGGCCACATTCTTTACAGGAGCTGGCGTGAATAAGAATCTGTTCGGCGGTGGCGAAGATCCTTCTGCTACTACCCTGCAGCTGTGTACTGTGAATGACCAGGAGATCGTGTTTGCAGTGATGCGACAGTTGGAGCGCTGGATCAATCGCAAGCTGAAGAGCGTTTCCGGTTCTTATAAGTTCCGCCTGAACTTCCTACCAGTCACTCATTATAACGTAACTGAGATGCATGAAAGATATCTCAAGGATGCTACTTATGGTATGCCGACTCGAACCGCCGCTCTTGCAACTACTGGTTATGCGGGCAGCGATTATGAGAACATGACTTATCTTGAAAATGAAATCCTGGGACTTAGTGCTGGTGAAACACCGCTCAAGAGCTCCAATACTCAGTCCGGTTCCGCCGGGGATGAAGGTGGCCGCCCAACAAACGCAAGTAAGGGCGAGGGCTTGTCTGATGCTGGCAATGTAAGCGCCGATAGACAGGAGGCATAAGATGAGTCAGGAGATTTATGAAGTTATCGTACACGGAGCGCACTCCGCCGGGATGGCAAAGTTCCTGACCGACCGTGGCGCTCTGATGCTGCGAATAGACCCAACAAACAAGTATGTTTTTGTATACGATTCTGTGTTTGAAAATGCTCTGGCTGAGTTGCAGGTTGCGATTCGCCAGGGCTTTTATTTTGCTGACGAGGAGGTGAAAACAGAATGAATCAACGATATCCGGTTTCTTTTATTAAGAAGGGCGAATACGAATCTTCTGATTTTCGCTTCATTGATGTCAGCATTGATGTAATGCACACTGGAGCAAACCTCAATAAGACAAGTTTCACAAAAGACGCGATCAACAAAGCAGTACCGACAATCCGTAATACGCCGATCCTGGGCTATGTTGTAGATGAACTTGACGAGGAAGACAAGGACTTTAAAGGACATGAACATGAACTGCGAATCACCGACAAAGACGTGAAGTATGTCTATGCTGGTCAAGCCTATGGTGTTATCCCTGAATCTTGTAATCCTCGCTGGATTGTTAAGGACGATGGCACCGGTATTGAACGAGAGTATTTGCGTGTTGATGGTTTGATTTGGACAAAGTTTAGCGATCCTGTAGATATTTTTACCCGCGATGGTACGAAGAATCACAGTGTTGAGCTGACCGATATGGCTTGTGGCCTCGCAGATAAGAACGGCAACGTTCCTGTGGGGTCTTTTAAATTTGACGGTTGCTGCATCCTGTCTACGACTGATCCGAGTATCAAGCCCGCTATGACAGGCAGCTGCGTTACTGCCAATTTTTCTGTTGAAGATATTACCGCTCAGATCCGTGACCGGCTCTATGAGTATCAGGCAATTCAACAGAACTATACTGCGCAAAATGATAATCCATCCGATGAGGAGAAAGGAGATACAACGCCAATGAATGAAAATGAAAAGAATCCTGCTATGACTGAAAATGCCGTGGCAGAAGGCGCTGTGGAGAATCCTAAGATTGAGACTCCCGCCGCAGAGAATACTGCGACAGAGACCGAATCTGAGGCTGCTCCTGCCGAAAACGCTGCATCTGAAGAAGGTGCAAAAAATGCAACAACTGAAGCTCCCGCTGAGAATACTGCGCCGGCCGAAGAAGGAGAACCCGCTGCACCCAGTGAATTTACTCTGACCACTGAGCAGCTGCTGGATGAAATCAGCGGCGCGCTGTCCGCATACAAAATCCAGTCTTCTTGGGACCCTGAGAATATGGTTCCTCGCTACTGGATGAACGATGTCCAGGGCGATGAGGTGATCGTGATCGATTGCACCACTTACAATCTGATGGGTATTCCCTACTCTATGAACGGTGACAACGTTGTTCTGGATGTGGAGAACGCCAAGCGCAAGAAGGTGACTTTTGAAGATTGGGACGAGGGCGAGGTCCTGCCCGGCATGAATGCGGCCTTTACTGAAATCACCAATAAGGTTGCCGAGATGAATGCTAAAATCTCTGACCTGACAAAAGAGTTTACTGAAGCATCTGAGACTATTGCCGAAATGAAGCCGAAGCTGGAGGCATACGAAAAGGCCGAAGCTGACGCAAAAGCCGCTGAGATGGAAGCAAAGCGCAACGCTCTGTTTGCCACCTTTGACGAGAAGCTTGGCGCAGATGCTGAGTATATCGCACTGAAGGAGAACAAGGAGATCAGCTACTCCGATCTGGAGACCAAGTGCTATGCGCTGGTTGGCCGCAAGAGTGCTGAGTTTTCTTATGTTCCCAATAAAAACAACAAAGGAACTGTCCGCTTTGGCGTGGGTGGCACCCAGAACGGTTCAGATGTCGCGTATGGTGGTCTGATCGAACACTATCTCGGCAATAAGTAATTTACCAAAAATTAGGAGGTACATAATTATGGCTAATAATAAGCATGCTGTTGTGCGCATTGACAAGCTGGGTGGCACCCTGGATGGTGCTCAGCTGGAGAGTGCTATTTTCTACAAGGAGTCCGATGCTGCTGAGATCGATAACGCTCAGCTGGTTGTTCTGGGCGAGAAGCTGGGTCGCGAGGTCTACAAGGCTACCGCTCCTACCGCAACTTCCACCGTTGCTGACCTGTATCTGACCGCTGGCGTTGAGCTGTTCTATGATCAGACTGTGGCACACTATCTGCCCGAGTGGGTCAACGAGGCTGGCAAGCCCGTGCGCGTTTACGCTCTGAATGTTTCCAAGGGTGGCTTCTCTGCTACTGCCGAGGCATTTAACGGCACTCCTGCAAAGGGCAAGTATGTCGGTTTTGCTGCCGATGACACCAAGATCCAGATTCAGGAAGCTGCTGATGACAAGACCTTTGGCTGCATCGACTTTGTTGAGACTGTTGGTTTTGGCGATGGTCGCTATACCTACTACATGATCACCCTGAAGTGATTCCGAAGTTTTAAGAAATCAACATAAAGCCGTCCGTTTAAAGCGGGCGGCCATTTTTATTATAGGAGGTTTATACCATGGCTATTGATTCTAATCTGGTCAAGCTGGCTCTCGATGGCTACAAGGGCCACGTTGCTGGTGATTATTCTGTGAACGACACCCAGGAGGCTCTGCGTAAGGCTCTGGTTGAGGCAAACGGCGGTTCCACCAAGCTGGACATTAAGGCTCTGCGTGATGGCAGCTGCTCCAAGGTGTTCGCTATTGTTGAGGAACTGGTCAATGTTATTTCTGAGGAAGGTCTGAAGGGCGACGAGTTCTTTATGAACATGGTCGAGGATCGCAACCTGGCTCTGGGCGACACTCCCAAGTTCCACATCGAGCGCGAGTGTCTGTTTGCTGTTGCCGATATCGCCGAGGGTACTCAGGGCGTGCGCCGTCAGCGTCTGGAAGCTGGTACTGACATCACCGTCAATACTCAGCTGCACGCCATCAAGATCTACGAGGAACTGAATCGTGTTCTGGCTGGCCGTATCGACTTTAACAAGTTTGTTGATATTGTTTCCAAGTCCTTCACCAAGGATGAGCTGGATTCTGCATACGCTGCATTCGTTGGCATGTTCAGCAAGCTGAATGCTCCCTACATTGAGACCGGCTCTTTTGACGAGGACAAGCTGCTGGACCTGATCGAGCACGTTGAGGCTTCTACTGGCGAGACCGCTGTGATTGTTGGCACCCGTAAGGCTCTGCGTCAGATCAAGACTGCCGTTGTGTCTGATTCCGCCAAGGAAGATATGTACGCAATGGGTCATTTTGGCCGCTTCAATGGTACTGAGCTGATTGCTGTGAAGCAGCGTCACGCTACCGGCACCACCGATTTCATCCTGGATGACAAGACCCTGTACGTGTTTGCTGGCGACACCAAGCCCATTAAGCGCGTTACCGAGGGTGATGTTACTATGCTGATGGGCACCCCGATGAACAACGCCGATATGAGCCAGGAGTTCCTGATGATGAAGCGCACCGGCATTGCCATTGTGTTTGATCGTGACTTCGGCGCATACAAGATGGCCTAATCGATAATTTGAGTTGAATGGCGGTGGGGCAACAGCCCTGCCGTTTCTTTTATTAAATAGGAGGAACGAATGGCAAGACGTACAACTAAGACTACCGCCGCGAAAGCCGCTGCTCCCGTGGTGACTGAGCCTGTAGTCGAAATTACAAATGAGACCATGGTGGAGTGCCGCAATGGCACAGCTGGTAATCTGATCTATAAATCCACCTTGAATCCCGGCTATACCGTTGAGTGGGAGGCTTTTGGCGATGTTCAGGAAATGGAGTATCGCGAGCTGGTTTCTATGCGCGGTAATCAGCGCCGGTTCTTTGAGGAAAATTGGATTTTGATCGATGATCCCGCCATTATCAAGAAGCTTGGCGTTGAGCGCTATTACAAAAATAGTTTGACCACCGACAACTTCAATGACGTGTTTACAATGCCCGCTGATGAGATCAAGAAGATCGTCCCGACACTGCCGGGCGGCACCAAGGATGCGATCGCATCTGAGGCTAAGAAAAAGATCGAAACCGGTGAGCTGGACAGCCGCAGTGCGATTAAGGCGCTGGAGGACTCCCTGTCTGTTGAGTTGGAAGACACAATTTGATGTAAAGGAGGCGGGTCATGGCAACCACTTTTGAAAGTATCTATGCCCGCTGTCGTGGGCGCATTCGAGATTATGACAAGGAAGGATATACCGACGAGATGTTTGCAGATGCAGAGAGCGACCTGCTTCAGGCCGCCATTGATGATTTTGCGGACATTTGCGTGCAAGACCTGACTGACTACGATGATGAGCTGCAGCAGTTTAATGTTACTCTGACCCGCAAGGAACAAAGTATCCTGGCGTTGAGCATGATTGTGCATTGGCTGGAGCCGTATGTTTACAACTCTGACGCTTTGAAGAACGCTATGAGCACAAAGGACTTTTCTTTCTTCTCCCCTGCTAAGCTACTGGAGCAGATGAAAGACCTTTTGGCACAATCGCAGCGTAAATTGACTGCTGAGATGAACTTGTATTCCTTTAAGTCAAACAGTGTTTCTGAGTGGACACAGTAAGGCGGTGGGATATGACGAGATCTCAATATAGAGCCATGCTGAAACAGGATGGAGAAACGCAGCGTGACAGAGTGGTTAATAAAGCACTCCATGATACGCGCTTTTTAGCGCCAGTCAGTCCTTCTTATAAAGAGGTAACGATAGATGACGTACCCCGCTGGGTAAATATTATATCGTCTACTGTTACAAACCAGAAAATATTCCGCACAAGACCTGGCGAGGATTTTGAGATTGGCAGCATTATGTACTGGGGTAAGAGCCACTGGCTAATTACCGAACGTGATGCAGACGATGAGATCACCGTGCGCGGCCGCATTCAGATCTGCCAGAAACAGATCGTGTGGCAGGATGACCAGACAAAAAAGATCGTATCTCTGTGGGCAACCGTGGAAAAGCCGTATTATTCCAACCTGAGCGAGAATAAGGTGATGAGTTATTCAACTCGTGAATTCCGCATTCAAACTCCATTCGACGAGTATTCTGCCCGCCTGAATATTGGAAAGCGACTGATGTTGGAGATCATCAACGGAGAACCAAAGACCTATCGAATCACGTCAATTGACCAGATGACTGGCCGAATTGACTATGATGACGACCAGATCGGGTTCCTCTCGTTTAACGTTGAACAGGATCTTTACAACGCAGAAACGGACAACGTAGAGAAAATGATCTGCAACTATGTACCGGAAGATGCTTCCGATAACGTGGAAATCACCTATCCTGACGACAGCACCGTAGACGACAGAGTGCTTTCGATAGAGTTTACGGGCGAACCATCTATCCCAACGGGCGGATTTGGCAAGCTGTTTACTGCAAAAATCGATGGCGAAGTATACGATGGCGCAGAATGGACACTTACCGGCGATTGTACTCCTGCGGGAGTATGTTTCAAGGGTGGCAATACAACTGCGTCTGGTGCAAAGTGTAAGATTACTTGTGTGGATAATTCTAAACTGATTGGGCAAGTCGTGGTACTGACGGTCAAAGCAGCCGGCCTTACCGAAAAGATCGAATTGGAGGTGATCTGATATGAATCTCGATGAGATCGGGGTATTTAAAAATCGGGTCGTTTCCAAGTTGATCAATGACGAAAATGTCCTTGATGTCCTATTGGGCAATACAGATGATATCGACGATCCCGAAACTCTTCTGCTTGGTAAGAATGGGTCGGGTGAAGGTGGATGCGTGTTTAAGTATGAGTATGTTCCAGATACACAGGAAAACTCAAAAACATTTTTGTGTGTTGAGGTTGTGCCAGAACAAACCAGCGGCGATTCTATTACGATGATGACTATTTACGTGTTTGCATATTGCAGTAAAAACCTTATGCAGACATATCATCGGAAAGGACAAGCTGGGACACGCATTGATATTTTGGCCAGTGATATTGATAAGCTTCTGAATGGAAACAAAGAATTTGGAATTGGACCGCTTGAATAGGCTGGAAGCAGCATCTATAAGCCAGCGCAGTGCTATTACGGACGAATGCTTGTTTATCAGGTCGGCTCTTTTAGGAGGGCTCGCTGATGAGAAAAATTTCGTACCTTGATCATCTGAGTCCATATGGTGTGCAGCTGAAGGACGTTGGACGAATTCACTCCCCTTTTTTGAGTGATATTTTGAAGATGGGTTATACCCAGTATCAATACGCACTGACCTTATTTTTATATACCCCAGAAAAATACTACCATGATGCGGCAACTATGATGAAGATGCCAGACATCTGGGAGCAAATGACAAGCGAGCAAAAAGCAAATATTACGATGTTTGATATTCTTACATCGACAGACGAATCCAGGGCTGAACTGATCTCGGCCCTGGGTCTTTTTGTTTCTGGGGAATTGGAGTGGGACGAGCAGCATCGAGCAATTTTTATCGATAAAGAAAGTACCAGTAAGAAAGGTTTTTCTATTGGCGGCTATATCGACAGGAATAACTATTCGACCGTAACAAAGCTTTGCTTGCAAATGGTCGACATTGATGAAAGCGACATCCCGGAAGAAGCTCCAAAGTTTAAAACTGAAAAAGATCGCTTGTTTTATGAAAGGTTTCAGAAGAAGAAGAAAAAGTTCAAACAAACAAAAAAGGCAGACCCGAATTTCGAGCTGCCGAACATGATTTCTCTCTTATGCACTTTTCATCCAAGTTTGAATTATTCAAACATCTTTGAGCTGACGGTTGGACAGATACGAGATACGTTCTCCCAGCTATTACGCGCAAAGCAACTAAACATCGCTGAAATGAACTATTCCGTTTGGGGCGGAAAATACGATCCGTCGAAATGGATAGAGCGAATTGACAAAGAAAACGAAACTATAGGAGGATAACAATTATGGCTAACAAGAATGCAAATTTCGCCAACCGCGAGGTCGCCGATCTGATGCTGGTCGACTACTCCACCAAGAAGCTGTTCCTGAACGTTGACTGGGCCAACGTCACTTCTACTTCTTTTGAGGGTGACCGCGTGTTCGCAACCGGCGGCCAGGGCGCACCTAACCGCGTGCAGTTCGACGGCTCTCGTACCGGCACTCTGACCATCGAGGCACAGGTCTACCCCGTCAAGGTCTTCCAGATGCTGTCTGGCAACGACCTGGGCACCACCGCAAACTTCCTGAAGCGTGAGAAGGTCACCTGCACTGAGACTGGCAAGCTGACCATTTCTACTGCTGCTGGCACCACTGCTGTTCAGGTCTTCAAGGCTGATGACGATCTGGGCACCGAGGTCACCGCTACTGTTACTGAGGGTGGCACTGAGGTCACCGTGGCTGAAGCAACCCAGGAGACTGCTTACATTGTTTATTACTACGCTAAGCAGGCAAAGGCTCAGGTTGTGCACCTGGATTCCAAGCACTTCCCCAAGGCTTATCGTGTCGAGGGTTCTATTCCCTACAAGACCGAGAACGACGACATCATCGAGGCACATCCCATCTGGTACAAGGCCGCTCCTCAGGCTGGCTTCGAACTGTCCTGGCAGAACACCGGCGATCCCGTCTCTCTGACCATGACCTTCGACGTTCTGGCCGACGAGAATGGCGACATGTTCTCTCTCATCTTCCCCAACGAGGGCTGATACATAGCATTTACACGAGGCAGAGTTTTTCGGGGCTCTGCCCCTTTTATGAGCGCACAACCGCTGAAACAGTTGCGCGTTGATATGAGGAAACTCACAAATAAGAAGAACACCCACGTGGCGACTTTCCGCTCTCTAATTTGCATAGGAGCTTCAGTGAATAATCGGATAATTGGCCCCGCTTATGCCCGGGGCTGGCTTACTTCCATAACAAACTTGGCGATAGTCACCAAAGCAGCTACGAATTGAACGAACTTAGACATGGTGTCGAAGTCAATCATCATATGGGCCTCCTTTCTGCCAGCAGCCTTTCTACTGGACTTCGGGAAGCCCCTACTAATTCTCGCCGTTTTAATAATTCCCAAAAGGGATACGCAGGTGTTCTTCAAATTTGAATTTTACCACATCCAGAAAGAAAAAGGAAGTGTTTATTATAAAAATCATTGCTTTTGATCAGGCTCTCGGCAAGACGGGTGTCTGTACCATTGATGGCGACACTGTTTACCACTCGCTGATCGACCTGAGCAAAACCAAGGATGTCTTGGAGCGCTCGACAATGATGCGCCAGATGATCCAGAGCCGCATCAAGAATAATCGTCCAGACCTTGTAGTGATCGAAGATGTTGCACTGCAAAGCTCGCCGAAAACATTGATCCAGCTGGCACAGCTGCAAGGAGCGATTATGGGGGTATGCGAGCTAAATAATATCCCCTATGAGATCATTAAGCCATCCGAGTGGCGAAAGATATTAGGATTTAAACAGGGTCGAGTAAAGCGTGCAGAATTAAAGCAGCAGGCCATCGACTATGTGAAAACCTATTATGGAGAAGATGTTTCGTCTGATGAAGCTGACGCGATGTGCATTGCGACAGCTGTAAAGATGGAACTTGAAAACAATAAATTAAATCAGGAGGACTAATACTTATGGATGCAAAGAATAACCTGACTTTGGCTGAACGAATTTTGTTTGTTGACAGCGTGGTAAGCCTGTCCGAGCGCAATGGCCGTTACGAGCCGGCGCTGTATGACTACGCTTTCCGAATTACAACACTGATCATGTTTACTGGTCTGGAAACCAGTGAGATGGACCAGGACCAGATGAGTGAACTGGCTTTCTCTGATGAAACGACCAAGTTGATGAACGAGGCTCCGCGCAAGTATATTCTGACTACACTGAACAAGGCTTGCCGCGAAAAAATCGAGATTGCCCGCCAGCAGTATATGGCCGCATTTGAAGCCGCCGCAAAGAATCAGCCATTTGAGCAGTTGATGCAGTTGGCCGCCGAGGTACTGAGCGGCATTGGTGATCAGTTCGACATGAACAAAATGATTGAAAAAATCGCTGAAGAAAATCTGAAGAAACCGGTAGAGAAAGATAACTATAGTGTCAAAACTCCTGAAGGTATGCTCGATGGTGCTCCTTCAATTGATACAGCAGAGCTTATTTCTGCAGCCGCTGAAGACAAGGAGTAAACTATGGGGAAGAAATCATTCAATACCGTTGAGGGGCTTCAGCGAGAAATTATGAAACGGGCAAATAAAGCTCTGAAAAATGAGGTTAAAGATTATGTAGAAGATAAGATGAAATCTCATGTAGAGCAAGATGTTTATGCAACCTATTCCCCTGTTGAATATGAACGTCGTGAAACCAATGGCGGATTATTGGATGATTCAAATATCAGAGATGTTGTACATGGTCGCGTTTTGACTGTGTATAATGAAACTCAAGTTGAAGGTCCTCGCCTTGCAAACCATAAAGAATATCATAATCCAGATGGACTCCCCCGCTTGCTTGAAAGTGACAACATACGAAATCCATGGACACACAAGCGCTATAGGTGGATGAAACCGCGTCCGTTTATGACGAACACTCAGAAAGATATCAATAAACACAATAAAGATATCGTAAATATGGTCGAGCAGCGGATCAATCACGACAATACAAAATAATCAAAAAGATGAGCAGACTTATTAAAGCCTGCTTTTTTTAGATTCGGAGATTGGTTGCTCCAGAAGGAGGAATAAAACATGGCGAGAGAACCAGAATTGAGCATCAAAGTTAAGGTTGACCCGCAAATCAATAAAGCGAAACTTGAAGAAGATGTACGGGCGCAAGTTAGCAATATAAAAAAATTACCTGCTGTCCCTATTACACCTGATGTATCTAACTTACAGGACGAAATTAAAAAAGGATTAGGTGGACCTTATAGTGTTGATATCAAACCAGATCTTGAGAAAAACTTAACGCAACAGATTAACGACGAGATTACTGCCGCACAAAATGGCGCTCAACAAATTAAGGTCAAACTAGACGTTAAAGAATTCGGCAATGACCTTTCAAAACAATTAAAAGAGCAGCTTCGTGGTGTAAATCGCACTCTTTCTAATTATCTGAAGGAAATGCAGACAAATCTCGCACTTGCCAACAAGGCTACTTATGGACTTTTTGGCGGAGGAAATCGAGATGTAACGATTGACAGTATCTTCAACGAAATTTCAAAAAAAGATATCAAGAAAGCGCAAACATTAAATCGACAATTGAATGATATTTATTCCGAAATGCCAAAATTAAAAGAAATGGGCAAGATTTCAGCAGATAGTGATATAACTTCAATTGATCAAATGAGCAAGGCGCTGATCAATCTTAGCAACTCTCTTTCTTTGATGTCTAAAGCATGGGACGAAGCGGATGAATCTGTTTATAATAGCACATACAAAGATTTTGAAAAGACATATGACTCTATAAAAAATGCAATCGTTCAATTGGAAGAGTTGTATAATGCTCCTGGTGCATTAAAAAGCCTTAACATCAAAGGTTCTATCTTGAAAAATTTTATTGATAACGCAAAAGGTGGCCTTGAAGAAATCTCCAATCTCAGAGGTCAAGGTGGAGATTATTCTGTTTTTTCCAAGTCAGTGGAAGATTATCAAGACTTATTAGATTATGCTTCGACATTCACCCATCTTAATGATTTAATCGGACAATCAATCAATCGTTCTAAAAAGGAAATAGATGAGCTAAAAAAATCTGAGCAAGAATCTATTGGTGCTGGCATCCCTATCGATTCATCTGTTCTCGATGAGAATACAAAGAAGATCATTCAATCTATTGGTGAAGTTAGTGCCGCAATGGATGATTTAGAGAGTAAGTCCAAAAATTTTTCAAACAATCTTACTGTTGAAGTTGATAAACATGTTAGCAATATTGAAGAGAAAGTAAAACAGCTAAAGACTCTAATTGATGCTTTGCCGAATGGTCAAAAAAATATTCCTGGTGATTCCAAAGGGCAAGAAGATCCCACAAATAGTACAACCGGGGCAGAAGACGGCTTATCTTCTGTTTCTATTCATGGTAAGGTTTTTATAACTGATGCCGACGTATCTGTTGATGTCAAAGATCCAGTTCAAATTCCTGGTGTTGTCGTAGTTGATTCTGATAACGTTCAATTTGGCAATACAGAAGAATTGCAAAAAAATGTAGATTCAATTACATCTGCAAAAAAAGCATTGCAAAGTATCGTTAATAAAACTGAGAGCTATGCATCAGAAATAGCTGAACTCGGTCCAGCATTTCAGTATGTAGCGCAGGAAGTTGATAATTTAAGTCATTCACTAGAGAATCAAATTGCTGATTTTACTCGCATTTCTGAACTGACAAACAATTATATCGATAAATCTAATTCTATTAAAATCGATACCTCCACTATCGCGGTTACTGGTGAACCAGCCGCAATTGATGGTAAGGTTATTTTGAGTACTGATGATATTGTCGCACCCGAAACACCAGTAAATATCAAAGGCCATGTTACTCTTGAGGCCGCAGATATAACTCCTCCGAAGACCCCGGTTGAAGTTAAAGGTAAAATTGTCACAACGACTACTGACACCGAGACGAAAGGCAAAAAGAAGAAATCGCAAGACGACATTGAAAAGCCGGAGCTTATTGAATTGAAGGGTCACCTCAAACTTGAAGACAAAGATATTGAGCGACCTGATCCAATAGTGATGAATGGCAAAGTAACTGTCACAAAAGACAACATCAAGTTACCAGAAGGCGGTATTGATGTTAAGGGTAATCTGATTCTAAAAAACGCTGAAATTGCTAATGCTATTCGAAATGCATCAGAAAAAGCTTCTAACCCCAAGGATACTACTAAAACAGCTTCTACTAATAGAAAATCTTCTACATCTCGCCGTGGTTTGATTAGTGACTTAATAACAGTCAATAAAAAAATCGCTGAGACAAAGAACATGCTCGACGATGTTTCTGAGGATGAAGTCGGCACCATTCAAAAGCGTCTTGAAAATTTAAGAGCAAATCGTAATGAAATCGTAAAGCTGTTAAACGACACAAATACAGATAACGACAAATGGTATATTGATCGAAAATTCCGATATGCTAATAAAGAAGTAGACTATACTCGACTGCGTCATGCAGATTCTAAGAGTGTAAAAGAAAGTCAAGAAAATATTCAAGCGGCTCAGAATGAAAGAGACAAATATAATAACGAAAAACTTTCTGCTTATCGCGCATATAGAAATGAACAAAATACATATAAGTTAAAGAAAGCACGTCTTGGAGAAGATGAAAATTCTGATGAAGCAATAGCTGTAAAAAATGCGATTGATGAATTAGATAAGAAAAAAAATGCAACTTTAAATTCGATGAAATTAACGATCCAAGAATATACCGATTTAATGGATCAAATTGGAAAAGAGGATGCTGAAGTCGAAGAAAAAGTCGATCGACAGATTTCCATTATAAAGGCCCATGAAAGTAATAAAAACAAAGTTGCACAAACTACTCGTGGCAAGAAGATCACTGATCAGTTGACAGAAGCACAAAAGACTTACGGTACTGTTGAAGAAGCTAATGCAGCCAATAAAACCCCTACCGCTATTCAAGAAGCTCTCCATGTACAACAGCAGCTCGTTGATGAAATTGCAAAAGCCACTGCTGGCACAGAAGAATATAACAATGCGGTTAAAGCAGCAGAAGATAATTGGAAGAATGTTATGATTGCTATAAATTCTTCTAAAAAAGCAGAAAATGATCTTGTTTCAGCAGTTGATGTTATTCGTAAGAGATTTGCTTTACTTAAAGAAGAGGTTTCTCAAAGTTCTAATGACGAGTTAAAAGACGAGATCACAAAAATCGAAAAACAAGCCACAGAACTTGCATCTAAGAACCCGGCCGAATATGATAATTATGCAAGTGATCTTTTGGCTTTGAAGCAAAACACTTATTCTGTTCAAGCAAAACATACCCTGTGGCGCAAAGGCTATAAGGGACTTGAGAAGAAGGGCAATAAAATTGCTCAAGGTGTTGAAATTGCACGACAGATGCAGCAAGATGGCACTCTTAAGGATGTTGATTTTAAAAACATTGATGAACTGATTGCAAAACTCAATAAACTTCCTGCTCAAACCGGTGAATACGCTAAGACTCTGGAAGAAATCATCCCCATTTGGGAAGAGATAAAGATAAAGGTTGATGCTGTAAACGATGCTGAAAATAAAGCTATAAAACAAGCTAGTGCTCGAATTGCAGGAGCATCCGCAGTGAACAAAGCTATGGACTCCAATCAGTCTTTGATTGGGAAAGTAAAAAGCAATAACGGAACAGATAAAAACTTTTATTCTCAATTAAAAGAAAAACAAGACAAGTTAAGCAACTTACTTACCAGTGTCGAGGGAGAAACCGATCCTGTACAAGCTGCAAAAACATAGGCCACAAGTAATTTAACAAAAACAGCAGCTAGTGACATCAATTCTATCACTGATGCACTAAACGCGCTTAATAACGAATACAGTGAAGCAACACAAGAAGCCAAAAAATTTAATGCAGCCACTTCGCAGGAGCGTTCGTTTAATAAAGCGTCTACTGAAGTTGCAAATTTGAAATCAATGATCCATGATTACCTTGATGCAAATAAAAAACTTCAAGGCACAGACACAGGAAAAGGGTTTTATGAGCTATTAAATGCTTTGAACAGCAGTGATGCACCTGCACGAATTGGCGAACTAAAAAAGAGGTATGCTGAACTTCGTGCTGAGTCAAAACAACTTGGACTTGAAACAGAAACCTTAGTTGATAAGTTTGAAAAACTTTTTGGCCAACATCTGAGCACCATGATCACCATGGCCGCTTTGCACAAGATGCAAGACGCTCTGCGGATCGTATATCAGAATGTAGTTGAAATCGATACAGCTGTTACAGAATTGCGCAAAGTCAGCGAATACGCCGGCAAATCTCTTGAAGAGTATATGGGCCGCGCGTCTGAGCAAGCACAAAAGCTTGGTGTTTCGATTAGTGATTACGTCAATTCGACTGCTGATTGGAAGCGCCTCGGTTATTCTGATGAAGACGCCGAGAATATGGCTACCTACTCTACCCTGCTCAAAAACGTGGGAGACGGAATTGATGACGTTAACACTTCGTCTTCGTATCTGATTTCGACATTGCAAGGCTTTGGTCTGCTTGCTGATCAGGCAGAGGACGTTGTTAATAAAATTGACGCTGTAGCAAATACGCAACCTGTTACCGCAAAAGACCTTGGTGAAATCTTGACTCGCAGTTCTGCTGCTATGTCGGCCGCTAATAATACGCTGGAAGAAACTATTGCGCTTGGTACTGCTGCAAACGCAGTTATCCAAGATGCAGACACGGTCGGTACAACTTTAAAAAGTCTTTCTATGTATCTCCGTGCTGCTAAAAGTGACGCAGAGAATGCAGGCGTTGAAGTTGATGGCATGGCCAATTCTGTATCTGAACTTCGTAGCGAACTGAAATCTCTGACTGGCGTTGACATCATGCTGGATAGCAAAAACTTCAAGAGTACATATCAAATCATGAAAGAGCTGTCTCAAGTATGGAGTGGTCTGTCCGATGTAACGCAGGCGAACGTCACTGAAATGATTGGCGGAAAAAGAAACGCAAATGCAGTTAGTGCTATTCTAAACAATTTTAGTGTCGCTGAATCTGCAATGGAGTCTGCTGCAAACAGCGCGAACGTTGCTTGGGAGGAGAATGACGAATGGCTTGATTCTATTCAGGGACGCTTAAATCAGCTTGACGCATCTTTCCAAGCTCTTTCTACCGATGTACTTGACTCCGGTCTGGTCAAGACTGTCGTATCTCTCGCAACTGGACTTACAAAAGCCGCAGATGCAATGATTAAATTTACTGGCGCTATTCCAATGGGTGCTGGTATCGCAACCTTTATAACTCAGCTGGGTAAACCCAAAATGACGGGTTTCACGATTGTGCCCAGCAATACTCCGGGTGGTGACACGGAACAAGCCTGCTGCGCTTATTATATTAAGTGCTGCAGTGCGAGGGAGTATTTAGTAAAACCGACGAACATGGCAGCGTAAGCTGTGGCGAGTTTGGGTAATTCTCGTTCGGGAACCGAAAGGAATCCGCAGGCAAGCTCTATGTGTGCCTACATTATTATAATAGGTACTGCCAGAGACGCTTCAGAGAGCATAATGTCGGAGTGGAACTACGTGCATAACAGCGCCGCAGGTTCACTATGGGGTGCTCCAAATCACTACTGCGTATGGAATTGCTATAACGCCGTAGGCAAAATTACAGGTGGCCTCTCCCCTGCCGTCAAAAGTGGAGAATAAAATTTGACAGAAGAGTTATTATGTGATAGTATCAGGAGGAAAGTATGGACAAAGAAACAAAGAAGATTTGCGAAGGATATGCTTGGGCATAGTATTTTGATCATCCTCATAGATTAAAGTGGCAGCACCGGTATTTCCAGAAACGGCATAATTTATCTGATGATGAAAAAGTTATTATGGATTCATATTTTGACAAACGTATGAAAGAAAACGAAAAGCTCTTTCCGCAAATTGATTATGTTGGTCCGTTTGAATCATATCTAATAAAGAAAGAATGATAAGAATATGGCGGAAGTAAAAACATATACTATCACATATGATGAAGTACAAAAATCAATAATAATACCTGCTGTACTCGAACACAATAATCGTGCAGCAAAAGTACGAGCCCTTGTTGATACTGGAGCTGTTGCGAGCTATGTTATGCAGTGGGTTGTTGATGGATTAGATTTTCCTGAAACAGGAAACATTTATCAGGTCAAATTCGGTGAAGATGAAGCAATAAGAAGTTCTGTTGTTGCGAATTTAATTTTGTCTTCTGATGTTTCTTTTACTAATGAAGAATTTACGGTTTTAAAAGATAGTAACCGTGATTATGATGCTATTATTGGGATGAACATTCTTTCTCGTACAGATTTTTCAATAAGTAATTACAATGGACATACTGTATTCAGTTTTCAGCTTCCATCACAAGAAGAAATCAAATACGGCGATGCTTTTGACCATGAGACTGATATTAAAAATATTATGGACAACATAGAAGATCAGCTTCTTTCGACATAGTTTATATTGACACTACTTACGGCGTAAGCTATAATAAAGGTACAATCGCGTATCCAAAATATACGGAGGTATTTTTACTATGCCAAGACCCAAAGGAAGCAAGAATAAAGCAAAGGTTCTCGATGGCGTCGATTACGCAGCACAGATTGCTGAGAAAAATACTGCTGCAGAATCTCTCGCTGAAGAAATTGCAGCACTCGGCACGAATATTGCAGCGCTGAACGCTGAAAGGAAAGCAAAAGAAGTAGAGCTGAAAAAGCTCAACAAAGAGATTGTAAAGCTCGAAAAGAAAAAGGCTGATGCCGACGCAAAGATTGCAGCAGAATTGAATCGTAAAAAGGCAGAAGATATTGTTGCCAACGCACTGGCCAGCGGCATGACTGCTGAAGAGATTGCCGAACTTCTGAAATAACTGCTGTGCAGCTATTATAATGAACAAGCCCGACTTTCCTACTACTGGGAGGCCGGGCTTTTGAATTTGCGTTGCTTTTTACGACAGCATGTGATACACTCTTGTAAAAGGAGTGTTAAATCATGGAAAACAAAAGCAAAACTTCTGTAAAACATCCAGAAACAAAAAGCAATCAAGAGCATATTCAAAAACGTAATGGAACTTACACATATTCTCCAAAGAATCAAAATCCAGGAAAGCCTAAAGAAAAAGTCAAACAGAGGTGATTAAATGACATGAAAGAAATTATAGAATTCTTACCAGAACTTTTCGCATATTTTATTCCAGGTGCAATTACATTAACTATTTATAATTTTATATTTCTTAAAAAGCAAGACCACTCTGCTTTTATTTTCTGGGCAATTATAATTAGTTATATTGTAAAGATAGTAGTAGACGCTTGTGCCATAACACGATTCAATGGGGCTATTTATGTCGTTACTTGTACGATGCTGCCATTTATTTTGTATGGACTACAGAGAATCGGATTGATTGATCGACTGTTTTCATATCTCAGACTGTCTGATATTCAAAATATTTGGCTTTCAACATTAGATCTTGATGGTTGCAATTACATCATCGTTTATTTATCTGATGGTCGTGCGTATTGTGGACTTATCCACCAAGCTGACGATGATTGGCTAATCCTTACTAATTACAATAGTGTCCTAGCAAAAAAGACAGACGAAAACTCAAAATCTAAAGATGACGAGCCATGCGACCAGATTCTTTGTATTCCAATGTCAAATATTGAGTGTTTTGAAATGGCTTACGACGATGGCTCTCCAAAAATCAAAGAATTTTATCCATTTGACTGAATGAAAAACACCTAGAACTGACGAGGTTCCGGGTGTTTTATTTATGCCATTTTAGTTAGCTCCAGCTTACCACTCATACCCACAATTCTTACACTTGAACTGATTATCTGGTTTCGGTGACTGACTGGGCGGTTATTAGTCATCATCGTCTTCATTAGTATGAAATTTAGCCAACTCTTTCTTTTCGAGTTCTGTAAAGTTAAGATGATAT